>Ga0315296_10005087_pt1 | contig 10597 bp, 7 predicted proteins | sample YL17G14_18_MG_FD_203921 | JGI IMG/M metagenome (GOLD analysis project Ga0315296, IMG submission 203921) | Sediment microbial communities from Yellowstone Lake, YNP, Wyoming, USA - YL17G14_18 | ecosystem: Environmental > Aquatic > Freshwater > Lake > Sediment | place: USA: Wyoming | collected... | reverse complement strand
ACGTCGAGTTTCTTAAGGCGCTAAAGGCGCTGGAGGTAAAAGGGCTGGTCATCTGTGAAAGCCCTGACCTTGAAGGTGATGCTCTGCTTCTAAAGCAGACCTGTGACTCCCTATAGCTCCACAACCCTGGGGTTTACCCGGCATTTCTCAGCGCTGATAATAGCATCGATCTGAGCCACAGCAAGGTCAACCTGGTTTTGGCGATTCACTACTACATAATCGAACAGGGGAAGGCACTTCGTCTCCTCACGGGCTGTCTTCAGGCGCAGATTTAGATCGATCCCTGATTCCGTTTTTCGCTGCCTCAGGCGCGCCTCCAGTTCCGCCATGGAGGGTGGTGTGAGGAAGATTAAGAGAGCTTGAGGTGCAGCCTGCCTGATGGTTGCTGCCCCCTGAACATCAGCCTTGATGATGACATCGAGCCCCTGCTCCAGAGCCTGCTTCACCTGCTCCTTGGGCACCCCATACCAGTAGCCATAGACTTTGGCCCACTCCAAGAGTTCCCCCTTGGCCACCATCTCCTCGAACTTGGCGGGTGAAAGGAACTGGTAATCTACTCCATCCCTCTCCGTCCCTCGCTGGGGTCGAGTGGTGGCGGTCACCGTATAGTGTAGCGGGCGTCCCAATTCTTTCATCCTGGCCAAGACCACATCCTTGCCTACGCCAGAGGGGCCAGAGAGCACAATAAGCAGCCCTTTCGCTTGGGGTAGGCGAAACGGCTCTTCTTTCTTCAGACCTGACCCCCGCGACTGGCCGCCAGCCTGCCGGCAATGGTTTCTGGAGCGATGGCTGCCAGCACAATATGACCGCTGTCCATGATCAGCACTGCCTTGGTCCGCCTGCCGTTGGTCATGTCCACCAGTACCCCGTCACCTCTCCCCTGTTGCACCATGCGCTTAGTAGGGGCTGAGTTAGGGGACACGATGGCGATAACCCTGTTCACTGCCAAAACGTTACCGAAACCGATATGAATCAACTCTGTATCCATCTCTCATTTTCCCAAAGCTGAAATGCTCTGGTGCTATCTTTACCCCCTTTCGCTCAAATTATTTTGACAGCTGAGCCTCTCCAGATCCCGCCAGAAAGCAGGATAAGACATAGCTGCCACTTCGGCATCGTGGATTACCGTTTCCCCTTGGGCAATCAGCGCTGCTATCGCCAAGGTCATAGCCAAGCGATGGTCATAATAACTATAGCATTCTGCCCCCTTAAGTTTTTTGCCGCCGCGAATGATCATGCCATCGGGTAGTTCCTCTATGTCTGCCCCCAGCCTTGATAGCTCCTTTACAGTAGCCCTAATCCGATCTGTCTCCTTCACTCTAAGCTCGGCGGCATCTCGTATAATAGTGGTGCCTCGGGCGACGCAGCCAGCCACAGCAATTAGCGGGATCTCATCGATGAGCCTGGGGATAAGGCTGCCTCCTATTTGTCTTCCCACCAGCTCGCTGGATTCCACTGTCAGGTCGGCCACGGGCTCTCCCCCCTCTATTCGCTCCCTCTCTATCCCCAGCTTGGCCCCCATGTCACGAAGGACTTCGACGATACCCATTCTGGTAGGGTTGATCCCGGTGTTGATAACCCGTATTTTAGCATTGGGATGAATCGCCCCGGCGGCCAGCCAAAAGGCAGCAGAACTGATATCGCCAGCGATGTGAAGGTCAAGAGGTAAGAGGGGGGTTGACTTGGGAGCGAGCATAATCTTGAGGCCATCGCTCTCCAGCTTGGTCCCCATCGCCCTAAGCATACGCTCGGTATGATCCCGCGAAGGCGCTGGCTCCTCGACGATGGTATCGCCCCGGGCGAAGAGGGCGGCGATGAGAATCGCCGACTTTAGCTGGGCGCTAGCCACCGGGAGTCGATAATCTATGCCCCGGAGCTTATCCCCCTTAATTGCCAACGGGGCCAGGGAATCGCCGCCCCGACCCCAGATCTCGGCTCCCATCAGCCGCAAGGGGTGGATCAATCGCGCCATGGGGCGAGAGCGCAGCGACTCATCCCCGGTAATTATGGAAAGGAAGGGCTGAGCCGCAAGAAGCCCGGCTAGAAGGCGCAGGGTGGTGGCGCTGTTACCGGCATCGAGCACGTCTCTGGGCTCCTTGAGTCCTGCTGTTCCCACCCCGGAGATAGTGAGCCTGCCCGGGGATTCCTCAACAATCTCCACCCCCAGCTCCCTTAAACAAGAAACCGTTGACCAAGTATCGCCGCCAGGACTAAAATTCTCCAACCTGGCTCTTCCCCCAGCCACGCTGTTTAGAATCACGGCGCGATGGGAGATCGACTTGTCGCCGGGGGGGACTACCTCTCCTCTGAGATTAGAAGCTGCCCTTATCCTCTGCTCCATCCCCTTAAGCCCTTTCTTTCCCCATTTGACGAAGCCACCTTTCCCGTTGCTCTCGTGCCCCAAGGAAGATCTGCTCCAGTTCCTTATCCTCCTCGCTTATCCGGCGGCGAAATTCTCTCAGTTCGGTGATAAATTCATCGATCCAGCGCAGGATAGGCTCCTTGTTGGTGAGACAGATGTCACGGCTCATCTCCGGGTTGCCTGAGGCAAGACGGGTAAGGTCGCGAAACCCAGAGGCAGCTAGCCTCGCCATCTGGGGCCAGGAGGGGCTTTTCGTCGTTGTTGTCACCAGGGCTGTGGAGAGTAGTAGCGGAAGATGGCTAACAGCGGCGACCAGGCTATCGTGCTCTGAGGCATCAAGGAAGAGGGGATTTGCCCCTATCTGGTTTACCAGCCCGGTTACCAAATCGATGGCTTGGTTACTGGCGTTTTCCCCCGGGATTAGACAATAGATACAGCCACGGAACAGGTCAGCATCGGCAGCCCTGATGCCAAAGGTCTCCTTCCCCGCCATGGGATGCCCACCAATGAAGCCGACCGACGGCGGTAGCAGCTCTTGCGCCCACGCCATGACCTGTGCCTTGGTGCTGGCGGTATCGGTGACGATGCAGCCTTGGCTCAGGCTATCCCCGATCTGAGTTAGTACCTCCTTTATCGCCATCGCCGGGGTGGCAATGAGGACCAGATCGACATCCTTCACTGTGGAGATTAGATCCCCCTCAGCCCGGTCCACAGCCCCGATGCCGAGGGCTATAGAGGCTGCCTCAGGCCTGCGGGCAAATCCAACTAGCTCCAATTCTTTGCCTTGAGCCTTCTTCAGGGCTAATCCCATCGAGCCTCCAATTAGCCCCAGCCCGATAATCGCAATCCTTCTCACAGTGTACCCTATTATTTGCCCTGGAACAAAGCCATTATAGCATAGTTCTGCAAACTGTGAGACTGGAGGCCTCTCTCCCTAGGGGGGCAGAACGGACTTGACATTATGGAGAAAGAGCCTTATAATATTAATCCCAGAGAGAAAGAGCGAGTTCCTCGATACGGCTTAGATAGTTACACCAAGTTATATTGCAAGAACCTCCCGAGAAGGAATTCCTTCGTGTTATATTTAGTGTAGTCAAAGCCTGCATCTCTTTTCCCCTGTAGGGAAGCCGAGGTATGAGCAAGTATATATTTGTGACTGGTGGGGTGGTTAGTTCGGTAGGGAAGGGCATCACCGTCGCCTCCATAGGCAGGATCCTGAAGAGTCGCAACATCTCAGTCTCAGTCCAGAAGCTAGACCCCTACATCAACGTCGATCCGGGTACGATGTCTCCCTATCAGCACGGCGAGGTATTCGTCACTCAGGATGGAGCTGAGACCGATCTTGACTTGGGTCACTACGAACGTTTCATTGATGTCAACCTTACCACTGCCTCCAGCGTCACCAGCGGGCAGATCTATAGTTCTATTATCGCCAAGGAGAGGCGGGGTGATTTCCTCGGCGGCACCATCCAGGTGGTGCCCCATGTCACCAATGAGATAAAGGAGCGATTTAACGAGGTAGCGAGGCAAAGCGGAGCCGATGTGGTCATCGTTGAGGTTGGGGGCACTGTGGGAGACATCGAAGGGCTTCCCTTTCTCGAGGCTATCCGTCAGATGCGCAGCGATGTGGGGCGGGGAAATGTTCTTTATGTCCATGTTACCCTCCTTCCACACCTCTCCACCACCGGGGAGCTGAAGACTAAGCCTACCCAACATAGCGTTAATGAACTCAGGCGCATCGGTATCCAACCCGATATTATTGTATGTCGTAGCGACCAGCCGATTACTGAGGAGATCAGGAACAAGATCGCCCTTTTTTGCGATGTGAAGCGGCAGGGTGTGGTTCCCTTGCCAACCCTGCCCATAATCTATGAGACGCCGCTTGTTCTGGAGGAGGCCGGGCTGGGGCAATTAATCGTGGAGATGCTTGATTTGCCTGCGCGTGAGCAGGACTTGAGCGAGTGGCGCCAGATGGTGGAGCGGATGAAGGCGGCTAAAGAGTCAGTCTCCATCGCCATTGTCGGCAAATATGTTGAGCTTCGCGATTCCTATATCTCGGTGCGCGAGGCCCTGCGCCACGCTGCAACCTATTACGACCGGGATGTGAAAATTATTTGGGTTCAGTCAGAGGATTTGGAAAAGGATGGCGGCGATTCCCTGATTCGTTCCGCCCAGGGGATTGTGGTCCCCGGGGGTTTTGGCATCCGCGGCATTGAGGGGATGGTGAATGCTGCGCGATATGCCAGGGAGAACAAGATCCCTTATCTGGGGCTATGTCTCGGGATGCAAGTTATGGTTATTGAGTTTGCCCGGTATGTGTTCGGCTCCCCTGAGCCCAATTCTACCGAGTTCGACCTGGAAACCCCCTATCCTGTGATCGACCTTCTTCCGGAGCAGCGACGGGTCAGGGATAAGGGGGGGACAATGCGCCTCGGTGTTTACCCCTGTCATCTGCTGGAGGGAACACGGGCAGGTGCTGCTTATGGAGAGCCTGTTGTTTATGAGCGTCACCGGCACCGTTTGGAGGTTAATAACGATTTTCGAGAGACCTTGGAGCGGGCGGGAATGGTCTTTAGTGGCCTCTCGCCAGAGGGGAGATTGGTGGAGATCGGCGAGATTCGAGACCACCCCTGGATGGTGGGCACCCAGTTCCACCCTGAGTTCAGGTCGCGCCCTAATCGGCCCCATCCCTTGTTTCGCGATTTCATACGAGTGGCAAAAGAAGTGCTGCGTGAGGGGGATCAGCGCCCCTTGCCACTATAGATAATCGGCTCATTTTTGCCTAAAAATTAGCGAGGTTTCCAAATGCTCATCTTTCTTGACACTGCCAACATCGATCATATCCGCCATGCTGCCAAGCTGGGTATCATCAGCGGAGTGACCACAAATCCATCGCTGGTCGCCAGAGAGGAGGGGGTTGACTTCAAGGCGGCGATACAGGAGATATGCTCCGTAGTTCCTGGCCCCGTTTCCGCCGAGGTGCTTAGTTTGGAGCCACAGGGCATGATCGAAGAGGCACGCCGGCTCTCCTCCTTGGCACCAAACATTGTGGTCAAGATCCCGGTATCGGAAGCAGGGCTGGAGGCTATCTCTGTTCTTTCTCGGGAGGGGATAAAGACCAATTTTACTCTTTGCTTTTCCGTCAATCAGGCCCTTCTCGGTGCCATTGTCGGGGCTACCTATGTCAGCCCCTTTGTCGGGCGACTGGATGATATCGGTCATCAAGGGATGGAGGTGGTGGCCGATGCCGTGGACATCTTTCGTCGCTATAACCTGCCGACACAGGTGATTGCTGCCAGCCTGCGGCATCCGCTGCATGTAATTGCTGCTGCCAAGGCGGGGGCTCACGTGGCCACTGTTCCCTATAATGTGCTGATGCAGATGATCCACCATCCCCTTACCGATATCGGAATCACTCGCTTCGCTGAAGACTGGAGGAGGATGAGTAAGAAATGAGCGTAAATATCGCAGAACTGGAAGCCAAGACGCGCGAGGAGCTGATGGAAATAGCCCGGGAGATGGGCATTACCGGCCACACCGGGCTCAAGAAACAAGAGCTGGTATTCAGGTTGCTTCAGGCCCAAGCTGAGCTTCAGGGCTATAGCTTTGGCGGTGGAGTGCTCGACATTATGGACGAGGGTTTCGGTTTTCTGCGCCGGGATAACCTTAAAGCTGGGCCAGGCGACGTTTACGTCTCCCAGTCCCAGATTCGCCGCTTTGGGCTCAGAACTGGCGACATGGTCACTGGGCAGGTGAGACCACCCAAGGACGGGGAGAAATACTACAGCCTGCTCCGCGTCGAGGCGGTGAATGGCATCGACCCCGAGCTGGCGAAATCCCGTCCCTATTTTAATTCCCTGACCCCCATCTTTCCCAACAAGTTCATCAATCTGGAGACCACCCAGGATAATCTCGCCACCCGCCTCCTCAACCTCATCGCCCCCATCGGTCGCGGGCAGCGGGGATTGATCGTCTCTCCACCCAAGGCAGGCAAGACAATGCTGCTCAAGCATATCGCTAATGGCGTTACCGCCAACTACAACGATATCCATCTCATGGTCTGCCTCATCGGGGAGCGCCCCGAAGAGGTCACCGATATGCAGCGCTCGGTGAAAGGGGAGGTGATCAGCTCCACCTTTGATGAGCCGGTGGAAGCCCATGCCCGGGTGGCAGAGCTGGCTCTGGAGCGAGCAAAGAGGCTTGTGGAGAGCGGGAAGGATGTGGTTATCCTCCTCGATGGCATCACCCGTCTCACCCGCGCCTACAACCTTGCCCTGCCCCCCAGCGGTCGCACCCTCTCCGGAGGCATCGACTCGGTTGCCCTCTATCCGCCAAAGCGCTTCTTTGGCGCTGCCAGAAACACCGAAGGCGGAGGAAGCTTGACCATCATTGCCACCTGCATCATCGATACCGGCAGTCGCATGGACGAGCTCATCTATGAGGAGTTCAAGGGCACGGGCAACATGGAGATCCATCTTGACCGCAAACTGGCGGAGCGAAGGATCTTCCCTGCTATGGATATCCAGCGCAGCGGCACCCGTCGCGAGGAGCTTTTACTCGATGAGGCCACGCTGCAGAAGGTCTGGCTCTTGAGGCGCATGGTCACCATGGTGAGCAGTAGTAGTAGCTCGGCTAACCCTACCGAGGCCACGGAGAGGGTCATCGAGCGCCTGGCAAAGACCAGAAACAATGCCGAGTTCCTCGCCACCCTGACTAAGGACATGTAAAGCAGGCTGCCCTCGGCTTTGAGGGTTGACAAATAGATAAGTGGTTGTATAATATACGTCAGGCGCCAAGCGCTGGCGCTGATCTGCTATTGACAAAAAGCTGCTTTTGTAGTAGCATACTGTAATCTCTGTGGTGATGGGTCCGGGGGTGGAAGTAACCTTTGGCGGTGCAAGGTGTCACCCCTAACAAGTAGAATAACAGGAGTTTTACTTAATTTAATCAACAAAAGGGCTATGGAAAGGCTAACCTGGCTCTTGGCAGGTTAGCTTTTATTGGTTTTATAATACGAAACTTGACAAAATAGGGTAATCTGTGATATATTCCCGCAATTATGCCTATCGGGGTTGATGTGGAGGAGGGTCTAATATGAGAGGGGGTGAGAAATGAGGTAGCTTGAGAGGTAAGCATAATGAGGAGACAACTTTCCCCGTTCTATGGGGTTAAGATTGGATCCTTTTAAGAGAGGAGGATGAATGAAAGGAAAATTTCCAACTATAGTGATGACGGTGATGGCGCTGGTTCTAGCGCTGAGCCTAGTCGCTGTAGTGGAGCCGGCCAAGGAGGCGAATGCCGGTGACCTGACCTGGTCGCCTCTGGTAACGCCGACGATGGTGATCGGGGTCTACCCCGCGTTGGACATAAATGAACTTGCCCTTTCGCCCAACTTCGCCACCGACAAGGTCATGTACGCCTCGGTGTTCGATTTTATAAGGTTGGTGCTGACGGGCTGGACTGTCCCGTGGGGGGTGGCGAAGTCGAGCAACAGCGGGCTGACGTGGACGGCTTGTACTCAACCGGCGCCGGCGCCTGCTGGTCCGGTGGCTATTGCCGTCGCCCCTGATGATCCCAAATATGTGGTAGCCGCCGATTTCCAGACGGTTTGGGCCAGCTCTGATAGCGGCGGGACCTGGGGGGTGATAGGCAGTGCCGCTACTATACCGCTGGCTGCCAATGAGCTGATCACCTCCATCGACGTCGGGCCGCTCTTCAGCGGTGTCCATCCCATTGCCATCGGCACCGCAAACACTGCGGCTGCAACCTACGGCGATGTCTATGTCTGGGCCCTTGGCTCGCCACCGGCTTTGGTCTGGACGGCGCTGGCTGTGAACGAGGATGTGACCTCGGTCGCCGTCTCGCCCAAGTACGCTACAGACTTGACCGTCGTCGCTGTTGGCAGCCATGCTGCCAATTTGACGCGGTTCCACTTCTATGATGGCCTGGCTGGCGTCCTTGACCCTGCCGGCTACCCGGTTCTGATCAACGGTGCCCGGGGATTCGGCGATGGCGCTGGCTTTGCAATCGTGTCCTCGGACACGGTGCTGCCGCTGGACTTCAACGGGCAGCTTCCCAACATGCGGATCGCCTTTGTCGGCACCAATGATCCGGTAGCGGCTGATGTCTACAGGGTCAGGCCGCTTCCTGCGGGCGCAGTTGCGCTTGCGTCCGGGCTCCTAAGGGTGAAGAGCCTTGACTTCGTCGGCACCATCGGCGGCAGCGCTGCCCTGATGGCTGGCGACGTAGTGGCTGGTCCAGCGCCCTATGCCGTGGTCGCCTGGACCACTGACCCGTGGACCGCTGCTCCGTGGTGGTCTCAGGCAAACAAGGGGCCAACCGGCTTGTCCGGTTGGGCTGATGTAGCGCTCGCACCTGATTACATGACCAGCGGGGTTGCCTTCTGCGGTACCGGCGTGCCGGGCGCGATAGGTGATGAGAGCGCCCTTTCCATGACCCGCGATACCGGTCTCACCTGGAACCAGATATCCCTCATTGACACCGATGTCTCTTGGGGAATTGAGGACCTGGCGGCTTCGCCCGCTTATGCCACCGACAAGACGCTGTTCATTACCACCGGCTCTCTCCTCACTGGCTATGATAGCCTGTGGAAGAGCACCATGGGTGGAACACTCTGGGAGCGGATCGACATAGTGGCGACCGTCAACTTCACGACGGCGATCAGGGTCAGCCCGGAGTATGCCACCGATAAGACCGTCTACTGGGCAGAGACGGGCGCTGCTGCCAACATTATAAGGGTATCAAGCGATGACGGCGCCTTCTTCACCCAGAAGATAGTGGGCTGGGCTGCTGGCATTGCCGACATGGTGGTCGAGGATGGCACCACGGTCTACGTTGCCAGTGCGGCCACGGTGGGCAAGAGCACTGACTCTGCTAGCACCTGGCCGACTATGGGCAGCACCTTTGCCCCGGTTCGCCACATGGTGCAGGATGCGGGCACGGGACACCTCATCATGTCTGGTGATGCCGTGATCTATGTCTGCACCGACACCACCACAATGACCATAAGCGTAGCGAGCCAGATTTCTGGTGATGGCGCTGGAACCATCCAGTGGCTTGCCTTCTCCAATAACTACGCTACCGACAAGACCATCTATGCCGCTGGCGGCGGCTTAGTTGGGCTGATCTGGAAGATCGTCGGTGTTGGCGCTGTCGCGGCGCTGCCGACCCTCTCCCAGATATACACTGCGCCCACGCCTGCGGTTGGGCTGGCGATGAGTGACGATGGCGTTATCTACTGCGCTGACTCGGCACTCGGTGGTGGCGTACTGCGCTCGGTCAACCCTGAGGCCACTCCCATTTTGCTCGGCCATACGCCTGAGTTCCTGCGGATGAGGCAGGGGTTCAGCGCTGGGCCTGCAGCGCCGATCATCGGCGCGATGTGGATGGCAAAGGGTGCCTCCAACGTCCTGTGGATCCTGGACGTCAACCCAGCGAACACACCAGTGCCCGGCATACCCGGCATAGCGACCAGGATACTGGAGTACCGCGACATTGTGCCCATGACTCCATCCCTGACTTCGCCGGCTGATGGGGCAACAGGCGTTGGCACCCAGGTAGCGGCGCCGATCGGAACGGTGATGTACTACGCCACCCTGGAGTGGGGTGCAGTCACTGGCGCCCTGGGTTATGGGCTCCAGATTTGCGACAGCGAGGACTTAGCCAACCCGATAGTCAACCTCGGCATCCAGGCCAACCCGGATAACGACCTTGACGGGTGGATCGACGAAGACCCGATCGACGGCATTGACAACGACGCTGACGGGCTGGTCGATGAGGATCCTTACGGTCCGTATCCAACCGACCCGCTGGCGGTGTGGACAGGCACTAGCCTAAATGCCCCTGCCCACTCATACAGTACCCCGGCAGGTGGGGCGGCAGTGCTTGCGCCCGGCGTCGAGTACTTCTGGCGGGTGAGGGTGGACAACACCACTCTCGGGCAGGCATCGTGCGTTGGCAGGTGGTCCGCAGCTAGGTCGTTCACCACTGGGCCTGGGGTCGCACCACTGGCTCCACAGCTTCTCAGTCCTGAACCCGGCGACAAAGATGTGGGGCTGAAGCCGACCTTCACCTGGACGGCAGTGGCTGGCATGACCGAATACGACTTCCAGCTGGCTACCGATGCCGGATTCACCGACAAGGTAGTTGACGTCACTCTTGGCGATCAGCAGTCATATATGCCTGCTGAGGACCTGGACGAGGACACCCAGTACT
>Ga0315296_10005086_pt1 | contig 10598 bp, 20 predicted proteins | sample YL17G14_18_MG_FD_203921 | JGI IMG/M metagenome (GOLD analysis project Ga0315296, IMG submission 203921) | Sediment microbial communities from Yellowstone Lake, YNP, Wyoming, USA - YL17G14_18 | ecosystem: Environmental > Aquatic > Freshwater > Lake > Sediment | place: USA: Wyoming | collected... | reverse complement strand
AAGTTTCCCTCAGCTATGGAGATTGTGGTGCTAAAGCACGCCTGCTAAAATCAAAAACAGGGGGAAGCCATGCCGGCCAATCTGCCACCGGAGTATTTCCAGGCCGAGAAGCTCTACCGACAGGCAAAGACCCCCGAGGAGAAGGTAGAGGCCCTGGAAGCCATGCTCTCCATCATGCCCAAGCATAAGGGCACCGATAAGCTTCGCGCCGTGCTCCGGACCAAGATTGCCAAATTCAGCGAGGAATCGCAAAGGAGGCTGGCCACTGGTAGAAGAGGTAGTGGCCATTATGTAAAGAAGGAAGGGGCTGGTCAGGTCATACTGGTAGGGCTTCCCAATGCAGGCAAATCTCAGCTGGTAGCAGCGGTTACCGAGGCAGCGCCCATTGTAGCTGATTACCCCTTTAGCACTCAAACCCCTACCCCGGGCATGATGAGCTTTGAAAATATTCAAATCCAGCTGGTAGATATTCCCCCCATAATTGACCGCAATGCCCAGCCGTGGCTACCCAACCTGCTGCGGGGTGCCGACCTCCTTTTGCTTATGGTGGATTTGAGTCAAGAACCACTAAGCCAGATGGAAACAATAAAAGAGGAATTGGGAAAGCTGAAGATAAGACCCGTAGGGCGAACGGAGGGAACAGAGCTGTGGGTGTATCCCAAGAAGGCCTTGATCGTGGGCAATAAGAGCGATCTAGACGATTCGGGAGAAAGGTTTAGGAAGTTGGAGCCTGAATATGGCGCTGAATTTCCCATCGTTTCCATCTCAGCCAAAAATGGGACTGGCCTAGAGGAGTTGAAGCGGGAGATCTATCGCAGTCTGGAAATTATTCGAGTATACACCAAGGCCCCAGGCAAGCAAGCGGACCTGGAGGAGCCGGTAATCCTGAAGAAGGGGAGCACCGTAGAGAATGCAGCCCAGTCAATCCATAAGGATTTTCGCGCCAAATTGAAATATGCCCAGGTCTGGGGCTCGGGCAAATTCGATGGGCAGAAAGTAAAACGGGAACATATCCTAGAAGATGGCGACATCATAGAACTACACATTTAATACTCATCCTTTCATCTTTATGAGCCATAATTTTTGCGCCAGTTCCTCAATATATTCCCTGTTCTCTAGCCTTTGCTTCCATCCTTCAGGAATAGCCTCAATGCCGAGGTAAGCCCCAGAGATGGCTCCAGTCATGGCGGCGATGGTATCGGTATCACCACCGAGGCTTATGGCATAAATGATAGCTTCCTCAAAGGATTGGGGGTGGGTGAGGAAGGAATAGATGGCTGTGGGAACTGAATTGAAGGCTTCGATGCCATTGCCCAGCTCCAAGACGACCTTCGCTTTATCTCCTTCCCCAATTAACCTTTCTATGCGCCCCAGTTTTTGCTGATAAACCTCATGCTCTATGAAGCTCTTCAGCCTCCTCAGGAATTCATCGCTGGCAAAGGGGAAAGATGGCTCTGCCTCGGTGACTAAAGCGATAGCGCAGGCTTCTAGGGCTGCGCCCTCTTTTCCCAATTCATGGGCGTGGGTGATGTGGCTGGACTTATAAGCCACCTGTTTTAAGGTGGCGAGGTCATCATAATAGAAAACGCCAATAGGCGCAATCCTCATCGCCGAGCCATTGCCGTAGGAGCCGCCGGAATACAATTTCTCAGCCGCCTTGTCCCAAGCAACGCCACCCTTTATCATCCTCATGGCGTGGTCACAATACACCCGGTTTAGCCTTCCGGGTGCTCGTGACCACATAAGGACGATTTTACAGAGCCTAGAGATGCAAAACAAGTTTGCCAGCCAAGCCTTCTGTGCTTGGCGAGTTGGCTCCCTGGAAGTCTCGAGAGACAGGACAGCCACGCATCTACTACAGGATCACCAGTGCCGGCCGTGCTGCCCCCGACTCCCTCATAGCCGACCCCATCACCGCCCTCTACGATTACCCCAAGGAAATCCGCAGTTCTAGGCGGAAGCGCTAAGGCTAAGCGCTAGAACTAAGCCCAAGCGCTCCAATGCCTCTATAGTAGAAGCGTAAAGAGTTTGACCTTTACTAGCCCCTTGCGCCTTAAGAAAGTGGAAACAGCTAATTCCCTATTATAGACATTAGGGCTTTCTGTCTGCTAGATTGGTATTGCATCTGAAGCACCTTTACAAAAACTGGCAAGGTTCGAAGCCAAACCTCTAATAATGAAAGCCGATTAGCCAAAGCTAGGCGAAACGCTTACATTAAGCCAGTCAAAAGCTCCGAGGCGGGCATGGGTGGTCATGCGCCAAATCTACTAAAGGGGGATTAAACGCATGACCGAGCAAGCCCAAAACTACATCAAGGCTCTTCTGAAGCCCAATGGCAAAAAGCCCACTACCCGCAGGGTGTGGAGTATTGACCTTGAGGGGGTCTTGCTACCGCTTTTCACCGCCACCAATACGATGGGGGATACCATGATACCTCATGAGGCACTAGGCGCACCGCTACGCCTTGCCTACAATGCGGACGGAACGGTCAAGTTTTCCAAAACTGGACGTCCTGTGGTCAAGGTAGTGCGGGACATAGCAGACCACGTTCGCATGATGCGGGAAAACCTAGTGGCAAGCCTCCAAGCCTACACTCATGAGGTGTATAACGAGAACCCCGATGCGTTCAAAGCCGAAGCATCGGCTAATCAAGAGGCGGGCAAGCCCATCATCACCAAGGACAATGAGGCTTTGAGCAAGGCTTTGACCGAAGCCTTTGCAAAAACCGAAACCGAAGCCGAACGGGAACGGGAAGCCGTTCTAGCGTAAAGCAAACTGGCGCATGACCGCCTATTCCTGCCTCGGATATAAGGGGGAAAGATGGCAAGGCAAAGCCCTAAATGGGCAAAGCCGAACCGTCAAGCCTACCTAGCAAGCCTCATACAAGCCTACCTAGCTGAAAGAGGATGGCTCTTTGACCTCTTGACTGGCGACTTCTATCATCCTCAATACGATGCTCGTATTAAGCCCATTATAGCAAATTGGGTTGAGGATGATAAAGCCGATGCTAAAGCCTTGTGGGGGATGGAGCAAGCGGCAATCCATGGACTAGGGGAACATAGCTATCCACTACGGGGGGAATTTAGCACCGTCGCAAAAGACATCTACTATGCTCGCCAGCCTCAATACTACCTCATAGGATTGGGGATTAGTGCGCTATCCTTTAAGCCCTTTGCCAAGGTTAGATTGGCTAGTTCTTTCGTAGCACTACACGTTAATCTTGGCGATGCACTAAAAGAGGCGAGCAAAAACAAGAGGCGCAAAGCTATACGCTATGGCAAGGCACTACCGAAAGAGATACAGGATAAGGTTGACTTGCTATGTAGTAAAGCGGTGAAGCACTATTTAGCTTAAAGCGAAAGGGGCTTCCCGAAAGGGGAGCCTCTTTTGCTTTTTGACAGGCACAGGGCTGACCCCGCTCCGCAAAGGGGCTGGTGGGTCAGCCCTTTTTGTGAAGGAGGTGACTATGCCTTTTACAGTTACCCGCCAACTACAGTGGCCTGAAGGGACGCCGGTTGTCGAGATCTCTGCCGGCGGGCTGGACTACACCAACCCTGATGCGCTCGTTGAACGCTATGCCGGGGAGTTCGAGACCTTCGACGATCCTCGCCGGGCTGTCCAGGTGGCCATCGCCATTTGCAAAGCCTGGCGGACCGATGGTCAGAAGCGTGCCCGGGTCGGCATTGGCGCCACCTGCGGCATGACCATGCCTTTCGATCCCTGCACCTTCAGAGAGGCAAAGGCATGGGCAAAGCGTATGTATGATTCGCTGCCCAAATGTGACCGCTGTGGGGTCGTTCTGGGCGACACAACCTATCTGAACGAAGACCTCGACCTCAAGTTCTGCTCGGAGTATTGCGCCGAGGCAGAATAGACGCATAGGAAGGAGGCACAACATGCGGAGCATGTCAGCCGCTGAGCACAACGCTGAGGTGGCACGGTTTAGGCAAGAGATCGAAACCAGGAAAGATGGTATTGAGCCTAGTCCCAGGTCGCTACTACTCGTACCGCTGCCAACCATGAACAGGAATGGCCCAGTCCACTACTCACTACTAGCGCCCTGGGCAACCGAGCAACGCAAAGGCTTACCTTAGTCCCGACGACTATTAGAAAGGAGGTAAATCCAGATGGTCACCAAATTCCTGTCTGGAATCCACCTGATGACTTGTGCGGTGGCCCTCAAAGCCGCGGAGGACCCGGACTTCGCCCAGTTCGTCTGGGAGAGTAAGCAACGCCACCTTAACGGCGACTGGGGAGACCTCTGCGCCGAGGACAAGGCGGAAAACGAGCTATCGCTGAAACAGGGCTTTCGCCTGCTCTCAGCCTACGAGAAAGAGGGGCTGCCCAAGATTTGGGTAATCACCGAGTCAGACCGGTCGGCGACGACGGTCTTGTTTCCCGACGATTATTAGGAAGGGGGTGAAGCAGATGCGGAAGAGGACACTCCGCCGCATGAGCCCGAAGGCGCGGAAGCTGGCCAAGCTCATAGGCGAGCTGCAGAGCGTCACCAGGAGACTCAAGAACTACCTGGCAGAGGTCGAGGAGCTTGAGCTTTGGGCCAAGGCTGCCCAGGAGCGCGAGAAAGTAGAGACGCAAAAGGCTCTCAAGGAGGCAGCGCACCGCTGTGGCCAAGATAAAACTGAATAGGGGGTGAAGAATGGCAGAGAAACAATTGGACAATAGAGAAGTATTGGTGGAGCAGATAGCCAAGTGGATTGACGCCGACACTATCGCCGAAACGATAGTGGAGTGGATGGAGGATGTAGCCGAACCAGAGGAGATAACCTTGGACCTCGCCAAGAAGGTTTGGCTTCAGTTCCTCGAAGCTGAGCTAAATGACGGATTAAAGCGGGTAGTAAGCGGTCAATGGGGGTGAAGCAAAGATGACAAAAAGAAAAAGTCAGTTTGTAAGGGTTGAGCTAGACCCAATTATTACCCATTCGTTGAGGGTAATTATGCCCAAGCAGCCCGACGAGATATTTGCTAAGACCTTCACCGTTTCCTTCAGTGATGAGGGCATATTTATTAGCTCAACCGATGGCATAGCCATCAGGTATCACAAGCACAACGCTATTCTGATAATCCATCCGACTGAATAGGAGGTGACTTTTGGGGAAGCCGATAGCACATGTGCAGCTGCTTATCCCTGCCCACTCCTGGCAGATAGGCTCTCTAATAGAAGCTATTGAGGACGCCGAAATGTTCGAGGTAGTGGCCGACAAGGATGAGCGGGGCTCCTTCACCGTGGAAATAAAAGAGAAAAACAACGGTAAAACAACTGAAGAAAGGAGGAAAGGCAATGGCACGTGAGTTCATCTATGAAGGTCGCTCTTTTCCCGACCCGGACCCCGCCCTCAGCGTGGATGAGGTGAAGCGGATGATGAGCGATTTTTTCCCTGAGCTGGCAAACGCCGAGGTCAGGGAAGCCAAGCGCGGTGAAGACACTGTCCACGAGTTCGTGAGGAGGGTTGGAGTAAAGGGTTAACCCCTCACACACTGCGCCTTACCGGGCGCAGTAGTGGGCGGTTAACAGAGTTAACAGGGTTAACATGGACAGCAACGACGTGGTTAGAGCCCTAAAACAGGTGCCGGCATTTCGCCCGCGCCTCATCGATCTGGTGGGGCAGCTGGTCAGGGAAGATGGCTCCCTCGACCCGGATAAGGCGGCCTTTCACCGCCTCGAAATAGAGGCGGCTGTTGCCGAGGCGCAGGCTTACTCCCACTCCACAAAGGAGCTAGTGCAATGGTTGATGTCACTGGCCCGCTCCTGACCTTGGCCTTGAGGATCCGCTCCACTGGGCCGCCTTCCCTGACCGCCCTCATCGCCCGCTTAGAGGAGATGGAGGAATACGACGACTTTGCAGCCCTCGTTAGAGAATTCCTCCCAGACAGAGAGCGGGAGATCCTCAACCTCTGCACGCCGACTGAGCAGATCGCGGCCTTCGCCACCCATTTCGAGGACCGCTATTTCCCACTCCACGATGGCATGAAGGTGATGGTCGAGGAATATCGCGAGCTCACTATAGGCATCCCCCTGATTCTCATGGGCTTATCCTGGGACGATTACCATGAAATACCCTCAGAGTATCGTCTAGGCTTCCAGCTCATGACATTTTTGCTAGAGACTCCCTGGGGAGAGGATGATGGAGCAAGAGTGCCCCTGGGGGAAGCATGCGAGGGGCATGTCCCCGCGGATCTACTCTCTCGGGTTCCCGAGGGAGGGCTTTCGCGTGAGGAGGCTCACCGTCTCCTCGATGATACGCCCCATGCAGCTCTGGCTTTATGGGCCGACATACTAAACCAAGATACCGGTAATCCCTTCCTTGACTCAACATACGAGGAGTGGTATGACCCCCCTCCATGGGACAGGGAGACGGTTGATCATCTAACCGGGGAATGGCTGCGGTCCGAGGGAATCACTCAAAAGGTCTGGGCTTTTGCCGATTGGCTGGAGGGGGACCCCTCAGGCCACTTTGGGGAGCTTCTCGACTTCCTGGAGAGGAGGAGATATGAGCTTGAACAATGATCCTGTGTTCCAATGGGCGTTGCCCGAAAGCCTAAAGGTTCCGGCCGACCAGCTCAGGGTGCGCCTCGACTTCTACAACGATGCTGTTATCATGCACCTGATAAATGATGGAGTAATCAGCACCCGGATGGTGTCGGCTCACGATGTAGCCCTGGCCATGCTCCGCAGCGTGCCGCTCAGCTCGGGGCTGCTGCCTGAGGGCGCCCTCTGGTGGAGCCAGGCGCAGGATGGGCCCACGATGGCTCTGTGGCGCCCGCGCCGAGTATGGAAGGTCGCCCTGGTCACCGAGCCTTTCCAGCCTCCTCGGCGGCTGAAATTGCCCATGCCTGGGCTTATCTTCATCTGTCAGCCGGCACGTCCCCCCAGAGTCTACGCCGCCAAGGAAAGGCCGAGAGACCCAGGGAACCGGATATATCACGCTCCCCTGTTCAATGTCTTCGGCGATGGTAGGACCTGCCCCGGCACCCACCAATATCCTGAGAATATCAACGAGATACCGGAATCTTTCTTTGCAAGCTTCTTCTCCCCCACCGCCGATTACAGGGGCCGGTCGAAAAAATACCCCGACAACCTTCTCAAGCTCTGGGAGAAGCTCGATGGAGCGAAAAGATATCCCCTGGGAGATCTGGTGACCATGGGGAAGGTTGAGGACATCATAAGATGAAAGGAGGTGGAGCAATGAGGCGCATTTTGGGTCAATGCGGGCAGGAGGACTTCAAATCTATTGAGCACTTGGCGACTGTGCTCGATAGTCCGACGATGCTCGACACGAAGACTCTAACGAACCGGCAAAAATTTGCCTTCTACTTTATGGCTGAGGTTATTAAGAAGAAAATCCCACTAGAGCTACTGAAAGTAGTGCGAGAGGTCTTATTCTGGGGCGAGGGGGAGGAGGTTACTAACATCGTGATCAAGCTCTTCCGGATACAAAAGTTCGCTAAAGATATCGAGGAGTTTAAGAGACAGTGGAGAGGCCAGTAGGGTATCTCCTGAACACGAGGGAGGGCTTGTCTGGGGAGCCAGGCGTTTTCTTCGATTACATCCTGGCATCCAACGGCTTGTTTGTCCGAGCCCGAAATCCCCTGCTCGCGGCCACCGTTCTGGTGGCCCCCGCCGAGATCCGGGGACTCGCCCCACTGGACGGGAGGATGGAGCTCACCCATGGCAAAGTGCCAAAAGCGCTCTACGATTTGGCGATATCAGTCGTGGCTGCCGACCCGCGGCGGGAGCATTACTTGGCCGTCACCTGGGATGGGGGATACCACCTCAGGGCGCCGGCTCAGGATGGCACCCCTGGAGGGGTGAGCTACGAGCGGCTGCCGGCCACCGTGCTCGATATCCACAGCCATGGCTCCATGTCCGCTTTCTTCAGTGGAACCGATAACAGGGATGAACAGGGGCTTCGCCTCTACTTGGTGATAGGGAGACTGGACACGCTCCTGCCTGAGGTTGAAATGCGGGTGGGGGTCTACGGGTATTTCGCACCCGTCTCCACAAAGGATGTCTTCGATATGTCGGGTATATGTCGGGTATATGTCGGCTATATGTAGGTAAACGCAATGTACACGCTGAACAACAGCTTCGCCCGTGGCCGCTTCACGGTGACGGTGGTTGGCTGCGGAGGCACTGGAGGCTTTGTGGCCGAGGGCCTATGCCGGATCCTGCCCCCCCGCGCCGATCTGGTGCTGGTGGACCACGACCGCGTGGAGGAAGCAAACCTCGGGCGTCAGAACTTCACCAGAACTGAGCTGGGATGCTTCAAGAGCGAGGCCCTGGCCAAAAGGCTGGCCGTAAGGTTCGCTCGACCTGTGGCCTATAGCATCCTCCCAATAGGTATGGCCCGCATCATAACCCCGGGCTTGGTCATCGGAGGCGTAGACAACGGCCCTGCTCGCAGGGATATCGCTGAGGAGACTGTCTGGAATCGCTTCCTTGACGCCTGGTGGGTCGATGCCGGCAATGGTGATAACTTCGGCCAGATCCTCATCGGCAATTACCGCAGGGTCGACATTCCTCACCAATCCTTTAGCCTAGAAGAAAGAAAATGTTATTTCCTGCCACTGCCCACCTTACAGAGGCCGGATATTCTAGCCCAGAGGCCCCCAGAGAGGAACTGCGCCGAAGCGGTGGTGGCCAGGGAGCAGGGGCCCGTGATCAACCAGGCTATGGCTTCTATCGTGATCGAGGTGGTGCGAAGGATCATCGAGGGCACTTGCTCCTGGATGCAGCTCTACCTCGACCTGGAGGCGGGGACTTTATCGCCGGTGCTGGCCACGCCCGAGGCCGTGGCCAAGATAATAGTCAAGCGAAAGCGAAAGGAAAGGAGGTGAGCGATGAGCGATGAGATGAAAATTGTCATCGTGCTCAAGGGCGACAGAGGAGCAGTAGGCGTCCAGGCCCAAAACTGCGACCCTATTTTCGCCACCATGCAGGGTGATCTGAACGCAATCTTAGAGCGGGTGCCCGGGCTGGTGGCCGAGGCGAAGCAGAGATGGGAGTCGAATCCACGCTATCCCAAGTGTGAGAGTCCGCTTCCAACTCCTCAGACACCGACACCCGCAGTGCGCACTACCCCCCAGCGGCAGTCGGCTGCTGCCAGTCCGCAGCCAAAATTGCTCTAGGAGAATTCTGCCCAGGTTTGGCATCCTGGCAACTGAAATATGGCCAAGAAAGGAGGTGATAACAGATGCAGATGCGAGTGGATAGGCTAAGAGAGGCGTTCAATCTTCTCGGCCCAGCAGTCCCGAAGAATCCCTTGATTAAGGCGCTGGGGTGCATCCTTCTCAAGGACGGCTACGCCGTGGTCAACGACTTGGAGACGGCGATCGCCCTGGAGTTCCCCGAGGCAGAGGGGGCATGCCTGCTTCCCTTCCGCACCCTCCATGACCTGTTGAAGCGAGTCCCAGGGAATGAGATCATGGCCTTCCAGCAGACAAACACCCACCTTGAGCTATCCTGGCCCGGGGGAAAGGCAACCTATACTACCTTCGACCCCCAGGACTACCCGCCCTTCCCCCAGGTGGCAGTTCAGGCGGAGAAGTCTGTCGATGGAGACAGTCTGGTGCCGGCGCTGGTTTCCCTAATCCCCTATTGCGCCACCGAGACGACCCGTCCGGTGCTCTGCGGCGTGGCAATGGCCCTTGGGGAAAACATCCAGCTTGCTGCTGCCGACGGCTTCCGTCTGGGCGTGCTGCAAGTGCCCGTATCCTTCCCTGCCGACGGCATCAACACCATCATCATCCCCGCCCATGCGATTGAGCTGCTGGAACACCTGTGGAAGCATACTCCGCGGCCGACCCCTGTGGCAGATTCCTTCGTCGGCTTGGTGATTGCCAGAAGGGAACTGCAGCTGGCCGTGGGGAACGAGATGCTCAGCGCCCGTTTCGAGATGGTCACCATGGTTACCAAGCTCATTGCGGGTAGCTTCCCCAACTACCAGCAGCTGATCCCCACAGACAACCCGATTACGGTGAAGTTCTTCGCACCGGAGCTGGACAGGGTGTTGCGCGGCCTAAGCACCCTGGCCAGGGAAGGCAGTAAGATTGTCCGCCTCAGCTGGACTGAGACAACCATGACCCTGGGCGCTAAGAGCGAGGGCGATGCAGATATCGAGATGGCCCTTCCTGTGACTGCGTCCGCGCCGGGCAGGATCGGCTTGAACATCGGCTACTTGCTCGAATACCTGAAGGGTAAGCAGGGGCTGGTAACACTAGGGGTAAAGACACCTACTTCCCCAGCCCTCTTGCAGCACAGTGCATCGCCTTTAACGGTGGTGATGCCGATATTTGTCCAGTGGCCGGGTGACCCTGTGCCTGAGAAACCGCCTGAGGCGACTAAGGAAGATGAGGGGGAATCCGAAGTGCCTGAGGTGACCGAGGAAAAGGACGATGAGGCCCGTGAGGAACAGGGTTCACCTGATTGAGCTCTGATGGCTGACGGGAGCCCCTGCTAGTCGGGGGCTCCGGCCAGCTTTCAAGCTGGGAAAAGGAGAAGGAAATGTCTCAATATGACGCGCCCTTAATTGGCTCAGTTCGCCCTCATTTTGCACGAGAGCTTGAATGAGCTCTTTCAT
>Ga0315296_10005085_pt1 | contig 10599 bp, 9 predicted proteins | sample YL17G14_18_MG_FD_203921 | JGI IMG/M metagenome (GOLD analysis project Ga0315296, IMG submission 203921) | Sediment microbial communities from Yellowstone Lake, YNP, Wyoming, USA - YL17G14_18 | ecosystem: Environmental > Aquatic > Freshwater > Lake > Sediment | place: USA: Wyoming | collected... | reverse complement strand
TAGAGCCTTTTGGTAAATTTTTTATTGCTCTTGTGATATCCTCATGATATTCTTTATAATAATCTCTTAATGTTAAAAATGATTTTTCCCAGTTTACTATCACATCTTTTTTCTTTACTAATTGTCCATTAGAATCCCATTCATTAGTTTTATAATAACAAAAAACACATATATCATTTGTTAAAAGACAGTCGTTACGAATATGTTCAAAACATTTTTTACAATATCCCATTATACAACGTAATATACCATGTTAGGTAACAAATGTCAAATTTTCTTTTTAGTATCTACGTATAATAAGAATGATTTCTTTATTTGCAAATTATTAAACAACATAACAACAAAATGATAGTCCATCAAATAACCCTCCCTAAGGCAATCCCTTTTTTAACACGTTCATATTTAGATTAGTAAGAAACTAACATCTTGACTTAGCAATAAGACCTGTTTATAAATTTAAAAAAGCCGCGTTATCCACAAAAGTGGAAACACGGCCATATATTCCATTATTCTGCAGCCGGCGGAGAGATTTGAACTCTCGGCCTATGGTTTACGAAACTGTTGCTCTGCCCTACCGAGTTATGAGGCTACCATGTGGGGCAAGATGATATGCATAGTCCTTACTTATAAGGTATAACTGACTTACTACTACGAAACAATTACTATGAACTTTTCTTCTTTTCTTCTAAAACTGCCTGGGCGCTGGCAAGCCGAGCAATAGGCACTCTATAAGGTGAACAGCTAACGTAATTCATTCCTACCCGATGGCAGAACTTTATGGATTGGGCACCTCCCCCATGCTCACCGCAAATGCCCACTTCTAAATCTGGCCGGCTCTTTCTTCCTTTCTCAATCCCCATCTTTATCAGCTCTCCCACACTTTCCTGGTCGAGTGTGTGGAAAGGAGGGTCAATTTTGGTTGCCAGCACTCTACTATTTTTAGTACTATATGAATGACAAAGACGAAAATTTTGCACGATTTTTTTTGCTTTAATTAACAAAGATACCAGTCAGAAGGCCCATTTTTGGACCTAGGAAATGGATCTCTGAAAGTGGAGTTTTTCGGCACTTTCAGAGGGGAGTTTACCGACCTATCAGGGTGCCACGCAATAATTCCTTCTGCTTCACCTTTTTCAATAAGTTTTAACATTTCATTAAAGACCTCTCTGCCCGGTTCTTTTGCAGTTTTAGATTCAGTAAATTCTCGAATAATAGCAATATTTTCTTTTCTGGCAAATTCTCTGAGTTCTATTAGTTGTGACTCAATAGACAGAATTTGCCTATCTTCCTCATCAGTGGATTTTCTTGCGTAAAGGAAATATTTCATTTGTGTTTTACCTCTAAATTAAATCAGCTTGGTAGTTTTGGTAATTCCTTGATAAGAGATTTAAGTTCTATAACTTCAATGTATTTAGGACACTTCTCCCAATCATGTTCCCAACATACAATTATGTTTGCTGCCCGCTCTTTTTCAGTTGGATGCGGACGTGGTCCCTTTAGATATCCAGAACTTTTAAATTCGAATTCTATTGTTTCTCTTACCCACGCTTTACCATTAAATCTTCTGCCAATTGCATCAGGAAAAGTTTCTTTTATTTCTTCAATTTTAATCCCTAAATCGTCATTTACTTTGCTGAATAGAAAAATGACCCCCTGTTCATTTACAGGTCCGAATGTCAGACCTCTAAAATCAATTACTTCTCCTACTTGTGAAACATCTTTGCCTTTTAGATAACTTAGTCGATATTTTTTAGCTTCTTTACTTTTTGATATTTTTCCTATCCTAAATCTGTATTTTTTATTTTGTTTAATAACTTCAATATTTATTTCTGTACCGGGGGCAACAGAATGTTGTTTAAACCATCCAGTAAGTCCATGAATTCTCTTATCGGTTGGAGAATAAACTCCATAATTCAACTCTATACCATATCTACTGTCATCAAAAAGCACTTCTATTTTTGTGTTCTTTTTAGGAAAAAATGGGATAGCATCTTTCCTTATAGAGAGAAATCCCAATTTTACATTAATAGGAGTAATTTTTTGAGTTAATTTTTGTGTCTTCATTTTTCCTCCATTTTATTGTATAAGAGCACGTTCGAACTTCGTTTTGAGGGACAAGAAGTTAAATTTTTCTTTCCGAAAACCTTTTAATTTTATTTCAAAAAACACACCTTTTGTCCCGACTTCGTCGGGACAAGCCCGCCAAATCAAATCCTTTTCTTTTGCGACCGCCGAAGGCGGTCGCGGTGAGACCACTTCCTTATTTAAAAATTCTCGCTTATTTCCAAACTGGCTCCGAATTTCAAAATATGTTAGAACTTTTACCAAGCAAAATTACGAAAAAATTAAATGGGAGCGATAAGTTATCAATCATACTCATCACCTCCATTCACGCTCCTCCGCAGGCAAAATCCAGGAAAGCACAGTCGTCGCTTCGTCTCACTACGTTCGCCGTAATCGTCGTCTACGACGCCGTTTAAGATTTTGCCAGCACCCCTTTTTTAAATTATCAATGAACAATTAACGGTTGCAGGCTTGGTCAATTACATCGTCCTTACAATGCTCCCTTAATCACCGCCAGCCAAAAACTTCGCCATCTTCGTCGGCTTGTTTTGTCTGGCAGTTTACATCTATTCCCACCCACCACCCCATAAGAAATTTACCTTTGCCAGATTCTTTACCAATTCCTCAAATGCCCTTCCACTTCTTACAGGAAGCATTACATTTATTACTTATTTGCTGAAAAACTCTTGCCAATGTAAACACTCGACTTTATGATTTTGTGCTTTGGTTCTTCCTCTTATATCTTCAATGACAAGAGGTAGATTCCGGTTTAAGGCTAATGCGATAGCCGAGGCTTCACCATCATCTATACCGATCTGGCTTCGAATTCGGAGATACTCTTCCTCTTCATTTGGTTGAAACGAGGATATTATATCACTATATCTAGAAATAAATCTTCTTAACGGTGTGCCGGGTTGGGCCACTTCTTCAGCTACCTTTTTTGGTAGTAAAACTTCCCCTCGAAGCCTCCTAAGTTTCCCTGTTTTGCCATTTCTCTCAATTTCTATGAGTGAAGATGAATCAAAAACATATTGAAATAATGATCGCTGCATAAAAATTTCCTATTTATACTTTTGTTCGGCTCGTTCAACGGCCTTTCTAATCGGAATTCCCAATGAATGCGCTAATTTACTGATTGAAATATATTCTCTCTTATAGGCTTCCAAGGCTGTGCCTACAAATCTATTACCCAATCTTCTTTCCCAAGTAGGTATCTTTGACCGACGGAAACGAGTTGGCTTAGTCTCCCACGAAGCAATAAGATCATCTGTGAACCCTTTTTCAACCAATTGTAAGCTCTCCAATCTATATCCAAGTGCTTGCATACTTACACACCATCTGCCAGACATTTGTCCTATTTCTCTCTCTAACGGCCTTACTGAAAGACCATGTTTTTGGAAGTCCTCTTCTATGCCCAATTTAGGAAGCAAAAGTTCAATGGCAAACTGATTTGCAATCTGTTCTTCTTTAACAAGGTGCAATACTTTTCCCAAATGAATTTCACACACTGAAGGCCCATGGTCATACAGAAAATGAGCATATTCATGGACAAGGGTAAAATTTTTTCTTCCAGGGTGGTCTTTAGCATTAATCAGAATACAAGGGCCATATTCTGAGTGCCAGTTTGAAAAACCCGAAAACCTATCATCAGGGACAGGAAGTTCAAATACCCGAATTCCTTGTTTTTCCATCACCTCTTTTAGGTTCCGAATGGGTTTATCCTTAAGATTAAACTCCTCCCTCAACCTCCTTGCCATATCGACAGGAGAGATAGAAGCTTTCATTTTAGGAATTTTTACTTCATATTTTTTGCCTAAGAGTTTCTCAAATTCTAAAGCCATGCGACATAATTCGTCAAATTTTGCAATAACGATTCTTGATTCCTTGGATAAATTCCTTAATGACTGCTGAGGTGCCGTGCGAAATTTCACATTTTTAGGTGGACTTGGAGTTTCTCTTAAAAAGTAGTCAATTTCTCTTCCGTAAATATTAGAGAGGTTTTCCAGTTGCTTTAAATTAGGCTTTGAAAATCCCTTTTCCCAGTCATTCACATCGTTTTGCCTGATACTCAATTCATCTGCTACCTCATTAAGTGTTAATTGCAAGGTTTCCCTCGCTTTGCGAAGCTGGGCACCTATAATCAATTGACCGCTCTTCTGCTTTGTGTTATTCATCAGTATCTCCCTAAATTAAAGATTTTGATTTGAGGCTTATATAATCAGAATCGGTGACTATTATGTGGTCAAGCAAGTTTATATCAATATTTTTACAGGCATCTTTTAATTTGTTGCTTATAGTAATGTCTTCTTTTGATGGTTCGAGCGTACCGGAAGGGTGATTATGAGCCAAGATAATTCCAGTGGCGTTATGTTTAAGTGCTTTTTCAATAACGGCTCTTGGATAGACACTCGCTTTGTTGACCGTTCCTGTCTGTAGTGTTTCGGAAGCCAATACATGATTTTGGTTATTCAGGAAGAGAGCAATAAATTTTTCTTCTCGGCTCTTAAGTAATTTGAGTCGTAAATATTCTACAGCAATGGAAGGTGATGAAACAATATCAATATTTTTAATTTGTCTTTCCAGGAAAATGGTAGAAATGTCCTTCACAACCTTAAATAATGTTGCTGAATGTGGGCCAATTCTTTTTATTGTTTGTAGTTCTTTCATATCGGCATTTAATACAGCATCGAGTGTTTTGAATTTTTCAATTAGCCTTTTAGCTATGGGTTTGGTATCTTCCTGTGGTATAGCATAGAATAATAAAAACTCAAGGATTTCATAATCGTGCCAGCTTTCAAAGCCACTTTTAAGATAAGCCTCACGCCGTCGTTTTCTATGTTCTAGATAGTCTGGCTTTTCAGTGTTTTTGTTTTTCATATTATTCTATAACTTACCTCTAAATGCTTGGGATAAAATTGATTGAGTCAGGGCATCAATTTCTTTTTGGGCTTCCATTTGATATTTTTGAATTTCATCCACTTGAGATTGGAGTCTATCAAGATAATGAATAATCTTACGTTGCTCCAAAATAGGTGGAATAGGAATGCTCTGGCTTTCAAAAAATCTCGGTTGTACACGCTGTTGTCCTGCGGTACCCTTAAAAGAATCTTCTGCCGATTTGCGGAATTTAGAACTTCTGACAAAACGATAAATCCACTCAGATAAAATACCATTTTTAGGTCTAAGAACATGAAATTCAGTTGAACCAAATCCAATTCCATTAGACAAATTTTTTGCGATTGCTGCCTTACCATTTTGCATACACGGAGTAATCCGGGCAAAAATCACATCACCTTCAACGAACCAAGTATAACCCTTCTTTACTTGTGCAACAGGTACTACTTCTGGTGATGAAATGACGCCTTTATTCGCATCAACCGCTGACATAGGAACAAAAGTAACCAGCATTTCATCAGAGTAATTCATTTTTCCTTTACGCGATGGATTAATCTCACACGCTTTATTTAGAGACTGCATATTCCAGCCATAATCGCCTGCTTTTGATAAAATCTCTTCAAAAACAGTATCTAACAAAATTTTTATTTGCTTCTCAGTTTGCTGCCGGAGAGTTTTGGCTTCTTCAATTTGGGCCATCAGTTTTTCAATTCGTGTCATGATTCGACATTGTTCTTCTAAAAAAGGTAAAGGTATCTTAATGGGTAGAAAACGCTTTGGTTTTAATTCTGTTTTAATGCCACCCGGTACATTGTCCCTCAAAATGTCTCGGAATACTTCGCTTCTTAAAAAATACCAGAGAAAGAGTATATTTACTTTTTCAGATTTTGGTTTATACGACGAATAATGAATAGTCGCTGATAGAGGCATCTTCTCTTCACAGATGGCTATAGCCCCTTTAGCCGCATTGATACCCGATAAAACCAAGTCTCCTGGACGGATAAGAATCATTTTTGTCCTAGTCTTCCCAGTCTCTCGCAATTCGATTTTACCAGTATCAAATCTAATTTTGCTGATAATCGGGGTTAATCCTAATTCAATATCACTTGGATTAGAAATTTCTGTGCGTTCTTCAAGAACTTTATTAAGAGGGGTTGGAAGCCACTTTACATATGACTTACGCATTACTACTGCCTTTTCTAATTTCTGTTTTGATGCCTGTTATGATTTTGAGAATTAGTTGTTCGTTTTTGGTAATGTCATCAATTAGTTCGTCAGGAGATTTATGCTCTAATATTTCTGAACTCTGAGGATTTTTGATATCCAGATTGTACTCGTTTTCAATAATCTTTTCCACAGGAACACACCAAGCATATTCATTTTCTATTCGCTTTTTCCACCATTTTTTAAGTGGTTCAAATTCTGCATCTTGAAGCGGTTTACTTTTTGAGTATCTTGGGTTTTTCAATTCCTGCCGTTCTGGTGGAATTGGATGTTCGTAGTACCAAATTTTTTTAGTTGGGCCTGAACAATCGAAGAAAAGAAGATTTGTCTGAATATCAGTATACGGTGAAAATACGCCGTTGGGTAATCTGACAATGGCATGAAGATTAAAATCCTTGAGTAATTCCTCTTTGATTCTGGCGCAGACGCCGTCGCCAAAAAGGACACCATTAGGCACAACCATTCCGCATCTGCCTCCTTTTATGCCTTTTGCTGGATTAGGTCGGCGAAGACTTTTCATTATCAGTTGAAGAAATAGAAGGGCTGTCTCTGAGGTTTGTTTGTCTTCAGGAAATCCACTTTTGATTCCGACTTCTTCTTCACCACCGAATGGAGGATTAGTAATGATAACATCATACCGACGACTATCGGTAATGTCATTGAGATTGACTGCTAAAGAGTTAGTTTCTTGATAATTGGGTCGTTCTATACCGTGAAGCAGAAGATTCATAGTACCAAGCAAATAAGGCATTGGTTTTTTCTCAATACCATAGAGAGTCTGATACTGAAGTAAATTCCGGTCTTCTGCCTTTTTCTGTTGTTTCTTGAGATACTCGTAAGCCTCTACCAAGAAACCACCAGTTCCAGCAGCAGGGTCTAATATTTTCTCTCCTAATTTTGGGGCTACCATTTCAACAATAAAGCGAACAACTGGACGGGGAGTATAAAATTCACCATTTGAACCAGCAGCGTCACGAAGTTCACGTAACATACTTTCATAAATATGGGAAAGCGTGTGTATATCATCTAAAGAATTGAAGTTAATTCTGCTAACCAAATTTATCACATCACGCAAAAGATAACCACTGCGGGCCTCATTTGTTATTTCTCTGAAAAGTGCTGATATGACATCCCGCTGGTCATATTCAGTAGTGCCTGTCAGGGCTTTTAAGTATGGGAACAATTTACTATTGATAAAATTAAGCAGTTCATCACCGGTTATACCAGCTTCGTCAGCGGCCCAATCACGCCAACGATAGGGTTTTTCAAGAGAAGGGCGAAGAGACTTCCCTTTCAAAACGGCCTCGGTCTCCCCCCTTTGTCGCTCTAAATCGTCAAAGCATTTGAGGAAAAATAGCCAGGCAAGGGTTGGAATTCGTTTTACATCGGTATCCAGATTGCGGTCTTTGCGCATAATATCCCTGGCTGATTTTATAAGAGATGAAAGTTGTTCTTTTTTCATATTTCCTTCTTAGGCAGCATAAAGTAATGCCTGAAGTTGGGCCATAGCCGCTTTTAACTTTTTAGCACCACTGAAGAAATTGGCAATCTCAACCAGAGTACCATAGTTAGAAATTGGTGGAATCTTGAGGATATTGATATCCGATAGTTGATTGACACCGTGGTCAGTATATTTGACCAACAATTCATTGAGAATTTCCTTTGCTTTAGGACTGTATTGCTCAAAGAAATCTTGCTTTTCTCTTTTCAATCGTTCGGCTCGTTCTCGTCTTGTCCGTAGGGGACCATTAAAGGCGACATGAACAAGAAGATCAAATGGGTCAGCATCAGGTTGATTAGTAGCTTCAGCCAGTTGCTCCAATGAGATTCCTCTTTCTGATAAAGAGTCGATAATATGCTGTCGTTCTTCTTCAGTTGTCCATTTGGAACGCAATTCAGCCGCCGACGGATAGAGTTTGCGCACTTGCTCAGCCGTATAGTCAGTATATTTAACAACACGAAGTTGCTTTCCACTACTGTCAAGTTCATACACCATTTCATGTATAATACGTACATCAACCCCATCAACATAATATTTACGATGTTCTTCTTCAGGAATTTCAGTTAAGTCAGGAACTTCGACTTCTTCGGCTTCATATTCTTTTCTTCCTTCGACAACTTCAAAGGTATCTGGTACTTGCTCACCCTGTTCATTAATTTCTTCTTCTGAAATAAATTCTGGGGAACCATCAAATTCTGGATCGGCAAAAAGTCGTGTTGGTCCAATATAGTCGATTATCGTGAACCATAACTTATCTTTATCAGTAAATAGGCGGGTGCCTCTTCCAATAATCTGTTTAAACTCAACGATAGAATTAATTGTTTTGAAGATAACCACATTTTTACACATAGGCATATCTACACCGGTGCTTAATAATTTTGAAGTAGTAAGAATAACTGGTACAGATTTTTCTGGGTCCTGAAAATTGCTTAGGTGCCCACGACCAATTTTCCCTTCCTCAGAGACTACACGGGCTATATAATGAGGATATCGCTTTGTAAGATCCGTATTAAGGTTATGCAAGGCAAGTCTCATATCTTCAGCATGTTCCATGTCAACACAAAAAACAATAGTTTTATCAAAACGGTTAGTTCGTTTAAGATACTCAGTTAAATTCTTAGCAACACACTCTGTCCGACTCAATATAGAAACTATACGCTCAAAATCTTTGGTACCATATACACCATCAGGAATCTCTCGTCCAAATCTATCAATCTGTCCTTTATCTGGTCGCCAACCAGTGGCGTCTACGCTGGGAATAACTCTATGCACCCTATACGGAGCAAGAAATCCATCTTCAATGCCTTGATTTAAAGAATAGACGTATATTGGATTACCAAAATAGGCATAAGTATCCACATTATCTCTGCGTTTAGGTGTAGCTGTCATTCCTATTTGTGTGGCAGGTTGGAAATACTCAAGTATTTCACGCCAGTTGGATTCGTCTTTTGCACTACCTCTATGACATTCATCAACGATAATAAGGTCAAAGAAACCTTGTGGATATTCACGATATAGACCCGGCCGACGCTCGTCTTTAGCAATAGCCTGATATATAGCAAAATATATCTCCCTGCTCTTAACAACTCTTCTCTGTATTTTATGGCGAGCATCTCCAAATGGAAAGAAAGTTTTATCTTTAGGGTCGTCTATAAGTATATTTCGATCTGCCAAATAAAGAATTTTTGGTTTTCTATCCTTGCCGCTGAGGTTCCATTTGATATTCCAAAGTTTCCAGATAATTTGGAAGGCTACAAAAGTTTTCCCTGTACCTGAAGCCATCGTGATAAGAATCCGCTTTTTGCCTTGAAGAACATTCTTTACTGCACGATTAATTGCAATTTCTTGATAGTATCGTGGTCGCCTGACTGAACCATCAGGGTTACGTGTGGCACGGTTAAAAGGATAAAGAATATCCTCAGCCATTTTAAGGTCAGTGATACCTTCGTATCCTTTAAGGCATTTCCAGAGATTTTCAGGAGATGGGAATGTATCTAGAACACTCTGTTTTCCAGTTATAAAATCATGCTCTATTATGCCATAACCATTTGTGGAATAGGCAAATTTAAGTTTGAGTATTTCTGCATAATCCATTGCCTTTTGAAGTCCATCTCCGGGTTTCTTGTAAGCAGCCTTAGCCTCAACTACTGCAATAGTATAGTCAGGACGATAGCGAAGGAGATAATCTGCTCTTTTGCCTGGTTTACGATAGTGTTTCCTGCCTACAACTACAATACGACCATCTGTGAAGTATTTCTGCTCATATATTTGGTCATCTGTCCATCCAGCCTCGTAAAGTTTAGGCAGTACATATCTTCTACAAGTATCAGCTTCTGTTATTGGCATTCTATTTACGTTTCCTTTTTATTCTCAGTGATGGATTAATAGTTTGGTTATCTATCTCTTGTCGTTCAAGCCATTGGTCAAGTTTTTCTTTTCGGAATCGCCAATTGCGGCCAACTTTGATGGCTGGAAGTTTCCCTTGCTATAAGTGGGGGTTCCTTTGATACAGGCATACAAAAACTGACTGCTATGATATTTGATTTTCCTTCTATGTCCTTACATGTTATTAAAAAATGTCTCATCGGCCACATAAATTCTAAATATTCGACATCAACCTTCATTTTATTTCATCTCCTCTTGTCCATTTCAGCTAACATTCCAAGTATAAAAGAAGTTTTTGCGAAGCAAAAATTTGGGTAAGTGCATAAGGCACGAACTTTTTATGCTGCGTTAGTCGACTGTTTTGTTTGGTGAAAGATTCTAATCTTCTCGACATACACGCAGTAATTCTTCAATTGCCTTTAAGATTTCAACGTCATCTTTATCATTCCACTTACGGCTTCTGCCAGAGGGATGTGGTAGCTTAATAATTTTTACGGTTTTGTTTCTCGTGCTTTTTCTCCGCCATTCCT
>Ga0315296_10005084_pt1 | contig 10599 bp, 7 predicted proteins | sample YL17G14_18_MG_FD_203921 | JGI IMG/M metagenome (GOLD analysis project Ga0315296, IMG submission 203921) | Sediment microbial communities from Yellowstone Lake, YNP, Wyoming, USA - YL17G14_18 | ecosystem: Environmental > Aquatic > Freshwater > Lake > Sediment | place: USA: Wyoming | collected... | reverse complement strand
CCTAGCGCAGCTCAGTAGGCTATCCCTCGCGATTCGGAGGAGTATCATCGGCATAGTCGTGGAGAGAAAGGAAGGAGTCTAGCTCGGTGCAATAATCTTCTGATTGAAGATGAGCTAGGCTTTCGAGTATATTCACTTCTCGTCTTGGCAAAAGACCTTAGGGAAGGAAGGGCGATTCAGCCTCGTCTGGGGATATGGTTGAGAAACAGCTAGATCTAGAGTTCCTTCTGAACCACGCGAAGGCGGAGGAGAAGGAATACGATTGGCTTGGAGCCGCGAGCTCCTACGGCAATGCCATTGAGGCGATTCCCAATAATGATTTCCTAAGAGTCGGGCAGATCCAGGAGACGGGTGCCCACGCTCTTTTCAAAGCGGCGATGCAAGCGGAGAACATTCAGGAATTCAAGGACCGCCTTGGTAAGAGCGAGAAGCAGTACGAAAAGGCAAAGCAGTCGTATGTGGAGACAAGTTCCCCACAATCGGCGTCACGAATTCATCGCTGCGAAGCCATGATCTCTTACCTGGGCTTCTGGCATACTTCGGATGTCGCAACTAAGAAGAACAAGGTCTCTGATGCCTGGCGCATCGCGAAGAAGGCGATGGATGCTTTCGGTCCAGACGAAGCCTCTGAGTTCGGCAAGACCTACAATCAGCTGTTTCTAAGTGCGGTTTTCTGCATCCATTTCTCAGATAACCAGGAAGTCAGAAGGACGATATTGAGCGAATCGATTGCATATGGAGAGAAAGTCATAACGCGCCTTTCGGATGCGGAGAACCGAGACGAGCTCTTGAAAGCCCTTGTTCGTGTGGCCGGATTGTTCTTCGCGGCATCATTTTTCTGTGTCATCAGCATCAATGAGCAGGAGAACTACTTCCAGAAAGAGATTGAGTACTGGAGCAGGGCGGTGGATCTATCCGAGGAGGCTGCGTTGGTCGAGAGAGCGTGCGTCAGTATTCTCTACGGGCTCGAAGTTGTTCCTGGCACGAAGAAAATACTGCAGGTTAGTGAGAAACAGCTTGACCTCGTCAGAAAGACTGGCGACAGATTCTTGGTCGGCGCAACACTCGACGATCTTACAGTCTACAACTGGATGCAAGGTTGGGGAATGGAGGACCCAGCTGATGTCAATGCTCAGCTTGAGAAGATCCTTCGATATGTCGAGGAAGCTAAAGAGCAATTTGGGAAGATTGGATTCGTGACCCCCGCGTTCCCCGGCCAAATATGGGTTTCAAGCCCAAGTCGGCCGTGGTACTACTTTGCACAGGCCCAGCTTGAGACCGATCTGAGAAGGAAGGGCGAGTTGGCTAGGAAATCTGTCGAGTCTGCTAGATTGGAACTTCTTGCGGCCGACAAGTCCGGGTACCCGTATGTTGTGAACGGCAGTCACCACACATTGGGTCTTGCGCTCGTTGGCCTGGCCATGACAGAAGTCAACAAGGAGAACAAGACGAGATTGCTGGAAGAGGCTATCCATCATAGAATCGAGTGTTTGCGGCTCGAAGACATCTTGATGCCTTCCCAGCTTTGGAACAGAGCCGTTTTGCGCTGTCGCCTGGGGGAGACCGAATTGGAGTACGCTGAGATCGCTGACAGCAGCCAGGCTAGAAAAGCAAGCCTCGACTCGTCAGTATCTCATATGCGAGAAGGCCTGGAGTTGTTCCACACCTGGATCAACATACCATCTATTGCAGAATACACCGAAGCAGGCGATTACTCGGTGATGTCCGATCGGTGGCGTAGCTATGGAAGAGCATTGCGTGGCATCTACGAGATGACCAGGGCTCAAGAAGCCATTGTCAACTCCGCGATGGCTTTTGAGAAAGCTGCCGAGTTAGGCAGTAGAGCTGACATGCCGAGCCGGGTCGCTGAAAGTCTCTGGGAGGCTGCTCGAACTTATGATGGTCTAGGTGAACATCTCAAGGCTTCCGAGAGATTCGAGGAGGCTTCGGAGCAGTATCGGAACGCGGCTGAAAAGGTCAAGAGGCTCGCTCAGCTCTACCAGGGTCAGAGTCTCTATATGAAGGCCTGGTCCGAGATCGAGAAAGCGAAATACCACCATGCAAGACAGGAGCCAGCCTCTGCAAAGGAGCACTTCAACAATGCTGCTGAGCTTCACGAGTCGACGGGGAAATGGAGTTTCTTGTCGACCAATTACTTCGCCTGGGCACAGGTGGAGAGCGCCGAGAACCTGAGCCAGAAGGAGCGATGCAAGGAATCGATTGACGCGTTCAGAGAGGCCGGAAGACTATTCAAGGACTCCAAGAGCAACATGCATGAACAGCTGACCAAGATTGAAAGTAAGGACGAGAAGCAGATGGTAGAGAGGCTGATTGACGCGTCAGATAACAGACAGGAGCTCTGCAAGGCAAGGATCGCCCTCGAAGAAGCGAAACTGTTGGACAAAGAAGGGAACCTGAGCAGCGCGTCGGAGAAGTACGGGCTTGTGGCGGATATACTCAGCAAGATAAAGCTAGGGCTCACCTCTGAGCAGGACCGAAAAGAGATCGAGCTGATGATCATACTATCAAAAGCCTGGAAGGCGATGGCGAAGGCCGAAGCGGAGTCGTCTCCCGAACTCTATGAAGACGCTGCGCACCTCTTCGACGAGGCAAAGAACCTCAGTCCAGGTGACAAGGCGAAGAACTTGGCATTGGGGCATAGTCGACTGTGCATGGCTCTGGGTGCAGGTGCAAGATATGCTGACACACCTGAATCCACACTCCATTCATCAGCTGTACAGAACCTTGAGAGCGCGGCAAAGTACTACCTGAAGGCGGATCTGCAGAGCGCCGCGGAATATGCGAAGGCCAGCAAGCTCCTGTTCGATAGTTACGCATACATGAACAGGGCAGGCAGCGAGGAGGATCAAGAGAAGAAGGCGAAGTTCTACACTCTTGCTGAGAAGATGCTGCAGGCTTCAGCATCATCCTATGACAAAGCAGACCAACCCGGTAAGAAGGACCAAGTTCTGAAGCTCCTGTCGAAGGTCCAGCAGGACAAGGAGTTCGCAATCTCACTGACAGAGATCCTTCGCGCCCCAGACATCGTCTCCACTACGATGGCGTTCTCTTCTCCAACTCCTACGCAAGAGACCGCGGTGGGACTCGACAGATTCGAACACGCAGACATCCAAGCCAGCCTCATCGCTCCCAATAGGGAGCTGAAGATGGATGAGGATCTGATTCTAGGAATCGAGCTGGTCAATGCCGGGAGAGGTCCCGCTCAGCTCATCAAGCTTCAGGACATCCTCCCGAAAGGCTTCACAATGCGGGAGGAGGCGGGAGGCTATCGGATGGAGGACAGCTACCTGAATCTGAGGGGAAAGCGCCTCGATCCACTGAAGACGGAGGAGATCAACCTCGTCCTCAAGCCTGCGCATCGAGGCGAATTTACCTTGAAACCTCGTATCCTTTACCTGGACGAGAGCGGCAAGTACAAGTCCCACGAACCTGAGCCGATAAGAGTGACGGTAGGGATCGAAACGACGGCTTCCACAGACAAGGCCGCCCACTTGGACACCCGCGATGCGGCGGAAGCGCGTTCGCTGCTTGCCGGCCTGAACGTCGTGACCTTGTCCCACTATCGCATCGTCGGCAACTATGTGCGCTACGGCAGGACAGTGTGCAACGCGCTGAAGGACGCTCGGCAGAAGATGGTGGCCGCGTGTCAGAGTTCCTCCCCGAAGAGGGAGAACTACATCATCTGGGCTCCCCCGGGAAGCGGCAAGACCTACTTCGTGCAGGAGGTTGCGGCCTTGCTCGGAGATTCAGTGCATTACAGTGAGCTCAATCTAGCCAAACTCGATGAAGCCGGATTCCGTTCGGGGCTTGCGGAGCTTCGTGGCGTCCAGGGACCCAGCCTCTGCCTCGTAGACGAGGTCGACGCGAAGCTGGACGCATCCTGGCCGTACGAGGCACTCATGCCGTTCCTGGATGCCTCGGCCACCGAAGACGCGCGGCTTGTCTTCGTGTTGGCGGGGAGCTCGGGCTCAAGCCTGGAGGAAATGAAGAAGACGATCGCATCCCGGCCGAAGGGTTCCGACATCCTCAGCCGAGTCCCAACTGACAACGAATACTCGATCCCGCCGATGGGCGTAGGCGACCGGTTGTTGGTCGTACTGAGCCAGTTTCGGCAGGCCGGGAAACAGATGGGGCATGAGGTCCGTGAAGTGGAGAAGCTTGGCCTGTACTACGTGGCCCTCAACCCCCGCCTGTCCAATGCCCGTCAGCTTCGCGAGTTCGCCGTGCGATGCGCGGAGAGGGTGCTTCCCGGAGATGACCGGCTCAAGTACGACAGCCTTTTCCGGCCCGGGGATCTTGAGAACAAGTTGTTCTGGACGCAGGCCCTTCAGTCCGCAGGGGCTCTGGTCGACTCATTCCTCTTGGTCGAGGACTGATGGCTGTCCGCTTGTCACAGAAACATGAATCTTGTTTTGAACATCAAAAAGCAAATCCAAAGGGAAAGCGGCCAGAGTGTGAGTCGGTTCGGAGAGCTAAATCATTCTCTGCTGGTAAAGATCCCGTTTCTTGCCGCCTTTCCTCCCTGAGGGCTTTTCTGAGAATCTTTCCATCACTCGCTCAGGACGCAACAAGAACGCGAGTCACGAAAGGCACTACTGGGAAAATGCTCAATTGGGGTGAATTGGAGTCCGCCCCGTTGTCCCTCAAACCCTTTACCGATGAAGGCACGCCCTTCACCTTCTTGTCGATGAGATATCTCTCTAGGCAGTCTTCTACCGAAAGACAATTATGCAGCGGAGATGATGGTTCGTGGGCTGATTTGGAGGCAGATGGCTCAGAAGTCGTTTGATGAGATCAATGAAGAGATGTTCGAGGAATTCTTGCTGCTGAATCCTGATGTCGCAACATTGTATGGCCTACATGATCCATACGACAGGTTTCTTCCTCATGGAGGCTTCAAGAGGTTCGAGGACACGAAAGAACTGCTGCGAATCTGGAATGAGGAGGCCGTCGAAGTGGCGCTTCGCGAAAGCCTCCCAAGGGATCAACGGATTTGCATCAAATACCTGGAGAGGCTATTCGAAGCCTACTCGTTCATAGTCGATGACTATCCCAAATGGAAGATGTATCCCGACGCTCTCGTGCCGATCTCCATGACACTTTTTCGGATGTTTTCGTCGGAATACGCTCCATTCGAGGAGCGCTTCTCACCCGCGTCAGAACGAATAGGTCAGATACCAAAATACCTGGCCGAGTTCAGAACCAGATTCACAGACGACAGGGTCGTGCGCGTATGGGTAAGGGATGCTATTGGCGTGGCTGAGCAATTCACAGCTTTCCTTCGATCGATTGCTGAATTCTCACAAGGAAAGGTGTCTGAGAGCATGCTTAGTAGGCTCGATGAGAATACCGGGAGAACCGAATCTGCGGTGAGGGTGCACCTTGACTGGCTGAAGTCGCTATTAGAGATGCCAGACAGGGACTTTGCCATGGGTCCGGAGCATTTTTCGAAGCTCCTAGTTATCCGAGGATTCGGGTTATCATCAGATGAAATCGTCAGGCTGGGACAAGCGTATCTTGCGAAGCTCAAGGCCGAGAGGAAGGAGATCGTGTCGAGGCTCTCACCCAGTGGCAATCTTGACGATGCTACGGGACGAGTCAGACTCAAGAGTCCGAAAACCTTCGAAGAGGCCCTGGAATTCTGCAGGTTAGAGATTGAAGCCGCAAGAGATTTCCTAGTTCAAAATGGCATACTCACGACCGATGCTAATGCAAGGCTAGAGGTAGTCGAAACACCGGGTTTCCTCAAGGCTGTCGTACCATTTGCTGCATGCGAAATCCCAGCCAGGTTTCACGGCATTCCTCACGGGAAGATACTGTTGACACCGCCCGTCAACCAGGAGGATTTCGTGGTGCGGCTCAACTATGCAGGCCTTCTAAACACACTCTTCCATGAAGCATACCCCGGTCACTTTCATCAATTTGCCCAAGCCAATCAGAAGCACTGGATATACCAACTAGGCTGGATGATAGCAGGCGCGGACATGTTCGGCATATACATTCCGCTCGGCAACGAGTGTATCGAGGGTTGGGCACTCTACTGTGAAAGGATGATGCCGGATCGAGGATTTCGGACCTCGGACGAACTGCTGTTGGAGACTTCGAACTGGGCCATATTGAGGGCCTGTAGGGTCGTTGCAGACGTGAAGTTGGCCACGGGCGAAGCTTCGATGGACGAAATGGTAGCTTGGGTCGCAGACGAGACGCACATGCCAAAGAAAGATATCGAGGCCGACGTGAGCTGCTACACTAGGTCTCCGAGTTATTTCATGTCCCAAACGATCGGTCTCCACCTCATACATGATCTCAAGAAGGAGTTGGAAACCAAACTTGGCTCGAGATTCAGTGAAAGGCGATTTCATGATCTCATAGCCAGTTATGGTTGCCTGCCCTTCGACATGATGAGCGGGGTTGTGAAATCTGAGATGATGGGCCGAAATGCCGCGTCTCATTGAACCGAGTGCGAACCCGAACGAATGGCTGCGACATGATTCTGTCTTCGCCTTTCCTCCCCCATTGGCTTTTCCGCGGGGCCAAGATCGAATTGCATTCTAGCCATCATCTCGCGCGAGCTTTCATATACCGAGTCTTCAGTTCTAGCATACCTCTCTGGAGGAGAGAGTCGATACCGTGAGACTGAAGGAGGGTCCACGGAGGTGGTTCAGCATGCTGGTAGGAAAGAAGGTCAACTTGAGGCTGCTCGAGAAGGAGGATCTCTCGACAGTGGCAGACTGGGTCAATGATATCCGAGTCACTGGCGCTTACGCGCCGATGTGGCAAAGCACGAAACCGATGATTGAGAAGGACTGGTTGGATGCGACTGCCGACAAGAGGTGGTTTGCGGTTGAGACGAAGAAGGGCACCAAGATCGGCTTGATTGGTCATTTCGATGCGGGGGGCTGGCAGGAGATGGGTTTCGCGATCGCGCCCGGCGAAAGAGGAAAGGGGTGTTGCTCCGAAGCGGCGAAGATGCTCGTGGATTTCCTTTTCCTCTCGAAGAATGTCCAACGAATCCAGGCCACGTGCGACGTGGAGAACAAAGCCTCCAAGAGGGTCTTGGAGAAGGCTGGGTTCAAACAGGAGGGCGTCCTTAGGAAGGCAGCTTTCATCGGCGGCACATGGCGCAACCTTTCCATATACAGCATAGTGAGGGACGAGTGGAAGAAGCCCGCAGTCCTCAAGGTGCCCAAAAGAGTTTGAACATGACATTGGTGCTCATACCATCTCCTCAGTGAGCAGGGTCAATTTCTCATCATCTTTTCAACTCGTAGTACAGATACTCGAACCATTGCCAGGTCTTGGGGCTGTTCAAGTCTTTCCTTAGACCCTCCGTAATAGGACGGAGTTTCTCCCACATCGGAATGAGGCCATGCCCCAACAAATCTACGACATCCTTCCTATCAGCGAGGCCTTTGTAGATCAAGTAGCTGTATCCATTGACGAACCAACAGATGCGATCGATGTCGGTCCATATCTGCGCGTGCTCGGGGCTAGCATAGGAGCCGTATCTTCCTGCAAAATCCTCGTAGGAGGTGATTTCAACGGCAAGGAGCCGACTATAAGATTTCTTCATTTCGACCTCACCCCAGCTGAGATAGAGCCTCATGATCAAGTCCATCTTCCTTGCTTTCACCAAATTACGCAGCTGGAATATGGCAAACGCCGCAGCTACAGTGACGCTCGCTGCGGCGACAACTGCGGAGACCACGGATACTTCAACCATTACCTCCACCGAACCCTGAATCGGCGTCGTGTGCTTAGGGCTTTGCTCCCTCACCGAAAGACCCTTACGCTCATCGGACGATGTCGAAGTCAGTGGTTCAATGAGAGTGTTCCTTCTTGGAGGAGCTGGCATGGTCGGCCAGGCGACGGCGAGCAGGCTGGCCGCGAATCCCGCGGTATCTGAGATATCAATTGCGGGCAGGGACTTGGCGAAGGCGAACAGGGTGGCATCTGCAATCGGCGAGAAAGCTAATGGCGTCCAAGCAGAGGCGACTGATGAGAAGCAAGTAGCGCGTTTGGTTGCAGGCTATGATCTCTTCATCAACACGTCGGGACCTGACTACAAGGTGCAAATTCCAGTCGTGAAAGCAGCCATCAGAGCTGGAGTCAACTACTGCGACGTCTCGTGCGACGGGCCTGCCGCCGAGAAGGTGCTGAAGCTGAACGCGAAGGCTCGTGAGGCTGGCATGACCGCAGTCATCGGGATCGGATGGGCTCCCGGCATTGACAACCTGATGATGACCCATGCTGTGAGCCAGCTCGACAAGGCGGAATCGGTTCACGCCTGCCTCGTATGGCCCTTGACCGACCTCGTCAAAGGCGACACGAAGCAAGTGGCAGAGAACCTGCGGGGCAACGCTCAGTACAGTGCCTCATGGGAGACCGGCATGAGGTGCTTCAGCGGCGATTGCAAGATCTATCGGAGCGGGAAATGGGTGATTGTCAATCCATTCGAGAGCAGAGTGAACGTCTCTCACTCGAAGCTCGGGACCATTGAAGCATATCCTGCGTGCGGTGCTGAGGCTGTCACGCTTCCCAGGCACTTGCGAGGTGTGAAGGACGTTTCCGTCCTCCTGAGCTTCTACCCGCCCCAGATGAATGAACTTGCGCGTCAACTCGCCATCCAAATCAAAGCCGGAAAGATGACCACCAAAGAGGCGGCACTGTCATTCATAGAAACAGCTGGATCGGACCGAGAGCGCTGGCTGTCCACAACGAAGGAGCTGCCATCGGTCTGGCCCTATCTAGTGATCGCCCAGGGTGTCAAGAATGGCCATATGGTGAGATACACCCTCGACGCGAACACCGAATGGCTGACAACAGACGGGCCGCTCTACACGGCAGGCATGATGCTGCTCAAGGACAGAATCAAGGAGCACGGCATCTACCCTCCGGAGGCGTGTCTAGATCCAATTCCTTTCCTAGAAGAGGTCGCAGCAAACGAGCCCGGGTGGACGAAGGAGAAGAGGCTCTTCGAGGAGAAGCTCGAGAGATTGGAATAAAGCAGGAGGAGATTTGAGGATGAGGAAGATTGCAGAAGAAAAGGACAGATTAGACCCGGCCAAGGAATCCCCAGAGACCAGGGCGCTCAAGCGCTTCTTCCCTCAGGGCAAGGGTCAGCTCGACGGGAAGATTGTTCGAGGGTTCTTCGGCCCGGACTCGCCCGAGGTGCGTGAGGTAGGGAGGATGTCGAGCAAGTGGATCATGGAAGGCCTCTTCTGCGTCTTCACTTGGGATGAGTGGACCTTCAGCGGGAAGAAGAAGGTCAATCCGATACATGGCTACGCCATAGTGGGCTGGGACTCCCGGGACAGAGAGTACAGGATGCTGAGAGCCGCGAACCTTGGCGTGCTACATCAGCTCAACGGCAGGCTCGACCGAAATAAGCTGGCCTTCGTCTCGGACGAAGCTCTTGTCAAGGGCAAGCCCACGAGGATCAGGTACACGATGGTCTGGAAGAAAAAGAGAGTAATCATCTGGATCGCGGAGTGGTCGATTAGGGGAGGACGATGGAGGAAGATCTCTGAATCGCATCTCATCTACAGATAGCACGAAGCTAGTCTCAAGGTCGTTCGCATTTCCTTCCTCTGTTGGCTTTCTTGTTCAGACGACACCGAAATGCTTTCTAGACTTCTGTGCATTCCACAGTCGGGGGGTCGAAATCGCATGATGGGAGGTCTCTCAAACAGGGAGCTAGTTCCTGCAATTGAGACCACCTACTATGAGCTTCTTGCCGCTCTTCAGTCAAGCGTCCAAGGCGGGTTCTGGCGAAGGGAGCCCGACATGATCTTCTACTACAGCGGATTCCGCGTGCCCATGCTCAATGGCATCCTCGGCACGAGATTCACAGCTGAGAACGTGTCCACGAGGGTTGACTCGGCGATGGCACATTTCAAGAACATGCTAGTGCCGATGAGATGGCTCCTCGGCCCGTCATCCTCTCCTCCGAATCTTGGTGAACTGCTGTCGAGGCAAGGTATGAAGGAGGGATGGGCAATCCCGGGGATGGCTCTGGACCTCAAGACCGTGGATCGAGAGCCTCTGCCTGAGGGGTTCGAAATCCAGGAGGCTACAGATGCGGAATCCCTGAGAACCTGCGGTGACACACTGGCAGAAGGATTCGAATTCCGAGACGAAGTTGAAAGAGGCGTCAGCGACGCGGTCATGAGCTATGGCATGAGCTCGACGCGGCGATGGTTTCTTGGATTTCTGAACGGGAAGGCTGTTTCTGTGTCTCTTCTGGTCCTTCATGATGACTTCGCCGGCGTCTACTGCGTCGCAACGGTTCCCGAAGCTAGAGGGAAGGGCTTGGGTTTCGCGATAACTCGCGAGCCTCTATTGGTGGCGAAGACTGAAGGATACGATGTCGCAGTTCTCGAGGCGAGTAGTATGGGATTCCCCGTGTACAAGAGGATTGGATTCAAGCAGCTCTGCGAATTCAGGACCTACACTTGGTCTCCGTAAGAAGATTCCAGTTTCAATCTGCGGAGGACGCAAAGGGCCAAAGACCAGAGAGGCGATATGCGGTTTGGAGGATGAGGTTGCAGTGCCGAAGTCGGAACCCAGGGGACCCGT
>Ga0315296_10005083_pt1 | contig 10600 bp, 12 predicted proteins | sample YL17G14_18_MG_FD_203921 | JGI IMG/M metagenome (GOLD analysis project Ga0315296, IMG submission 203921) | Sediment microbial communities from Yellowstone Lake, YNP, Wyoming, USA - YL17G14_18 | ecosystem: Environmental > Aquatic > Freshwater > Lake > Sediment | place: USA: Wyoming | collected... | reverse complement strand
GCTCGCCTTGTACGCAGGAGCAAAGTACGCTACCTTGAGCGGCCATCCAGTTTCCTCGTCGAGGAAGAGCCCTCTTGTGTCCCAGTTCGAGCCGATGACTGGCAGACCTGTTGCCATCGCTTCCAGGTCCGGCATACCGATGCCTTCTCCGTGGCTCAGGTTGACATAGACATCCGCGCTTCGGAATAGTTCGAGTAGTTCCTCCCGCGTGTACGGTGGGTCCTTGGTGTACAGGAACTCGATGTCCTTCCTGTGCGTGTACTTGGTCTTGAAGATGTCCCAGACGCCGAAGTCGTTGCTCTTCAGTATGAACTTTGTCTTTCCGTCGTCAGGGAACGCTTGGCAGTATCCGTCGACGGCCTGCTCCATGTTCTTTCGTTCCTGGAGCACGCCGATGTGCAGGAATGTCAGAGGTCTCGTCAGAGAAACCATACACTGGTCGAACATCTCAGGTGGTTCCGCCCAGATATCAGGTCTCTCCAGCTCTGGTAGGTCTGTGCAGGGCGGTATCACTCGAATCTGAGCTTGGACTCCGCTCTCTATCTGGACGCCCTTGTTGAACTTGGAGCTGGTAAGTATGTAGTCCATCTTGTTGCACATCTGGGTATAGAACGCTCGCAGCTTCGTGCTCTCGCAGAGGGACCATCCGAGCTTGATGTCGCCCTTGATGCTGTCGAAGCTCTCCATGAGCCAGCAGATAATCTGTGGGTACTTCGTGAAGTCCATCTCCCCGGAAGCCGCTGCCGACTTGTCTAGGAGCTTTTTGAAATGTTCGTCAAGTATCGGTGACGAACCGCTCATCCAGTCGCGGATGTATATGTCGTACCCGAGTTTCTCCAGCTCTGGGATGACGGCTTCTGATATGGTCGAGAACCCGACACCCTTCCCGAAGAACGAGTGCCAGAGGACCTTGTTGTTGTACCGCATGATGCGCCAGAGTATCTCCTCCCAGCGGTCCGCGACCTTCTTTGTGTCGCACCAGTATGCGTGGAACTCTCGCGCCTTTCTGCCAGCCTCGTGGAGCCATACTGAACCCCAGACCTTCCAGTCGTTGTATGCGAAGTCAAGTTGAATGACTGCGATGTCGATGTCCGGGATGTCGAAGTCCACTCCGTACTGTTGTAGCCTCTTTGTGCCTTTGATGGGTACTGGAAGTCCGAACTCCCAGTTGCCAGTCAGCTCGGGCGAGGTCGTGTTGTCGGAGAGTATGCAGGGCAGCTCCGCGAGCATCGCTTCGGCATAGGGTACGCCGAAGCCCTCTCCACCAGACAGATGGATGAAGACATCGCCGCAGTTGTAAAGGTCGTTCATCTGCTCGTCGTCGATGTGCTTCGGCTCGAACAGCACCTTGTCGAGGCATCCAGCCTGTTCCATTATCCAGCGCAGGTCCTTTTCGTTCTGCGGAGCGTCGTTCATCGAGGGGTCGTTCGGGTCGCACTTCACGACCCAGACCCAGTCCTTCTTATCCTTGCCCCACTCAGCGACCGCGTAGGCCGTCTGGTAAATCATCTTCCGGGGCTGGTGTCTTCCGACGGTGATGATGACGAACTTGTCCGTGAACCCGTGTCTGGCCTTTACTTCTTTCTTATCGGGGAGCGGTCTGAACACTTCCGACGAGACGGGCAGGTAGATGTCGTCCAGATACATGATGTCCTTGACATGTGGTGTGAGCTGGTTCCAGCCGAACGCGGACATGAACACAAAGAACTTCATCCGGTTCATGTACACGGCCCAGTCTTGGTTGCCGTGCGGGTTGTCGACCGGTAAATAGTGTACCCATCGGTCGACGAACTCTTTGGGATAGTCCGGGTCCGCGAGACCTCCCACTCTGTAGAAGTCGTTGAAGGACCAGACGACATCGGGCTTGAGCTTGTTGTAGAGCGCGAGAATCGTCTCCTTGCTCCCGTAGAGTCCCTGTGGTCCTGTCCGAGCCAGCTCGTTCGGGACGACCTTGATGCCATTGTGGTGGATGTATCCGTCAGGAGCCACCGGTGAGCGGTCGTCATAGAAGGCGTTGCAGCCCAACTGGTAGACTTCCCAGCCACGCTTGACCAGCTCTGTCATCAGGCGGTCTGTTTCAGTTCCATATCCGGTTGCAGCGAAGACCGCGTCGGATATGGCCAGGATTCGGCCCCTCGGCGGCATCGCTCACCTACTTCTTCTTCGGGTCGTACACATTCGGCGGTACGGGTGGCGCGATGCCAGGGTGTTGGATTGGCACTCCAGGCGTCGGCCCAGGCTGTTCTCCTCCGCGAGTCATCGCATCGGCTTTGCGCTTTATCTCAGCTTGCTCCTGCTGCGAAGCTTGGTAGTCGCACTCGATGTAATGCAGGGAAATCACTCCGCATTTTGTGCAATCCAGGCAGTTCATCAGCGGGCTTCTGAGGCCGAACTGGGCCTTCGGGCAGTCGACTACCGGCACTGTCACTCCTCGCCCAGCAATCGTCCCGAGCGGTCCCGTCTGAGGTGCTCCAGCGATGTCAGGCACGCTGTACTGATAAATCATCCGTCGTGTAGGCATAGCTCCCCATCCCCTTCGACTTAAGCACGGCATGGCATTTCGGGCTTAAGAAGTTAACTACTCTCATGTGGTGGTCGGCTCAGGGATTGTTTGGCCTGCCGTAGACATGGAAATAGTCAGTTCTCCAGTATAGTGTTTTAGTGGCACCCGGTTCTGCGTAACTGAACCAGACCATCGGCATCATGCAGCTCGGCCAAAGCACACTAGCCCCCGTCGAATACTTGGCGACATTGTCTATATAAAAAATAGCTGAGGCTCCAGAAATCACTGACACCGCATATTTGTGTGCGTATCCAGCTCCACCCGAGGCCCCGCTGAACCAGAGTATATTGACTTCCTTGGCAGATTCATTCACGCCAGAGGTCGCAACGCAGTAGATGGAGTGTTTGATGGCATTTCCCCAGCTCGCAAACACGAACCCGATTCTCGCAGTCGGTGATGCAAAGAGCCCCACGAATCCTGATGCGACATTTCGGAGGTCTGCACCGGACGGTTCGACGGCGCAGGCAAAGTTCGGACTCTGGTTGGCACCCAGACCTCCATTTCCATATAGTGAGGCATTGGCTGCTGACCCAGTGCTCGCGTTCACGCTGAATGTTACCCAGCCCATTGGGTAGCTTGCAGCATTTTCTATGACGAGCCCCCAGCCGAGCCCCGCGCCGCCAGAAGTCCATATTGCGGTGTCGAGTCCTGCGAAATGGTCTTCATAGAGTGCTGTCGCTCCTCGTCCAAATGAGGCGAAGTAGCCTGAAAGTGCAGTCAATGAGCCGACTGTTACTGAAGCCATCGAAACTAGCGACGGCATCTTGACAACGCCAGCACTGTCTACGACTAGAACACCCACTCCGTCCCTTTGCTGGACTCTGAACGAGTCTATGTATAATCCTAGAGACGCCTGTTGGACTACGAGCCCCTCCGCATCTGCACTTGGCAACAACACCTGTGCTCTGCTGTCTTGGTATCTGGCATAGGTCCTCAGGTAGTACGCAGCAATATCATCTGGCTGCATGACATATTTCTCGATGTTGAACTCGTCAATGATGCCATCGCAGCCGTAGGTCGTATCTAACCACTGCGTCGCGCCGATGAACAGCACATTCCCGTCTGGGACTTTGAGATTGGCAGAGTCGAGTATCTGGTACGCAACTCGTTGTACACCGTCTATGTACGCTTTTATCCAGCCTCCAGACCAATATTGGGCCGTGACGGTGCACTGTACGAAACCAGCGTTGTAAGGCCAAACTCTCGGGAAGTAGTTATATCTTATTGCATTGTTGCCAGCATAGTTAAAGTTCAGAATGTCGTTGTTCCTTATGAGCCACAAGAATCCATTGGCGGACGATGCTCTGCCATCGCCGTAGATGGCTTGAAATCCATAACGACCTCCGGCAGCCGAGCCGAGACTTGCCCAGAATCTGATTGTGAGAGTGGAGATTCCAGACGGTCCTGCACCGAGGCTCAGGCATGTCATCTGTTGTGAGAATCTCAAACCGCTTCCAAATTGTGCCGCAACCCATACGGGAAGGACATTGCTGGTTCCACTCGCCAGCAACGCACTGTATCCACTCGGACCCGAATCATTGGTCCATACACCAGTCCCCTCATCGAAATGGAACAGGCAGAATGTCGACGCAGTGCTCACGAACGCTCCAGTCGGTCTGTTGATGTCTCCCGGTCCGCTCCATCCCGACCACCCGCTCCATCCAGATATTCCTGACTGACCGCTTGTTCCTGATTGACCGGAGGTTCCCGACCAACCCGACCAGCCGGTCCATCCGCTCCATCCGGACCATCCTGAAGTTCCAGGAACAGTGGAAGGGTCAACCCATGCTGCATTTAGGCCACTGCCAGTAGCCATCATCACATAGCCACTTGTTCCAGGTGTGAATGGTAGATTGTATTCTGTCCCTATCTTGACCGACCCTTTCAATGAAAGCCATCCTGAGGGAGAAATGGACATTACTGGTGCTACATACGAGCCCATTGTCAAGGCATAGAAACTGCTTCCCGACGCAGGAAAGTTCGAGGCAGCGTATGCGTGCCCTCTGATTGTAACGGGCGTGTCCGTTATCCAATTTGCGCCAATGCTGGTCGGCGCAATGAATCCTAAGAATGTCATCGAGTCCAAAATGAAACAGTGGGCGAATGTAGTGGCTCCGATAGAAGTGACACTGCTCCCCATAATCACGGATGTCAAGGTGATACATGAGTGGAACGCGCCAGTCCCGATGGAGGTGACGCCGTTTCCTATGGTCGCGGAAGTCAGGGCGTTGCAGTGGATGAACGCATTGATTCCGATGGAGGTGACGCTGTTGGGGATGGCCACGGAAGTCAGGGCGGTACAGGTGGAGAACGCGCTGGTCCCGATGGAGGTAACGCTGTCGGGAATGGTCACGGCGGTCAGGAGGATGCAGTTGGCGAACGCATAATCCCCGATGGAGGTGACGCTGGCAGGAATGGTGAATGATGTTCCCGTCTTAGCGGGCGGATACCGGATTAGACTGGTAATGGCTTTGTTGTAGAGTATATCACCGCTCACATCATTTGCAAAGTTTGAGTTGCCCGCATCAACGATTATCTCGGTCAGGGCGGGGCAGAGATGGAATGCAGCGAGTCCGATAGAAGTGACACCGTTTCCTATGGCCACAGAAGTCATAAGTGTACAGCTCTGGAACACATAATCTCCGATAGAGGTGACATTGTTGGGGACGGTCACGGAGGTCAGGTGGTTGCATCCGTTGAATGCGTAGTTTCCGATAGAAATGACACCGCTCCCTATGGTTACGGAGGTCAGGCCGGTACAACCCTGGAACGCACCAGTCCCGATAGAGGTGACGCTGGCAGGGATGGTTATGGCGGTCAAACCGGTGCACGAGGCGAACGCATAATCCCCGATAGAGGTGACGCTGTTGGGAATGGTCACGGAGGTCAAGGCAGTGCAAGTGTTCAATGCATAGGTTTCTAGGGAAGTGACGCCGCTTCCTATAACTACTGAAGTCAGGGCGGTGCATTCCCAGAACGCACAAACCCCGATGCTTGTGATTGTAGACGGCATCGAAAGGACCTTTGTTATCTTTTTCCCCTCAGAGTCCGTGAAACAGAACGGGCCAATGGTCAGAATATCAATCCCTGCCGCCAACTGCGCGGGGATGTCGACTTCTGTACTTGCGCCGGTTTGTACAACTCTAGTTAGGATAGCTTTGGTCGCGGCGCTAGTATCGTCGTAATGCCATTCCCACCCCCCATCATCCAAGTGTGCATCTGCCATTTAAATCAACCCGTGTATATTGTATCTAGAGAATCAGTTGCAGAGGCGTAGACTATGGTATAATGTGTGTATGACAATGGAGCGCCAGACCAACCACTGTGGCCGCTCCACCCACTCCATCCTGAGATTCCGCTCAGTCCTGACTGTCCGCTAGTGCCGCTCTGTCCACTCCATCCGCTCCAGCCTGACCATCCTGACTGCCCAGATGTTCCGCTCTGTCCAGAGTATCCCGAGATGACTCCGCTCGCAGCCGCTACTGAAGTGAAGTACCCTACATTTGCTGAGATGAAGCCTGCCGCATTGATTGAATTTGCGCTGATGGTGGTGATGTAGCCCAGGCTGTATCTTCTGTCCGCTCTTCCGAGAGCGTAGATGTTGTCGGTAATCGGATATAGTGTCTCTTCGGTGCTGCGTGTATATGGTGTCGATAGCTTTCCAGCTTCTAGCTTCGCGTCTGTGACCCAGAAGGTTCCGCTGTACGCATTGACGGGATAGGTGTAGATTGCCTCGCCAGCACCAGTAGGAGCATTTGTAGTCGGTGCAAGTGCCCATCCAGTCATCCTGACCCATTCTGCCGTTGTTATCGCAGGTGGGAAAGTTTCACCTCCATAGCTGCTCCACGCAGTCAGAGCTAGAGATAGGGCTGTGGTTGCGCTCTGATGCAGAGGATAGCCATATCCTCTCGGGTTTCCATAGGCACCATCACTCGATTTTGCACCGTACACCCTATAGCCGCTCGCACCAGAAACTGCTGACCAGGAGATAGTCAGGATTCCACTGTCAGCCATCGTCCATGTGGTGTAGGGGGACGCAACGGTCTCACCGTTGAGGTTCAGAGCAGTAACGACTAGGCGGTAAGAATCTGCTGGTACCGCACCCCCAGCAGCACTTGTGGCAGTCGGAGTCAAAGGAGCTTCGATAGCTGCATCGACATACCAATTTCCCGTGGTTATTCCCATGCCAAAGGCTCCGGTTATGTATGCGTTAAACGATGCTGCGACAGTCGTTCTGAGATGCACTGTTATCGCATAGGCTTTTCCAGGCTCGAAGTAGGGGAGGTTGCTAAATGCAGGTGTAGAGATGTAATTCGCAGTCCATCCACCTGCCTTGTTGCATGTCAGGGAGACTGCATATCTTGTGAACTTGACAGGGGATGTGACATATCCTCCAGTTGCGCCACCAGCCGTTCCCCAGCCCCATCCATATTGCTCGTCGGGCCCAGAGTTCGGAACGAAGTTGTATCCAGCCGTCATCCAGCCGCTTGTGATGAGTGCAGCATCAGCGGAACCGACTATGTTTCCGACTGTGAGCGACCCTATCTGTCCAGACTTAGCTGAGAAGATGCCATTCGTAAGCGACCCGAGTTGGAAGCTGGCTTGAGATGTTCCCAGCCACCCGCTCCATCCGCTCTGTCCTGATGTACCGCTTTGTCCGCTCCAACCAGACCAGCCCGTCCAGCCAGACTGTCCAGATGTTCCGCTTTGTCCTGAGTATCCGCTCTTGCCCGTCCACCCGCTCCAACCCGAGGCTCCAGTCCATCCCGACCATCCGCTCCATCCTGAGATTCCCGACTGACCTGACCATCCGGACCAGCCGCTCCAGCCAGAGAGTCCTGAAGTTCCTAATTGACCGCTAGTTCCTGATTGTCCACTCCAGCCACTCCAGCCCGTCCATCCAGACCAACCTGATAGACCGCTAGTTCCGCTCTGCCCTGAGGTCCCTGACTGACCGCTCCAACCCGACCAGCCTGTCCATCCAGACCACCCACTCCAACCGCTGATTCCAGATTGTCCCGAGGTTCCGCTCTGACCTGAAGTTCCAGATTGTCCGCTCCAACCCGACCAGCCTGTCCATCCGCTCCAGCCTGACCATCCAGAAATTCCGGATTGGCCCGACGCGCCGCTTAGCCCCGAGAATCCGGAATAGCCTGAGGCTCCTGACCAGCCTGACCATCCCGTCCACCCGCTCTGACCCGACGCGCCGGACCAACCGCTCCATCCTGAGTATCCCGTCCATCCTGACCAGCCGGACCATCCAGATTGCCCAGATGTTCCTGACTGTCCTGAGGTTCCCGACTGACCGGACCAACCTGACCAGCCAGTCCATCCGCTCCACCCGGACCAGCCGCTGATGCCGCTAGTTCCGCTCTGTCCACTCCAACCCGACCAGCCTGTCCATCCAGACCAACCGCTCCATCCTGAAGTTCCTGACTGTCCACTGATTCCTGATTGTCCGCTAGTTCCCGACTGTCCGCTCCAACCCGACCAGCCTGTCCACCCGCTCCAGCCAGACCAACCTGAGATTCCCGATTGTCCGCTTGTTCCCGACTGTCCAGAGGTTCCAGATTGCCCCGACCAACCGGACCATCCTGTCCAACCCGACCATCCGCTCCACCCTGAGAGTCCTGATGTTCCTGACTGTCCACTGATTCCCGACTGTCCGCTCCATCCAGACCATCCAGTCCATCCGCTCCAACCGGACCAGCCGCTAATTCCACTCGCGCCTGAGAACCCTGACGCGCCGCTTAGTCCGCTTTGCCCCGAAGTTCCTGACTGACCGCTCCAGCCGCTCCACCCTGTCCAACCCGACCAGCCCGACCAGCCAGAAAGACCTGAGGTCCCAGAGAAGCCAGATAGTCCAGACTGCCCAGATTGGCCCGAGAATCCAGAATAGCCTGAGATACCGCTCCATCCCGACCACCCAGACCAGCCTGACATTCCAGAGAATCCAGATTGCCCTGACTGCCCACTCCATCCGCTGATACCACTCGTCCCGCTTTCTCCCGACCATCCTGACCACCCGCTCCATCCTGAGATGCCGCTAGTGCTGCTCTGGCCGCTCCATCCTGACCAACCAGACAGTCCAGACAAGCCCGAGAATCCCGAGAATCCCGAGTAGCCACTCTGACCGCTCCATCCCGACCACCCGGACCATCCAGAAGCTCCGGTCCATCCTGACCAGCCAGACCAGCCCGAGAATCCCGATTGACCAGACGGCCCAGAGAATCCCGATGTGCCCGAGTAGCCGCTCCATCCGCTTATCCCGCTTTGTCCGCTCCATCCTGACCACCCGCTCCAACCTGAGAATCCTGATATGCCGCTCTGACCTGACTCACCGCTCTGTCCTGAACCTGGAAGTCCGCTCCAGCCTGAGATGCCGCTCTGGCCGCTAGTTCCCGACTGGCCGCTCCAGCCGGAGTATCCCGTCCAGCCCGACCATCCTGACCAACCAGACCATCCTGAGACTCCAGAGAAGCCAGATTGTCCAGACCATCCAGAGATTCCCGACTCGCCCGAGATTCCGGACCATCCGCTCCAACCCGAAAGTCCGCTCTGTCCGCTCCACCCTGACCAACCTGACCACCCGCTGATGCCTGAGAATCCTGACTGTCCACTCCATCCTGATGTTCCAGATTGTCCGCTCCATCCTGACCACCCGCTAACACCAGAGATGCCCTGCTGACCTGACCATCCGCTCGTCCCCGAGAATCCTGTCCAGCCTGACCAGCCCGACCATCCAGAGACGCCAGACCATCCGCTCCAGCCTGACCATCCGCTGAGGCCAGATTCTCCAGAGAACCCTGACCACCCTGAGAGGCCACTCTGTCCAGACCATCCGGACCATCCGCTCCAGCCTGAGATTCCGCTCGCTCCCGAGGTCCCGCTCTGCCCGCTCCATGCTGACCAACCTGATTGACCTGATAGCCCGCTGGTCCCACTTAAGCCTTCCTGACCAGACCACCCGCTTAAGCCGCTCTCACCGCTCCAGCCCGACCATCCTGACCACCCTGAGATGCCCGAATATCCTGAGAAGCCACTCCAGCCGCTTATCCCGCTCGTTCCTGAGGTTCCCGTCCATCCGGACCATCCTGACCATCCGCTCGCTCCTGATGCTCCGGAAAAGCCCGAGAGACCACTCTGTCCGCTCCATCCGCTCCAGCCCGACCAACCAGATTGTCCGGACCAGCCTGACAATCCGCTTATGCCTGAGAATCCTGAGATACCGCTCTGTCCTGACTCTCCACTCTGTCCGGAACCTGGAAGTCCGCTCCAGCCTGACCATCCGCTAGTGCCGCTCTCTCCAGTCCATCCAGACCAGCCAGACCACCCAGAGCTGCCCGATGGCGCAGAGAATCCAGAAAACCCAGAGGCCCCGCTCCACCCCGACCACCCTGACTGACCAGAAGTCCCCGTCCATCCTGACCATCCAGAATAGCCCGAGAACCCCGAAGAACCAGACCACCCAGACCATCCAGAGAGCCCACTCGTTCCGCTCTGTCCGCTCCAGCCGCTCCATCCCGTCCATCCTGACCAACCGGATATGCCACTGAAGCCACTTAAGCCTGATTGTCCAGACCATCCGCTCCAACCTGAGTCGGAACTCCAGCCTGACCAGCCTGAGATTCCAGACCATCCTGACCATCCGCTCCATCCGGACCACCCGCTCCAGCCAGACCATCCTGACCATCCAGAGGTTCCCGACTGACCTGATGTTCCGCTCTGACCTGACCAGCCGCTCCATCCACTGAATCCGGAGGTATCCCAGTAGACGACCATCAGTATCCACTCCAGAGGAAGATTGTTTGGACCATAAGTGTCTGTGTCAAATTGACATTTGCGCTGCAATATCCTGCTCTAAGACTACTTGCGCCTGAGTTTGCGTCATTGGTGAATATCCATCCAGAAGCTCCAGAGAAGAGTATCGGAGTACCGTAATTCCAGTATTCAAACACGGGATAGCCGATGTACTGACCCCTCGGAGAAATCATGGGGCGTTCTTTGTAGCTATCTGGTAATGCTGGTGTGAGTGTT
>Ga0315296_10005082_pt1 | contig 10601 bp, 11 predicted proteins | sample YL17G14_18_MG_FD_203921 | JGI IMG/M metagenome (GOLD analysis project Ga0315296, IMG submission 203921) | Sediment microbial communities from Yellowstone Lake, YNP, Wyoming, USA - YL17G14_18 | ecosystem: Environmental > Aquatic > Freshwater > Lake > Sediment | place: USA: Wyoming | collected... | reverse complement strand
GACCCCGCACCAGATGGCATTCGAGGGACCGGAAGTTTGGATATTGCTGATAGTTGAGCAAGGCATTATGCCAGACCACTGTCCCTGCCTAAGCACGGGGAAAAATTCATTTCATCAGGCAGTTTCGGGAGGTCCGCGGGCTGCGAGTATAGTTGGTATGAATTGCGACTTTCGCAAAAGGGACGCAATTGTCCCCTTGTAGTATTCCTGTGAAATATCTTCGGCTGTGCAGTCAGGCTGAACGAAACAACAAACCTGTGCAGAGCAGAGGGATTCTGGCCCTATAGCATGGCTGTGCCCAATCTGGAAAGGACCACCATCGTGATACCATTCCGGGATACAGCCAAGAGATATCTTTTTTAGCCATTGCCCGGACCCGCACAAACCCAGGCCGAGCAATGTATACAAACATAGACTTAAGCTGCCCGCCCCATCTGTGAGGATTAGCAAAGGTTGAGTTTCAGAGGTCGGTGCAGTATCGGCACGTGCCTGGGGTAAAAACTCCACAGACAGCTTGGCAAGATCAGCAACGATAGGGTAACTTGATTGGGTGAGACAATTCGTGTGCCCCGGATTCATTGTGACGCACACATGCTGTGATTGTGGACATCCGGCGTCAGAAGTAAAGGTTGGAGTCATATCGGCATAAGCGGTCGCCGTGACAGCCAAACCGACAAGAATTGAAAGACCCATCCTTACCAGATTAATTATCATTAATCACCCTTACATCCTTAATATTTAGTTTATTCTACCAGAAATTTTAGCGCAATGTCAACAAGAAAGCATTAAATAACACGTTTTGCTGTTAAAATAGGTAAAAATACTTATTATCAACTATAACTTTTGTTTCTACAATAACTTGCAATCGAACATCAACGAAAACTCTCAGTTTCTACCGGAGTATTGTCGCGATTATGTCAGGTTATTACCCCTTCTCGTTGATGAAAAGTATTGTAAAGCTTTTCTACGACACAAGCGTTGAACAGGGCGCCAGTATTGCTGTATCGGCATTCAGAGGCCTGGTTTTGTTCATGTTCGAGAAGATGTCATCTTTGCACGCATACTGGGTTTGGCTTGTGAGCTTGCCGGCCCTTGCCGGGGACTTGGCTCGGGCACAACCACTCTATCCATCAGCCAAATCTCGCCGAACAGCAGTAGCACAGCGACAGGCATCATGACAAAGCCGGCGAAATCGTGGAAGAACTTCTGTGCCGTCTCCACGCTGATGTACAGCATGAGCATCGCCGTGGCGAAGATCCGGACCATGTTGCAGACGACCGCCACCGGGATACTCGACGCGAGCAGGACGGCCTTCTGCCACCGAGGACGCTTCACCATGTACGCGATGAACGCCGCGACAATCACGAACGCCATCAGCATTCGAAGGCCGCTGCAGGCCTCTGCCACCGCCAGAGGGGTATTGCCGTTCAGCATTACGACATTTCCCTGCTGGCCAACCCGCACACCAAACACCTCTAAAAAGAAGACCGAGCCTGTAGTGGCAATTCTCTGCAAGGGCCCGCTGATCAGGTTATGAACGCATTCCGGAAAAGGAACCATGAGAAACAGCAAGAGTAGTATCCACAAGATGCGCCGAAACACCTGCCACCCGGCGACCATAAGAACTATCCCTGTCACGGTCAGCACCAGTGCGTATCGCTCTGGCGAAACACGAAAGGACAAGAATCCGTAGGTCCGAGCAACCTCTGCCAATAGGATAAGGGCTATCCCTCCCCACAAACATGGCACTAGTGGGCATCGAACGATCGCTTTCCTCTCACGCCAGACCAGAAAAAGTGCGACGAGTGGAACAAGCTGACCTGCAGAATAGTCGTCATTACTCTGCCATGCATTGAAAAGGCCCACCATCGCTGGCCAAAAAGACCACGCCGTGATGACCATCAGTAGCACTGTGGCTAATATCAGTCCACTACTTTTGTGCCGCTTTTGGTCTAGGGTGCAGACTCTAAGGGCATGTTTGCCACGAACATGATGGTTGGCTTTTCCCATTAACGGCTTCCCCCCTCTTTCAGCACGCTGGCTGAGTCTACGCTCTGATCCCTTTGGATGTGCTCGAACAGATCAGCTATCAATGACGCGGAATCGACGGCAAAGTTGGAGACGATTCTTACCGTTGAATCAGTAGTGAGAGTCCCTTCTGCCTGCGCAGCGATCTGTACTTGGGCGACACAATGAACCATACTGGGGCCGCGTCGAACTTTTGACCGAAGCGCCGAACGGTCGCCGTAACACTGCCCGTCGGCCATGTAGTAGTAAAGAACCGTCTTCTCCTTACATTCTAACTGGGCGTCACGAGAGAATTGAACAATCTTACACGCCAGCTTCGTCCCATCGCCTATCGGCAGCTCCACGAAGCGCTGATCCACAAGTGAGTAACCGCTCAAGACGTTGCAGACCTCTGGAGCGTGGCCGACCATAGTGCCTGCTATGGTTCCTGACGCAGCGATAAACAAGGAAACAAATCCTTTTCCATTGTCACGCGAATAACGACGATTGATACTTGCCTCGGCACATATCTTATCCAGTATGACTTCAGCTTCATCCAAAGGGACATCCTCACCCGTCCAATCGCCAATCTGCATGGGGAATCCCTCCAACGCGTTAGGGTCTATTGGACTGTTGCTCACGGGAGTCAATAGTCGTGCTGCTAGAACTCGATACGTCAAACCAAGGATGAGTATCATAAAACTGGCTGTGATCGCAGCAGCAACAACCGATCTTCGATTTAGATTTTCACTTGTCATTAGCACTACAGCGCAAACTAAGCTCAAGAATTCACGCAGCCTGTGTCGATAAGTTCTTATAAGTGCGGTACTTATAAGGAGAACGGACATGGATGCGAAAACTATTAAGAACACGGGACGTAAACTGAGGACATTTCTGGCTGAATTCAACGATTGTTTCAGCCGCAGCGACCAGCGGGCGCACCTGCAAACTTACCTCAACGGACAACTGTCCGACCTCGAACGTAAGAGCATCGAGCCTATTGCATTGGCGGCAAACATCCCGCCGAGGACTTTGCAGTACTTTCTCTCTACAGCGCCCCGGGATGGACCTCGCCTGCGGGATCGACTTGAGTGGATGGTTGCTCGTGACCACAGTCATCCGCAAGCCATAGTTATCATTGATGAGAGCGGGAACCCCAAGAAGGGCAAACATACTTGTGGGGTGCAGCGGCAGTGGTGTGGAAACACCGGCAAGCGTGAACTGGGGGCGGTTAATCTCTTCCGGAAATGGGCTATATCTGTCATAAGTGCGCAGACCTGCTTCAACATGTCCAACGGGTATTTTTTGGTAAAGGCTGGCTAAACCGGCTACCATTGCTGTTGTGGTATCGCCTTGAAGTAAAACAATATCGGGCTTAATATTAACAATAACTTTTGTCAATCTTCCCACAACTTTTTCTGTTAGAGAAGCTAAAGTCTGGTTTCTCTCCATAAGGTCAAGGTCAATTTGTGGCTCGATTTCAAAAAGGGAAAGGACCTGGTCTAACATTTCACGATGTTGTGCCGTTACGCATACAATGGATTCGATTAAGTTGCTATGTTTCTCCAGCTCCTTAACCACTGGTGCCATTTTGATAGCTTCCGGTCGTGTGCCGAAGATTGAAGGGATTCGCATTAGTTATGCGCCCCTTATTTTTTTAGCGATACACCACGTACCGCAGAAGACATCCCTGGTCCGAAATCCGCCGACCTTTCGATATTATCCCAATTCTCTTTAAACCATTGCACAGTATTCTTTACACCTTCCTCAAAAGATGTTTTTGGTTCATATCCTATACACTTCTTGGCCCTTTCGTATGAGCCAAGCAGGCGTGGTTTAGTGTCCCATTTTCTTCGCTGCAAAAACGTAATCGGAGCTTTATTCCCTGTATACTTGTTTATCATATTGACCAGGTCGATGACTTTTGTCTCTTTTCCGGATGCAAAGTTAAACGCTTCTCCGACGGCATCTTCGAAGTATCCTGACCTGAGTAAACCATCCACAATATCACCGACATAGGTAAAATCCCTGCTTTCTTCGCCAGTTCCTGTGATAGGAAGTGATAAACCCTTCATAGCCCAGTAAACAAAATTGGGAATGACGTTTCTATATTGTCCGGGAACTTCTCCAGGGCCAAACGAGTTAAAGAAGCGCGCCTTAACAACCTTAAGACCATACTGTTTATGGAAGTAATTGCAGTATAACTCTCCCAGCATCTTTGTGACTTGGTAAGGCGTTGATAAAGTTAGAGAAATGTCATCCTCTTTTAACGGAAAATTTGTACTCTCTCCATATATGGAGCAGCCCGAGGACGAGTAAACAAATCTCTCAACACGGCCGTAGATCGCAGAATACTCCAGCATCTTGAGCATGCCAAACCCATTTGTTCTCAGGTCTTTTTCCGGGTAGTCTATTGAGTTTTGATTGGCAAAGAACGCTGCAAGATGAAAAATCACAGCGGGTTTCTCGTTGAATACTCTCTTTATATCGACGTCGTTGGCTACATCCCCCTTGACGAACAAAACGTTGTTCGAGCTTGGAATATTCCACTCGTACGCTGAAGAGAGGTCATCAAGCACAATCACCATAGCTCCAAGTTCGAGGAGAGCTTTGGTAAGCCTGCTGCCAATTGCACCGGCCCCACCTGTTACCAAAATGATTTTGTCTTTGTAGCTATCCAAATATTCAGTCATTTTATCATCCTTCTAATAATTCTCTAAAAATTTTTTCGTAGATATTAACAGCATACTCTAGGGAAAAATAGTTGTGGGCGAACTCTAAGCCACTTTTGCCCATGTCCATTCTAAGCCGGTTGTCACTCTCCAATGTTAGAATTGCGTCGGCAATACCGTCCTCATCGTCGGGCAACAGAGAAAAACCGCATTTAGCCCGCTTGACAATGTCATGCCCATCGCTTTCCCTGTTCAGAACAGCAACAACTGGCAAACTACCCGCCATATACCCCATAAGTTTACCTGGAACTACAGGTGTTTTGTTGTGCTTACTTAAGCACACTAGACCGACATCAGCTTGTTCCAATAAAAAGGGGTAGTCCTCTCTGCAAACGAAGGGCTGAAAAGAGACATTTGAAAGCTTTAGCTTTTGCGCTTTATTCTTCAGATTCTTCTTTGCAGTCCCATCGCCGACGAAAAGAAAATGTGCATTGCTCCTATTGTGAAGTTTTTCGGCTACATTAATAATCACATCAAGCCCCTGGGCCGGACCAAGTATCCCGGCAAATAATATTGTGAATTTAGAATCAACGTTGTGTAACTGCCTACAATTATTTCTTGTATCCCCAGTTTTATAGCAATGTATCCAGTTGTAAATAACCACCACCTGATCAGGCAGCAAGTGTTTCCTTTGGATCAGAAATTCTTTATTTCCGCCAGAGTGAACAGTAATTCTATCGACTCTTTTATATATCCACCTCTCTATGCTTTCAAAGAACTTGATTGCCAAGCGATTATTCATAATATCTAAATCGATTGCATTTTGAGGGAAAATGTCCTGAATATTTAAGATAAGTTTGCAAGAAAAACGCTTTTTTGTCCATATCCCAGCAGCACCTAAAGTCAAAGGTGGCGAATACACTACTATCAGATCCGGCCTGTTTAACACGAACTGTCTTACCGATCGATAAAAGACATAAGGTAGAATTAAATGGGCCAATCCTCTTCTCAAATATCCAACATTGTGAATGCGAGGACCTTTCGTCCGAATTACAGTAATCCCATCCTCATCCGCAATATCCTGGGGCGGGATCGAAGCGTATTCTTCCGTCAAATTGTAGCGGGGCATTGTGGTTACTACAGTGACCTTGTGTCCTCTATCTTTCAACGCGTTAGCAAACTCATGCATAAGGTGCGATGCTGAGCGTATTTCCGGTGGATAGGAATCGGTTAGAAGGAGAATTCTCATATTTTGGTTGTCCCTCATAATATTGGCAAAGGATATCTATATTGCTTAACTTGCGGAGTCAAACGAGAATGATCCGTTTCTTGATCGGAGATGAAGCACTCCATTTTGATGGGCAGTGTCTTTAGGGATTGCAGAGCAAAGTTGAAGGATGAGATTGTGAGAATGTGGGTCAACCGGCCTCGACCTTTGGTCGGACCTTCACTTTTTGCAGACGTAATACAAACGGGTCATTAGACCATGCTCTGAGAATTCACTTTCATGTTCATTAACAAAGTAGTCTATTCCATCGCGCCCCCCTCGATATTCCTCAGAGGTGTAATCATCAAATACAATCACTCCATTATTCATCAAGTGGGGCCATATTGTTTCGGCACAGTAAATGATACTCTCTTTTAAATCACAATCAATCAGAGCAAAACAGAAATTGGATTCTATCTCTGGCAAGGTGTCTCGGAAGAAACCCCTTATGGGAATCACTATATCTTCGAATCCAAGTTTGTTGATCTTTCTTTTTACATAATTGTAAGAAGTAGATGTGAACGTCTTATGTGACGCCTTGGTCAGACCTGCTTGCCTTTCTTTTTCTAATTCAGTAGGGTCAAATCCTTGAAACGAATCACATGCATAAATTATCTTACCGACATCTTTTGCTCGCAAATAGTTGGCCATCAATGATACTAGTACCACATCGCGAGCTTCCACATTCAATAATTTTGCCTTTTACCCTGAGAACCATTCCTAACAATTTCAGAAGCTCATCAATGCCATGATTTGGTTGCAGATTTGTCTCGTAGTTGACCAGTTTGGTTCGATAGAGGAAAGGAAACGTTAAAAGAAAGTTATTCAATACAGAGGGTGGAATTGCGCGTTTGACCTTAAGTTTCAATGTCATTTATGATGTCCTCCAGAAGTGGACGTGGAAAGAAGATTGTTAACAAAAAGAATTCACACAGACCTTTCACAATTACGGTCTGGATTTTGAGTTTCCGTTGGTTATGTCGGCAGGTCCTTTTGCCGCTGGCGAAGTTTCTTGACCTTGCAGCATATCTCGAATTCACTAATAGCGCGCAGCGTGCAATATGTCAACCCGGGCCTGCCATCTAGGAATCCAGCTCGCAGAAGATACATGTAAATAAATACAAGAAGAGGGCGACACGGCATTCTGAAAGAGAGACGCTTCAGGGCATTTCTCCTTCTTACCGGGTCAGGGCTAATCAATCCTAACCAATCGATTCGACCATGCTGAAGTTCTTTCATTGTTTCTTCTGCTTCATATGTGCTTGTCTTGTTCATCTTTCCAAACCAAGCCTCAAAGCCCTTACTTAATGTATAGTGTAAAAAGTCGCATTTCAAGAATCCTGTTGCCCCATCTATTATTGCAACCGGATTAGCTCCTCTCTCCCAGCGTATTTTGTTGGGCTTCCAAAGCCTTGCAAACCAGCAATTATATACATTTCCATGTTTGAGCCATTTACCCATGAATATATTTTTGCGCCTTACTAAATATGCCACCTCAGGCCGTGAAGTGTCTGAGGTTAACTGAATAATCTCATGCGCTAATTCAGGCAAGGTGACTTCGTCAGCATCTACATACCACACCCAAGGATGTTTGAAATCAATGTTCTCAACCGCCCAGTTCTGGTTGTTAGCTCGGCCGTCATATTTACGTTGGTAAAACCGAGCACCTGCAGCGCGGGCAATCTCTTCAGTACGGTCTGTACTATATGAATCCAGGACGACAATATCATCCGACCATGAAACAGACTCCAAGCAACGCGGCAGATTGTCTTCTTCATTTAACGTCTGAATGAATACGGAGACAGACATAATCGTATCCTCGAATCTAGTAACTTTTGCATCTGTTGTCAGCGATTTCAAATCTGCTGTTCGACGAATTGTGTGTTAATGTCAGACCCAGAATGAACCACGAATACGCGTCCAGAGGAGTCCCAAAAGACAGCAGCCAATTCTCACTGATCGATTGTACGATCCCGAACGCCAAGAGGGATAGGCCTAGAACTGCGTAGGGATCCTTTCGCTTCAGAAAGGTGCCGCCAACTGATACCAGGAAGATAATGAACAGTATGCCTCCGGGCCACCCATAAGACTGAAATACAGACAAGAAAGCATTATGCAGGTTAAGTTCCCGATCATATGTGCTACTTTTGGTGGATAATTCCCCTCCAAACTTTGCCAGGGGGCCTTCGCCAAATATATTTGCGATGGAAAGTCTGCCTGTGCCTTTCCGCCAGTATTCTAATCTATTTCCAAGAATATCCTCATAGTCACCGGTTACCCTTAGATGCTCCGTGGCGCGACCAGTGTCTATTCCTGGCCGAGTTAGCCAGATGGAGGAGATGACCAGAATCAGAACAAGAAGCCCAAGAATTACTCGTGCCCTACGCCGAGGTATAGCGGTCGTACTACTGCACATGGCAGCAAATAGACAGGCGATTATCCCAATCACAGTCCCGAAAACATCGGTTCTTGTCCGTGTTAACACAAGGCATAATATCGCAATTGAAAGTAACGCCCAATATCCCCAGACTTTTTTAGATCGTGTGTGCAAAATACTCCAAAACAGCAGTAGACAAGTCAAGCCAAACATCTGGCCGGCAATGATAGAATCGCTATAGGCCCCCTTGAATCTTGTGGAGATCCCCTGATAACTTGCCCAAGAAGAACCAGACTTAAGCAAAGCCACGCTACCAACAGCCAGAAAGCCTAAAGGTACCAGTGCGATGTTTATACAACGCTCCTTGGAAATACCTCTCATTAAGTCGGCACCGCTCACACATAACAAATACACCATGCCTGCAAACACCATAAGAAATGCAAGATTGCCCAACCAGTTTTCCTGGGCAACGCATGATGTGATGCCCACAGACAGCAAACCGGCCAGACATGCCTTTACGCGTAAGGGTAACTCACTGCCGTGCTGGCATGTCCGTCGCTGGGAACGTTTCCAGACACTAAAGAGGACACCTACAATCACTGCGGCAGTGACCACCGCTATTTGCACTCGCCAAACGTACCCAGTCAAGAAAAATAGGTGCGATTTCCCGACCAGCCCGGAGAAAAGCAGACAATATATGAGCACCGTACCGAACGTCAGCCCGCGCCTGCCCGGAGATGCAACATTATTGGCCTTGTTCGCGACGGCAATTTTGGCGTTATCTCGAAACGCAACTGTTAGCATACCAATATCTGTTTTTCTTTTACTGATCGTGTCATGCAGCATCTCAGTGTCGATGTTCAAAGAACAAGGTAAGGTCGATCTGAAACACTACATGCTAACGCCGTGTGCAAGTTTCAAATTCAACACTGATATAAAAAATGCCCTCTGGTCGATGGAATTAACAGACAAAAACAAAAACGATTCCATTGGCCAACGAGGGCATAAAAATGAACCTTAACGATTTTATCGTAAATGTCTTCTGCGAAACTGATGATTTTATGAAAAAATATTTCCCGGACAGAACTCTTAGAACCAGAGGCCCAAAGCCACAACTGGCTGATAGCGAAGTACTTACGATGGAAATTGTCGGCGAATTTCTCGGTCTCGATACCGATAAGGCCATCTTCAGTTTCTTCAAAAGATTTTACCGCCATTTCTTCCATAAGCTCACCTGCCGTGAAACGTTCCTGCGACAGGCAACGAACCTCTGGAAAGTCAAACACAGATTTTTTGAGCACATAACGTCTCGCTTTAGAGACAATGTTGTCGTCATCGACAGCATTCCGATGCCTGTTTGTAGATTCGCCAGAGCCCGTCGCAGCAGAGTATTCAGGGGGCTGGCCGCCTACGGCAAGGAGCTTGGCTCGCAAACCTTCTATGGGTTGAGACTTCATTTGAAGATTAACTCGATTGGAATGGTTGAGTCCTTTGAGTTTACGCCAGCCAACACCCACGACATCAAAATGGTCGAAGAACTCGCAGAAGGCAACAGAGGTCTTTTGCTGGGTGATAGGGGATATCTTTCCGAGCCGCTTAAGAAGCAACTGCTGGAAGAACAAGCACTTGAGCTTTCCGTGCCGACCAAGTATGGAAAGACGACCGAGCTTAAACCCACACAACTTCGCGTTCGCAAACGCATTAGACGTCTGATTGAAACGGTGGGCAGCCAGCTGGTCGGCCGGCTTGGCATAAAGAAAGTTCATGCCCGTGACATCTGGCACCTTACCAATAGAATTTGCCGCAAGATACTTGCGCATACTTTATGTGTGCTTATGTGTATAAGGCAAAATCTAAAACCTTTAAACTTTGATAAACTGGTTACTGTTTGAAAACTCGTACATGGCGTTACATGCTATGTTCTTTAACTTTTTATGCATATGGAATTGTATAGGGCGAGAGTTTGTTTACTAATCACTTCAATAGAAAAGTGGGTACGCATTTTTGCGCTGGCAGCATCACCAAGGGCATGAGCTATATGCGGATTATCCATAAGATGCTCAAGATATGACCGAAATAGTTTCTTATCTCCAACTGCGGTAATATACCCGGTCCTGCCGTGGTCAATTATCTCACGAATTGCACCCGCATCATGCGCCACTACGGGCAGTCCTGTTGACATCATCTCTAAGACGGCTTTGGGCATCATTTCTGAGAGGGTTGGAAAAACACCTATGTCGCATCTTGCATATAATTCCGGAAGTTCCTTCCAGGGCAC
>Ga0315296_10005081_pt1 | contig 10602 bp, 13 predicted proteins | sample YL17G14_18_MG_FD_203921 | JGI IMG/M metagenome (GOLD analysis project Ga0315296, IMG submission 203921) | Sediment microbial communities from Yellowstone Lake, YNP, Wyoming, USA - YL17G14_18 | ecosystem: Environmental > Aquatic > Freshwater > Lake > Sediment | place: USA: Wyoming | collected... | reverse complement strand
TGGGTATGGTGTGCGTTGGTTGGTGGGGGATCCTGATACCTTCTTGGAGTTGGTGAAGAAGGATCGTCGGGGTGCTGAGGATTTTCTGATTCATTCTGTGGTTGATAGACGGGATGGTGTGAGTGGGTCTTCCTTGAGGAATGGGTTGATGGCGTTGAAGAGTTTTCTAAATTTCTATGAGGTGGGGTTGAATTGGCGTCGAGTGTTCAGTGTGGTTCCTGCTCCTCGAAGGGTGGCGTTGGATCGTGCTCCCACGTTGGAAGAAGTTCGGAGGCTTCTCACAGTCTGTGATTTACGGATGAGGGTGGTGGTGTTGATGCTGTTGTCTTCAGGTATGAGGGCTGGGGGGTTTGACGGGTTGAAGGTGGGTGATGTGAAGTTTCTTGAGAGTGGAGTGGGTAGGTTGCGAGTGTATGGGGGTTCAAATGAAGAGTATTGGACGTTTGTGACGCCGGAGTGTTGTAATATGTTGAAAGAGTATTTTGAAGCTCGATGTAGAGCTGGGGAGGAGTTGTCTGCTAAGTCTCCGTTGCTACGGGATAAATGGTGCTATGAGAATCGAAGTCATAAGATGGATCCGGCGATTGTGAAGCCATTTATTTCGAAGGCAATTTCAAATCGGTTGAATGTGTTGTGGGTGAAGGCTGGGGTGAGATTGTTTTCAAGTGGTAAGTATGTTCGAGGAGAATTTCAACAGGTGCATGGTTTTAGAAAATACTTCAAGACTCAGGCTGAACATGTGTTACGTCGAGATGATGTGGAAGTGTTGATGGGTCATCTTCTCAACTACTATAAGCCCAGTCTAGAGCATTTGGAGGAAGAGTATGTTAAGGCGTTACCGTATCTGACGGTTTCAGAAGTGGAGGAGGTGAAGCGTGAAGCAACGTCTTCTCAAGTTGTGTTTGAGGAGAGGTTAAGGCGGCTCGAAGAGACCTTATCTCGTTTATCGCTTCAAGCAGTTCGAGAAGGGTTTGTTCAGGATCATGGCCGCAGAGAGGACACTTCACATGAAATAGGCTGACGGGGGGATATAATTAACATCGGATGCCTATTCTAAGTTATTCTTCAATCTCCTCTATCGTTATGAACCATTCGCCCGCACCAATGGCTCTGACCCATAAGTCGAGGTCAATGCGCCCCTCCCTGATATTCTGGTTCCATGATGACCTATCTATGATGGTCTCACCGTTGGAACGAGGGGTAATATCGACTCGTATACTACCAACGTTTTGCCAATTGTAGTAATAACATGAAATTCCATAACAATATGTGCCAGTCACATGTATAGTGCACCACCACTCAGTGGGATCGGTGAGTCTCGAAGTATTCCAAGTGACTTTGAACTTTTGTGTCTCAATGGTAAATGCCCGAGTCGAGTTCTCATCATTATCACAAAAAACAGCACTTCCCTCTTTCTGACATGTGTCTGTTCCAGTGAAAACAAATCTCCTCAATTCCTTTTTCGTCTCTGTCATAGCTGTGGTCTGTTGGGTGACTTGTGCAGAAGGGGATGTCTCATTTCTCGTCACCGTGGCTACCACCATGGTTGTAACTGTTTGTGTCACGGTTGTTTTTGTGGTGACAGACTGTGTTATCACTGCCTGTTTTAAGGGGTTGTCAGGTATGTAGCCTTTGGCGACCCCCTCATCAAGGGAGTTGGATACTTCCTGAAACGTTTTCTGATCATATGTTATGTTCTTCGCCAAATCGGCTAGAACTGCTTCTCTCAAATCAATGGTTGCCTTTTTCACGTTCTCTTCTAATCCTCCCATCTTCTCCTCCCCCTCTTTTTGCTGCTGATTAAACCTAGTTATAGAAGAGATTGTGAGGAAAACGGATAAAATGAGGAGTCCTGTTACCAATAGGATTCGATTGTTTTCTTTCAACGTTTCCCCTCTACCCTTTCTTTGAAACCATGCTTTCTTAACTCTTCCGCGACCTTGGGAAGCTCCCATAGAAACTGCGTATGCTCACATACTTCCGTCTTGTCCTCCCAGCAGTATAAGTGGCCGTTCCTTATCTGGACATCCACGGATCTGTCAAGCTCTTCATCTTGAAGTGTAACATGATCTTCAAAAACATTGACATGGGAGAGCGCCGGTCCCAACTTGTCCTTGTAATATTCATAGACGACGCGTTCAAGGATGTCTGACCGCGCTTGACCACTTCCCCTTGCTTCCTGATCGACTTTCTTCAATATCCTCTTCGGTAGAGTTATCATGACCCTCTCCTTGGGAACAGAGACCGTAAACTTCGGCAACCGTCTTCATGGAAGGCATGAAACAACGTCTATATGAACGTGCCTTTTCCAACCATTTGCAACGTTTGTAAACGAGAAGTGCACAATAGTAGATAAAACGGTACGCATATATAGAGGGTAATTGGATACCAGTGGTGCGGATTGGAAGCAGATGACAACTAAACTGAAATTGATCTGCCCTTGTGGAGTGGTGGGTTGATTGACTGAGACAGTCATTCACGAACATAGGACCGTTGAGAACCCGCCGGATCTGAAGGTTGAACTTGCAAGGGGTATGAAGGGACAGTATGGCTGGACTATCACCTTCACAGGCAAAGACATTGAAACCGTTCTAAAAGGCATCCAGGAAGCCGACATGAAGTTGCGAACATCTTACGGAGGGGTGAAAGAAGAATGAACGAAATGTTTTACAAAATGGCGAAGGTTTCAGGATGGGATTTCTACACGGGAAAGACGATCAACTATCGGGAAAATGTGGGGCGGATTGTAAAGCTTCCATACCCTGTGGTTGGTGAACCCCTACTATGCTCTCCAAACGTTATTCATGCTTCCAGACATCCTGCGCAATGCTTCGTTGGTGGAAGTATGCCATGCAGTCTCTACAAGGTGGAGGGGACGCCTCTCCTCGAAGACTCCCATAAGGCCGGCTTCAAGCAGCTGAAAATCCTGGAGGAGGTGGAGGAGAAGGATTTTGATGAAGTCTTCGGCTTCAAATACCATGAAGCACTAGACCCGCTTGACCCGAGAACGATCGATCCTCCAGCAATCGGCGAGGAGGAAATTCAACTGTTAAGAAAGTGGACTTCCATCTGGACTTCCATCAGGGATTCCATCTGGGATTCCATCTGGGCTTCCATCAGGGATTCCATCTGGACTTCCATCAGGGATTCCATCTGGGATTCCATCTGGGCTTCCATCAGGGATTCCATCTGGACTTCCATCGGGGATTCCATCTGGGCTTCCATCAGGGATTCCATCTGGACTTCCATCAGGGATTCCATCTGGGATTCCATCTGGGCTTCCATCAGGGATTCCATCTGGACTTCCATCAGGGATTCCATCTGGGATTCCATCGGGGATTCCATCAGGGCTTCCATCGGGGCTTCCGAAAACGCCTACATTGGATCGTTGTTTCCAAACATTGTGAAGTGGAAGTACGTTCAACATCTTGCAGGGGAGTACCCCTTCCAGCCATGTGTAGACCTCTTAAGAAAAGGGCTCATACCAATATGCCATTCAAACAAATGGCGTCTCATAGCGGCAAAAACCATGAAGGAAGTCTACGTAGAATGAAGTGTATTCAATGCGGTTCTTCACTTCTAGAAAGCTATCGCAGTCTTCGAAACGGTGAAGCCCGAATGAGCTGCATGGAATGTGGATATGACAACATAAGGGGAGTGTTTGAACAATGAACTTAGACTTTCTTCTCAACGAGTTAGGCGTCACAGTCTTTGCCACCTTCGTTTTCATCACGGTCTCTCTCTTCATCGCTATTCTTATGGGGCGAAAACAATGGTGGAAAAATGCGTAAGCTGTCGTTATCCTTCACGAGTCTTCTACCTTGTAAACATGTTCGTGGATGGACACTGGAAGGATGAATTATGGTGTGTCAGATGCGCCAACGAAAGCCGACTCACAGATGGAATCTCCAAGTTCTCCAAGGCTGTGAGAATGCTTTGACGCTCCATCAACGCACTTTTCTTAAGAAGTGGGACGCAAGAAAACGTGAGATTTCACGAAAGGAAAGGAGTTGAAATTTTGATAATTGATTTCAATTCGCTTGATCTTTGTCCTAATTGTGGTATTTTTCACGGAATGAGGGAAGAAACCGAGCAATACAGAAAACTACTTAAACCATTACACGAAGGTTTAGTTACAAGAGTTCAACTCCCACCTCGAATCAGACGTTTCAAAAGGGTAAAAAGGAATTGTCCTAAATGCGGTGGAGAAATGAGACATATCAGAAAATCTGTGTCAGGAGACATAAGAAAAATAACAGCAAACGTGCTATCTAGTGAGCAGTTTGAAAAACGTTCTTGGAGGAGTTGAAAATATTTTGACGCTCCATCAACGCACAAATCGGAGGGGGGAGGATGCTGGAAAACTCCCCTCTCCACAGCGCCGTTTAAAACATTATGATAAAAAACGGTTCTGCGGATTCTGCAGTGAATGGAAACCTCTTGAAGCTGTAAACTGTGACTGGTGTGGTCAACCTCTCCGTCGAAGCACTCATAACTATGGATGGGAAAAGGAGAACATCCGTCCCCTACTTAAAAAAAGCGTGGATAGGAAGGAGAAGCCATGACTAAGAAAATCTCTTACCCCGGAAGCTTCAGAGATTATGATGGAAAGGATCTTGAAGAGGGTGAGATAAACGAGATGGTTCAAAACCTCTTGGAAGAAAAAGAAGACACGCCATGGATCGCATGTGGAAACATCGTTGTTGTCGATGCTCTTGAAGGTGAGATTTGGGTCTGCAAAATATTGAAGGTGAAGGAGGCCATTCTCGATGACTGAATCAGAGATTGTTAAAGCAACTGAGCCAAAACATTTTGAAATGTTCGAGAAGTTGGATGAACAGCAGATACGCGCTGAAGTTGAAGGCGTTTTCGTCACAGACATGGTATATCAGTTTGAAAGTCAGGGCAGGCTCGTCACCGGCCTCAGCTATGCGGGAGTGAAAGAGCTTCTCCGCTTCCTTGTCCGACACGGCTACAACATCAGCTTTGCACCCGTTGAAATTGAAGAGTTGGAGAAAGAGTATCGCTCTAAATGTCGAGTCGTCTATACAGCGCCAAACGGTAAGACATTGGAGATGTGGGGGTATTCACGACAGCCAAAGCAGTTTCCTAAGGGCGGGTTAAACGAATTCGCCTACGTGCAAGCGGCAAGCAAAGCCCAGAGAAATGCGGGTCGAATGATAATTCCTGAAAAGGCGGCTACACGGATGCTTGAACTATTCCTCCATGAAGGCAAAGTGAGAAAGGTTCGAGAGCAAACCGAAGTGAAAGAAGTGGACGTTAAATCTGAAACCATACCGGAGCCGGATGAATTCAACCTTCACAAAGTCATCAAATGGAGTGTGAAAGACCAGTTTGCTCCCATCGATACGGATACAGCATCATACGCCTGGTTAAAACAGAATGTTATGAAATCTCTTTCAGAAAAACACGGCATCATCTTCAAAGAAGATAAAGGGACCGCCGGCCTCGTTCAAATCTACAGTACAGCAATGGATGAAGCAGTTTGGAATGACTTTCAAAGACGGCTTGAATGGGTCATCAAAACCGTCAACAACTGTCCACCCAGCGAGGTAAAGGTCTGGGTGGATGAATGCTGACTAGCATATCAACATCAGCCAGAGACAACTATCAAATCATCAAAGACGTAGTCAAGACAAAGGTTCTGGGAGAGGATGAACTCATAGACGAGATTCTTCAAACCTGTTTCAGCACTTACACGAACAACCCGCAAAACTTAGGCATCATGGCGCCATCCTCAACTGGTAAAACACATCCCATATCACAATGCATCCGCCTCTTCCCAGAAGATGACGTATGGATCCTTGCAGGCGCAACAGCTCGCAGCTTCATTTATCTTCGCGGCAAACTTTACGATAAACACTGCCACAACTGCATTGAAGAAGACGTTAGAGCTCTTGGCCTCGCAGAGAAAAGCGAGCGAGACTATGAGAAGAAAACCATGTTGAAGCGTGAACTAATAGAACTTCTTGACGGCGCGAAATCCGTTATCGAACTGTCACGCAAGATACTCGTGTTTTACGAACCGCCACCCATAGACTTATGGGTGAACTTGAAGGCCACACTATCCCATGACGCGAAAGACGTAGAGTTCCAGGTCAAGATCAAGGAAAGCCGATACACGAAGAACATTGTTCTCCGAGGATGGCCTGCTACCGTCTTCGCAAGCGCGAAAGATGAAGCAAAATGGGATATCTGGGATGAATTGGAATCACGATTTCACATCGTCTCACCCTCGATGACGGAGAAGAAATATCGTGCCGCCATCAACTTGATAGCGAAAGAGGAAAGCCTTCCACCTGAAGCACAGAAATACTATTTTCCACGTGAACAATGGGACGAAGCTAAAACCGCTGTCCTGAAAGTGAAGAAGAATATTGACGAACTCTATTTCCCATTCAAATTTCAAGCGCAGGATCCAATATGGGTTCCATTTGGTGAAAACCTTGGAAGACATTATCCCGCTGTAAAAGCCACAGACATGAGAGAGGCTCGAAGATTTTACGGATACATGAAGATGTCCACTCTCGTCAACAGTGAAAGAAGACCCCGACTTCAATGGAATGATAAAACCTCCGTCATATGTATTGGTGAAGACTTTCACAATGCGGAGCGACTGTTCGGGAGAAGCAGTTTTGGTGTTACACCGTATAAGTCCACGTTCTTCAAAACCATCTTCCTCCCCTGCTATGAAGCAGCCGTAGACAAAGACTGGATCCTCGTCGACGACATTCTCGCATATGAGAGGAAGCAGGGGAAAGTTACGTTCACAAGAAGAGCGATTACGAACATGCTGGATGAATTGGAGAATCGAGGACTCGTCGCCAGCAAACAGGACCAAGGAGATCGAAGGCGAAACCTGTATCAAGCCGTCGCCTTCTCTGGGAAAATCGGCGATTCAGCACACTTGCCCCAGATGCTGATTTTTGAGCCTGAATCGTTAAAACAAGCCTATATCTCTCTGAAAAATATATCGGCGGAAAATGGAATACAGATAACATCATCAGATGGGACCCCTCTCACAATAGAGCAGTTCATCGAGCAATACTTTACTGTTGTATCCTCCAGTTCCGCCGTATTAATTATTCCTGAGAAAAATGCTCCGTTAGGTCAACAGAGGTTAGAAATCAGCATCTCCTCCTCTAATGCTGATTCGCCGGTTTTCCAGTCCGTCATTCACAAACTGCTTGACCGGCTCGGCAGTGATCTAGTAGAGAGGGATGAGGTTGTTTTTAGCGTCAGCGTAGACTTGAATCTGCCGCCTGACCAAGTGGAGGCTGTTCTTTCCGCGTTAATAAAGACTGGCCAAGTCCTCGACCTGGGAGAAGGAAAGGTGAAGCGTCTCTAATGGCTTGCCTTTTGATGTCTCTTCCGCCATCTAGAATCTGTGATGTCTGCGGCTACCCTGTTCCCGAAGGATCTCGCTATTGTCCTCGATGTGGAAATTGTGTGGGGTGTCCGTAGCTGATGAATGTTTGGAATACTGTTCGAGTGAGAAAAGCTATGCGGGAGATGTTAGAACAGATTAGGGAGAAACGGTTACTGAGGTCTTTGGGAAGGACGGTTGAAGTCCTTATCAAGGAAGAGCATGAAAGACTCGGACTTTCGGAAAGTGTGTCAAATTCCGAGGTATCTAGCTTTTTGACACAAAACAAGAATGTTACTGTTGTATCCTCCAGTTCCGCCGTATTAATTCAGAAGCAGAAACAAGCTCCTTTACCGGAACAAAGTCCTGAAATCAGCATTTTACCCCAACATGTTGATTCTGTCGATTTCCAACTCCCGTTTACTGAGGAGAATAAATCTTGAGCGCTGATGATGAGACTTATGATAAGCGCTGCATAGGTTGTCTGAATGAAGGAACGGGATGTATGTGGTGCTTTGAAGATGAGGATGATGACTTCGAGTCCATAGAGGATGAGTGGCCGTAATGAGTGAAAAGTATCTGAATCAGATGCAGCCTGAAAGTGAAGATCAGATTCTAGCGCTCCGTGACAGTTATCGGAAGGTTGGTCCCATCCGTGAAATCCTTGTCAACAAGAAGACCGGTCACATTATCGGCGGTGCTCATAGGAAGGTGGCTGTCCCCGAATGGCCTATCAAAGAGATTGAGGTTGAAGATGAGCTTCAAGAGGAAATCCTATCAATTCACGATAACACGCAGAGACAGATGTCTCAGACGGAAACTATCAGCCGGATTGAACGGATCTGCGAGTTAATTCACCGGTTGAAAGCCGTTCCTCTTGAAGACTGTTTCCAAGCTGCACTTAAACTTGGTGCATTCCCCTACCACGATGATTATGTGAGAAGCCTCTGTCCCCTACGATATAGGGGGACTGTGAGGGTTCCCCTTCCGAAGGAACCAGTTGTTGAAGTGAAGAATGTGGAGGATGCTGTGGAAAAGGTTGTTGAAGCCCGGGAGAAACTTGTCAGTTATGGACCCATTTTGAAGGCTAAGGATATTGAAACTGGTAAACCATTTGTCGCGGAAATCAAGAATCCTGACGCCTTCTTTGACGCGTTACATACGGGTGCATCGAAGGAAACGCTTCTGAGACATGCAATTGAAGAGCCCGTTGAAGAGGGTAAAGAAGTTGGAGAACCTTCGAAATTGAAGGAACAGGTGAAACTGCTTCTCCGCTGTCCTCACTGCAACGGTGAACCGAAAGGTGTTTTCATCGATGATTTAGGGAACAAACACCGTGTTCTTGCTATCTATTTGGACGGCGAGTTAGCTAGATATGAAGGCGAAGAACTTTGAAAAAAGAAGAGAATGAACGATTAAACATGATAGTACGTCTGCTCTCGACAATATCTAAACAGCTTGAACGTAAGCCAAGTTTGGATATTCCTCCACTATGGGTTAGGAAAGCGTCATTGAAACATGCTAAATTACCAAATTGGGAACACTCATATCGCATCCTATGTGATTATTATGCCATTCCTCATCTCTTTGCGAAAGTTGACCCTAAAGAAGTGCCAGTATCAGGGATTGCCTGTTATTCATCTGAAAATAGGACGATATACTCACGAGACAAAATAATGACAGATAAAACAGGAATACATGAGTTTGCCCACTATTTGTTTGACTGTCTAGGGATACAGTATTCACGTGTTTCTAGCGAAGTTATGACTGAAGCATATGTTGAAGCTTTCCTAGAGGGAGTTTAACATTTGTCAAATAGCTCGTATGTCAAGGGCAGATCCCGTGAATACGGTGCTATGCGGAGACTTCGAGAAATGGGTGCGTTAGATGTCTCCCGTTCCTATGGTTCTCATGGCATGTTCGATATCCGAGCCGTTTTTCCCGATCACGTCCGCCTTATTCAGGTGAAAGGGTCTTACATGACACGACGCGAATTTACTGGTCTCAAGAAATTTTCCCATCAGTTGACTTGTAATCAAATTAAGGTGGAAATATGGAGGTACAGAAACAGGAAATTAGAGATTCAAGTCCTCTGAAAAGTTCTCTGAAGACTCATTGGACTCATAGATGGTGTCGTAACTGTGGAGAATGGTTTCTTAAAGGAAAATGGGTTTGCCAGGAATGCGGTAAACAGTTTTGGGTGAAACGGAACTTCGCATATCAGCCGGCATGTCAACGTTGCGGCTCGTCAAACTTGAAGTGGGTAAACCGGGTGTTCTGTCCTAGCTGTCACACGCGCGTGCGTATAAAAGAACGGGATAAGCTGAGGGCGACTAAGAAATGAAAGTAAAATGGCGGCGTTGTGAAGCCTGTGGCGGACCTATCCATGTAGATAATCTTCATAGAAAAAAGGAAGAAATAAAGGAGACTTCGACTTGAAGTCCGTTCTCATCTTAAGCGATCTACACGTGGGTAGCCACTGGGGTCTTTGCCCCCTGGAGTGGCGTTATCATGAAGGCAGTGTTCACGTTGCAAACCCTGGGCAAAGATTTCTCCTCGCCGTGATGACTCGGTTAACAGAACTGATGAAAGAACGATATGGAAAACTGGATGTTCTAGTGGTAAACGGGGATGCTTGTGACGGTGATGGACGCCGCTACACTTTGGGTAGTCCTCCAATCACGATTGACGCGTTAAGTCAAAGTCGATGTGCTTCTCAACTGTTGAAACCTCTCAGCAGTCTTTGCCGGAAAAAATATATGGTGCGTGGCACGGAAGTGCATGATCAACGGTTTGGTGAAGCAGTTGATTTTCTAGGTGAGTCCTTATATGCAGAAAAGTTTAGTGATGGTTGCTATAGCGGCTGGGAACTTCTACTCGACGTTGACGGAATCGTCTTCCACTTTGCCCACCATATTGGAAGCAGTCAGATCCCGTTTTACCGTGCTCAGCAAATTACGCGAGAGATCGTGCAAGCCGCTATCTTGGCGGAGAAAGTGCATCATGCAAACGTGGTTGTCCGCAGCCATGTACATGTCTTCCATGAATCCTCTAGCATGAAGCATTGGGGATTCACCACACCCTGCTTCTGTTTGCAGACACCATACATGATCAAGAAGTCACCATTGGGTTTCATTCCTCACATTGGCGCCATCGTCGTCGAAGTTGACAAAGACGAATTCAACCCCATCACCATAAAACGCTTCATCTTTCCA
>Ga0315296_10005080_pt1 | contig 10606 bp, 6 predicted proteins | sample YL17G14_18_MG_FD_203921 | JGI IMG/M metagenome (GOLD analysis project Ga0315296, IMG submission 203921) | Sediment microbial communities from Yellowstone Lake, YNP, Wyoming, USA - YL17G14_18 | ecosystem: Environmental > Aquatic > Freshwater > Lake > Sediment | place: USA: Wyoming | collected... | reverse complement strand
GTGATGGCTCGCCTGCTCAACGAGAGCGCGCGCCTGCGCATCGCAGGCCAAAATGAGCGGGCGCTGGAACGCGTTCGGGAGGCGGCGCGACTGGCGCCGCGTGATGAACGCCCCCACGAGGAGCTGGGTTCGCTATACCTGCAACAAGGTCGAGTGGCGGAGGCGATCCGGGAATACGAGGAGGCGCGTCGCTTGAGCCCGGACTCACCGCGCGCCCAACTGGGGCTCGCTCTGGCCTACCGGCAAAAGGGCGACCTGGCAAAATCCCAGGCGATGTTTGAGGCGGTCTTTGGCAAGAATCCGGACGACGCCGAGGGCCATCGCGTGCTGGCCGACCTTTGCGCCGAACAAAAGCAGTATCCGGAGGCTATTCAGCACTACCAGGCAGCCTTAGGACTGGACCCCAACGATGCCGCTGCCCACAACAACCTGGCTTGGCTGTTGGCCACGAGCGAGGACCAACGCTTTCGGAATCCCCGCCAGGCGCTGGAGCACGCGCAGCGGGCCGTGGAACTGAGCCAATGGAAGGAGGCAACGTTCATCGACACCCTGGCGGAAGCCCATTATGCCAACGGGGATTTTGCTGAGGCGGTAAGAGTCCAAGGCCAAGCCCTGAAGCTCGAGCCCAAGCGCCAAGAGTTCCAGGAACACATGGCCCGCTACCGAAAAGCTGCCGGAGTGTGATATACGTCGCTTCTCGATCCCTCGCGCGTTGTGATTCCACAGCCCAGGTGAACCATGCATCTTTCCTCGCTTCCTTGCTGTGTGCGGAGCTTGTTCGCCGCACTTGTCGCGGCTGTGGCGGTGCTTCTCATCCCGCTCGGCCCGCGGCGAAACGTCGCCGCTGCTCACCCTGAAGCGCCCGGACGCCTCGACGTGCCCTTCACTTTGACGGTTCCCACGCCTCACGTCGCCTGGGGGAAGCCGTCGCCGGGCGCTCCCGTGCGCGCCTTTGTCATTCCGAGCGTCAGTGAAGGGCGAACCCTGGTCGAGCTCGCCCAGCGCATGGACCTCACCTTCAATACGGTGATGATCGATGAAGCCTGGGATGTAAACACCTGGACCGTGGGCACGGACCAGGACTATGAATCGCGGAACTACAGGCTGGTCTACAAGTACCTGGAAGAGGACCTCGGCAAGGCAACACCCTACGACGTGATTGTTCTCCCCAGCCTGCACGGCTGGAATCGCTTGCCGCCAGCGGTGAGAGAGGAAATTCGGAAGCGGGTGGAGGGCGGCACGGGGTTGGTTTTGATCCACCCGACGACGGGGATTCCGGCGCCTGATGATCCGCCCACCGAGCGTCCCATGAACGATTTTGCGCCGGACTACGAAGTCAGCCCGGGCGAGGAATTGTGGGAATTATCTCCACTGGTGGGGGCGCTCTCCGACCGGCTGGACCGGCGCGGCCATCGGGAGGTTCGCCCGGATGCCGTCACTGCCGGGCCGTGGACGCGGGTCGCGGAGCACTTCCTCACGGCCAACCTGCCGCTCGATGCATTCCCCACGGATGAGCTGAAGCATTACCGATATCGCCTGGGCAAGGATGCGACGGCCTTGGTGGTCGGCGCGGAGAGCGAACCCATCATCGCCACCAAGGTGTATGGAAAGGGAAGAGTCGTAGCGCTGGGCTATCTCAATACTGGCCTCTCGCCGGTGATTGACTGGAAGACTCTTGGGCAACGCGACGATCACTGGTGGGAATACTTCTACTCGCTTTTGTGCCGCTCGATCCTCTGGGCTGCTCAGCGTGAGCCCACCCTTAGTCTGCTGCCCATGACCGTGTCCGGCGCGGCGGAACGCCGCGGCGTGGTTTCGGTGCAGATCCAGAATGCCAGCTCGCTGACGAGAGCCGAAATCATGGCCCAGGTCCGGAACGAGTGGGGGGAGACCGAAGGCAGTGTTGGCCGGTCGCTCGAGCTCAAGCGCGGCATCAATGCCGCGACACTCGAACTGCCCGCGCGCTTGTCTGCCGGCCGCCATCACGTGGACGTCATTCTGCAAGCCGAAGGGAAGCATTACGACTGGGGCAGCGCGTCTTTCGCCGTCGATAAACCCGACGAGATTGTGGCGCTCTCAACCGAGCGCTCCTTCTATACGCTGGGCGACAAGATCCAGGCGAGCTTCGCTACGCGCACAGGGAAGCCGGGACAATGCCTGGTGGAGTTGTGGGATAACCGTGGTCGTCTGATTGGGCGGCAGCTTTCTGGCGGCTCGGAGGGAAGCGCCTCGGCGGCGAGTGCCAGCGTGGAGGTCGGGAACTACTCCACCAACATCGGCTGGCTGCGTGTCACTCTCCTCGACGCGGAGGGAAGGAAGATCGACCGGAAAGAAGTCCGGGTGAATTTTGCCGGCCGCGACCGGGATTTCGGCGCGTACGAATTCATCATGCCTTGGCACGGACCGCCCACTTACCAGCCGTGGACTCCGACGCTCGACGAGCAGTTCCGGAAGGTTGGCGTCAGCGTGGTGGAAGACCCCGAGCGGAATTTCCGACTGATCAGGGAAGTCCGCACTCCGGGCTTCGGTGTTTATTGGCACTACCGGCAGAAGTACCTGGAGCAAAAGGACAAGTTCCTGGAAACCGGAGACAAGCGATATCTCATCCGCGACCCGGACCTGGCCGACGACGCCTGGCTGGAGAAGCTCCGCGATGTGCTGCGCAGCGGCCTGGAGAAATTCCAGCCCTTCCGGCCGCTGGCTTGGTATCTGGCCGACGAGTCTTCGTTGACAGCTTATGGCGACGCGTTTGATCTCTCCTGGTCGGAGCCGACGCTCGCCAAATTCCGCGTCTGGCTGAAGGGACAGTACGCGAGCCTGGGCGCTTTGAACGAGGAATGGGAAGCGCAGTTCGCGCGCTGGGACGACGTGCTGCCGCTCACCACGGCCGAAGCCCAGGCCAAAGGAAACTACGCTGGCTGGATGGACCATCGGACGTTCATGGAAGAGATTTTTGCGCACGCGCTTCAGGTGGCCGCGGAAACGGTGAAGCAAGAAGATCCCGGGGGGCGTCCCAGTATTTCCGGGACGCAGGTTCCGGGGCCCTCGAATGCTCTGAACTGGTATCGTCTCGACCAGATCGTCGATTACCTTCAGCCTTACTCCGATGGCGACCAGGACGAACTCCACCGCACCATGCGGCCCGGCCTGATTCTGACCGGCTTCACCGGCTACGAACGCCACGGCCGCGTGCTCCGCCACGAGTTGTGGCATCGGTTGTTCCATGGGCACATCGGCGCCTCGCTGTTCTGGCACTACACCGTCCTCAACGCCGACCTGAGCCTGACCGAACAGGGGCGCGATCTGGGTGAGACGATTAACGAGTTTCGCACCGAGGGACTGGCCCTGCTGCTGCGCGGCGCGGAGCGCGAGAATTGCGGCATCGCCGTCCACTACTCGCTGCTGAGCGTGCGCGGCCAGTGGATCACCGACGGGCACATCCAGCCCCACGAAGTTTCCGACGGCAACGCTACCTCCGCGCATCTCAAGCGCTTTCATGCCAACCGCACCGCGTGGCTGCGGGCGCTCGAAGATGCCGGCTACCAGTACGATTTCCTCACCACAGAACAGATCGAGGCCGGAAAGCTCGCGGGCTACAAGGTCTTGATTCTGCCGGATTCGATCGCGTTATCCGATTCCGAGACCGCGGCGATGCGTAAATTCGTGGAGGGCGGCGGACTGCTTCTTTCGGACGCTGAAACCGGTTTGATGGACGGGCATGGACGCTGGCAGGCAGTAGGACGCCTCGATGACGTGCTCGGCGTCCAGCGGCTTCAGGCGGGCTCCGCGCCCAACGAGACACCGCCGGTCAAATTACAGGTCAGTCTGAGCAGTGGCGCTGCCGAGCCGGAGGTTCTCCCCGCCAGCCCGTCTCTCGGCATCACCACCGGCCGCCCGGGAGCGGCCGCGGGCGACCGGCTGTACTTGATTGACAATCGTTACGGCGGCGGCCGCGCGCTCACCCTCAACTTCTGGATGACGGACTACGAACGTCTCCGGAAGTCTGCGGGCCAGGCCGGCCGCCTCGATTTGCTGCGCGATTATCTCAGTCTTGCCGGCGTGCGCCCCGTGGCGGATCTTCGCAAGTCCGGTGGTGCGCGGCTTTCCTGCACCCAGATCGTGGCCTTTCGAAAGGGAATAGCGAAGTACGTTGCCATTCTTCCGGAACCCGATTGCACCGACAGCGGCCTGGTCACGCTCAACTTGACCACGCCCGAGTACGTTTACGATTTGCGGGCCCACCGGGCGCTGGGACGGGTAACGCGCGCGAGTGCCAGGCTCGTGCCCGGCGAGCCTGTACTCTTTGCCCTGCTGCCGGGACCGATGGGCCGCCTGAGTGTTGTTCCCGCCGGTACTTCGACTGGGCCGGTGCAGGTGAAACCAGGCGAGATCATCAAGTTCGCGATACGTCTGACGCCCCGCGCCGGCGCCGCGGGTTCGCCCCGCGCATTGTCCGGCGTGGCACCGGAGAGCACCCCGGACAGTGCTGTCCACATCGAAGTTCGGAATCCGGCCGGGAGGATCTTGGATTACTACGGCGCCAATCTGCCCATGCCGAATGGTGCGACGGAGTTTTCCGTCTCTCTGGCGCTCAACGATCAGGCTGGCGTGTGGCGCGTGAGCGCGCGCGAGCCCTTCAGCCACCAGACGGCAAGCGCGGCCTTCGTCGTCACCAAGTAGGGGAAGACCGGGCCCGGCGGGGGAAAACGTCTCGCCTGAATCTGGAGGCGCAACGGATGAGTGAAACTCCCATTCGTGTCGGCATCTCAGCCTGCCTGCGGGGCGAAAAGGTGCGCTACGACGGCGGGCACAAGCGCGACGCCTACTTGGTGGAAACCTTCGGCCGCTACGTGGAGTGGGTGCCGGTTTGCCCGGAGGTGGAGATGGGCTTGGGCACCCCGCGCGACACCATGCGTCTGGTCCGGATTGCGGGTGACGTTCGGCTTGTTGTGCCGAAGACTGGCGCCGACCATACGGAAATCTTGCGCGCCTACGCCAGACGACGGGTCGCGGAGTTGGCCAAGGAAGACCTGTGTGGTTGCATCCTGAAGAAAGGCTCGCCGAGCTGCGGGATGGAACGCGTGCGGGTGTTCGATGCTCGCGGGGTGCCAGCCAAGTCGGGGCGCGGATTATTCGCGGAAACTCTCCTGGCGTACTTTCCCCAGCTTCCGGTGGAGGAAGAAGGTCGCCTCTCGGATCCGCGCCTGCGCGAGAATTTCGTGGAGCGTGTCTTCGCCTACCGTCGCCTGCGCACGCTTTTCGCCGGGCGCTGGAAGCTGAGAGACTTGGTCGCCTTCCACACGACGCACAAGCTGCTGCTGATGGCGCATGCGCCCAAAACCTACGAAAGCCTCGGACGCTTGGTGGCGGGCGCCAAAGCGCTGCCGCGCGCGGAACTCCGCGGGCGTTACGAAGCGGAGTTCATGCGGGCGCTCAGAGAATTGGCCACCCCGAAGCGGCATGCGAACGTGCTTCTCCATATCCTGGGTTACTTCCGCCCGCACTTGGATGAGCAGTCGCGCCGCGAGTTGCTGGGCCTGATTGAAGACTACCGCTGCGGCCTTGTGCCGCTGATTGTCCCCATCACCCTCATCCGGCACTACGTGCGCCGGTTCGACGTTGCCTGCCTCCGCGGCCAAGTCTATCTGGAGCCGCATCCCAAAGAGCTCATGCTGCGTAACCACGTATGACGGTAGGGGAGCACCTTTACGGTGCTCCCGCTTGGTCGTCGCACGGAACAGAAGCTCGCTCTGTGCCGCTGCTATACCTTCGAATGCCGCACCCGGACCGACGGCAGGCCGTCGCGCTCCTCGACCACTTCGACGTCGTGGAAAATGTTGGGGCTTTCTTTTTTCAAGACGCGGCAGACTTCGACGGCCAGCAGGCGGATTTCGCTGTCGGCGTGGATGCTCCCGCGCAGTTCCATGAAATGTCGCCAGGAGCGGCTGTTGCCGGTGACGAAGATCTTGGTTTCGCAGGCATTGGGGAGGATGGAGCGGGCCGCCTGGCGCGCCCACTTCCGCTGCTCGCGGGCCTCGAGTCCCGGATGTTTGCGCTCGACGTACGCGGTGCTGGCTTCGGCCAGTTCGATGTAGGCCTGGCGGATGTACTCGATGGTCTCGTGCCACTTCTGCCGCAGCGCGGCGTCTTCCTGGTAGAGCGGCGGAATCACATAACGCGCGTCGCTTTCATCCACGTAGCGTTGCGAGAGCTGCGAGTAACCGAAACCGGCGCGATGGCGCACCAGTTCGTGCGTGAGCGCGCGACTGACGCCGGCAATCAGCAGGCACCAGACGGCATGCTCCAGCACGCTCCCGTGCTTGGAGGTGAGGATATTTTCCAGGTATTCCCGGCTGGATTTGCGGCCCTTGCCGAACGACATGTAGCAGGTGCGGCCAGCGATCTCCGCCAGGATTTCGGCGGCCACCTGGGTGTCGGTGGTGAACACCAAACCTTCATCCTCCAGGAACCGCGCCAGCTCTTCCGCGACGACGGTCTGGCGCCCCAGGAGATACACTTTCGGCTTCGTGATGTAAAGGTCGGAGGGAAAATTGGCAGCCGTCATCAGGCGCTCACTTGCAGGTGCCGGGTTTCAGGTGTCAGGGAAAAGACCCGGAGGCACGAAGGCCTGACATCCGGCACCTGACACCTTGCTTGTGATTGAAAGCCCCGCTTAAGAGGTCTTGGTCCCCGCCGCCTCGGTGGACTTCCTCACGCCCGCGTACTTCCTCTGGAAGCGTTCCACGCGCCCCGCGCTATCGAAGAGCTTCTGCTTGCCGGTGAAGAACGGATGGCAGTGGGAACAGATTTCCAGATGTAAGAGGTCGCCCTTATAGGTGGAGCGAGTCCTGAACGTGTTCCCGCAAGCACACACGACCGTGACGTCGTGATACTCGGGATGAATGCCCTGCTTCATGGGTCTCCTTCTCGGTGGCCAAGGAAGAACCATTTTAGCCGGGCGGCCCGGAAGTTTCAATCAGAAACCACCAGCCCGGCGAAGTCCGGCCCAGCTCTATCCGTGCGGAATCAGCCCAGGATGGGCACAGCGTTCCCCCCAAAATCCAGCAGGCGCGCGAGGAAGGATGTACAATTGCGCCCATGCGCATCAGTGTTCGCCTCATAGTATCGCTTATCATTGGCGTCACTTTGGTCGCTTTTGTTTTTGCTTACTACCAGGTGCGCGGCGAAAAGCGAGCGCTGAGAAACGATTTGGAGAGGCGCGCGGAGATTCTGGCGGAGAGTCTGGAAGAAATTGTTGCGCCTCTTCTCGAAAAACGCTCCCGGAAGGACCTCCAACGTGTTGTGGAGCGGTTTGGAAACCGGGAACGACTGGCGGGAGTCGTCGTGTATGACAGCCAGGGGAGTACCCTTGCCATCACCTCAGGCTTGGTGACGCGATTGCCGGGCCGCCCCGCAATGGTCGTCCGGGCGACGGCTGAGGACGCCGGACGCGCAGAATTCCTCACCCTGGGCGCCAGGCCCATGCATGTTTACGCCCAGCCTTTGCACCGCGATGGGACAGTACTGGGGGCCCTGGCGATCTTTGATGACGCGACCTACATCGAGGCGCAAAGCGCGCGTTTGTGGCGGGATACCTTTCTGCGGGTGCTCGTTCAAACCCTGTTCATCGCGCTCGCGACGCTCCTGATCGTCCGCTGGAGCATTGTCGGTCCCATCGCTAGGACGGCACAATGGATGAGAGAGCTGCGGACCGGCAAGAGCCGTGAAGCTTCCCCTCTTCCCCAGGAGGATCTGTTCCGGCCGTTGACCCAGGAGGTGGCGCACTTTGCCAAGAGCTTGGCGGCGGCGCGCGCTGCGGCTGAGGAGGAGGCGCGACTGCGCGAGGCCGCTGAATCCCTCTGGACAGCGGAACGGCTGCGGGTGCACGTCCGTAACAAGCTCCAGGGCAGTCCCTTGGTTGTAGTCTCCAACCGGGAGCCGTACATGCACGTCCACCGAGGCAAATCCGTGGAGGTGGTCGTGCCCGCCAGTGGTCTGGTCACAGGGCTGGAGCCCGTTTTGAGGGTGTGCGATGGCACCTGGGTCGCGCACGGGGCGGGAGATGCTGACCGCGAAGCCGTGGACGACCGAGATCGCCTGCGGGTCCCACCCGATGAACCCCACTACACACTCCGGCGGGTTTGGCTGACCAAGGAGGAGGAAGAGGGATACTACTTTGGATTTGCCAACGAGGGTCTCTGGCCGCTTTGCCACATCGCGCACACGCGGCCGGTGTTTCGCGCTGGGGATTGGGAGGCATACCGGGATGTGAACGGCAAGTTCGCGGGCGCCGTCCTGGACGAAGTGGACGGAACCGAGTCTCCCGCCGTGCTCGTACAGGACTACCACTTCACTCTGCTCCCGCGGCTGATCAAGGAGAAGCGGCCCGATGCGCGCGTGGCCATCTTCTGGCACATACCCTGGCCGAACCCGCAAGCCTTCGGGATCTGCCCCTGGCAGCGCGACCTGCTGGACGGTCTATTGGGAGCTGATCTGGTTGGCTTCCATATCCAGGCGCACTGCAATCATTTCCTGGAGACCGTAGACCAAGCGCTGGAGTGTCGTATCGACTGGGAGCGGTTTGCGGTGAGCCGCCGCGACCACGTCACTTTGGTGCGGCCTTTTCCCATCAGCGTCGCGTTCCCGGAGAGCGCGGGGGATTCCGGCGCCCCGCGGTCCCTCTATACGGATCGCGCCGCCATTCTTAGGGAGCTTGGGGTGAAGGCCGCATTCATGGGGGTCGGTGTGGACCGGGTGGACTACACCAAGGGCATCATGGAGCGTTTTCGCGGCATCGAACGGTTCCTAGAGAAGTATCCTGCTTACCAGGGGCGGTTCACATTTGTCCAGATTGGTGCCCCCAGCCGGACACACATCAAGCGCTACCATGACTTCCTCGCCGAAGTGGAAGCAGAGGCCGAGCGGATCAATTGGCGCTTCCAGACAACAAACTGGAGGCCGATCGCTTTTCTTAAGCGGCATCACAGCCATCAGGAGATTGAGCCGTATTACAGGGTGGCCGATCTGTGTATGGTGACTTCATTGCATGACGGGATGAACTTGGTGGCCAAAGAGTTCGTGGCCGCACGCGATGACGCACAGGGCGCGCTCATCCTGAGCCGTTTCACCGGGGCTTGCCGCGAGCTGCGCGACGCCCTGGTCGTCAACCCCTATGACATCGAAGAGCTGGCCGAGGCCATTTACAACGCCTTGGAAATGGACCCGGAAGAACGAGGGGCGCGAATGCGGCGCATGCGACAGATCGTGCGGGAACATAACGTCTATCGCTGGGCGGGGAGCCTGATCGCGGAACTCGCGGACATCCGGCCTGACAGGTCGGAGACCGTCCCGGTGCGGTAAGGACGTTGGTGCGTTCTTTTTGGGAAGTGCGCTCGCATGTCGAAGCATCTCTCCGGGCAGGTGCGCGGGTAGTCTTGCTGTCTGATTTCGACGGTACCCTTGCCCCCCTCGTGCATCAGCCCGGCCGGGCGAGACTACCGGCTCGGGCGCGTCGGGCCCTGGAGCGTTTGGTGCGCCGGCCGCGTTTCCTCCTCGGGATTGTGACGGGTCGGTCGCTCGCTGACATTCGGCGCCGGGTGAAGCTTGGGCGGGCGGCGTACGTGGGGAGTCATGGTATGGAGTACGTGGTTCCGGGCGAGCGTCCCGTGCGTCTGGTCGGGCGGGAGTACGGTCCTCTTCTGCGGCAACTCCGAGAGCGGGTCCAGCGGTTGCTGCCTAAGGTGCCGGGGCTGCGCTGGGAAGCTAAACCTTACAGTGTGGCGCTACACTACCGGCAGGCCAGGAGCGGAGACGTGCCAGGAATCCTCTCTGTAGCGCGTCGAGCGGCGATGGAATATCACCCCGCGTTCCGGCTCCAGCGTGGCAAGAAGGTGGTAGAGTTCCTGCCCAACGTGGGAGCCAGCAAGGCAACGGCGGTGCGGGCCATCCTCTCCAAACTCCAAGGCAAATCGCGCGACGCTTGCCTACGGGTCTACTTCGGGGACGACGTCACGGATGAAGCGGTTTTCCGCCTCCTGAGGCAGGAAGGATGGACGGTACGGGTGGGGAGCCTACGCGGTCGGACCCGCGCTCGATACTATCTCCGCTCCCCGGCGGAAGTCCGGCGCTGGCTGGAGTGGCTGGCGGAGGTCTGCAAATGAGCGACGCAAAACAGCCGTTCCAATTCATGTCCGCTTCAACCATCACCCAGATTTGCGGTAATCAGGCCAACACGATCCGCGAATTGCGGGATGAGATTCGACGGGCGAGTGACGCCAGCATCTTCACGCACACCTTCCAGACGCTGGAAGAACACCATTTCTTCACCGCCGGTTTCTCCAATGACTTTGCGCACTGGGTCCTGACGGCCTGCAATGAACCCCGGCTCGCCGAGCGACTGGCCGCCCTGGACATTCGTCAATACAAGACCATCGGGGGCCTGCGGGGCGACTTGATCAACGTCCTGGAGGACTACGTAGAGAACAATCCGCAGCCGGCAGACCGTGTGGCGTTCGAACCCTTCTATTTGTGCGAAGCGCAGACGGTGGCTGTCCCCGCAGGCCGAGTCGCCCACGATTTGGTCAGCTTTGCCGAGGCTTTGCGGGAA
>Ga0315296_10005079_pt1 | contig 10610 bp, 10 predicted proteins | sample YL17G14_18_MG_FD_203921 | JGI IMG/M metagenome (GOLD analysis project Ga0315296, IMG submission 203921) | Sediment microbial communities from Yellowstone Lake, YNP, Wyoming, USA - YL17G14_18 | ecosystem: Environmental > Aquatic > Freshwater > Lake > Sediment | place: USA: Wyoming | collected... | reverse complement strand
ATGACCGTGACATCCTTGATGATCAAGGCTCGTCCCCCCTTGCCGCCCCTGGCCCTCTCAAGCTTGGTAGCCCAGGTACGCTAGTAACCCAGGTACGCTAGTAGCCCAGGTACGATTTCCTGACCGAGTCGCTGGCCAGAAGCTCCTTGGCAGTACCCTGCAACGAAACGCGGCCGGTCTCGAGCACGTAACCCCTGTCGGCCATGCCCAGGGCCGCCCGCGCGTTCTGCTCGACCAGAAGGATAGCGATGCCCGCCTTGCGGATGTCCTCCATAACCCCGAAGACCTGCCTGATCAGAAGCGGGGCCAGGCCCAGCGACGGTTCGTCCAGGAGGAGAAGTTTGGGCTTGGACATCAGAGCCCGTCCCAGGGCCAGCATCTGCTGCTCGCCGCCGCTGAGAGTGCCGGCGTCCTGGCGCTGGCGCTTGGCGAGAATCGGGAAGAGAGAGAAGACAAAGTCGAGTTCCTTGCCGATGAACTTGCGGTCAGGCCTGGCGTAGGCGCCGGCCTTGAGGTTCTCGAGAACCGTCAATCCGCCGAAGATCCGCCGGCCCTCGGGCGCCTGGCTCACGCCGCACCTCACGATGTCGCACGGCTTCCGACCGGTGATGTCCGTCCCTTGGAAGACAACCCGGCCCTGTCTCGGCTTCACCACACCCGAGATGGCCATCAGGGTCGAGGTCTTCCCGGCCCCGTTGGAGCCGAGCAAGCAGACGATCTCGCCCTCCCGGACCTCAAGAGACACGCCCCGCACGGCGGCGACCTGGCCGTAGAAACACCAGACGTCCTTGACGTCAAGCATGGGCGAGCTCCTTCCCGAGGTAGGCTTCGATGACACTGGGGTTGGACCGGACCTCGTCGGGCGTCCCCTCGGCCAGCTTCATTCCGTAGCTCAGGACCACAATGCGATCACAGGTGTTCATGATCACTCTCATGTCGTGCTCGATGACGACAAGCGTAAGCCCCTGGGCCCGCAGCTTCCTGATCGAGTCGATCATGTCACTCGTCTCCTGGGGGTTCATCCCGGCCACGGGCTCGTCCAGGAGCAGGACCGTGGGGCCCCCGGCCATGGCCCGAGCCAGTTCCAGCCGCTTCTTCATCCCGTAGGGAAGCGAGGCGGCGGGTTGATCCTCATGCCCGCTCAACCCGAGCAGAGCCAGAAGCTCGTCGGCCTTGCGCGACAACTCGGCCCTCTCCCGCCGGGCGCTTGGGGTCAGGACGATGTCCCGCAGCCGGTCGGCCAGGGATCCAAACCTCATGGCGGCCATGACATTCCCGCGGACGGTCATGTTGTTGAAGAGCCGGATGTTCTGGAAAGTCCGGGTCACGCCCAGCCGGGCCACAACGTGGGGCGGCAGACCCTGGATCTCGCGGTCGCCCAGAAGGACCCGTCCGGCTGTCGGACCATAGAACCCACTGATAACATTGAAGAGGGTGGTCTTGCCGGAACCGTTGGGTCCGATGAGCCCCGTGGTCCGGCTCCTCCTGACCTCGAAAGCCACGTCGGTCACGGCCTTGACCCCGCCGAAGAACTTGGAGACCTTGTCCACGGTGAGAACAACCTCAGCCTCAGCCCCGCTCAACCGGCTGTCACCTCCTTGCGACGCGACCGCCTCCCGACGGTGGGCCCTCCTCCTGAGTCGGGCCGGCGCGGCCCACGGCCCCGCTCCGGCGAGACCCTCGACTCCCACCACCCGACGACGCCCTTGGGGAAGAAGATGGTCAGGACGATAAGAGCCAGACCGTAGAAGAGGAGCTGGTAATCGCGGGCCATGCGCAGAAACTCGGGCAAGATGGTAAGAAGCCCCGCGCCGAGAACCGGACCCATGAGAGTCCCGCGGCCTCCCGCCAGGAGCATCACGAACAGGGTGACCGACACGGTGTCCCGGAAACTGTCGGGGCTGACGAACTTGAAGTAGTGGGCGAAAAAGGCCCCGGCCAGACCGGCGATGAAGGCCGAGACGACGAAGGCCATGACCTTGAGACCGTAAGTGTTAATCCCCATCGCGCGAGCCGCGGTTTCGTCCTCTCGGATGGCCTGGAGCTCCCGACCCGTCCGCGACAAGACAATCAGTTTGACCAGAGCATAGGTAAGAGCCACCATGATCAGGCCCGCCCAGTAGTACTGGATCATGGTCAGAGGCTTGCCCGCGAAAGTCAGGGGAGGAACATTGACGATGCCCATCGGACCGTGGGTCAAGCTTATCCAGTTCACGTTGACCAAGAAGGCGATCTCCTGCAGGCCCAAAGTGGCCACGGAGAAATAGACGCCCTTCAACCGCAAGCTGGGCAGGGCGATCGGAAGGCCCAGGATGGCCGCGATGAGGCCGGCCAGCAGGAAGGCCACGTAGACCGGGAAACCCAGGTGCGTCGTCAGGAGAGCGGAGGCGTAGGCCCCAAAACCGTAAAGAGCACCGTGGCAGAGCGAGCCCTGACCGGCGTAACCGATGACCAGGTTCAGGCCGGTCGTCAGCGTGACGTAGATGCAGATCATGATGAGAAGGTGCAGGTAGTAGTTGGACTCAATGGCCATGGGAGCGAGAACCACGACGGCCATCCCGATCAGAGTCAGGAGGGGGTTCACAGGGGTCTTCATGGTCAATCCCTTCCCGCCAGCGACTCCCGCTTGAACGACAGGACCACCAGCAGGACGACGAAGGCGATGATATCTTTGTATCTGGAGGCGAAGAGACCGTCGACCAGATTCTCCGTCACGCCGAGGAGGATACCGGCGTAGATGGCGCCGGTAACGTTGCCTGCGCCGCCGATGATGACCAGGACGAAGACTTTGAGGCCCATGAGGGCCCCCATAGTCGGCTGGAGGACGAACAGTGGTCCGACGAGGGCCCCCGCGGCCCCGGCCAGGGCCCCGGCCAGGGCAAAGCACATAGGGGCGACCCTGTCGATGTCCACCCCGACCAGACCGGCCGTAGTGAGGTCCTTCGACATAGCTCGGATACCGATCCCAAGCCAGGTGCGCTTGATAAAGTACTGAAGGATGAGAATCAGCACCGCCGCGACGGCGCAGACCAGGATTCTCTGAGCCGAGACCGAGACTCCACCGACCGAAAAGACGACGCCTTCCAGGATGCCCGGTAGCCGCAGGGGCCGCGCTTGCCAGATCACCAGCGAGGCCGCCTGCAAGGCAATGGACAGGCCCAGTGAGGCGATAAGCGGGCTCACCGCGGGCGCGAAACGCAACGGTCTGAACACGAATCGTTCCGAGAGGACACCGACCAAGGCCACTCCAGCCATGGACACCAAGAGGTAAGGGACAAAACCAAAACCCAGGGCCGTCGCCGCCGTGAGGGCAAAGTAGGCTCCAAGCATGTAGAACTCACCGTGGGCGAAGTTGATGAGGTTCAAAACCCCGGTGATTACCGTCAAGCCTGAGGCCGCTAAGGCGTAGATACCGCCGACGATGACCCCGTTCACCACTAGCTGGGCGATCTGCGTCCCCACGTATCTGGCTTCCCCCTAGGCCCGGCCTTGGTGTGGTTAGCCGTCGGTGTTCGTCACCCTGAATTCGTCATTGCGTAGGACTACCGATGTCTGCCCACGGTTGCGCACTAGATGAGAGAAAGCATATTGTCTTCGCACCTGGCAGAATCCTTTGGCTCTTTGTCCATCTGGGGACGTCCAAATATGTGCAGATGTACTAGAGGAAGAACCGCCGGCCTGGGCCCACCGCCCGCGGCCCACCGAGATGAGGGAGGCACCCGGCCCTGGGGCCGGGCGCCTCCCTCATCATCATCCGTTCCTGATCCGGCCGACTTTTAGCCGGCGGACGGCGGTAGACCTCGGCCGTCGGGACCGCCGCGCGCCGCTTCTAGGCCGTCTCTTCCTTGGGCTTCCCCGCCTCGGCAGCCTTCTTGGGCACGCCGGGGACAAGGATCGGATCCTTCTGTTTGTTGACGACCTCCGTGTTGACGATGCACTTGACAATGTCGCTCCGTGACGGCAACTCGTACATGACGTCGAGCATGATGTCCTCGAGGATGGCCCGGAGGCCGCGCGCCCCGGTGCTGCGCTTCATCGCTTCACCGGCGATGGTCTTCAAGGCGTCGTCGGTAAACTCGAGGTCGATGCTGTCGAGTTCGAAGAACTTCCTGTACTGCTTGGTCAGGGCGTTCTTCGGCTCGGTGAGGATGCGGACCATGGCCGGCTCATCGAGCGCGTCGAGAGTGACGATGATCGGCACCCGCCCGACGAACTCCGGGATCATGCCGAACTTGAGGAGATCCTCGGGCATGATCTTGGCCAGGGTTTCGCCGATTCTCATTCTGTTCTGAGATGTTCTGATGTCGGCCCCGAAGCCGAGACCCTTTTTACCAATGCGGCTCTGAATGATCTTGTCGATGCCGTCGAACGACCCTCCGGTAATGAAAAGAATGTTGGTGGTATCGATCTGGATGAACTCCTGATGGGGATGCTTGCGGCCACCCTGCGGCGGGACGCTGGCCACCGTACCCTCCAGGATTTTGAGCAAAGCCTGCTGCACGCCTTCGCCGGATACGTCGCGGGTGATCGACGGATTCTCGGACTTGCGGGCGATCTTATCGATCTCGTCGATGTAAACGATGCCCTTCTCGGCCTTCTCGATATCGTAGTCGGCGTTCTGGATGAGCTTGAGGAGGATGTTCTCGACATCCTCGCCGACGTAGCCGGCCTCGGTCAGGGACGTGGCGTCGGCGATGGCGAAGGGCACGTTCAGGAACCGGGCCAAGGTCTGGGCCAGGAGGGTCTTGCCGCAGCCGGTCGGTCCCAGCATGACGATGTTCGACTTCTGGAGTTCGACATCGTCAATCTTGCCGCCCAGGTTGATTCGCTTGTAGTGGTTGTAGACGGCGACCGAGAGGATCTTCTTGGCCCGCTCTTGGCCGATGACGTACTCATCCAGGAAGGTCTTGATCTCCCGCGGTTTCGGCAGATCCTTTAGTTCGAGCTCGAGCTCCTCGCTGAACTCGTCCTCGATGATCTCGTTGCACAGTTCGATGCACTCGTCACAGATGTAGACGCCGGGGCCCGCGACCAGGCGCTTTACCTGGTCCTGCCCTTTGCCGCAGAACGAGCACTTCAGCTGGCCCTTCTCATCGGTGAACTTGAACAATGCGTCACCTCTTTCCAGCCGGACTACCTCGCCCCCGGGCCGCGCGCGACCTCCGGCGCTAGCCGCTGGCGTCTACTTCCGGGGAAGATCCCTGGGATAGAGAGCCGCGTCGATCAGCCCGTACTTCTTGGCTTCTTCGGGTGACATGAAGTAGTCGCGTTCCGTATCCTTGGCCACACGCTCGGCCGGCTGCCCCGTGTGATGGGCCAGAATCTCGTTGAGCTTCTCCCGCGTCTTGAGGATCTCCCGCGCGTGGATCTCGATGTCGGTGGCCTGCCCTTGCGCGGCGCCGGCCGGTTGGTGAATCATCACCCGGCTGTTGGGTAGGGCGAAGCGCTTGCCCTTCGCGCCTCCGGCCAGAATGACGGCGGCGGCGCTGGCCGCCATGCCCACGCAGATGGTCGACACGTCCGACTTCACGTACTGCATCGTATCGTAGATGGCCAGGCCGGAGTGCGCGAACCCGCCTGGTGAGTTGATGTAAATATGCACATCTTTCTCCGGGTCATCGCTCTCCAGGAACAGAAGCTGGGCCACGACCAGGTTGGCGATCGTGTCGTCGATCTCCGTGCCGATGAAGATGATCCGATCCTTGAGTAGCCGGGAGTAAATGTCGTAGGATCGCTCGCCCTTGGGCGTCTGCTCGACTACGATAGGAACCAGGTAACCGCTCATGTGTCCTTTCTCCCCTCGCCCCGAATCACTTACCCTCCGCCTCTTGGGCGTCGGTCCGAGCCGCGTCTTCGGCGGTGTTCTCCCGGACAAGATACTGGACCGTCTTCTGAGTGATTATCCCCGCTCGCAATGACTCTAGACGGTCGGCGGAGCCATAGAAGAAGGCCCGCATCTTCTCCGGTTTCTGCTGGTAGGCCGCTGCTGATCTGGCGATCTCGAACTCAATCTCGGGTTCGGTGGCCAGGATCTTCTCCCGCCGGCCAACGGCCTCCAAAACCAGGTCCTTCTTCACGGTGTGCTCGGCGCGGACGCGGAGGTCCTTCTCCCACTGCTCACGCTCCAGGCCAACGATCTTAAGGTACTGGTCGAGATCAAGATTCTGGCCTTTAAGGCGTTCTTCGGTGTCGGCCGTCATTCGTTCCATCCGACGCCTGACCAGGGTCTCCGGAGCATCCACCTCGGCCTCGGTGGTGACCTTCTCCACTACCTGACGCGTGAGTTCCTCGCGGGCCTCACTCTTGGCCCGCTCTCCAAGGCTCTGGGAGATGCGCTCACGCAGAGTGGCCAAATCCAGTCCCGTGATCTCCACGGCCAACTCGTCCGTGAGTTCCGGGAGCTTCTTGCGCTTGATCTCCTTGACCTGAATCTTGAACGCGGCTTCCTTACCCTGAAGCTCCTGATTGGGGATGTCGGGCGGGAAAGTCACCGTGGCCTTCCGTTCTTGCCCGGCCCTGGCCCCCTTGATGGCCTCCTCAATCTGGGGTTCGATTTGTCCGGCCCCTATCTGGACCAGCGCTCCCTCGGCCTTGCCGCCGGGGAGAACCGTGCCCTCGACGACACCCTCGTAGTCGAGGACGCCGTAGAGGCCGTCCTCCAGGGTGGCCTCGGGCTCGGCCGGCTCCAGTTCGGCCCGGCGCTCCCGGATGGCGGTGAGCTGGGCCTCGATGTCGGACTGGGAGACCTCCCTCGGCGAGACGGACAGCCCCATTCCGGTGTACTTCCCAAGCTTCACCTCGGGCCTGACCTCCACCGTGGCCTTGAAGACAAAGGGCTCGCCCTCTTCGAACTTGACGATCTCGACCTCCGGCCGGTCAATAGGGTCCAGGTCCTTCGCGTCGAGGGCTTGACCATAGGAGTCGGACAGGATGGACTCAAGGGCTTCCTCCCGCAAAGCCTCCCGCCCGATGTGCCTTTCCAGGACTGGACGCGGGACGTGGCCGCGTCTGAAACCGGGAACGCTAACGCGGTTCACCAGGCGACGGTAGGCCTGGTCGTAGGCCCGAGCGACCTCCGCTTGGTCGACAGTCACCTCAAGCTGGACCTTATGTCCTTCGAGCTTGGTCAAGATAATGTCACCGCTCATTGCCACGCTTCACCTCGGACCGATAGCCTCCGGACGGACCGCCGGGACTCGGTTCCGGGCCGGTCGAGAAGGGACCGGTCGGGAGAGGGCGGCGGAATGGAGGGGTACGGAGTTTAGAAAGATTGGTGCGGGCGGGGAGATTCGAACTCCCACGGGGCCAGCCCATACGGTCCTAAGCCGTACGCGTCTGCCATTCCGCCACGCCCGCCCGTGTGCCCGGCAAGATGGTGGGCCATGAAGGACTCGAACCTTCCACCCTCCGCTTAAAAGGCGGATGCTCTGCCGGATGAGCTAATGGCCCACAAAACTGGCTGGGGCGGCTGGATTCGAACCAACGATAGGGGATCCAAAGTCCCCTGCCTTACCACTTGGCCACGCCCCAGCGCCACAAGAAAATGGGGTGAATGACGGGAATTGAACCCGCGGCCTCCAGGGCCACAACCTGGCGCTCTAACCAACTGAGCTACATCCACCGCACAGCTTATGAAGTTTAGCGCCGCAAAGGCGCCGCAAAACTCTGGCGCGCCTGGGAGGATTCGAACCCCCGACCCACTGGGTAGAAGCCAGTCGCTCTATCCAACTGAGCTACAGGCGCAACAAAAGCATGGAGCGGGTGATGGGAATCGAACCCACGCTAGGAGCTTGGAAGGCTCCCGCCCTACCATTAGGCTACACCCGCCCGCGAACTTCGGCGTGGCAAGAAAGGCCCTAAGACCGGACGTTGAGAAGGTGCGGCCCCGAAGGGCAAGTTATAGTATAGCACGTGCTCGAAATCAGCGTCAAAACGCTGCCAGCAGTGCTTTTCGACTGCTTTCGTTCAAGCCGGGGTCCCGCGCCGTCGCGCCGGCCCATCACCCGGCCAGGGTGGATTGGTCGGGGCGCCGGGATTTGAACCCGGGACCTCCTGCTCCCAAAGCAGGCGCGCTAGCCAAGCTGCGCCACGCCCCGAACCTAGCCTAGTATAGAACGGTGGCCAGAAACGGTCAACGCGAGTCGGGAGGCAGAATCTCGACCGCCAGAGTTGCCGCCAGGCGACGCTCCATCTCGGCCACCGTCACCCGGCAGGCTTGGGCCAGATCTCGCTCAAGAAGACGTAGCGGCTCTTCGGAAGCCGAGATGAGTTCGCGCGCGGCCGGATACCTCGCCGCGAGCCCGGCCAAGCGAGGACCAAGACCCACGTAAGCACGTTCGATCAGTTTGTCGCAAAACATCAACACTTGCTCTTCCCGGGTCGAGGGCCTCCAGACGGGCGAGAAGAGAGAGTCAAGTCCGTGGACCAGAACGGCCCGCCCGAGGCGCGAGTCGCAACCTTTTCGGTCCAGCCAGCGGGCCGAGAGCCAGGCGTGTTCCACGACGCCCTCGGGCGGCTCGCCGCCGCCGACCGCGCTCCGGATGATCGTGGCCGTCCTGCCGATGTCGTGGAGCAAGCCGGCAGCCGCGGTCAGGGGAACGTCAACGGCCACTCCGGCCTCAGCCAGGCTCAGGGCGAGTTCGCGACACAGCCGGCCGACGGCCAGTTGATGGGCGATCAGGCCCGGCGGGCACTTGACCCTCAGTTGGATCCGAACACAGGCGTCGTGCCCCGGAAGCGATCCTTGAGGAGAGTCGAAATCCTCATCCCCGACAACCTCAAACAGATAACCGCGGATGGCCCGCAGGGCCCTGGACCGGTGACTGACGCGGTTCTTCTCGTCCGGGGACACCTCGGCGAAAGTGCGGCCAAGATCCCGGGACAGAAAGACCGGATCATAGCCGAAGCCCCCGCTGCCCCGCGGCCTGTCAGTGATGTTTCCCTCGGTGACACCCTCGGCGACGAATACCGGACCCTCGGGCGCCTTGACCGCCACCGCCGTGCGGAACCGGGCCTCCCGGCGGCCTTCCGGCACGCCGGCCAACTCCCCCAGGAGGAGGCTATTGTTCTCGGCCGGCCCGCCACCGCTGTAGCGCGCGGAGAGCACACCGGGCGCCCCGCCGAGAGCGTCCACTTCCAGGCCGGAGTCCTCGCTCAGGGCGATCTCGCCCGACCGCTTCGCGGCGAAAACGGCCTTGAGGACAGCGTTACCGGCGAAGGTAGGACGGTCCTCGGCCGGGGTCGGATCATCCGGACCGAGCGGCCGGAGATCGAGAGCCAGAGACGCCAGGGCGGGAGCCAGCAGCGGCCGGAGTTCGGCGACCTTGTTCGGATTCTTGGTCGCCACGAGGAGGTGTCTTGCCTTCACCGGGCCGCGCCACCGGCGCCTGGGATGGGCCTGGTCCCAATGGCCGCGGCCTCCGGCCCCAGACTCGCCCGCTGGATGTCGATGAGCTGGGAGCAACCGGCGCGGGCCAGAGCCAACATGCCGCCAAGCTCGTCATCCCCGAAACTGCCGTGCTCGGCCGTGCCCTGTATCTCCACGAAGCGTCCTTGCCCCGTCATGACCACGTTCATATCCACGGCGGCCCGGCTGTCTTCTTCGAAGCAGAGGTCGAGCACAGGCTCGGCCCGCACGATCCCCACCGAAACCCCGGCCACGAAATCAATGACCGGAAACGAAGCCACGGTCGACGAGGCCTTAAGCTTGAGGCAGGCGTCGACGAGGGCCACGAAGGCCCCGGTGATGGCCGCGGTTCGCGTGCCGCCGTCGGCCTGTAGAACATCGCAGTCAATCCAGATGCTGCGCTCGCGAAGCGCGTCGAGGTCAACGACGGCCCTCAGACTCCGTCCAACGAGCCGCTGGATCTCCGAGGAGCGCCCGCCCGAGCGTCCGGGTAGTCCCGTTTCCCGCGGATGGCGCTCCGGCGTGGCGCGGGGGAGCATGGCGTACTCGGCCGTGACCCAGCCGCGCCCGGAGCCCTTGAGAAACTGGGGGACCTTGTCCTCCACCGAGGCCGTGGTCACGACCCAGGTGTCCCCGAAGCGGACGAGGACGGATCCTTCAGCGTAGCGCGTGTAGTTGCGCGTAATCGTGATCTCGCGAAGCTCGGACGGTCCACGCCCGTCAATCCTCAAGACCGGCACCCCCGTTTGTTCTCTAGCTCGGCAGGGCAACCTCCGAAACTCGATCGAGGCGCAGATCGCTCGCCCCGCCGGCCAGCTTGTCGGCCAGGAGCTGCCTCGCCCTAGTCCCGAAATGCTCGGCTCGCCCGGTGGTCAAGAACGAGACCTCCACCCGTCTTTCGGCGGAAGGGCCGCCCATGCCTTCCAGACCGCTCTCGCACTTTCCGACCTCCTCCGCCAACTGGTCGGCCAGAGCGCCGGCCGGGTCGACGATGCGCACCGGATGCTCAAGGACCTCTCCGGCCAGCACGTCCTCGAACGTGCGCGCGGCGAAGGCGTAGTGGGTACAGCCCAGGACAACAATATCGACGGGCGCCGCTCCAGAGAAACTCCGGACCCCTCCGAGCCCGGCCCGGACCCGCCCGAGCCCGGCTTGGACCCCCTTGAGCCCGCGGGTGGCCTCAAGAATAGCGCGGCGCGTGGCG
>Ga0315296_10005078_pt1 | contig 10610 bp, 8 predicted proteins | sample YL17G14_18_MG_FD_203921 | JGI IMG/M metagenome (GOLD analysis project Ga0315296, IMG submission 203921) | Sediment microbial communities from Yellowstone Lake, YNP, Wyoming, USA - YL17G14_18 | ecosystem: Environmental > Aquatic > Freshwater > Lake > Sediment | place: USA: Wyoming | collected... | reverse complement strand
TTTATTATTTGGTGAATTCTATTAATTTTGTTTATAATTATAGATTACCTATGATAATATGATATATAAACTATAATATATAACTCATATTCTATTGACAAATAGCTTCTTCTATAATAGTATTGTGGTCAAGAAGCATATAGATTGGATATTGAAATGATATAAAAAGGAAACTTCCATGGAGCGAGTAAATTTAGAACTCTTAAAATCCCACCTCTGGAAATCGGCAGATATTCTGCGAGGTCACATTGATGCCGCCGATTACAAAAACTACATCTTCGGCCTGCTCTTTCTTAAGCGTATCTCCGACGTTTTTGACGAAGAGGCGGAAAAAATTCTCCGTGAAAACGCCGATAGAAAGATTGCCTTCGAAGACCGGGACTATCATGCTTTTTTTGTCCCGGAAAAAGCGCGATGGTCCCGCCTTCAAGCGCTCACCCAGAATATCGGCGAGGCCATAAATAAAGCAAACGATATGCTAGAAGAAGAGAATCCGGAAAGCCTGGAAGGTGTGCTGTCTGCCGTCGATTTCAATGACAAGGACAGGCTGCCTGATCATATCCTTGCCCAACTCATCAATCACTTCTCCCAGATCAGATTGAGGAACGAAGATTTGGAAAAGCCTGATATTCTGGGCGATGCCTATGAATACCTCATCGCTCAATTCGCCTCGAGCGCCGGCAAAAAAGGTGGTGAATTTTATACCCCAAAAGAAGTCGTTGAGCTTCTCGTCGATCTTCTCGATCCTCAGGAAGGAATGCGTATCTGTGATCCCGCCTGTGGTTCCGGAGGCATGCTCATCCAATCCGTCTATCACCTTAAGGACAATAAACAAAATCCCAAGAATATTTCCCTTTACGGTCAAGAAATTAATGTCGGCACTTGGGCAATATGCAAGATGAACCTGCTCCTTCATGGCCTGCAAAATGCCCAGGTCAAGAGAGCCGATACCCTTCGTGATCCGCAGCTCCTCGATAAGGGGCAACTTATGCAATTCGATATCGTCATAGCCAATCCGCCTTTTTCCCTTAAAAATTGGGGATACGAGAGAGCTCAAAACGATCCCTATAAAAGATTCCGTTTCGGAATACCCCCAAAAGGATATGCCGATTATTCATTCGTCCAACATATGTTGGCATCGGTCAATCCGATGGGAAGAGTCGGCGTCGTCCTTCCTCATGGCGCTCTCTTCAGGGGCGCAGCCGAAGGGAGAATCAGAAAAGGAATTCTGGAAGAAGACCTTCTCGAAGCCGTTATAGGGCTTCCGCCGAAACTCTTCTACGGAACCGGTATTCCTGCCTGCCTGTTCATCCTCAACAGAAACAAATCTCAGGGGAGACGGGGTAAAGTGTTTTTCCTTTATGGAGCTAATGACTTCCAGGCAGGAAAAAAACAAAACAAGCTGCGCCAGGAGGACATCGCAAAGATCGTTTCTGCCTTTCTTGAAAACCGGGAGATTCCTAAATACTGCCGGTCCGTCTCTCTCAATGAAATCCGGGAGAACGAACATAACCTCAATATCACTCGCTATGTAGATGTTTCCAAAGAAGAAGAAAAAGTCGATATTCAAAAGACGATCAATGAGCTGAAAGAGCTTAAAAAAGAGTCCCAAAAGATCGAAGAAAAAGTCATGAGCTATTTGGAAGATTTGAAATTCAAGGTTTAATCGTGTTCGAAGGGAAAATCGAAATAGAAAAAGCGCTCGCAGCTTTTTCTGAACAGCTCGAAGCTCTGGGCGCTGGTATCACGGAGATGGTTGTCTGTGGGGGCGCAGCGCTGAATGTGCTCGGTTACGTCCGCAGGACGACAAAGGATGTCGATGTTATTGCATTGGTAGAAAAAAAGGGGGGATCAATATCCCTGGTCAAGGCGGGGCCCTTTCCTGCCCTTATTAATCAAGCTGCCGACAAAGTGCAACGAGACTTTAGCTTACCGGCAAATTGGCTTAATCCCGGCCCCGCTTCAGTGATGGATTTTGGTCTGCCTCATGGGCTGATGGAGCGCGTGATAACCAAGGCTTACGGTAAAGCTCTGATTATTCATTATCTCGGCCGCTACGACCAGATCCATTTCAAGCTCTATGCAGCCGTTGACCAGGGAGGCAAACACTTTGATGATCTCCTGGCTCTAAAACCGTCATCCCGGGAATTGGAAGATGCGGCCCGATGGACCATGACTCACGATCTGTCTGAAGGTTTCCGGCTGATTATTAAAGGCTTCCTAAATCGAATAGGACATGACGATGTCGCAGCCAAGCTTTAAAAATTTTTTTTTAGAGAACATTCTCGATTTTCTCTGGCGACAATGGTCTGCCCTTGGCATTGCCGGCGGCGCCCGGACAGAAGACAAGTGGGCTATCGATCCCGAAGCTCTTTTAATCTTTAGCCTGGAGATGGCCCGTTATGAGCCGCGCCTTTTTGATGAAATCCTCGACTGGATAATCGTGAATGCAAAATGGATCGATAATCAGCGCCTTCGCGGCATCGTCAAAGGCAAAAATGAAAATGCCGTGAGACTATTGAGCGCTGTTGCTTCCTTCGTTTCAAAGGAGGCCGGAACGTATGAGCGGAAATGGAAGTCGATTTCATTATTGGCAAAACATTCCCCAACTAATGGAGCCGAAATTCTTTTTCGGGCAAAAGAGGGACGCGCTTATCCAGAGCCAAGAAACGCTTCGGCCCCGTTTCAAGACTTCGGCTTCTTACGGGAGCCCATTTCCGTTCGAAAAATGACCAAGCCGGTTCCCGTAGCACCCAGAAGCAATATCCGTTTTCTGCTGAGGGCTCTTTTTGGGGTCGGCTCGCGCGCAGAATGCATCCTTTTTCTTTTAACCCACGAGGCCGGCCATCCGAGCGAAATCGCCAAGGCTATCGGGATTTCCTTTATGGGGGCGCGCAATACGTTGATTGAGCTCTCCGGTTCCGGACTGGTTTTGACAAGGATTAAAGGAAAGCGCAAAATAGAGTACTGGATTTTACAGAAAAGATGGTGGGAATTCCTCTCCGGAGTAAAGCTTGAAGATGCCGGAATTCCTGTCTGGATCGACTGGATCTCTTTATTTTCTGCGCTCATGAATGTCTGGAATGTGTTGGTCGAGGCTGATAAGACACAATCAGATTACATGCGAAGCTCGAAGCTGCGCGAGGGCATGGAGACGATAAGCCGCGAATTCCTGAAAAGCGGACTCGACGTGCCACAGATTCCGGGCATCGAGGTTGGGCCCGAAAAATATGAGAGAGCGTTTCAAAATTTTATCATAAGGGTTCTGGGAGCGAGAGATGAGTCCGGTCGATAGCCTGCGCACAGAAACCAAATTCAAAAAAACCGAAATCGGCGAAATTCCCGTGGATTGGGAAGTGATCCAACTCAAAAATATTATCATTAATTTCATAAATGGAGGCACCCCAAGCACAAAAGTTTTAAAATATTGGGATGGGAATATACGCTGGATAACGGGGGCTGACTTTGAAGACCAAAAAATCAGAAAAATAAGGAGATTTATTACTGAAGAAGCCATAAAAAACAGTTCAACCAATGTCATTCCCAAAGGAAACCTCTTAGTTGTCACAAGAACAGGAGTTGGCAAGGTTGCAATCGCACCCTTTGATATTGCGATAAGCCAAGATATTACCGGCCTCATCCATAATTCCTCGAAGACATCGGCGAAATTTTTATATTGGTATTTCATAGATAACTCAGATCGACTTCAGTTTTTAGTTCAAGGAACTTCAATTAATGGTATACTTAGAGAGGATTTAGCAAATCTAATAATTGCTTTTCCCCCTTTTTCCGAACAAATTAAGATTGCAGAAATTTTATCAGCGGCCGATGAGGCGATAGACATAAAAAAGGAAATCATTGAAAAAACCAAAGAGCTAAAAAAAGGCTTAATGCGGGAACTCCTCACCCGCGGCATCGGCCACACCAAATTCAAAAAAACCGAAATCGGTGAAATCCCCGCAGATTGGCGGGTTGTTCAAGTGAAAGACGTTAGCGGGAAACCTGAATATGGCTACACAGCAAGCGCAATTGAAAAGCCTGTAGGCCCAAAATTTTTAAGGATCACAGATATTCAAAATGGCCATGTTAATTGGAGCTTAGTTCCATATTGTTATTTTCCGGATTCAATAAAGAGGAAGTATATATTAAAAAGCGGAGACATTCTTTTCGCTCGAACAGGCGCCACCACAGGGAAGAGTTTTTTAATCCAAGATTGTCCTGAGGCCGTATTCGCGTCATATTTAATAAGAATTACCCCTACTTCAAAAATCAGATCGCAATTCCTTAATTTCGTTTTTAACTCTCATATATATTGGAAACAAATAAGGCAGGCTTTAAGTGGAAGTGCACAGGGCGGCGTTAATGCCACTTTTCTTTCAAAGATAAAAATTCCTTTGCCTCCTGTCGGCGAACAGGAATTAATCGCCACCATTATGTCTGAAATCGATACATTAATAGAAAAGGAACTTCGCCAAGAGACAACCTTGGCGAATATGAAAAAGGGACTGATGGAGAGATTACTGACAGGAAAAATAAGGGTCAGCTAAAATGAGCACGCTTTATCTCTTCGTCGATGAATCAGGCAATTTGGATTTCAGCCCCAGTGGAACAAAGTATTTTATATTGACAATATTGAGCACGATTAATCCAGACGGCATTGGATCTCCGCTTTTAAGCCTTCGATATAATCTCTTGCCAAATTATGCGTGCGGTGCGCGGATGGAAGAACAAGGATATTTTCATGCGTCAGAAGATACTCAGAAAGTGCGTGATCAGGTCTTTAATATTATAAAAGATACAAACTTAACCTTGCGAGTAGATTCGATAGTTGCACAAAAAAACAAGGCGGAAAAAGGGTTTTATAAAAACCATAAGGAATTTTATGCAACCTTAGTTGAACCTTTAATGAAATATGCTTTTAACCGTGCAAGCTGGAGAGATTATTCACATGTAGTGGTTTTGTTTAGTAGTATTTTTGATAAAAAGACAAGAGGAATTCTTAAACAAGCGTTCAAATCTTCTATAAAAACACATAATTACCTTCCTTTTTCTATCTATTTCCATGAATCCAAGTTTGACTTCTGCTCTCAAGCCGCTGATTACTTTGGCTGGGCTATTTATCGAAAGTGGGAGTCCGGGGACGCCCGCTCCTACCAGTTGGTAGGACACCACATAAAATCAGATTTTGATATTTTTAGGAAGGGAAGGACTGAATTTTATGCGTATAAAAAATGACCTCCTCAACTATTCCGCTTTCGCGGCCAGAGCACGCAGGCTCTTATCATTGAGGAGGAACGTTTCCTTTTTTAACAATTTTATTTTATCTAGATATTTTTTAAATGTCAAATTTTTTGAAAGGCCATGATAAAAAGCAATCAACGAGGCCTAAAATTCAGCGAAGATGCGCTCTCGGAACAGCCTGCAATTAAGCAGCTCAGGCGGTTGGGATACGCGTATATTCATGGTGACTTTCTTGATCCGGAACTAAAAGAGGACTGCGAGCGGAAGTCCAGGAGAGATATCATCCTGGAAGAACGCCTGAAAAAGAAACTGACAGAAATCAATCCCCACCTGAATGAAAGTTCCATAATCAAGGCTGTTCGCAAGATCACCCATATTCAGGGAGAAAGCACTCTCGAAGTTAATCAGATTTTCCATCGTTTTTTGATTTCGGGGGCTTCCATTGATCAGGATATCGGCGGCAGACGCCAGAAACAGACCGTTTTCTATATTGATTTCGAAAATATCGAAAAAAATGAGTTTCTGGCCGTCAATCAATTCTGGGTGAGGGGCGGGAAGATAACGGCCAGGCCGGATATCATCATCTTCATCAACGGGATTCCAGTTATCGTCGTTGAATGCAAAAGCCCTGTTGCCAGGAAAACCGGAGTGATCGATGCCCAACGACAATTAATCCGCTACCAGGAAGAAACCCCTCAGCTATTCCGGACGAACGAAATGCTCATCGGCTGCAATCTTTTTGGCGCAAAATACGGCATGATTGAAATTGGTCCCGATAACTATCACGAATGGAAAGCCCCCAATGGAGAAAGACTTCCGGATATGGCAGACCACCCAACAGTCAAAGAGATGCTTAAGCTAGGGTTGATCGAGGAGAAGGATTTAAGCGCCCACCCACCAATGCAGGAGTTGTTAATCGCCGGGCTTCTCAGGAAACAAAATCTGCTCGATATCATCCGGAATTTCATCGTTTTTGATTACAGCAAAGAAGAACATAAGATAATCAAAAAGATCTGCCGTTATCAGCAGTACTCGGCGGTCAATAAGATCATCAGACGGGTGACCGGAGAGCCGCACAAAAGAGGAATCATCTGGCACTGGCAGGGCTCCGGGAAATCGTTGATTATGTTGTTTGCGGCCACAAAACTCAAAAGAGAAGAAAAAAAGCTAAAAAATCCCAATATCCTGATCGTCACCGATAGGATAAAATTAGACGGTCAGATTACAGAACAGTTCAAGGATTGCAATTTTCATAATCCCCTTCGAATCAAAAACATGAGGCAGCTATATTCGCTTCTGCAAAGCAAGACGCCCGGAAACACGATAATGACGACCGTGCAGAAGTTCAGGATTCCCCTCTCTAAACCTCTTTCTGAAGAGGAGAATATCATTGTCCTAACCGATGAAGCCCACAGGTCTCAGTATGGAAATTTTGCCCTGAATTTGAGGAAGGCGCTTCCCAACGCGAGCTTCTTCGCTTTTACCGGGACGCCGCTTGATAAAAGGGACCGCAATACATACAGGCATTTCAGCCCGGTGGGCGAACGGTATCTCGACCGCTATGATATGCAACAATCGCTCGAGGACGGAGCGACTGTCCGCGTTAAGTACGAAAGCAGGCTGGCAAATCTTCAAGTGGTCGGAGCTTCGATAGATGCGCTGATTCGAGGGTTATTTCCGGAAAAAACGGAGACAGAACTTGCTGAAATTAAAAGACGTTACGCCACAATTGAAACAATCCTCTCTGCTCCACGGAGAATCGAGCGAATCGCCGCGGATATCGTCGGCCATTTTATGGCCAGGATCGCCCCAAACGGCTTTAAAGCCCAGATCGTCGCTTCTGAGCGAAAGGCCGCCGACCTGTATAAGAAAGCGCTCGATAAACTCCTCGATCCTTCCTGGTCTGAAGTCATCATAACCGTGAATAACGATGATCCGTTGGAATGGAAGAAAAAATACCGCCGGACGCCGCAAGAGGAAGATTATATCTCAGGAAAAGAGGTGTTTCTTAGCCCATCCCATCCCCTCAAGTTCCTCATCGTCTGCGACAAGCTCTTGACGGGTTTTGATGCACCCATCGAACAGGTCATGTACCTCGATCAGCGGATGAAGGAGCACACTTTGCTTCAGGCCGTCGCCAGGACGAACAGACCTTATCTCCGGAAAAATTTCGGCCTCGTCGTGGACTATGTCGGCGTAGGAAAGGAGCTGGTCAGAGCTCTGGCCATTTTTGATAAAGAAGACTTGAGAGGCCTTTTCAGCGTGGATGATATTCAGAGGGAGATTGCTTTTCTAAAAGGAAATTGGCAAAAAGCGATGGCTCTTTTCAGGAAAGTCCGTCGGGAAGGGAATCCGCAGGATGTGATTCAACAGTGCATGGAAATATTGAAACCCGAAGATATTCGGGCAGAGTTTGAGGATATTTTTAGGGCCTTCGCAAAAAATATTGATATTCTCATGCCCGAACCTTGCGTCGATCCTTATCTCGACGATTTTAAGTTTCTCGGCATGGTCAGAGAAGCGGCAAGAAATCTTTACCGCGACGACCGGCTGAGCCTTGAGAACTGCAGCAAGAAAGTGGAAAACCTGATTCATGCCCATATCGTGGATACAGGCGTCGAGGAAATCCTCGAACCGGTGGACATCACGGCGCCGGACTTTGAAGAGAAACTCGAGGTCAAAGGAAGCGCCAAGGCAAAAGCAAGTCATGTCGAACATGCCATCCGCGAGACCATAAGCTCGAAAATTCCCGAAGACCCGCATTTTTATGGTTCCCTCCAAGAAAAGCTCGAATCCGTCATTGAGCAAGACAGAGCAAGAAGGAAAGATGAAGCAGTATTCCTGAAAGACTTGCTGGATATTAAGAAACAAGAAGAAGAAAGAGGACGGATCGCTATAGATAAAAAGCTTGACAGTGATGAATACGCTTTTTATGGGATGTTCGCGCCGTTCGGTACGGGTCTCTTCGGCGATGATGATGAAAAAAGATGCAATCTGGCGAGAGAAATCGTCAAGAAAATAAAGAGCAAACGAGTGATTGACTGGACCGAAAAAGAGGATGTGAAAAAAGAGATACGAAGGGAGTTAAAAGACCTGTTGAGAGAAATCGGCTTCCCTCCCGATGATCTCGAACTTTTTATAAGGGAACTGATTGAGCTGGCGGAAAAAAGATTTTAGTAAAAGATACCCATGGAAAAGTTCAGATTCGGTGACAGAGAGATTGAATATCGAATTAAGAGAGGGAAAAGGAAGAAATCTGTAGCTATATCTATTTCTGATGCTGCCCAGGTTGTCGTGCTTGTCCCACAATCTTTAAATAAAGAAAAAATCCAGGAGATCGTCCAAAAAAAGGCCCGATGGATCCTAGAAAAGCAGACATATTTTAAAAGGCTGAAGGATCTCTTCCCAGAAAAGGAGCTTATAAGCGGCGAACAGTTCTTATTTGCGGGCCGCAAATACAGGCTAAAGGTCAGAGAAGTTGAGGAAGAGTGCGCCATCGAACCTCTGATGCAGGGAAGGAGACTCATCATATTTGTCAATAAAGGCTTATCCAAAGAGATAAGGAAAGAGATCATTAAAGAAAAACTTGTAAAATGGTATTTTTCCAGTGCATCTGAGCTCGTCGCGCAACGGCTTAGAAGATACAGGAATATGCTGAATATCGAGCCGGCCGGAATCATAATCAGGAATCAACAAAAAAGATGGGGGAGCTGCTCAAACAGCGGTGTGTTGCGGTTCAACTGGCGGATAGCTATGGCACCCATATCGATCATCGATTATGTTATCGTCCATGAGCTTTGTCACCTAAAAGAAAAAAATCATTCCAGGGAATTCTGGAGGCAGGTTTCTCTCGCTGTCCCCGATTATCAGAAGCGCCGCAAGTGGCTTAGAGAAAACTCGGCTAGTCTGAATTTTTGAAAGAGCGGATATAGTTTTAGGGATTTGGCAAAGTTCGAGATTGAGATCGGGGATATGCATCAAGGTCCAAAGAGAAGGGGGGGTTTTTCTCGCTCTTGAGCTTTTCCAGGGCCAGGCCACCGACCATGGCCGCATTGTCCGTGCATAGTTTGGGTGACGGGATATAAAAATTCAAGCCGCAGGCTGCGGCCCTCTTTTCAAACTCGGCCCGGAGCCTTTTATTGCGGGCGACGCCGCCGCAGAGGATCAGTGACTTCGGGTGGAGGCGATCGGCCGCCCGGAACATATTTTCGAGAAGCGCCCGGACGACGGCGCTTTCAAAGCTTGCCAAAAAGTCCCTGAGCTGGGGATGACCCTTGGAAATCCCATTTTCCCTGATGATCCTCAGGGCCGCCGTCTTGAGCCCGCTGAAGCTGAAATCGAGGCTGCGGTCGGTCATGCGCGGCAGGGCAAAATCGAATCGAGTCGGGTTTCCGTTCTCAGCCAGTTTCTGAATGACGGGACCTCCCGGATAGCCCAGCTCCAGGAACTTGGCGATCTTATCCAGGGCTTCGCCGGCCGCATCATCCCGCGTCCGGCCGACAAGGTCAAAGCGAAGTCTTTTCTTCAAAAAAAAGAGGGATGTATGCCCTCCGGAAACGATCAATGCCAAGGCTGGAAATGAAATGTCCCGGTGCTCAAGAAAGACGCTTTGGATATGGGCCTGGACGTGATCGATTCCGACCAGAGGCTTTTGAAAATAATAGGCCAGCCCTTTGGCGAAGGACAGTCCGACCAAGAGAGACCCGATAAGTCCCGGCCCTTGGGTGACGGCATAGACATCGATTTTTTCGAGCGAACTGCCGGCGACGGCCAGGCTTTCCCGGACGATAGGATCGATGGATTTCAGGTGCTGGCGCGAGGCCAGCTCCGGGACCACTCCGCCGTAAGGGGCATGGATCTCGTCCTGGGACAAGACGATGTTGCTCAGGACTTTAAAATCGCCGTCCAGGACAGCCGCCGCCGTCTCATCACACGATGTCTCTATGGCTAAGAGGTGCATCAGTGTTTCTCAAGCGGGGTCAAATTTTTCTCATAAGGCGGGCAAATGATTCCTCGCTCTGTGATAAAAGCCTTTACGTATCGCGCCGGAGTGACGTCGAAGGCCGGGTTGCGGACCTGCGCGTCCGGCACCGTGATCAGCCGGCCGTTGATTTCCTTGACTTCCTGGGCTGGCCTCTCTTCGATCGGGATCCTGCCGCCATCCTCCAAAGAGAAATCAAACGTGCTCAGTGGCGCCGCGACATAAAAAGGAATTTTGTTCTCCCTGGCCAGAACGGCCACGGAATAGGTTCCGATCTTGTTGGCCGCATCGCCGTTGCGGGCAATCCGGTCCGCGCCGACGATGGCCAGGCTGATCTCTTTTTTTTGCATCAACCAGCCGGCCATGTTATCGGCGATGAGGACGTAGG
>Ga0315296_10005077_pt1 | contig 10611 bp, 11 predicted proteins | sample YL17G14_18_MG_FD_203921 | JGI IMG/M metagenome (GOLD analysis project Ga0315296, IMG submission 203921) | Sediment microbial communities from Yellowstone Lake, YNP, Wyoming, USA - YL17G14_18 | ecosystem: Environmental > Aquatic > Freshwater > Lake > Sediment | place: USA: Wyoming | collected... | reverse complement strand
ACCGGCCGAAGAAGGCCTTTTAAAATCAAAGTCTCAAAACGAAACAAGGTTTATTTTAACGGCTGAAATTAGTTGTATCTATTCAAAAAAAGGAAGAGTCCGAAAAATTCATTTAATTATCTTTGCTTCCTCTTTTGAAATTGCTGAAAAAATTAATGTCCATCTGGGTTGGATTGGGAATTTAAAAGCCGACGGCCGGCCAATTTTAGGTTTGGACGCTAAAGAACTTTTAAAAATTGTTCTGAATGTTTCAAAAGATTGTTTGGTGGTACCCGGTCATATCTGGACGCCCTGGTTTTCTCTTTTTGGTTCAAAATCAGGATTTGATTCTCTTGAAGAATGTTTTGAAGAATATTCAAAATACATTTTTGCCGGAGAAACCGGGCTCAGTTCGGATCCGGCAATGAATTGGCGTCTATCTGCCCTGGATAAAATCACTTTAATTTCAAATAGTGATTCCCATTCGCCAGGCAAAATCGGAAGAGAGGCTAACGTTTTCGATACCGAATTGAGCTATCCGGCAATTATTGAGGCAATAAAATCAAAAAATCCCCAAAAATTTCTTTATACAATTGAATTTTTTCCTCAAGAAGGGAAATATCACTATGATGGCCATAGAATATGCGGGATTAGTCTTTCCCCTCAAGCATCAAAAAAATACGGAAACATCTGCCCCAATTGCGGAAAACCCCTAACTATCGGAGTTTTAAACAGGGTGGAGGAATTGGCTGATCGACCGGAAGGTTTTAAGCCGGCAAATGCCATTTCCTTCAAAAGTTTAATTCCTTTAGAAGAAATAATTGCCGATGCCCTGGGCGTTCTTTCCAAAACAAAACAGGTGGAGAAAGAATATAAAAATCTGATTGAAAAATTGGGAAACGAATTTGAAGTTTTACTCAATAGTTCCCGTCAGGATTTGGAAAAAATAACCTTGCCGGAAATTACCGAAGGTATTATTCGTACAAGAGAAGGAAAGGTCTTTATTGAGCCTGGTTATGACGGGGTTTATGGCAAAATCAGAATTTTTTCTCCAGGAGAGCAAAAAAATATAAATAAACAAGGAATCTTATTTTAAAATTAATTTAATTCATTCCTTATGGTCACTATTGACGGGAGTTATCTTGAAGGCGGAGGACAAATCTTAAGAACGGCAATTTCTCTTTCGGCAATTACCAGAAAGGATTGCCATATTTTTAATATTAGAAAAGGAAGAGAAAAACCGGGCCTGATGCCCCAGCATTTATTAGGAATTCAGGCAACGGCTCAATTATCTGATGGAAAATTGGAAGGAGATAGTTTGAGTTCTCAAGAGATTAAATTCTATCCCGGAAAAATTCAGACCAAAGACCTTCATATAAAAATTGAGACTGCCGGAAGCATTCCCCTGGTTTTACAAACCCTAATTCCTGTATCCCTGTTTGCTTTCTCTCCAATAAAAATTACTTTTGATGGTGGAGCCACTGATACTTTTTTCTCGCCAACCGTAGACCATTTTCGTTATGTATTTGTGAAAATTTTAGAAAAGATGGGAGGAAAAGTAGAAATAAATTTAATAAAAAGAGGCTACTATCCAGAGGGCGGAACAAGGGTTGAAGTTATAATTCACCCATCTAAACTAAAACCACTTAATTTAACTGAAAGAGGGCAATTTAAGAAAATTATAGCCATTTCCGGGGCTTCAGAGTCTTTAAGAGATAAAAAAGTGGCCGAACGTCAACTTGCCGGCATGAGAGAAATATTAGGAAAATTAAAATTACCAGTTGAAGAAAGAATTGAGTACTATGATACCCGTTCTCCGGGAAGTCAGATTTGTTTGGTTGCTGAATTTGAAAATACAATAATTGGAACTGATAATTTAGGAAAATTAGGAAAAAGAGCAGAAGATGTCGGAAAAGAAGCGGCCTCGGAATTGTTAAAAGAACAAAGAACCAGAGCCTGTTTAGATAAACATTTAACTGACCAGATTTTACCTTATTTAGCTTTAACCAGAGATGAAAGCCGGGTAAGTATATCCCGATTAACCAATCATGCCAAAACCAACATTTGGGTTATCCAGCAGTTTTTAAACGGGGAATTTAAGTTCAAAGATAATATTCTTTCCTGGCTTCCTTTAAAAGATTAGAATCAAAAACCCCTCCCGCCAGTCGGCGGGAGGGGTTTTAAAAATCAACGCAAGAATTAAAATCTTCTTCTCTGTTCTCGGAAACGACGCAGACACTCCTGGCAGCGGATAGAATCTAATCTGTTAGGATCAGGGTTAAACGGTAACTGGGTTATTGGTGTTCCGCAATCGCAACACTTAATATTCATTCCCGAGACATCGAACATCTGGCGTTCAAAACCTCTTCCTTCACGAGGTTTATCTTCAAATTTTTTGAAGGCCATAAAAACTTAATAAATTTAAAACTAATAAAAAACGACCTTTTTAGACCTTAGATCGTTATACTTATTTAGGCCCTCAATTTTAAATATGAAAGACTTACTTTAAGATATCCCGACGTAACGGTCTAAAATTATAATAATCCAATCATTCTAACAAGTCAAGCCCCCACACCTAATTAGGTGTGGGGGTCAAGCCCCCACACCTAATTAGGACAAGGTCGCCGAAGGCGACTCTATCTACCCCTTCTTTAAAGGTACAATATTAAAAATAAAGCCCACACAAACTACTTCATTGTTAAGAGAAAAATGACGAAGTCAGTCCTTATTAGGTGTGGGGGCAAGTGAGAAGATTCACCTTATTTCAGCAAGTCAGATGAAAAAGACCAATTATCTTTTCCCGTTTTTTTTCCTCCTCTGACTCTTCTCCCCCGATGTTAAAAGTTTTTATAGCCTCTTTAGTTAAATCGATTATTAATTTAATCCCTTTTGACCCAATTTCATTTTTTGCTTTCTCGGTAACCTGGGCCACTCCTGATTCACCGGTGCCAATAATAATTGTTTTTGGATTTTGCTCAATTGCTCTTTTTACATCCTCAACATCAATCACATGACTTTCTTCTCTCCACCATTTCAAAACCTCCAAGACCCGCGCCTTACTTATCCAGCGGACCTCAACATCATGATTGTAGGTTTTACCATCAATAGTAATGGAACCGAAATGATATTCCTCAATCATAAGATTAACATTATTTTATAATTTCTATGGCTTTTTCTTTTGGGACCTTTGGTGACGGTTCGGGTATTTTTTCTGGATAACCCAGAGGACAAATAACAATTGGCCGCAAATTCCTTGGTAAATTTAAAATTTCAACCACTTTTTTCTCACTAAAAGCGCCTACCCAACAACTTCCCAGGCCTTCAGTATAAGCAACCAGCATTAGATTTTCGATACTGCAGGCAACATCGCAGATTGAATACAGATTTTTCCCCCTTTGGTCGTAACGCCAGAAAATTTTATTATCGCTACAACCGACCACAATCAGGGGAGCTCTGGCAATAAAATCCTGTCCCAAGGCCGCTCCCGCTAACTCCTTTTTAGTTTCTTTATTAAAAACAAAATAAAACTTTCTTGATTGCAGGTTACCCGCTGAAGGTGCCCACAAAAGAGCCTCAATCAATTTATCAACAATTGCCTGCGATATTTCTTTTTCCTGGAAGTTTCGAATACTCCGCCGATTTTTGATTAATTGTAAAAACTCCATAAAAAGACATTTTTATTATATTCCATTGACGGATTTTTTTCCAATATTTTGCCAGTTTTCGGAAAAATTAGAAGGTTGTGGAAAACACTCAAAAATTATCTAAATAATCTGGCCAGAAGACTTGACAAGTTCCTTGAGGAGAGTATCATTATAAAATAAATAATGTATACCAATATTGAAAAAATAACTAACCTTAAAATTTCTCACGAAATTAAATTAACTAATAGTATTGTTTTTGTTTTATTGTGCAGAATAATCCGTTGAGGGGATTAATTTTCCAACTCTTTCAAAACTAATCCCCTCGACCAAGGGGATTTTTTCAAAAATTTTATGCCCGGTAGTGAAAATTCGACTAGTTCGCCAAAGGCGAACAAAGTATATCTTAACTTTAGTCGAATTTCTTCTACCTGGTAAACCAGATTTAGAAGTCAAGTAAACTATTTATTATTAAATAAGTCGAATTTCTACTACCGGGTATGGCAAAAGAAAAAAAATTTTACTTAACTAAAGAAGGATTAGAAAAACTAAAAAAAGAGCACCAGAACCTCAAGAATCTTAAACTTTCAAAAACCAAAGAGGAGATTCCCCGAATTTGGCAATCGGAAGATTTAAATCCTGAATATCTTTCCTTTCAGGAAGATTTAAGTTTTCTGGAGTCAAGGGTGGCTGAATTGGAATATATCTTAAAAAATGTTCAATTAATTACTCCTCCCTCAAAAGATAAAAGAAATATGGTTGAACTGGGAGCCACCGTTACTTTGGAAGAATCGGATGGTCAGATTAATGAATTTATGATTGTCGGAACCCTGGAAGCCAATCCGAGCGAAGGAAAAATATCATCTGAATCTCCGGTAGGAAAGGCTCTTTTGGGTCATAAAATTGGTGAGGAAATCGTAATCGCTTCTCCAATAAAAGTGGTTTATAAAATTAAAAAAGTAAAATATCAATTGTCATAAAATCAAATGTCTAAAATAAAAATATATCAGGGGAAACTCTGATATATTTTTATCTTCTAAATGAAAAACACCCTTAACTTTCTAATTGAATCTAACAAATTAAAAGAAATGCCGAGAACTGGCTGGGTTTGGTTGGGAGTTAAAAAACCCGAGACCATTGCCGAACACATTTTTCGAGTAGCGATGATGAACTGGATTTTAGCCGACAGAGTGAGACCAAAACTCAATCTTAAAAAAATAATTAAAATAAGTCTGGTTCATGATCTTTGCGAAGCTTATGCCGGTGATATGACTCCTTATTGGAAAATTTTACCAAAAGATAAAGAAAAAAGAATTGAAATACTAAAACGATGGATAAGAATTCCCAGAAAAGAAAAAGAAAAACTTTCTAAAGAAAAAATAAATTTAGAAAAAAAATCACTTTTAAAATTAATAAAATTTCTACCGACAAAAACAAGAGATGATATTTTTTCTTCCTGGCATGATTATGAAAAAGGCTTTTCCCGGGAGGGAAGGTTTGTCAAACAAGGAGATAAAATAGAAACACTGCTTCAGTCAATTGAATATTTTGGCATCAAAAAAGATACTCCGGTACTTGGTTGGTGGGAAGAGGCCGAAGAATTAGTAGAAGAACCGGTACTTTTGGAGTTTTTGAAGGTTATTCAAAAAAAGTTTTATGGTAAAGCGCCAGGATATAAAAAGAACAAAGAATTGGAGAATATTTTAGATTTTATTCTTAAAATCGGCTCATTAAAGAAAATGTACCGGGCTTATTGGATAATGAGAAAAGCAAAAAATCCCGAAACAGTGGCCGGTCATATTTTTACCCTGGCCCTGATGGCTTGGATTTTTGGCAAAGAAAAGTATCTCAATATGGGAAAACTCCTTAAAATGGCTTTTTGTCACGAAATAACCGCCGTTTATACCGGCGATACTACCCCTTATGATAAAATTTTACCCAAGGGAAAAAAGAAAATTAAAGAAATGTTAAAAAAGAGCCCCCGTCTTTTACATAAAGAGAAAATGAAAATATTTTTTAAAGACTATCAGGAAGAAAAAAGGGCTATTGAAAAACTGACCCTTAGGTTAAACTTACCTCTTAAAAATAAAATAAATAATTTATGGAAAGAATATAGAAAAAGAAGCAGCCCGGAGGGATATTTCCTTTCTCAACTCAATGTTTTGGCAGTTTTATTCCAAGGACTTTTACAGGAAAGAAAAGACAATAAATTTTTCACCCATCCTATTTGGGAATGGGCCTTTGAAATGTCAGATAACCCTTTGAACCTGAAATTTATGGAAGAAATGAGAAAAAAATTTTATAAAAAATAAACCTGCTAATTAAAATTTTAGGGAATAAATTTTCTCGTTTCAATTAAAATAAACCTCGGTCTCTCAAAATTTTCTTTCCACCATTTATCTTTTTTTAGTAATTTCAGGGATGGATGGGGCTCCCGGATTTTTGAAATTGAAAAACCGGCTTCCCCCAAAAGTCTTATCCAATCTTCCAAAGGTAAATGGAGATAAAAATAAGGAGAGGGAGACTTGATACCGCTGACAAGATAATACCCCCTTTTTATTTTTGTTTTTTTGAAATAAACCAGAGAAAGAGTATTTTTTAAATTTTTTACCTGAATATCAAAACAAGGATGCAAAAAAAGCAAAATGAGCCTCCCGTTTCTTTTTAGGATTCGAAAAAATTCTTTAAAGGCTTTTTCCGGATTTTCAATCTCATTTATTGTTTGGTGGGATAAAATAACGTCAAAAAAAGAAGGGGGGTAATTAGTCTTTCGAAAATCACCAACAAGATATTTAATTCCCAGTGGTTTTTTTCTCTCCAAATCTTTCGCCGTTTTAATCAGTTTTGGACAAAAATCAATTCCAAAGAGCCGATGACCCCTTTTAACTAAATCTCGGCATAAATATCCCTCGCCGCAACCGGCGTCTAAAATTTTAAGATTTTTTTCTCTTCTCAGAGATTCCAAAACTACCCGGTTTGTAATGACCGGTCTAAAAGGATCGAGATTTTCTCGGATAATTTTAATCCAAAAATCAGCATTTTTTTCCCATTCCTTTTCTTTTTCTCTTCTCCAATTTTTAACCTCTTTTTTAGTTAGAATTTGATAAATGGAATTTCTCATAAATTAATTATATCATAAATTAAGCATGGGGAAATTATTTATTGGAACAAGCGGATGGATATACTCCCATTGGGAGAAGGTATTTTATCCCGAAAATCTGTCGGCTAAAGACAAACTTAAGTATTACTCCTCATTTTTTAAAACCGTTGAGATAAATTACTCTTTTTATCATCTGCCCCGGCCAACTACCTACCAGAAATGGTATTTAGAGACGCCGGCTGATTTTATTTTCAGCGTCAAAGCCAGCCGATTTATTACCCATATTAAAAGATTAAAAGGAGTAAAAAAACCCTGGAAGCAATTTATAGAAAATGCTTTGTATCTTAAAGAAAAACTTGGTCCAATTTTATTCCAATTCCCCCCTTCTTTTCAAGTAACAGAAGAGAATCTCAAACGATTAGAAGATTTCTTAATACAAATTAACCATTTAACCATTAAACCATTTAACAATTTACGTTTTGCTTTTGAGTTTCGGCATAAATCCTGGTGTGATGAAAAAATTTACGATTTACTGAAAAAATATAACGTTGCCTGGGTGATTGCTGACTCTCCTTCGTATCCGAAAGTAGAAGTTATTACTACTGATTTTGTTTATATGAGAATGCATGGCTCAAAAATTTTATTCGCCTCAAAATATACCAAAAAGGAATTAAAAGATTTGGCTCAAAAAATCAAAAAATGGCTAAAAAACCACGATGTTTACTGCTATTTTAACAATGATGCCTATGGCTATGCTATAGAGAATGCTAAAGAACTTTTAAGACTTTGCATTTTTAGCGAAAAATAAGGTAAAATATGAAATATGAAAAAGAAAACAAAAATCACCAAAGAAATGACAATTTCCGAGGTAATAAAAAAATATCCCAAATCAGTTTTTGTTTTTATTGATTACGGGCTTCACTGCGTGGGCTGTCCGATGGCGAGTGGAGAAAGTTCTGAAACAATTGAAGAAGCAGCCAAACTTCACCGAATTGACCTTAAAAAATTCTTGAGAGATTTAAACAAGGTAATCCCGCACCAGAACCCCAAGGGAGAACAAGTTCCCCACGGGGTAAGTAAGTTCGGTGCGGGACAGGTAAAAAAATGAACCTAAAAATTAATCGAATTGTTAAATATTTAATTTTAAGCGATTTGATTTTTTATACCGGCTGGGGTTTGATTGGTCCGGTTTTTGCTATTTTTATTGTTGATAAAATTGAAGGGGGAAATGCTTTTGTTGCCGGTTTGGCTTCGGGAATTTATTTAATCTTTTTATCTTTATTAAGAGTTCCCATCGGAATGTTTTTGGATGCCAGACCGAGCGAGAAAGATGATTATTGGTTTTTAACCATTGGATTGTTTGTGGCGGCTCTGGTACCTTTTGGTTTTATTTTTTCTAAATTTCCCTGGCATTTATATTTACTTCAGGTATTTCACGCAATCGGTATGGCAATGACTCTATCTGCCTGGCCAGCAATTTTTACCAAGCATATTGACAAAGGCAAGGAATCAACCGAATGGGGATTAGATGCCACTTCAGTTGGTTTGGGAGGGGGAATTTCCGGAATCATCGGCGGTTGGGCAGTAATCAAATTCGGCTTTAATCCGGTTTTTTTGGCTGTGGGAATTATTGGTTTAATTGGTACGGCCTTGTTATTATTTTTGAAAAAAGACATTAAAGGAGTTTTTGACCACGGTATCCGTTTTAGTCTAAAAGAAATTTTTAAAAAAGAAGAATAAAAAAATGACCCTTCGATAAACCTTTCGGCAGTGAGCTCAAGGCCGAACTGCTCAGGGTCATACTGAGCCCGTCGAAATATGACCCTTCGATAAACCTTTCGGCAGTGAGCTCAAGGCTGAACTGCTCAGGGTCATACTGAGCCCGTCGAAATATGACCCTTCGATAAACCTTTCGGCAGTGAGCTCAAGGCTGAACTGCTCAGGGTCATACTGAGCCCGTCGAAGTATGAAGAATCAAGAGATAGCTAAAATATTCTATGAAATAGCCAACTATTTGGAGATGGAAGAAGTGGCTTTTAAACCCTACGCCTATCAAAAGGCAGCCATTACCCTGGAAACTATGGAAGAAGATGTAGGAGAGATTTACAAAAAAGGGGGAATTAAGGCTTTAGAAGAAATTCCTGGCGTAGGAAAAAGTATTGCCGAAAAAATTGAAGAATATTTAAAAACCGGAAAAATAAAATATTACCAAGAATTTAAGAGAAAAATTCCCCTAAATCTGGAGGAAATCATTAGCGTTGAGGGGATGGGGCCAAAAAGAGCCAAAATCCTTTATCAAAAATTAGGAATTAGAAATTTAAAAGATTTGGAAAAAGCGGCTAAAACCCACAAAATTTCTCCTCTCTTTGGTTTTGGCGAGAAAACGGAAAAAAATATTTTGGAAGGCATTGCCTTTTTGAAAAGAAGCAAAGGAAGATTTCTTTTGGGTGAAATTTTGCCTCAGGTTAAAGAGGTTTATGAAAAATTAAAAAATCTAAAAGAGGTGGAAAAAATTGACTATTGCGGCTCTATTAGAAGAATGAAAGAAACCATTGGCGATGTTGATTTTTTGGTCATTTCCAAAAAACCACAAATCGTGATGGATTTTTTTGTTTCCTTACCCGGTGTTATTAAAATTTGGGGTAAAGGAAGCACCAAAGCTTCAGTCAGAATGAAAGATGGTTTTGATATGGACATTCGGGTAGTTCCCCAAAAAAGTTATGGCTCTGCTTTTCAGTATTTTACCGGTTCAAAAGAACATAATATCATTACCAGAAAAATTGCCATTGATAAAGGCTTGAAACTTTCAGAATACGGACTTTTCCGGGGTTCTCGAATGATTGCCGGAGAGAGAGAAGAGGAAATTTATAAGAAATTGGGAATGGACTGGATGCCGCCTGAGCTTCGAGAGAATCAGGGAGAAATTGAGGCTGCCCTTCGACAGGCTCAGGGTAAACCCAATGGATTACCCAAAATTATTGATTACAATGATATTAAAGGAGATTTACATTGCCATTCTGACTGGAATGGGGGAGTAAATTCAATTGAAGAAATGGCTCGGGCCGCCCAAAAAATGGGATATCAATATATTGGCATTGCCGACCACACCAAATTTTTAAGAATTGAGCATGGTCTGGATGAGAAAAAATTAGCTTTACAACAAAAAGAAATAGATAAATTAAATCAAAGTTTAAAAATTAAAAATTGGAAATTAAAAATTCTCCATGGCTGTGAAGCCAATATTCTGTCCGATGGCTCGATTGATATTAAAGACGAAGCCCTTAAAAAATTAGATTATGTGATTGCCGGAGTTCACTCTTCTTTTAAGATGGAAAAAAATAAAATGACCGAAAGAATCATTCGGGCAATGAAAAATCCTAATGTTGATATTATTTCTCATCCCACTGGCAGGTTAATTCAGCGAAGAGATGAATACCTGATTGATTTTGATAAGATTTTAAAAGTGGCAAAAGAGACCGGAACAATTTTAGAAATTAATGCTTTTCCCGAAAGGTTAGATTTAAATGACCAGAACATTCGCCGGGCAAAAGAAGTTGGGGTGAAAATGATAATTAATACCGATTCCCACCGCAAAGACCAGTTGAGATTTATTGAATTTGGTATTGCTCAGGCCCGACGCGGCTGGGCAGAAAAGAATGATATTATCAATACTCAACCTTTAGAGAAATTATTAAAATTTTTTAAAGAATTTTAAGTTGGCAGAGAACAGTTCTCTGCCATTTTTAAAAATGCCTGTGGAAAGGTCAGCCGGAGCAATAGTTTTTAAAAAGGAGAAAGATGCTGTAAAGTATCTTCTTTTGCATTATCACGCCGGACATTGGGATTTTCCCAAAGGGAATATCGAAAAAGGTGAAAAATTGGAGGAAACCG
>Ga0315296_10005074_pt1 | contig 10614 bp, 11 predicted proteins | sample YL17G14_18_MG_FD_203921 | JGI IMG/M metagenome (GOLD analysis project Ga0315296, IMG submission 203921) | Sediment microbial communities from Yellowstone Lake, YNP, Wyoming, USA - YL17G14_18 | ecosystem: Environmental > Aquatic > Freshwater > Lake > Sediment | place: USA: Wyoming | collected... | reverse complement strand
GGTCCTCTTTTTCTGCTTTTTTAACAATTGAAGAAATTTCCAGTCTAAGTTGGGAATTTTTGGCTGTTTCTTCCAAAAAATTGACAAATTCAATGGGTGCCTCCGGGTCAACAAAAAAGTTTTCAATTTTATTCAGGTCTGATTGATAGGCTTTGTAGAGGTCTTCAATTTTTTTAAGGTTTTCTTCCTCCTGGGCTAATGAAATTAATCTCTTTTTTTCTGATAAAAAATCCTGAGAATTTTTTACAATTGCTCTAAAAACAGGGTAAATTAAAAAAACAATAAATAAAATCGCCAGTACTCCAACAATTATTATAGAAGTATAAAGTCTTTTTTGAGGATTCATAAAATTTTTATTTTAACGGTTTTAATTGAAAAGTCACGGTGAAGTTGATATTGGTTGGCTCTATCCAGTTTTGGGGCGGAAAATTTATTTCGCTAAATTCTTCTTGTTTTTCCAAATTTTTCTTAAATTCAAATAATATTTCTCGGGTAGGAACAAAACCTGAAAGTCCAATCTGAGAAGTTCCTTTTTGCCAGGAAAAAACAGTTAAATAAACTCTCGAAGGAAGGGTTTGATAAATTTTTTCGAATAACTCAATTAGGCAAGGTCGCGTCTGATAAAAAGAATTTAATTTTGATATATTTTGATTAGATATGCTAATTTTTCCCTTTAATTCCTGAGTTTCCGGGATTTGAAGAGTTTTTTCTTCCAATTTTACCAGCACTTTAAGGGACTCTAATTGTCCCTGAATATAGATTTTTACTGAAAATAAAATTAAAAAAAGAGCAATTAAAAAAATTAAAAAGAGGAAACTTAATATTAAAACCAGTTTCCGATTTTCTTCTTGCCGAATCTCCATTTTATATTTTGGCGACAATAAATTTATCATTGCTCTTAAATTTAAAGGTTTTTAATCCCTCTTAAGGCTAAACCTAGGGCAGTGGTATATTTTAAAGATTCCTCAAATGGTAGCTCCGGTACTTCTTTCAGAGGTTCGGGCAAAATATTTATCCAGGGATTACCCATTTCTACTGGAATTTTAAGTTCAGAAGAAAGAAATTCTGCCAGGCCTTTAAGATTAGCTCCTCCGCCGGAAAGAAAAATTTTTGCAATTCCCTTTCCATCAGGCGGGAGATGTTCGTGAGAGGTGTGAGTTTGATAATAACTAATATATTTTTTAATCTGTTCAATTAAATCGGTCAGAGGAGGAATTAAGGCTTCAAAAATTCTCTTTGATTCTTCGTTTTCTTTTTTAACTCCGTATTTTGTTTTTAATTTTTCAGCTTCTTTTGGGTTTATGTTTAAGGTTTTACAAATCGCTTCGGTAAATTTCAGAGAAGAAACCGGAATAGAACAGGTAAATCTTAAAGAATAACCTGAATAAATAATAAAACTGGTTCGGGTGGCTCCTAAATCAATTAAAAGTACCGGAAATGGAGAAACCTCATTTTTTATCAGGGCCCGGGCAATAGCCATTGATTCTATTTCCAAAATCAAAGGAATAAGCCCGGCTTTTTTTAGGGCAGAAATATAAGGGTCAATTATTTTTCTGGGAAGGGCCACGATTAAAACATCGAGATGGTCTAAATGATTAAAAACCGGGGAGATAATCTGGGAATCTAAATAAACTTCTTCAATTGGTAAAGGAACATAATTTTCTGCTTCATAAATAACGGCTGATTTTAAATCTTCAGCTGACATTCTGGGAAGTTGAATTATCTGTAAAAAGGTTTTTTCTTCCGGTAAAGAAACAGCAACATATTTTGTTTTCAGTTTCCCCTTCCGGGTTTTCTTTAGGGCTTCCCGAATTACTTTTGCCAAAGTATCTTCATTTTTAATTTCTCCTGAGGAAATTATTCCTGGCGGAATTTCAACCTCTCCGAAAGAAGTCAAACTTAAAAAATCTCGCTTTTTCTTAAGTTTAATAATCTTCAAAGATAAATCAGAGATGTCCAAGCCAAAGGCTTCTGGTTTTAGAGTAAGAAATTTTAACATACCTGTGTGAAATTAAATTTTTTAATATTTCTCTTCCCAGTGTTCAACCGTAATTATTGGTGAGTAGATGGGGTTAATTTGTTGTTCGTCGATTTTATAACCCAAGCCATAGCGGATTACTTCGTCGTCTAAAATAAAATTTAACCACTGGAGAACGCTGGTAAAAGACAATTTCCTTCCAATTATTCCCCCTCTAATGGTAAAGTTTTGGGGTAAACTGATTAACCTTATTTCATCAATGGCATAAATAACCCCTGTAATATTGGTTGTGCCAAAGGAAGAGTATAAACCAAAATTTATTTTTGCTTTGGTTAATAATCCAGACGCAGTGGTAGCGGTTGGTCGGTTAACGGTTATTTGGGAAAAACCTTCGGATTTGTAACTCTTTCTTGTCCAAGTATACGATTCTCCGATATTAATAGTACTATCAGCCACCAGGGCTCCATTAACAACGAGTCGCCGGCCACCTTTTAAATCAACTCCTCCTTCAACATAAACAATTTGAGGAGAAGAGGTACTGCCTAAAGTCAGGGTTCCGTTTAATCCCGCTGCCCATAAAAGGTCTTCAAATTCAGAACCAGAAAGAACGCATTTTTGGTTACCAGAACAGGGTATCCCCTCACAAAGACAGGTACTGCCGTTACAGAGATTTTGGCAAAGCCCCTGGTTTTGGGCAACCTGAGCCCGGGCTTTAAAAGAGGTGGTGGTTGATAAATCAAAATCAACCCGGGGATTAGTGAGAGGTTTTGGCGGGCATTCATTGGTTTGACACTTTTCGAATTTTTCAGCATCAGTGCAAGCACAGGTTGAGGTGCTTTGACAAATATTTTTTGCGCAGACAGCCGTACTTAAAACACTGCTGTCCCCTGATTTATCGTAATTCCCTACCACTAAAATCTTTCCTTCTCCAGAACTGGTGGCGTAAACCTCCACCGCACTTATCCATTTGATACTTAAATTATGATTACTGAAAAGATTGCCGTAAATTTTTAATTTACTTAAATCAACATCGATGTTTTCACTGGCTCCGCCAGAAAAAATTGTCGCCCCCTCGGTCGGGCTGGCCAAAGTTTTGTAAGCAGTTGTTTTCACCACTCTCTGAGCAGTTTTTTTGTCAGGAGTAATTAACGTGGTGGTAGCAGTTATTCTTCCTCGAGCACATTCGTTATTGATAATGGTAACAGTAGTGGTGCTATTTAACACAAGACTCATTTGAAAAGAAGCCTGCCAATTATTACAATCGGAACAACCATATGCCAGACTGGAGGTAACAAAACAGGTTTTCCAAGGGTCTTCATTTTTTAATTTCCAAATGGCTTTATTAATTCCGGCTTCGGATAGATAATAAGTTTCGGTGGCTACTTTTTGGCTTTTAGAAATTCTTGACTCAGTCAAACTAAAAGTAAGAAAATAAACTCCTAATATTAATAATACTCCTAAAATTAAAATTGCTAAAATCAGAAGAGTTCCTTTTTGTAATTGAATTTTTGGCATTAAAGATTTCTTCCTAAAATTTTGGTTTTTAAATTAATTTTTTGATCTCCCTTTTCTAAGGTAGTTGAAACATTAACAGTGGGGGAACCCCAGATGTCCAGTCTGGTTACATATTCGCCAATTATTTGGGCTGCCTCGGTGGTGGTAGTTAATTTTTCTTGCCCCGGGGGAGGAGTAGCATTCCAGACCACATAGGTATAAGGGTCACCGGAAAAATAATAGGCGATTACTTCTCTTTTAATATTTTTATTGTCCTGAAAGAAATGAATGTAATGAATAGTGCTTACATCGTGTCCGTCTTCAAATAAAATGGTGCTGGTGGCTCCCGATTCATCATCGGCAAGTTCGGTCACTATATCTCTTGCCTGTCGAACTTCCCGGGTCATTCTTTCTAAAACCACTCTTCCGTTTTGTAGAACCTCGGCTCTGGCTTCGCCCGCTGTATAGACTCTCTGATGTAAGGCATAGATTGAAAAAACAATAACCAAAATTAAAACAAAAAGGGTTAGAGAAATAATTATTTCAGTAAGGGTAAACCCCGTTAGAAATTTTTGATTTCTAAATGGGGAAAAGCCTGATTGGTTAAGGTTTTTTTTAGATTGGTTCATTTGTTGGTGATTAATGTTGAAATTTCTACTTTTTTATCAAACCCGAGAGGGTTTTCAAATGTTACTTTTACTATTATTTTCTTTAGTCCGGTATCGGTGGTTGTGGGATTGAAATTACTATCGACATAGTTTATAACTGTCTGCCGGGAATATTTTTGAAAGGGAGCGGGGAGTTGACTTTCGGTGGTAGTTCCTACCGTTGTGTCTAAATAGGCCTTTGAAATTGTTTCCTCGGTTTTTTCTTGGGCTAACTGGACAGCAATTGATAATTGTTGACTATATTTCTCTACCTGAACGCTAATCGGGAACATATATAATATAGCCACTATCCCAATTATTAAAACAGTGATTGCTACCAATAGTTCGATAATGGTAAATCCTTTTTTAAGATTTTGGAAAATTTTAAGAATCATATCTTAATCAAGTTTTTTGACAAAACCAGATGGTCTTACGTCAATGGTGGTGGTGGTGTTTTGGTTATTAATCAAAATAATTTTTCCTTCCTCTTGAACTGCTCCGTAAGGATTAAAAACAACCTCCTGATTGGCAAATCCTATAATCTGATAAAAGTTTATTTTTTCCGGAAGTTTCTTTACAAAAATCTCCTCGGTTTCTGTCCCATATTTTATTAATTTATATTCGTCAGGGGTTTCAGGCGTGGTGGTTGAAAAAAAAACTCCATATTTTGTTTGTTCGCTTACTGCCAATTGCTGGGCGTAGCGCAGGTCAGTAATCAATTCCCGGGCTGTTCCGTTTAATTGAATTTTGGGCTGTATCTGATTGAAAATAAAAAAACCAATTCCGCTGATAATGCCTATAATTGTCAGGATAATTAATATCTCGATTAAACTAAAACTTTTATTTTTTTTCATTTTATGGCTTGGAGCATTGAATACATTGGTTGAATCATAGAAATGGCGAAAAAACCGACCGCCCCCCCAATTAAAAGCATAATAACGGGTTCAATTACGGCTGATAAATTTTTGGTGGTCGTAGTTACTTCTTCTTCAAAAAAATCAGCTAATTTAGCCAGAACAGTGGAGGTTTCTCCAGTTTCTTCCCCTACCTCAATCATCTGAATTACTATTAAAGGATAAAGGTGTTGATAGGCTTTTAAGGTCGTGGAAATTTTTTCTCCTTTTTTTACTTTATCAACAGTTGCCGCTATGGCTTCTTGAAAATAAATATTTCCCAAAGTCCTAGAAACAATTTCTAAAGACCGGGCAATCGGCACTCCGGCCACAATTAAAGAACTCAGGGTTCGGGCAGTGTAGGCAGAGTTGGTTTTTTTTACTAGAGTAGAAACAATTGGAATTCTTAAAGTAATGTTATCAATTATTCTTTTTCCTATTTTTGTTCTTATTGCTGCTCTTATTAAAATCACAAGTCCTAAAATTATTAAAAGGGCCAGATACCACTTTTGAGCCAGGAAGTTTCCTAAAAAAATTACAAATCTGGTTGTCATTGGAAGTTCAATTTTTAACTCCTCAAAAGTCTGGGCTAATCTGGGAACAACCATTATTAACATTAAAATTCCAATACCAAGCATGGCTGTAATAATTACCGCTGGATAAATTAAGGCTCCTTTTATTTTAGACTTTAACTCATTTTCTCTTTCCATCTGTTCAGCTAAGACTCTCAAAACCTCTTCCAGGGTCCCTGATTCTTCTCCAACTTTTATCATATTTTGGAAAAGTTCGGAGAAAATATTAGAATGTCGGGATAGGGCCTGAGAAAAACTTCTACCTTTAATAACTTCTTCTTTAATATCTTCTAAGGCATCACGAAATTTTTTATTCTTTGATTGTTCGGCTAAGGTTTTAAGGGCCCGGGGCAAAGGAAGACCGGCGGCAATCATTACTCTTAAATTTCGGGTAAAAAATATCTTTTCTTTTAGTTTTACTTTCCCAAAAAATAATAAAGGAATTCTCAGTTTTCTCTTTTCTTTTATTTTTTCTTCTAAGGTTGCTGAAATTAAAACATATCCTTCCTGCCGAAGAATTCTCGCTAATTCATGCTCATCTTTTGCTTCTCGGGTTCCAGATTTAGATTCGCCACTAATTGATTTAGCGGTATAAAAATAAGTTGGCATTTTAAATATAAAAAGTTTCTTATTTTATTTTAATATAAGAAAAAGAGTAATTCAATTAAAAAACCCTCCTTTAAAAGGAGGGCAAGGTGTTTTGTTAACATTTAACTAGTTTTTATCGGCATTACCAGGTAAATATAGCCTGGATCGTCAATAGGTTTTATTACTCCTGGCCCTTCTTCTCCGTTTAATTCAAAAATAATTTTTTGATTTTTTAAATTAGAAAGGCCGTCAATTAGAAATCGGTGATTAAAAGAAATTTCTAAACTCTGGCCTTTTATTTGCCCGGATAGAAAAGAGTTATAGTTCCCGACCTCGGGGTTTTGGCTTGAAATTTCTATTTGTTGGTTTTTTGAATTAATTTTTAATTTAACTTCATTTATTTTCCCGCTGAAAAGAGAGGCTAATTTAACCTGATTCAAAAATTCCTCTCTGTTTAAAATAATTTCGGTTTCATATTTTTTAGGGATAATCTCTTGATAATTAGGGAAACTACCTTCTATTAACCTTGATATTATTTGAATTTTAGGGTGCTTTACTTCTTCCATTGGAAGTTCAAACATCACCTGGTTGGGAGTAAAATATATTTTTAATTCTCCTTCTTTCTCTCCAAAGATATTTAAAATTTCTCTTGCTGTTTTATGAGGCAAAATAAAAGAATATTCAAAATCTAATAAAGACGATTTCTCTTTTCTAAAATTTTCAAGAAAAATCTTTTTTTCGCCCAGACGAAAACTATCAGTGGCTGTTATAGTAATCAAATCTTTTTTAAAATTAAAATAAATACCTGAAATTTCCGGTTTTGTTAAAGAAGGATTAGTAAAATCAACCACCTGACTTAAACTCTGACAAAAAGTTGAATTTTCAATGGAGAAAAACTTTTCTTCTTTAATTACAGGAATAATCGGGAAATCGTCTGGGTTATAACCTTTTATTTGAGTTTTATAATTCTCTGATTTTACAATAAGATTTAAATTTTCTATCTCTAAATTAATTGGTTTATTAGGAATTAAATTTATAAAACTGGATAAAAGTCGGGAGGGAACAACAATTTTTCCTTCCTTTTCTATTTTTGCTAAATCCCACCATAAAATAGCTATTTCTAAATCAGTTGAAGATAGATTAATAAAATTTTTTTCGGTTTTTATTAAAGTATTATTTAAAATAGGAAGAGTTAAAGATTTTGAAGTTATTCTTTCAATAATATTTAAACCTTCTTTTAATTTTTCCTGAAGAATTATTAATTTCATATATTTATTAATTATATTTATTATTAGAAAGTTAATAACTGAATATTTTTTACATAAAACTATTGGGGATATTCTCTGGAAAACTAATTAAAATTTCTTTTAATATTTTTATATTATTTTTATTAATAATTTTTTCACCTTTATTCCCAATTTTTTCCCAAAATAATCCACTATATATTATTATAAAGCCTCTGTTTTATTAGACTAATTTCCTCCTCACATCTTTTTTCTTTTTCTATTTCTTTTGTTATTTTTTTATAAGCGTGAATAGCGGTAGTATGGTCTTTTCCTCCAAGTTTTCTTCCAATAAAAGGGTAAGAACTTTTTAACTCTTTTCTTAATAAATACATGACTATTTGCCGGGGATAAACATACTCTTGTTTTCTGGAAGACGTTAAAAGATCTTTTTCTTTTAAATCATAAAATTCAGCCACTACCTGAAGGATTTTTTTAGGAGTAACAATTTTAGTTGGATTGAAAATTATATTTTTTAAAAGAGATTTGGTCGTTTGAAGGTCTAAAGGTTGATTGGTCATTTTTTGATGAATTATTAAACGATTTAAAGCACCCTCTAATTCCCTGATGTTTTTTTGAATGTTTGAAGCTATATAATTTAAAACATCTTCTGGAAAATCTACTCTTCTTTCCCAGGATTTTGCTTTTAAAATGGCCACCCTGGTCTCAAAATCGGGAAGACCAATATCGGCAATCATTCCTCCTTCAAAGCGCGACCTTAATCTTTCAGTCAGGGCCGGAATGGTTTTTGGCGGCCGGTCTGAAGAAATAATAATCTGTTTATTTTTTTCATATAAACCATTAAAAACATTAAAAAACTCTTCCTGAGTTTTTTCTTTACCGGCTAAAAACTGAATGTCATCAATAATTAAAGTATCAATCTGGCGATATTTTGATTTAAAATTTTCCATCTTTTGATTTTTAATTGAAACAATAACCTCTGAAGTAAATTTTTCCGCCGGAATATATTTTACTTTTTTTTCGGCAAAATTTTTAACAATTTCATTCCCAGTTGCTTGTAAAAGATGGGTTTTCCCCAAACCTACACCCCCATAAACAAATAAAGGATTGTAAACAAAGCCAGGATTTTTTGAGACAGCAAGGGCGGCAGCATGGGGTAACTCATTAAAAGGACCAACCACAAAATTTTCAAAAGTATATTTTGGGTTTAAATTAGTTTCACTATCTATTTTAAATTCAGGAAATTCAAGTTGGCTGGTGGGTAAAAAAGTTATTTTTGTTTTTTTAGGAATTTTTATTTCCCCCAACTCCTGTTTTCCAATGATATATTTCAATTCTTTAATTTCACCGTCTAAATTGTGCAAAATCTTGAAAATAATTTTATTATATTTTTGTTCCAGCCATTCTTTGGCAAAAGAATTCGGAGCGGAAATTATTAATTCCCCCTCGTTTTTAGAAATAATCTTGGTATTTTTAAACCAGGTAGCAAAATTAGCCCTTGAGATATTTAATTGGATTTGGGCAAGGACTGCCTGCCAAAGTTCTTCAGTGTTCATAAATCTCACATTAATTATAATTTCCTATTTTAATTAAAGAAATGTTTCTCAAATTAAGATAGAGTATTATAACATGATTAAAAAATAATAAAAATCCCCCCCTATCTTAATAAATCTGTTAATTTTCTGGGGAAAAAGTGGGAATATGTAAACACGAAAAAAGATAAAATTAGAAATTCAGACGAGGTATATATTTCTAACGGGTTTGACTTTTCTTTTTTTCTTTTTTAAAATATAAAGCAGATTTGTTTTTTTATCGTTTGTTAAATATGTCTATTACTTACCAACCAAAAAAGAAAAAAAGAAAGTCTACCCATGGTTTTCGGGCTCGGATAAAAAGAAAAGGAGGAAGACGGGTTTTAAAAAAAAGAAGAAGAAAGAAAAGATGGCGACTTGCCGTTTAAAATTAATTTATGTTGCCCAAAACACATTGTCTTAAAAAGAAAAAAGACTTTGAAAGAGTTTTTAAAAAAGGAAAAGGATTTAAAGAAGACTTTTTGGTTATACGATTTGTCCCCAACAATCAAAAGAAAAGCCGATTTGGAATCATAATCTCCAAAAAAATTTCAAAAAAGGCAACCATCCGCAATAAAATCAAAAGAAGAATCAGACAACTTCTGAGAATAAGATTAAAAGAAATTAGAAAAGGGATAGATATTGTTTTGATTGGCGTTCCCGGTTTGGAAAATAAAGATTTTTGGGAGATTGAAGAAGTGCTAACAAATTTATTAAAAAAAGCAAAATTAATTTAATGTTTAATCCGTTTACCCCGTTAGAAAATTTAATAAATTCAAGAAAAAAGAAAAAACAAAACAAAACAGAGTTTTTCAAACCGAATTTTCTAACGGGGCTAGAAAAAATTACCGTTCAAATTATTAGATTTTATCAAAATTTTATTTCGCCCAATTTTGGAAAGGTCTGCCGTTTTTATCCCAGTTGTTCGGAATATTCCTGCCGGGTAATTGAAAAACACGGCCTTTTTAAAGGCATTTTTTTATCTTTAAAAAGAATTTCAAAGTGTCAGCCCTGGCATCCGGGCGGAATAGACTTACCCCGTTAGAAATTAAATTATGATACCATTAAACGAAATTTTCAATACCGTTTTATATCAACCACTATTTAATACCCTTGTTTTATTAAATGAATATTTGCCCGGACACGATTTCGGAATGTCGGTAATTATTTTGACGATTTTAATTAAGATTTTATTTTATCCCCTGGGGATAAAAGCCATCCGTTCCCAAAAAATTCTGACCGACCTCCAGCCAAAAATAAAAGAAATTCAGGAAAAACATAAAGAAGATAAGGAAAAACAAACCAAGGCGATAATGGAGCTCTATCAAAAAGAAAAAATTAATCCCTTTTCCGGCTGCTTGCCCATCTTGATTCAACTCCCCATTTTAATTGCCCTTTACCAGGTTTTTTGGAAAGGATTTCAGCCGGAACAGATGATTAATTTATATCACTTTGTTTCAAAACCGGAGGCGATTAATCCAATTTTTCTGGGCCTGGTAAATCTTTCCCAACCCAACGTCCTATTTTCTCTATTAGCCGGAATTTCCCAGTTTTTTCAATCAAAAATGCTAAACCCAAAACAAGATAAATCAAAATCAAAACAACCATCCCAGAGGAAAGACCAGAT
>Ga0315296_10005073_pt1 | contig 10614 bp, 8 predicted proteins | sample YL17G14_18_MG_FD_203921 | JGI IMG/M metagenome (GOLD analysis project Ga0315296, IMG submission 203921) | Sediment microbial communities from Yellowstone Lake, YNP, Wyoming, USA - YL17G14_18 | ecosystem: Environmental > Aquatic > Freshwater > Lake > Sediment | place: USA: Wyoming | collected... | reverse complement strand
AAATGATTGTTCACCAAAAAATTTCCCTTCCAGATTTAAAGAAGCATATTCTTTTATTAAATACCTAACCCCAAAGATGCCATTCCAGCTCTTCTTTGGTTTAAATTCTGCGTGTCTTTTTTGTATTACTTTATCGGAAAGTATAAGGGCTCCTGTAGCTTTATCATAGGCTCCAGTTTCAACCTCATTTGTATAATCCCATTTTATCTTCGCATCAATGTATTCTACGCCTGCATAAGGAAGAAATTGTTTAATTTGCTGACAAATGGTAAGTGCTATTTGCCACTGAGTCAGGGATGTCTCAAATTTTTGTGATTCTTTCGATGTGAATATTACGTCAATATCTGAATCTTCTTCTCTATCTTCATAATCAGAAAACTTCAATTCATTTTTTAACCCGAGATATTGGACATCAGCTCCTACTTTTACTCCATTTGCACTTTCATATAACCTCCCCTTAAGTCCCAATGACCAAACAAAACCCGTATGGAAATTGTTATTTTCTATGTACTGCTTACTGTTAGATCGTTCCCAATCATCCGGAGCCGAAACACAGTAGTAGTCAATGTATTCAGTATAAACTATCTTTTCATCACCTATTCCCAGTTTTCCATATACATCAAGCCTGTCCAGAATTACATAACAAACTTTGAGGAGAAGAAAATTACTCTTATTTTTAATGTCTTCCCAGTTTCTCTTGTATGTATTAGTTGATCCATATGATGTGTAGACCTCATCAAAATAATCTCCATCTCGAGTTGTTACGGTGGTTTCTCCTGTGGAAGGGACATAAACTGTTTCCTCTTGCCAATAGGTAGGATTGGATCTCAACTTTAAAGGTTGGGTAATAACATCTCCTTCTATTCCCACACTAAATTTCCCCCTGCTTGGTGTCTCTGGACCAACATCAAGTGCCCACAATTGATTGGCAGCTACCAGAGAAAAGACTAAGAATAAAATAATTTTTTTCACTATTGTCCCCCTTCTTTTTTCATTAAATACTCTACTCTACTTATCTCAAATTTTGCCTGGCTAATCCATTTACTATTTGGGTAATTTGCTAGTATCTTCTGGTAGGCATCCCTGGCATTCTGTAAGTCTCCTAACTTCTCATAACTTTTGCCAATCTGATATTGGGCTATAATAGCATTGTTACTTTGTGGATATTTGTCTATTACTTTTTGATATTCTTTTATTGCTTGTTCATACTTTTTTCCAAAATAGTAGCAGTCACCAATCCATCTCTGGGCATCGTCCGCTAAATCGCTATCAGGATATTCATCTATAACTTTTTGATATTCAATAATTGCTCTTTTCAAATCCCACTGATAATAATAAGTTTTACCAATCCAGAATTGGGCATCATCGGCCAACTCGCCGTCAGGGTTGGCAGTGATTACTTTCTGGAACTCTTTTATTGCCTGACCATACTTTCCCTTATCCCAATAACTTTTGCCCAGTTCAAACAGGCTCTTTGCATCCTGGGCAAAGGCAAAAGTACTATTCAATACCAAAATTGTTACCCAAAAGAGTAAAATTTTCTTTCGCATCTTCTTCTCCTTTCATAAAACAAGAACAAAAGAAACTGTTTATAAAGACAGAAAAACCCACATTATCACCACATAACTTCGTAGAAATTAGGGCACCCGTTCTTATTAATATCCTTTTCTCAAAACCTCACACCTAAACTTATGCGGTGAAGATTTTCTAATTTATTGGCCAGTCCAAAGGAGTAGTCGATAATGTACTTTTGATACGAGAAGCCCAGGCCAAAAGTCAAGCCAGTATCATCACTATTAGACTTGTAGCCAATTCTTCCCTGAATTATCTTTCGCCAATCATATTCAAATCCAATAGCGGGAATAAACTTCTCCTCATAAATCAGATAGGGAAAATCTATGCTGAGTAAAATTTGTTGACCACCAAAAGACCTCTGATAAGCACTCCCCAGACGAATTGTTGAAGGCAGGGGATCGCCCTCATCAATGAACTTAAGGTTTGTCCCAAGGTTTCGAATCGCCAAGCCTATTGCCAACCCTTCAAGGGGCGGCTGGTAGAGGGCCCCAAAATCTACTGCAAAAGCGGTGGCACTTTCTGCCTCTACAACTCTCGAAGAGATTAGTTTGAGATTTATGCCTATTGGGCACTTCTTTAAAAACTCGCGGGCAAAGCTAGCCACTATCACATAATCCTGTTTTGCCTTTGCAGTCCACTCTTTCCCATCAAGGTCAATAAGTTCGATGTCTCCAGCTGTATAATAGGAAAAAGCCCCTGCAAATACTCCTACAGGAGTCGGCTGGCCATAAAGAAGGCTCATGAAATTATCATCGACCAGTCCTCGCTGATAACTGAAGGATGCCTGCCGATTGGGAAGAGAAATCAAGCTTGCCGGATTATAATGAAGGACATCTATTTCTCCCTCGACTGCAGTATAGGCCTCACCCATCCCGCAAGCTCTTGCTCCCAGAGGCTCTTCAAGAGCAATCGCACCTGATATCCCGGCACCTTTTGCCTAGAGTATTAGATAGAACCGCAACCACAAAAGTAGAAAGAATAAGAGCTCTTTTCACCCTCACCTCCTATTTCAGAATTGCTACTTTTTTGGTAGCTTTTATTCCCGGACCATCTACATAGACCAGATAAATTCCTGACGCTACCACACTATTTTCTGTGTTTCTACAGTTCCATTCAATGAAGTCCTGAAAACCGGATGCCTGTTTACTTTTTTCCCAGACAAGGAGGCCTCTCAAAGTAAAAATCTTCACATTTACTGTTCCAGCACCGCTGGGCTTGAAATGAATCTTTGCCACCTCACCCTTCAGGGGATTGACATAACCTTTTTTTCCTCCCTGAATCTTTACTGCACCTTCCGTGGGAGGCTCGAAATGCTGACCAAATGCTCCCTCGTATTTCCCTACCCAGATGTTCAATTCCTCCTCTGAAACATACTGATAACCAGTAACATAAGCATTCCCACTACGGTCAATGGCAATATCATAGCCTATATCCAAATTATTTGCACCATCATAGCTACTCGTCCAAATTTCATTCCCCCACGGGTCGTACTTTCTCACCCAGATGTTATTTGACTCGCCTGCCACGTACTCAGTGCCAGTAACATAGACATTTCCATTTCTATCAGCTGCGATCCCATAAGCTGCGTCTGCCCACCCATCTGTACCATCATAGGTCATTGTCCAGACTTCCTCCCCATCCGGATCGTATTTCCTCAACCAAATATTGGGACCTTCATCTGTAACATACTCACAACCGGTAACATAGACATTGCCACTTGCATCAACTGCAATGCCATAGCCTCTATCCCAACTATCCGCTGTACCATTATAAGTCCTTGTCCAGACTTCATTCCCATTAGAATCGTACTTCCTCAGCCAGATGTTCTCGCCTTCCCCTGCAACCGTTTCATAGCCAGTAACATAGACGTTGCCACTTGCATCAACTGCAATGCCATAGCCTATATCAAAGTTATCGGCTGCACCATTATAGGTCCTTGTCCAGACTTCGTTCCCGTCAGGATCATACTTCCTCACCCAGACGTTACAACCTTGACCAGCAACCGTCTCATAGCCAGTAACATAGACATTGCCACTTGCATCAACTGCAATACCATAGCCACGGTCGTCGCCATCGCCTGAGTCATTATGAGTCCTTGTCCAAATTACATCCCCTTCTGCGGCAAAAACTATTCCGTAAAAAAGAGAGTAAAGAATACACATTAAAGGAAAAAATTTACGCATTTTATTAGTTATCGGGTCTCCATTATAAATTTTTCAAATGGTTGGAAGCTCGCGAAAAGGTACCGTAATTTCTAAACATCAAACATTTAAACCTCCACTAAAAAGAAAATAAGAGGGCGATTCTTCCATTGCCGAAAGAGTCTATACCTAAACGAATCCCTGTCCTATTTTCTTTTTCACTTTCTTTTAAATACCTTTGGAGAGCTTTTTCTTCTGCACTTTTGTTTACAAGTTCATAGAGAGCCACTGCTCCAAAAATAGAACCCATGAACTCGTTGTAATATTTCACCCCTTCTGTATCTTCATGCTTGCGAGTCGTATAAGGCTTGGCAACGAAGCAATAAATAGAGAATGCGCCTGAGAAGATGCTGGAGAGAATCCGTCCTTTACGAGCCTTATCAGCAAGTGAAAACAAAGCCTCACGCCCAACTTTTTCTCTTTCTCTAAGGTCGTCAATTTTTAAAACATTATCAAGCTCCCGCTCCGCGCGGCTTCGCGTTTTCAGGCACCAGATTCCCAGCCCGTCAATGGCCAGACCTAAGGCCAGAATAACACCTCCCCCGCCCTCATTGCTGGTAAGGTCCCATATGCCCAGTGCTGAGTAGACCGTCCCAAGAATCAGACAAGAAATACCAGCAACACGCCTGTCCGCCTTACTCTTTTCAGCTAACCTTCCGAGATAAACTTCAGCCAACGAAGTCGAAGGTTCCGCAGAATTTGCATTTTGTTGCTGTGCATATTCCAGGTTAAGTGCGTTTCTTCGATTCAGCTTGGTAAGTTCAGAAAATTCCTTTGCTTTTTGCCAGAGAACATTTTCTTTATCATCTTGTACTTTAGAGACGTTCCCGATGTTGTTTTCAAATGCAAATCCCGTGTTTATTAAAAAGATGAAAATCAGAGAAAAAATCAAAACAGTACGTATTTTTTGAACCAATCTCAGCTTTGACATAGTTCAAGCCTCCATCTATTCAGAAAATAATGGGTCTTTTAGATGCTGCCGGAAATCGGTTTAAATAATAAGGACCTATTGGGCTTTTATTTTGCCTAATTCTACCAATCTTCTTACCAGATTGCTTGCTGAATAACTACCGGGTATTTTACTGTCCATAGCTGTATTTCTCAAAATCTCTATTGCTGACTGGCTCTCCGGAGTGTCGCTTAAAGCTATCTTTCCCAATTCCATAGCTGCCCAGTTATTCACTTCAAATTGTTCATCTTTCAGGGTTTCCTTGAGAAAATTCAATTTTTCTATCTCTGAAAGTCCCAGCATCTCTAATCGTTTTATGGCTAACTTTGAATGAATCCTCGTCCACACGTTCTCGCTCTCCAGGTTTTGCTTCAGGATGGGAATAGCCTCCTTATTTCCTATGGCTTCCAGTGCGTCGATTGCTAACAATTGGGCTGTAATGTCTTTGCCTTTTATTGTTTCCAGGGCAAGCTCGTATCCAGAATTGTCGCCCATTTTGGCTAATGCCCAGGCGGCTCTCATGCGAACATTTCCGGACTCATCGTTCAAAGCTTGTTTTAATTTTAATATCGCTCGCTTATCTCCCAATTTGCCCAATCCTATGGCTGAGGCCTCCCGGCAGAACTTATCTTCATCTTTCTCCAAAATCTCTTCCAACGGTTCCCTTACCTGCTCATCTTTTAGCTTTCCCAATAAGATTATTGCGGAAATTCTTATGTCTGGCTCCTTACCTTTATCTTTCGCCAGTTTAATTAAAGAAGGATGTGCTGGCTTTCCCATCTTCTCCAGCTCTTCTATCGCTTCCTTCCTGGTTTCTTCCCTTTCTAACTTTCTAATTGCCTGCTCAATCCTGTCAGCAGAAGCAGTGGAAATTACTAATGATATAATAAAGAACACTGCTAACATTTTTTTCATCTATTCAGCCTCCCTATAAATTGATTGTTTTCTACCAGTCTAAACTAGCTAATATTGAAAGAAAAAAGGCGCTGGCCTTTGACAGGGCAGGATTCAAAAAGTATTTCCCGTCGCAAGTTAGCTCGACAGGCGAATTAGAGAACAAGTTTATCCCGCCACAAAATACGGGAACAATTCCATCCCACTTCTCAAACTCATATGGATAACCTGACCAATCGAAACAGTCGTACCAGCCGTAGGACAGACCAATTCCGAAATAGGGAGAAATTCCTGAAGCCTTTTGGAGCTGATACTTTATAACCATTGGGAAAATAAAAGCGCTGTCCACTGATTCAGAATACGTTGCATAGAATGCCATATTTAATTGACACCCGAGACCCGAATCGCTTACATAGTCAAGAAATAGCGAGAGACTTAATGAATCATCTGCGCTTAAGTCCTGTCCATATCCTATTCCAATTCCATAATGCCTTATTTTAGGACGTCGCTCTCCTTCCAATTCTTGACCACAATAACTACAAAATCTGGCATCGGGAGGATTTTCCTTCCCACAATAGGGGCAAAATCTCCCTCCTGCAAAAACGCTCATGGTCCAAACGGACAGGAATAGCGCCATAAAGAAAATAATGGTTAATTTTGACCTCTTTTTCTGCAATATTTGGTTCATCGCCTCTTTGCTCCAATAAAAAAGCTCGCCATGCCACATTACCCCGTTAGAAATATCCTCTGCGCAAAGGCGTAGAACAAAATTTCTAACAGGGTAAACTTCGGTAGCTTGGCGAGCTCAACTTGAAGCCGAACGCTACTTTGGCTCCATAGCTTTGCGTTTTCCGATCTCTCGGAGTTTGCCTTTTTCGAAGTTTTAAGTTTACCTATAGTTTATGTCAGAGAAGTGAAATATGTGTAAAAGATTTGTAAAATTTCTGTAAAATCTTAGGGCTTTGTAAATATTCAGCAATTTTAATGGTTAAGGTCAAGATGCTTTTTGAAATCTTTGTGAAAGTCACCTTCAAGATATCCCTTCCTTTCGGAAGGACTCCAATTCTACCTTTCGGGAGGATTCCACACCCTAGGCGACCACTGATTCCCCCCTCACCTTCGTCCTCTCCCCATAGGGGAGAGGGGATAATTGCCACCCACCTGGCATGTTTCGGCAAGTCCATTTGTGGCTTGTAGTGTTGACATCCACATTTCAAGCGAAGAAAAAAAATAACAAATGACTTTCAAGGCACAGGAGGCAAGGTAGATAGATAGGCCTAGGTTTTTCCAAATAGTAGGAAATTGTGGATAACTCGTTCCCAAGTAGTAGGAATTTTTTGTAAAACATGTCTGGGAACGCTACAGGCTTTATAAATATTTACCAATTTTAATAGTTAAAGTCAAGAGGTTTTTTGAGATTTCTGAAAAAGTGGCCTGACAGGCCCTTCTTTTGCGAAAGACTTCATGCCTCCCTTTCGGGAGGACTCCAGAGCCAATTTCATCGAAGACGCGGAGCGAAAGAGGCTGTGTCATAACCCCATTCTGTCATTGCGAGCGCTCCCGCCTTAGCGGGAGAGCGTGGCAATCTCGTCGACAAAAGAGATTGCTTCGGTCGCTTCGCTTCCTCGCAATGACATTGCGACACAGCCTCTGTCGCTCCGCTACTCCTTTCAAACTGGTATTTACGGGGACAAGCCCCCGGGCGACCACAAGGGTCGCCCCTACGCGACCAATTTATTGGTTGGAGTGGGGATTTTGGGAGGGATTTTCTGTTAAAATAGTATATGGTTCCTGGGCATTGATGACGGGAGGGCGAGATATCTTCTCTCTCTCATGGTTTGAGGTGGGGAGGCTAACTTCCAATCCCTTCTCTTCTGCTTTTCGATAGACTTCCTCTATTAGATTATTGACCTGGCCGTTGTCCGGGTGCTTTTCGCTTATTTTTCCGCAGAGGTCAAGAAGATTATTTACTTCCTGGCTATTTGTCTGAGGCAGCTTCTGGCACTCTTCAAGTGCTTCTTCTATTCTGCTTTGAATGAGCAGGGTTTCTATGAGTTCGTATCTATGTTCTAGCTTCTTCTCAGTTAACCTCCTATAAATTTCAGAAGCCTTATCGAAAATTGAGTTCTCAACATATGTTCTGGCAAGTTTGGAGAGATTGTCTAAAGTTAACTCCCTTCTCATCCGCACTTCCTCAGCAAGGGTGAGGAACTTCTCCTTATTGCCATTTTCAAAATAGAGTTTCAGGAGTCTATCCTGATATTCTGGCCTTTTCTTATCGAGCTGGCTCAATTTCTCATAGGCGCTGATGGCTCCTTCGGTGTCTTTCAGCTTCTCAAAGAGTTCACCGAGAATGCTCAAATCATAGGGCTTTTCTCTAACTGCTACCATTCGCCTGAGGACATTTACGATTCTATCTTCTTGACCTAAATCGTGGTATATTTGTGCTAATCTTTGTAGAATATCGTAATCATCTCCTTCTAAGGAGGATTTCTTCTCGTACATTTCGGCTGCTTTTCTTAAATCTTTTGAATTATGGTAGGAGAGTCCTGCCTCGGCAAACATTTCTGCTTTCTCATAGGCTAAAGCAGAAGTGGAATCAAAAATCCCCTCTTCTTTATAGAGATTGGCAAGCATCTTTACTAAATCTTTGTTTTCTGGCAGATATCCAGAGGTTCTCTCGTATGTAAGTAGTTCATTGTATCTTTTTCGGATTCTATTGTGTTTCTTTCGATAAATTAAGGCGAGACAGAAGCCGAGAAGGAGTAAGGGAAGGAAAATTAGAAGAGTTAATACATTTGAGTAGCGCAACCGGGCTTCTTCTCTCCTAGGGATTTCCACCTTTTCTACTACTTCTATCTTTTCTCCGACCTTTTCGGGAGGAAGGGTTGGTTCGATTACTCGTGGCTCTATCGCTGGTTTTTTCCTTAAGGACCTGGCTCTCTCTATGCCTTCGATGGCTTTGGGGTTCTCCGGGTCAATTGATAAAACTTGCAGAAACTCAATTATGGCATCTTCAGACTGTCCTTTATCAAGATAATCGTAACCACGGGATAGATGGGCTTCTAAAAGGGAAAAAAATTCTTTTCGCCCTTTTGTTTCTAAGAAGTAAATATATGAGTCCCAGGGGGTAACAGCGAGATACTCCCCATCTCCAGTGAGTGCTACTCCCCAGATGCAATTCCCGAACCCATATTCCCATAAAAATTTACCATGCTGATTCAATAGATAGATATTTCCTCTTACCGAACCTAAGGAGATATATTTACCATCTCCACTTAAGGAGACCGCTTTAACTCCACCCTCTATCAATTTTTTCCATAGAAGTTTTCCATCCCTGGTGAGAAAATAGAGGGAACTTTGACTGGCTCCTACAATATTCTCACCACTATCGCTCAGGGCTATATTTTTAATCTCCTCATCGGTCTCATATTTGCTCACCAATCTTCCTTGACCATCCAAAAGGGAGATGTATCCTTGGCTCCCCACGGCAACGAATTGTCCGAATGCATCTATGGCGACTGCTTTGGGGTGATTTGCAACTCTATATTTCCACAAAATTTCACCTTTGTTATTAAGAAGATATAGATAATTGTCTCGGGTGGCACAAGCAATGAACCGTCCATCCCGGCTCAAGTGGATACTTTCAATCCAATCCTTCATCTTATACTTCCAAAGAAATTTCAAGTCCTCACCAAAGAGATATAGCAAATCTCTCGACTTGGCGACAAGGTATAGACCATTGCCACTTAGTGAGATGGCAGTAATGTCCTGACCGATTCTATATTTGTTCAATAAATTTCCTTCCCCATCAAAGAGATAGATAGAGCCATCCCGAGAACTTGCTGCGACCGTCTTGCCGTCTTTGCTTATTGATACATTATAAATTATGTCAGGAGCCCTGTACTTCCAGGAAATATTGGGAGTAAATTCTGCCTGGGCGGGAAGAACTAATCCGAGGAGAAGTGTGGTGATGAGGAGTGGTTTTCTCATTCGGTAATCCCTTAACGCAGACTGAAGTCTGCTACTCCTTTTCCAAACGCAGGCTGAAGCCTGCGACTACCAAGTCAGAAGATGGGCGACCGTAAAGGTCGCCCCTACGCAACCTACATTGAGGCAGAACTGGGGCGACCGACCAATGGGCGACCGCAAGGGTCGCCCCTACATTTACGGGTTCGATAAATCGAACCCCTACAGAATTGGGCAATCAGGGTCGGCCATATTAGGGATTCAGCTCTTTTTTGATTGCTTCGCTAATCCTTCTGGCTATTTTTTCTATCTCTTTTCTGTCTTTTCCCTCAACCATTACCCTGGCGAGAGGCTCCGTGCCCGAATAACGGACCAGTATTCGACCTTCTCTTCCCAGTGTGGATTCTGCCTCCCGAATTAGCCTGGAAGTCAGGGGAATAGCAGTAAAGGGCTTTCTCTCCTTAACTTCGACATTTATGAGAACCTGAGGGGCTCTCTCCACTATTCTTACCAATTCTGAGAAGGGTTTCTTTTCCTCTTTTACTATAGAAAGGACTCTCAGGGCTGTAATTAATCCATCTCCAGTTTTACCGTAATCGAGAAATATGATATGGCCTGCTTGTTCACCACCCAATATGGCTCCACTTTTCAACATCTCTTCCAGAACATAGCGGTCTCCCACTTTAGTCTGGAGCACGTGAATTCCTAACCTTTCCATTGCCAGAAGAAGTCCTAAATTAGACATAGTTGTTACTACCAAGGTATTATTCTTCAATTTTCCCTTTCTCTTCAGGCGCTCAGCACACAATGCCATAAGATGGTCGCCATCAAGGTCGCTTCCCTTCTCATCCGTAAAAAGCACTCTATCTCCATCGCCATCAAAGGCAAATCCTAAGTCGGCTCGATTTCTTTTCACAGCTTTCTGAATTACTTCCAGATGGAGGGAGCCACAACCCTCGTTGATATTCTTCCCGTCCGGAGCGTTATTCACCACGATGACTTCTCCCCCCAGGTCACCAAAAATCT
>Ga0315296_10005072_pt1 | contig 10615 bp, 10 predicted proteins | sample YL17G14_18_MG_FD_203921 | JGI IMG/M metagenome (GOLD analysis project Ga0315296, IMG submission 203921) | Sediment microbial communities from Yellowstone Lake, YNP, Wyoming, USA - YL17G14_18 | ecosystem: Environmental > Aquatic > Freshwater > Lake > Sediment | place: USA: Wyoming | collected... | reverse complement strand
TCGCCACCGACAATAGCCACCTCAAAGCGCTGCGCCAACTCAATCATCCCCTGGTACATTGCCCTGACGTCATCCACCTCGGTATCCGGCGGCAATGCCAGTGCGACCACCGCATACATGGGCACACCGCCCATGGCGGCAATGTCGCTCAGATTAACGGCCAGCGACTTCCAGCCGAGCTCGTACCAGGAGGTGGTGCTCAGCCGGAAATGGACATCCTGATAAAGCGAGTCAGTGGTGAGCAGCTGGGTAGTGGCATCGCCTCTCCAGGCCGCCGCGTCATCCCCGATGCCAATGATAAGTTTCTGGTATGACGCCGCGCTTTTATTCTGGGCACCGGAAATCATTTTGGCCAGGAGGTCAATCAGCCTGAACTCTCCCAGCGCCGAGACTTTCATAGCCAGAATTATAGCACGGCCAGCGTACGGGGATAAAGGAGAGCTTGTTGCGAAACTAACTGGGAGTGGTAGAATAGGGGCATGGATAACGAACAAATCAAAACAAACAAGGGATTTTGGTGGGAATGTTTCAAATCTGCATTTCGGGGTGGTCTCCGTTATGCAAGTAGCATTGCCTTATTCTTATTCATCATTTTGGGCGTTGTCCGTTTGCTGAATCCAGCATGCTGGCAGAAATTACTTGATTTTTGGGGTGGGATCGCGAATGACTTCGCTTGGCTGCTACCGTTAGTTGCGTTCGTTATTATAGTTGGGGTTGTTATATGGAAAAGGCCATACAATTTATACAAAGAAAAGGCTGATAAAGTAAAAGAATATGAAACGCAGACAGTCAAATTTATTTGCGGAGAAAGCGACCTATATTTACAGAAGAGAGGAATAAATTGGATTATCAGAGTGGGCATCAAGAATCAGGGAATGAAAACTATAAATAATGTGGAGGTAACATTAAAAAGCATAGATGATGGAATAAACGCATTTGCAGATGCACCACTCCGGCCAGCTTACTGCTTGCCTAGCGAACCAAGTACCTTCATGGTAAAACCAGAAGAACCTCGATTTGTAGAAGTGTGTAGTTGGGGAGAGGGTGATAAAGAGATGCGGATCCATTATTATACGAATTATCAGTTACTACTTACTCGCCCTAGAGAAGTAGTAGAGCCATTTTTGTTGTATACCGGAATAAAAGCTGGTCACCGCTTTATTAAACTGTGTGCTACTGGAGATAATATGAGGCCGGTATACAAGACTTTTATTATATCAACTGAAGGAGAAAAACCATCGTTTAAAGAATTAAATCCAAGTAAAAATGAAAATGGGATGAAAGTACAACCTTAGACCTGTACATACTGCCTAACAGAAAATATTTAATTACTCATTTTGTCGTGGGCACGAGCTTCACCTCCCCCCACACCCCCAGCTTATCATCCTTGATGATGACCACCCCTCTCAGCCGGCCGATACCCCGGGCAAACTCAATACCCTTCTCTATATCCGCCGGTTCGCTGACGCGGTTGCCGATGGCGGTTGCCGCGGCATCGGCCATCGTCGCTGAATCGGCGAGCACCACCACCGCGTCCGCCCGGCCAAAGCTCAGCGAATGGCCCACCGTCCCCGATGAGGTGCAGATACCCAGCGGCGTGTCCTCCGGCTCAATCTCCAGGCCAAGCTTACCGGTCAGCGGGGAATTGCCAGCATAAATGCCGATGGTTCTCTGGCGCCGGCTCTTCAAGAAAATATCGCCACCGTTCTCCACGATGACTTCTGGAGAGAACTCGAGCAGCTCTTTGCCAACATACTCGGCGATGGCCCCTGCCACCGCCGCCATCGGGCCGACGCCAGCCAATCGGGTAGCATCGGCCATATCGCGGACGATCTTCGGCGCGTCTGGCTCAACGTCGAGTGGCTCAAGAGAGGTCAGAAAATCATGATGGCGGGCAATGTACTTCTCGATACCTTCGCGATGTTTCAGCACCAGCCGGTGTGCTTTGCGGCGTAGGTTGCTCGTGGCACGCAGGTACAGGTCCGTCTCCTTGACCACGACGTTGAAGGCGACCAGGTCATCGCCTTTTACCCAGTGGCGGTAGGTACGCGGCTGATACATCTGATTAGAAGTGAACTTCCATTGCCCGTGGCGGACAGGCCTTGATGCATAGTCCGCAGGCCACGCACTTTTCATGGTCGAATTTGACCTGCCTTGTTTTCGGGTCGAGTTCGAAAGCGCCGGGAGGACAGAGGGTGACGCAGGCACCGCAGTTGGTGCAGCGCACCTCATTCCGCGTGACGTCCTGGCTGAGCGACTGAATTTTAATCCCGGACTTGAGCAGGAATTTAACGCCTTTATCATATTCTTCCTGCTCGCCCTTCAGCTGCAGCACCAGCAGCCCTTCCTCCTCCGGTTCGGCAGTGATGGACGCCCTCAAAATATTGAATTCCAGATTATAATCCTTGACCAGACGGTAGATGACCGGTTGCTCCACCAATCGCCTGGGAAAGTGCAGAACCACTCTTTTTGAAACTTCCATTGTCGCTACCTCCAGCTAATGGCCACCATTATTTCAACTGCTGCCACCGCAGCGTTAAATCTCCAGCGTTCGCTCCTTTAACGGTTTGAAGGTGACACCGGACTCCGCGCCCGGCAGCGGTGCCACCAGCTCGGTAAGCAGGAACTCGCCCCGTCTTATCCAGCCCTTCAGAATCTCAGCGATTTCCACCGCCCGGGGGTAGCTGGACAGGGAGCCGGTCGGCACTTTTTTGCCCTGTAACCTTACCGTGCCGCTCTTCAGCTGCGCGTAGTTTACCTCCGCAATGATGTCCGGCTTCCGGTTAGGATAGGCATCCGAATAGTCCACCACCGCAGCATATATTTCCTCATCGGTGACCGTTGTGCTGCGGAGGATTTCCTCATCGAGGATGGGGATGGGCACGCCGACGCCGACCGTTAAGGTGACGCCATAGCCATACATGCTCGTCCCGACAAGCCACCGGGGGCTCATCTGTTTCAGGTCACCGATTACGGCCAGCGTCCCGGCACCCCTCTTGGGCACACCTGCCTCCGTGCGGGGCACATTCGGGTTATGCTGGGTTCCCTGCCAGGCAACATACCCGATGCCACCACCGAGAAATATCCTGGTGCCGATGCCTATGGTCCGGTAGTGGGGGTCATTGAGCAGTGGCGATAGCTGTCCGGCGCTGCAATAGTTGACATTGCCCAGGCGTGGTTTGAGCACCCCCATATAGGTATAGATGGTCTTGTCGGATAGATTGGCGGCGACGTTATAGTTCTGGTATGCATTCCGGACATTGAACAGCACCGCCTCATTGAGGTCCTTGATATTGAGCCATGTTTCCAGACGCTTCCTCGGGTAACAATCCGTGCCGTAGGCGGTCGCTGTCAGCCGGATATCCTTGCCGGCCACCAGTTCCTCGATCACGTGACCACCGCCGTAATTGAAATCACCGGGATGCACCCGGTTTCTCGGGTCATCGTCGGCCAGGGCATTAGCCCCCAGGAAAATGTCCACCGCTGCCAGCCCGGGGTAGGCGAGGACGTCATTGAGGTAAGCACGCCCCCCACCCAGCTTGATTCTTGGCTGGCTGTGGCCGATATTGAAATAGATGCCGGATGAGCACATCGGGCCGAAGGTGCCCGTGGTCACCACATCCACCTCTTGCGCCGCCCTAGAAACGCCCTTTTCCTTGACTAGGTCAATAATCTCCTCCGCCGTCACCACCACCGCCTTGCCCTGCTTGATCTTCTCGTTGATTTCCGCTATTGTCTTCATGCGTCGCCCTCCAAGACATAATTTCACCATCCGCTCGCCCTTCCGGGCAACGCATGATACATATATTCATCACCACGCTTCCAAAGCTACGCTTCATCCCACCAATCCCCCAATCTAGAAAGTGATATTTAAATTGGAATTATACCATTCATCGCTCAGTTTCGTCAAAGCTGAAAGTGGAAAAATCAGGAATATTAATAACATATTAGGAAACTGATTATATTCTTGAATGTGACTTTTGTCACATAAGAAGTCCCACTTGCCATTATTCCTGTAAAAAATGTTTATTAGCTCATTTGACATTAATGGACTATATGATAAGCTATATAGGCCTGAATGAGCATAACTTCTTCTGTCTAAAGTAATAATATGAGATACGCAATTATTGCCGATATTCACGCCAATCTGACCGCCTTCGATGCTGTGCTCGGTGATATTGAGCAGCGGGGAGGGGTGGACGAGATATGGTGCCTGGGCGATACCGTCGGCTATGGGCCTGACCCTCACCAGTGCCTTGAACGGCTGCAACAATACCGTCATGTCTGCGTGGCCGGGAATCACGACTGGGCAGCCATCGGCAAGATAAGCACCGCCGATTTCAACCCCGATGCCGCGCTTGCCTGCCAATGGACAGCCCGGCAGTTAAGCCGGGAAGATATCCGGTATCTGGAGAACCTGCCCCTGACCGTCGAGAAAGACATATTCACTCTGGTACACGGCAGCCCGAGGGAGCCAATCTGGGAATATGTCATATCCACCAGCATCGCCAGACAGAACTTCAACTTCTTCCCGTCGCCTTACTGCCTGGTCGGCCATTCACACCTCCCTCTCGTCTTCAAAGAAGAGGCTGATTCCTGCACGTACAGCCGGCTGGGGGCCAATATCGGACTGGTGCTGGGTGAAAGCCGACTGATTATCAATCCCGGAGGGGTGGGGCAACCGCGCGACGGCGACCCGCGCGCCAGCTATGCTATCTACGACAGTGACTCCAAAATGGTTAGACTGTACCGCATACCCTATGACATTGTCGCCACACAGAATAAAATGATAGCCAAAGGCCTGCCTATACGGCTGGCGGTAAGACTGCAGCATGGTATGTAGGCCATCCGCCAACAAAATAGGGATAAGGAGGAGCATATGACCATCACCGAGCAGGTAGCCAGATTTGTGGTTGAGACAAATCTCAATGACATCCCGCAGAAGACGGTGCAGTACGCCAAGGAACTGGCGCTGAGCAATCTGGGCTCAATAATATGGGGCTCAACGCTTCCGGCGGGCAGAATTGTCACCAAGTTTGTCCGGGATATCGGCGGGACACCTGAGGCCGGGGTCATCGGTGGCGGATACAAAACCTCGCTGCCGAACGCCGCCCTGGCCAATGGTAATTTCGCTCACTCCTCGGAGTGGGAAGGGGATAGCCGACCCGAGATGGTCGGCGTGATGACGGTTTTCCCGGTCGTTTTCCCGGTTGCGGAAAAGGCGGGCGCTTCCGGGAAAGACGTGCTGGCAGCGGCTGTCATCGCCCACGAGGTGCAGTCACGCATCGGCCTCGCCTGCCTGCCCGCCACCGGTCGGGGTTTTTTCGCCGTGCCTGTGTTCGGCAACTTCGGCGCGGCGGTGGCCACCGCCAAGCTACTGAAATTGAACGCGGAACAGATACTGAATGCCTTCGGCATGGTCGCCTCGCAGGCGGCGGGCACGTTGAGACACCACTCGACCATGACCCACTTCGTGGAGACCGGGTTTGCCTGCCGCAACGGGGTCACCGCCGCCCTGCTGGCCAGAGCGGGAATCAACGCCGATAAAAATATACTAGAAGACACCGGCCACGGCCTCGGCTTTGGCAGCGCCGTTGCCGGAAAGGGAGACTATGTCATTCAGAAAGTGACCGAAGGTCTGGGCCGGGAGTTCCGCTTCGACCTCATTGACACCAAGAACTTCCCCTGCCATTCCCTCCAGCAGCGTTCCCTCGAGGCGGCGCTCCATCTCGTCAAAGAGCACGGTATTGCTGACAAGGATGTAGCCAGCGTTGAGGTTGAGATGAGCCCCGGCACGGTGCGCGAGCTTGACCTGCTTGAACCTCCGGATGGCGAACACACCAGGGTCAGCCTGCAGCACGGCATAGCCGGCGTCCTGCTGGAAAGGCGAGCCGACCGCAGCATCTTCACGGAAAAGAAGCGAGTTGACCCCAAATTCAAAGAGGCCCGGCGGAAGGTCAAGCTTATCCCAAGGCCGGATTGGACTACCGCGTGGCCGGAGGGCTTTGACATCGTGACCATCAAGTTGGGGAACGGCCAGGAACACAGCGTTAAATGGGAAGCATGGCGCGGGTACCACCGGACGCCCATGACCACCGATGAACTGATTGCCAAATACAAAGACGCCACCAGCGAAGTCCTCTCGCCGGCACGGGCCGACCGTTCTATAGAGCTGGTGCTCAGCCTGGAAAAACTGAAAGATATATCAGAACTGGCGGAAATCATCACCTTTCCCGGCTAGATACCAGGACGACAACGATATGGCTATTGCCACTATCGGCGTATATCTTGACAAAGTGGCACGGGCGGTTTAGCATTTCTGTGAGGTCGTGCTAGACGGGGAACTAGCGGTGCCCTGAACCTGCAATCCGCTACAGCAGGGTTGAATTCCGGCTTGAGGCCCTTGTCTGGTAGGACTACTTTGGCCAAGCGGTGTTGAAGGCTGGGTCCTGCGCGGCGGAAGGCTATGAACCCCGTCAGGTCCGAGAGGAAGCAGCGGTAAATGGTATTTTCCGGGTGCCGCAGGGTTGCCTGGCTGGAGCTGGCTGGCTTAAGCAAGCTATTAGGCAGGGTCGAGGGCAGGTGCACGGCCTCACGATTTTCCAGAGCAGTTCGCAGGCAGGTATCTTTTGAAAGAAGAATCGCTGCTGGCCGAGACCAGGAGATGGCTGCGCCGCCTTGATTTAAGAGCCAGGAAGCGGCTGGGACAGCACTTCCTCATCGATGGTGACGTGCTGCAGCGGATACTTGCCGCGGCTGAGCTCAGCGCAGACGACATCGTCATGGAAATTGGCCCGGGGCTGGGAATCCTGACCAGAGAGCTTGCCCAGAGGGCCAGGCAGATTATTGCCATTGAGCTCGACGATAGACTGGCCGACTTTCTGAAGCAAGAAATGAGGCCTTTCCCCAACGTTACCATTATCAATGAAGATATCCTCAAAATTGAGCCAGCGACTTTATTACCAAAACCAGTGCGGTACAAGGTGGTGGCCAACCTGCCCTACTACATCACCTCCCCGGTCCTGCGCCACTTCCTGGAAGCTTCGGTAAAGCCAGGGCTGATGGTGGTGATGGTGCAGAAAGAGGTGGCCGAGGTCATTGTTGCCGGGCCGGGGAAAAGGAGCCTGCTCAGCATCAGCGTGCAGTTTTACGGTCGGCCCGCGATTATCAGCCAAGTGCCGGCGAGAGCATTTTACCCGGCGCCGGAGGTCGATTCCGCCATTCTGCGCATTGACCTGCATTCAAAGCCGGTGGTGGCGGTAGACAACGCCGACAGCTTCTTTGCCACGGTCAGGGCTGGCTTCGCCAGCCCACGCAAGCAGATTGCCAACTCACTGGCACAGGGACTGGGGCTGCCCAAGGCTGATGCCCTCAATGTGCTGGCAGAAGCCAGCATAGCGCCGCAGCGCCGTGCCGAGACCCTTACCCTTGAGGAGTGGGCAGAGCTGTGGCAGGCATACGCGCAGTGGAAGGGAAAGAAGGCGGCATGCTGACCATCCCGGCACCAGCCAAGCTGAATTTAACCCTCGAGGTGCTTGCCAGACGCCCCGATGGCTACCACGAAATCAGGAGCGTCATCCAGACCATCAACCTCTGTGACCGGCTCACTTTTCGAGCCAGCCGGTCAGTGGCCATTAAGTCGGACCTGCCGGAATGGTCACCGGAGAAAAGCCTTGTTTCACGGGCAGTGAATCTGGTGGGGAAGACGATGGGTGTTACCAGAGGAATCGCTATTGATATAGCGCACCGCCTTCCCCTGATTTCGGGATTAGGTGGTGATAGCAGCGCTGCCGCCGCCACCCTGCGCGGCCTGAACCAGGTCTGGGAGCTGAGCCTGCCAGAGGCAAGGCTGCTTGAGCTTGCGGCGCAGCTTGGCTCGGACGTGCCTTTTTTTCTCTACGGCGGCACGGCCATGGTGGCGGGAAGAGGCGAGGTGGTAACGCCACTCCCCCCTTTACCCCACCACTGGGTGGTTCTGGTCATGCCCGATGTGCCCCGCCTGCCCGGCAAGACAGCCAGGCTTTATGCCAGCTTAAATGTCAGCCACTTCACCGATGGGAATATCACCGGGCAACTGGTCAACGAGCTGAAGGAGGGAAAAGAGCCGTCAGCGCTCTTCAACACCTTTGAGAACGTCGCCTTTGCCCGCGGGTCAAAACTAAAGGTCTACCGCGACCATATCCAAAAGCTCGGTGCCCCCCACGTCCACCTGGCCGGCTCCGGCCCGGCGCTCTTCACCCTTTACAAAGATAAATCCAGAGCTGAAGAACTATTCACCCGTTGCCAGCAGCAGAACATGGAAACGTATCTGGTGGAGACCTATTCCCCTACCGGATACACGTAGGCCGAGGCCTTGTCATACGGCTCCGGGCACCAGCCGATGGACCGTTTCCCCGCCGTATCCAGGTACCAGTACCGCCGGCCTTCATATATCCAGGAGTTCCCGTACATCTCGCATCCCTCTGGCATGTTGATGCCCAGCCCGATGTGGTCGAACTGCTCAAAGAGGAGCAGCGCCACATCGTAGTCCATCTCGTTCAGGATGGCCGCGAGCAAAATCGAGGTGTCCTCGCAGTCGCCCTCGCGGTCAAAAAGCGTCTCCACCGGATAGCGAGGATACTCATCCAGCGCCACGGTAACATTGTCGCTGATATAGGCAAAGCTCTGGACAAAGGCCAGTGCCAGCTCGGCCTTCTCGCGGTCAGCAATACCTTCCGACGCAGCAACGGCATCAAGATAACCGACAACTGCATCAATGGTGGTGTCATCATCGGGGTCTGTCGCCATAGCCACGTATTCCGCAAAATAGTAGTAGGGATGAGCATAAGAATAGTTCAGCCATGACGGCCTTGACTTCTCCTTGTAATAGAGGTACTCCTTCAGGGGTAGGGAAAGCGTCAGATTGTGCTCATTGCCCTTGTACTCAAACTGCCGGTGCACGGTCAACATCGCCTTTTCCATCTGGCGCACCTGCATCTGAGTCGAGAAAGCCCAGCCGAAGAGAGCCAGCACCAGTACCAGCAAGCCGAAGATAATAAAATGCGATTTCTTTCTCTCCATTATTTACTCGCCCTTCCCCACCAGCCAGTTTCGGACCAGGGCTTCCTCGTCACACCTGGTTAACACTTTCCCTTCCAGCCTGGCCTCAAGGAGCCGCTGCTGCAGAGCCTTGATTCCCGGCCCCTGCGCCACCCCAAGCCTCTTTAAATCTTCGCCATTGAGGGCCGGCCTGATATATCTCAGCTTATTCAAAAATTCGTTGAGGCGCTGCCCCGCCCCGGGTATCTCTCCCGCAATTACGCTGGCGACCACTGCTTCCGCAGCATAGCCGACGAGCCGCGTATAGACCTGGCTCGGGGTTATCTTCGGCAATGCCAGGTACTGCAGATTAGCCTTCAGGTCAATTGTGTCACACAGCACCCTGATGGTTGACTTGCGCAACCTCAGGTAGGAGACGAGTTCCTCAACGTCGCTGGTGTCCATACGGTAGACCAGCAGGGCCAGGTAGAGCCCGAACGAGGGGGTGCCGGGGGAACTCTGCTGGCGTGCCCGCTCGTATCTGCTTGACAGCCATTTATCCGCCTTCAGCTTGGGGTGCAGTTTCCTCAGCACTCCGAGCTCAGCGGCGCGGCTAAGCGCCTTTTCCGGGCAGTCTTCTCTCAAGACAAGCTCCAGCTCGTGGCGTATGCGGTCGCCGCTCACCTTCTTCAGATAGCGGGCATGGCGTTTCACCAGCTCCTGTGTTCGCGGCTCCAATTGGAAATCAAGTCGCTGCTCGTAGCGAATGGCACGCCAGATGCGGGTGGCATCATCAACGAAGCTCTTCTCGTGGAGAACCCGAACTAGTTTCCCCTCGAGGTCAGCCAAGCCCCCATAGAGGTCGAGCAGATGGCCATAGCGACCGGGGTTAAGCTCAATGGCCATGGCATTGATGGTGAAGTCGCGGCGAAAAAGGTCGTCTTCAATGGTGCTGGGGTTGACCGTGGGCAGGGCGCAGGCCCTGGCGTAGGTCTCGGAGCGGGCAGTGGCCAAATCGGCGCTCCAGCCATTCCAGCGCAGTTTTGCCGTGCCGAAGCGCTGGTGGACCACTAAATTACACTGCTTGGCTTCCGCCAGCTCCCGTGCCAGAGCGATGGCATCCCCCTCCACCACCAGGTCAAGGTCAAAATTTTCCCTTTCCAGAAGCAAATCGCGCACCACCCCACCCACCAAGTACAGTTTCTGCCCCCGCCGCTGTGCCAGCTCGCCGGCAGTCTGCAAGAACTCAACCAGCTCCGCCGGCAACTGCTCTTTGATTTTAGTGGATAAATTGGTTACTTTTGACATTACAGTGGAAATTATAACACAGGTGGATGATGCGCTTCCCCGTTGTTATTCCACCCCCATCTTCGTTATAATTAATCAATATGAGAGTCGTCGCCATTGTGGGCATGGCCGGGTCGGGCAAGTCAGAGGTCGCCCGGGTCTTTGAGCAGCACGGCTTCACCAGAATCAGGTTCGGCGATATCACCGACGAAGAGGCAAAAAAGAGAGGCCTTGCCCTCAATGAGGATAACGAGCGGCGCATCAGGGAACTTTTAAGAAAAGAGCACGGCATGGCTGCATATGCTAAATT
>Ga0315296_10005071_pt1 | contig 10615 bp, 10 predicted proteins | sample YL17G14_18_MG_FD_203921 | JGI IMG/M metagenome (GOLD analysis project Ga0315296, IMG submission 203921) | Sediment microbial communities from Yellowstone Lake, YNP, Wyoming, USA - YL17G14_18 | ecosystem: Environmental > Aquatic > Freshwater > Lake > Sediment | place: USA: Wyoming | collected... | reverse complement strand
TCCCCAAAATTAAGTTTCTCAGAGTGAAGCGTCTTAGTGGCTTCAGCAGCTGCTTCTTTCCAGTATCAACTTGCAAGCCCAAAATGCTCATGACGTCAAAGCCCAGCAGCGGCTTATCGCAGCCATTGTACGAAACCAAGGTGAAGACGTGCTCATCATTAATTTTTATGTATAAATAAGCGATTTTTGTGTGGACTTGGCTTCCGTCTGCAAGTACTACTAATCCCTCTCCAACACATTCCAGCTCAAGCGCCCGCGCTACTTTCTCAGGAATCGCTGATCCTGAACAGCCTGTGTCCACGAGAAAGTGAAGCTTCATTTGCCTCTTCAAATTTTTGGGGTTAGCAATAATCAACTCTTGATAAAGTCCGCTAACATTCTTTCCAAACTCATTTTTCAAACTTCGATCTTTGTCATGCTTCATGTTTTTCATGATCACCCTAACATTAACTGCCCGCGAGCTGGATGGCCAAATCTCCAATGATCAGAAACAGTTTTGTAACCTTACCGCCCGGCACGCCTGCATACACAATTTCCGTTCCTAAACCTGAATCAGAAATGGTAAAACTGCCCTGCAACTGAAACACTTCAGACCCAACGCCTAAATCTGCTAAAGATAACTGCGCTTGCAATTGAGAAACACTGTCAACGCCCGTACCGCTGTCGCTAACCGTCAAGAAGAAACTTGCAACTGCATTGTCGACTCCTACGCCCGAATCAGACAAAGACAGCTGAGCCGTTAAAGAAGCAAAGTCTACGCCATTTCCAGAATCAGCGAGTAGCAATTGAGCAAGCAGAGAAGGCGAGTCAACGCCGTTCCCAACATCAGCCAGTGTCAAACTGCCCTGTAAACCGAAAAGTTCACTTCCTAAACCCGCGTCGCTGACGGGCAATTGAGCTTGAAGCTGACTCAGAATGTCTATACCAACTGCAGAATCAGCTAATGCAAGTTGTCCCAGCATACTTAATGTCTCTATTCCAGAACCGCTGTCGGAAACAGTCAGATAAAACCCCGCAGAAACATATTCTGTTCCTAAACCCGAGTCAGCTAACGATAGTTGCCCTAACATACTTGAAACATCTGCGCCTACACCGCTCTCAAGAATCGGAATTCCTATTGACTGCAAAACGTCGGCGCCAACTCCAGAATCAGCCAAAGACAGCTGCGCTTGTAAAGAAGAAAGATCAGAACCTGCTCCCACATCGCTTAATGTTAAACTGCCCTGCATTGAAGCAGAATCCAGCCCACTTCCCACATCGGATAGAGGCAGCTGTCCCTGAACGTTTAAAACGTCCGTTCCAGAACCAACATCTGCAAGGGGTAATCCGATTGACTGTAAAGCGTCTGAGCCTACGCCAGAATCACTTAACGGCAGAGCTGCTTGCATATCTAAACCGTCAGTTCCGCTGCCCGACTCAGCCAAGGTTAATGTTGCTGAAAGGTTGTAAAGCACGTCTGCGCCTAGACCGCTGTCTGAAACGTTCACGTAAGTTGGAGCGGCTCCACCGCTAAACCATAATGCCACAACTTGCCGAGCATCAATCGTCGCCGTTTCTGTTCCGCTATTGTTTGAGAATCTGCCCTGAACCGTGTGAGAGCCTGCTGCTAACTGTTCAGCGTGTGTGGTTGCTGCACTATCTGCATAGGCAAGACCAGCAGGGCTGCCTCTTGAGTTGGTTCTGTCATTAGCGTTTATTTTTATGCCGTAGCATTCACCATAGTGACCCGCACTTGTGCCATGCCTCTTGGTTCCCATAGCAACAACTAAAAGTTCCCTTGTATCCGTTGTGGTTCTGCTTATGGTTGCTTGAGCGTCATCAATTAAGCTGTTTAATGTCGTGCTTACTTGCGTAGTTGAGGTTACAACATCCATTAAAGTGCTGTCAGCTAAAAGCAAAACTGCAAGTTGCCTTCGATTGATAGTTACTGTTGCTGCTGTGCCTGCGTTGGCAAATCTGCCTTTCACTGTTGTGGAGACGGCGTAAAGGCTTAAGGCGTGAACTGTAAAAACACTGTCCACATAATTTGCAGAAGCTGAACCTGAGCTTTTTTCTGCTTGCCCATAATCAGTGCCTGCAACATTGATTGCTGCTTTTTTGCCATACACACTTTCATCAGTAACACCGCCAGAATTTGCACAGTTATACATGACCAGTGCTTTGCAAGTGGCTGAAGGCGTAAAGGTTACCTGAGCGTATGGATCATCAATCATCGTTGTATCAGGAGCAGTTGCAACTGTGGCGTCATCAACATACTGATATGTGTCTCCGTCAAAAATATAGATGAGCAGAACTCTGTTACTGATAGTAGCGGTTGAACCAGATGTTCTGCTTGCGAACCTTCCCTTTATCGTGTGACTGCCAGCCGCTAAAGTTCCAAGCCAGAAAACACAGTTTCTCGTACAATTATCTGGATTGCCACCTGAATCCCAACTATTAGCTTTATCCACGCCGTCAACGTTAACCGCGTTCTGCATTCCAAGATGGGGTATTGCTGCACCGTAAACGTTGTTTGCCTGATAAATCGCCAACACAACTTGAGAAGCTGCCAAATTAAACGTTTGAGACGCTTCTGTGTCATCCACTAAAGTATCTGAAGTGGTTGTCACTGCCGTTGCGGAAGCAACCACGTATTTGTCTTTGAAAGTCAGCAGAGTCGGATAAAATTCTTCCGCGACAACAGAATCAACCCCTGAGCCGCTGTCTGAAACGTCAATGTAAGTTGGTGCGCCACTAACCGTGTAAGTGCAGTAAATACTATACTTATTGGAATCGTGATATGGAGCAGGGCTCCAAGGATCTGGAAAACCATTGTAAGTTACCGCCCTATAGTGTCCTTGGTTAGTATCACCTGCAGCACGGGCAATGTAGAGGTATTGAGTTGTGTATTTCGCCCATACAACCAGCAAATAAACTTCATTCGCCGTCAAACTTGGCTTAGGAGCGTTAAAATTGAATGTGTACCACGCAAAAGAAGTAGTCATGCTGAGAGTTCTTTCTTCAGTTCCTCCTACAAGACTTAAGTCACTGTGCTTGTAAATTGCACATTTAAACTTATCAGAACCCGCCACATACCTCTTCAAAGCGACTGTTATGCTGTCAGCCGTGCCAGCGTCAGGAATGCTGAATATGCTTCCTTTAATATATCCAACACCTCCTGACTCCATGTCGCTAGCATAACTGCCTATTGTTTCGTAGCCAAAATTAGGGTCTAAACCTTCACCGACTAAGGGATTCCCAAAAACATTCTGGTTCTCTTCACCATGCAAGATTTTGAAACCGTCTCTGCTTACATGAACAATTGTTCCGCGTTCGTCTCTGCCAACAACTTTCAAGCCGCGAATTTCAGAGCCTACCTTACCATCACGTTCAATAGCCTTAATCCATTCTTTAGGCAGCTGCTTAGGAAACTCGAAAGACACCGCTCTTTAACATCTCTCTTAACGCTGTTTTTTGAAACTTAAAGTTAAAATGTGGAATTTAAAAGTGCGGAGTTAGATGGCGACTACGCTTACGATAGCGTTATGGTCAACGTAGCGACCCACGTGGTTCCGCTGGCTTTTGTGCCCATTGCTTGCACTTTACGGTTAAGGCAAGTGCCTGAAGCGACGCCATTTCTTAAGACAATTTCGTTCCACACAAAGTTTCCGTCTGCTGAGCCGAATGTTGACCTAGCGACTAATTGCTGACTTACGCACGGGTTAGTCGGATAAGTCGCGTCCATCGCCTTGTACGTTTTATTTGTTGCAGCCAGCAAGTCTGTCTGTGTCGGGTCTGCCGCTGTCGCAGAGTCGCCTACTCCTAGCGCTGCCAGAGCGTTAGTCCATGCTGTACCCGTTCCGCCGATTCCAAGAGTTAAGAGAAGGTTTATTCCTGTGTTCAGTAAGCAGTTGTCTTCAAATTCAAGCGTTTCGAAAAGTTCCGCTCCCGCTTTGACTGCTTCTTCTCGGCTTTTGAAGTCTCCTTTGAATTTCTCGATAGTCCAGCTTGTTCTATGTCTAACTACTTCTCTCACGGGAATCAACGCACCAACGTTTACGTCGTCTTTTCCAAATGCTTTTTCCATTTTTTCACCTCTTTTTTGCGTCATGAAAATCATGACCGTGAAACTTCTTTGAGCGTCTGATCTGCGTTCCATGAAAAGGTGAGCGTGAAAAGCAACTCAGCCCCATCATAGGCCTTCAATGTGGCAATCGTTTGGTCCGTGTTCCAAGAGAAGGCAAACTTTGTTATTTTCTTGCCTAACGGAGCGCTCGCCAAAGTGCTTAGAATGGCATTATGTATTGATTCGCCGCCCCAAACACTCAATCAGTTAGCCTCCAGTTGGGTATTGAACAGAGTTTTTAAATATGGATTGATGTTTAGTCATGTTTAGGGTGGTGCTGAAAGGCAGGCGGAAACTGGGCGGGTTGCCAATCCCGTTCTTGTTCCGTTGAGAGTTGGGTTTTCCCAGTTTGTCCCTCTCCCACCTCACAAAACTCAAAGCCAAGTCGCTCATGACCAACGCAAGAAACGTGAGGAACAATGTCAGGTCATAGCCTTGACCTACCGTCATTCTTATTGGTGGAACGCTGAACATTTGGAACGGCGCGTTGTAAACGGCTGGATCACTCCAGATGTAGCCTATGACGAGTAATTCGTGTTGCCAAACCGACATGACAAAAACTGCTGTTGCGACGACGAGGACGATCATGTTCCAAGCGTGTTTTCTCACTCTTAAGCCTCCTGAAGCGTAAGCGTGAATCTTCTGATGTTTTGGCCGCCGACGTTTTCCACTGTCCATGAGACGTTGAGAACGTAAACGGAGACGCTGCTCACGGGTCTCACTGCTTGGTCGCTGAAGAAAACGACAGACGTTCCGTTGAGGGCTGTCTGTTCAAAATAGTTTGCTAGGCTACTTGCCCAAACCACGTTCTGCTCGACGCAGTCAATGCTGTAACCGCGGATGATACCGTAAACTTTGACTTTGCGCTTGTACGCGCTTGAAACCCAAGCGTCATATTGGCTGGCAACAGTTTGAACGTTCTCGCCCCACTTTGTCACGGTCAAGGTTTTGCCGTCTAGGGTTGTAGCCAACTTTAAGCCTCCAACTCAGCGCCGATATAAGGCGTAAAATCAAAAATCTGCGGAATGCCTGCTTGATTCTTACGAACCTCAGTTATTATCTCGACGAGGACTTCTTGAGCGTCTTGCAAAGTTACTCCGCGACCGAGCAGAGCTGCTACTTGAATGAGTTTGTCTTTCAAGTCTTGATAACTTAGCTTGAAAGTTCCAAGATTTCCGCTACCTTTCGGGTTGTCATAAGTTATCGTGAGTATGATCTGCCCGCTTGCTGAAGAGACTTGCGTGATTTTAATTGTCATCTTACGTCAACTCCTATAATGCTTATGCAACCGCCATAACCGTCAACAAGTAACACACAGTTAGCAACTTCAACGGTTTCAAAAGTGTAATTACAGTTTAAGATGCCTGTACCCGAGGTTGTGCTGTAATAATCTGTCGTATCTCCAAAACTTATGGCTCTTGTTTTACCTATTTTAACGTCTTTTGTGGGGTCAGTAACTAGCGGTTCAGTAGTAATGTAAAGGGTGCTTCCTTGCGGAAAATCAAGTGTTACAGGCTCGCTTAAAGATGTGGGCAAAATCCACGGAGTAAATGCAATTGAGATGTAATGTGTACCTGCTCCGCCACTTAGAGTAATTGTGTGGTCAGCTCCTGCTGTAAGAGGAATGTCTATTCTGCCGCAAACGCTGCCATAAGAATTGCAGGAGTACCCAGCAGCTTGTGTAGTCTTAGACCACGTCCAACTCAGAGTTACTCCGTCCACGCTAACCGTTGGTAGAGAAGCGACTGCTGCTACGTTATTGGTTGTAACCTGAATGTGCATAACACCATTTTTAATCGTTCCGATCGCAAGTTTGCGAGCTGGTAAATTTTTGGTTATTGTCGTAGAATAAGCGGCAACAGAAAATCCGACTACATCTGAAAAATCAACTACACCAAGCTTAAAGTTTGAGACAGTTATTGTGCGGTAGTTATTAATGTCATAGTATTCTCCTGCGCCGTCGGCTGTAACTGCATAAGTTCCTGCTGCCAAAAAGAAAATTACCACAACATTTTCAGAGACGCTACCACCATCAACAAATTGAAACCCGCTTACGTCCAGTCCACCTACCTTAATTCTGTGGGCGCAAGTATGGCCACCACCACCATTAGAAAACATAGCTGCAGCGTACGTTAAAATAACGATGCTGTCTTGAGTTAATGTTATGTTGCCATAATTTTTAATCTGAGCCCAACCGCATGCGTTTCTACTGTACCCTGCGGCATCGTTAATTAAGTTTTTCTCGTTCGGGAAGCGTCTAACTTGTTCACTTAACAGCATTTTACCTCACCAAACTTGACTGCCTAATCCGCTTCATAACCGCGGGTGCGCTTGCGCTTGTAGGCTCCACGATTATGCTTTTCAAAGTTTCCAAAACCTGTTTAGAAGCCAAATCCACAGTCGCCTTATCCGCTGAACCTTCAACGTTCACGAGAGGCGCCGTAACGTTAAGCACTACAGGCGATTTAGCTGTGGGAACTGGAACGCCGCCTGCGCCAATAATCCCTGCGCCGGGAGCGCCTGTTATCCCGGCTTCAGCGTTGAAAGCTTTAATCGCGGATAGTCCCTTATCCATCTTTTCGCTGATCATGTCATTCCAAGTTTTCATGGTCTTCTCGCTGTCTAAAGCAGCGTTTTGGAGTGCATGAGCGAAGCAGATGCTGCCGATAAAACCGCTTATAGCGTTCCATGAGTCTCCGAGAGCGTTGCTAATTGTATCTTTTACTCCGCCCATCGCGTTGCTGATGGTTGAGCCTATGTTACTGAAGGTGTTTGAAATCGTGTCGTATGCGCTACTTGCGAAGTCGCTTATGCTTTTTCCAACGTTTGACCAGACGTCATTCGTTGAACCTTCAATCTTCTTTCCCGACTCTGCTATGATCCGCTGCTTTTCTGTTTCAGCCTTATTCACAATCGTATTAGTATCATCGTTCGCTTTTTGCGTAATTGTCTTTATCTTTTCCTGAGCGTCCGTCTCTGCAGCGGTGATTTCCGTATTCTTTGCTTTCTCGATTGCTGCAATGTTGTCAGCGTGCTGTTTCTCCAGCGCTGCGCTTGCGTCTTGAATCTCCTTAATCTTTGCGCTTTTCTCTTGCTCAATCTTTGTGATCGCGTCTTTCTCTTGATTCGCAATCGATTTCAACTTGTCTGTTTTCTCTTGGTTAAGCGCTACGATGTTGGCGTTCGCTGCAGTTTCAGCGGCTTTAACTGCGTCATTCTTGTCTGTTTCAGCTTTAGTAAGCGCTGTTTTCTCGTCATTAGCCATCGCTGTCAGCTTATCATTCTTCTCCTTCGTTAATCCTTCCACTTCGCCAGCGTGCGCTTTCTCATATTCAAGCTCCTTCAGACGGTAAGAATCATTCGTGGCGCTTCTCTGATCATTGTAAGTCTTGTCAAGAGCGCTTACAGCTTTCTGATAATCTGCTTCTGTCATTTGCTGAGAGTCGCGAGCAGTTTTAAGTTTCTCTTTTTGCTCAAGCATATTAAGTTCAAGGTTGTCTAAGTCGCCTTTCCGAGCGTTTTGAATAGCCTTCAGTCCAGCGTTCACTGCGCCAATCATGTCGTCATAGTGGCTGCGAGTAGCGTTGATCTCGTCGGAGTATTCCTGTCTCACAGTGTTTATCTGGTCGTTGTAAGCGTTTGTGATGCTTTGTTTCTGAGTGTTTAGGCTGCTCTCTACTTCGTGGATTAAATCGTCATAATGTTTTGTGGTTTCGGAAGTTTCTCTGTCAAACTGCTTGGTAGTCTCTGAGATCAAGCTATCGTAGTGACTCTTGTACTTTTCAAGGACCTTATCTAAAGCTGACTTCGGTGGCTCAATGATGTCCGTGTAATGCTTGATGAAAGCCGTGTATTCTTCGTCAAAACGCTTATTCTCAACGTCAGCAATCTCAGCATATTTACTCTTGATCTCGTCAAGTTGCTTGCTCAGCGCATCTTGAACTTTAGCGACTTCAGCGTTGCATGTTTCTTCTATCTTCGCCTTCTGCTTCTCCATAGCATCGTTAACGGCTGCGATTGAAGATGTTTCCCAAGCTTCATAGTAAGCCTTCGTTTGCCCAGTGAAGCCGAGGACGAGGTCTGTAGCAGCATTCATGGCACTGCCAACGGCACCCGAAATCGCGTTGTAGCCGTTGGTTACGACGGCAACGTCGGAGTTGACTCCGGCTGTAATTGCTCCGCCTATCGCGCTGCAGGCTCCGCCGACAGCCCCAGCCACAGCGTTCCACGCGTTACCAATTGCGCCAGCGATTGCGCCTAGAAAGTCGGCGACGGGCTTAAGGACATTAGCAAGCCACTGAAACGCGCCAGTAACAACCTGTATGTCATAGGTGAACATGGCTGAGAGGAATGCGCCGACGGGTTGAAGGATGTTTGTCCAAAGCCAACTGAGAGCGCCTGACACAGCGTCAATCGCTGGCTTGAAAACAGCGGAAAGCGCCGAGCCGATCGCGTTAATTGCGTCTCGGAAAGGTGTGCAGTAAGTGTAAGCAGCAATAACCACTGCTACAAGCCCTGCGATCGCGAGAATAACTATTGCTATTGGGTTCGCATCCATCACAGCGTTAAGTGCGGCTTGGATGCCCGTCCAAATCTGTTCAGCACCCCCAACCGCGCCTATGATCGAGATCAAGGCTGGAATCACAGTTAACGCACTCGTCAACATCGTGGTATTCATGTTGGTTGAAGCCATGTCAGCACGTTCAATCGACACTCTGTGAGCTTCAGTTGCTATTGCGAGTTTATCAGTAGCGTCTTTCGCCTGCGGGCTATCAACGCCATATTTCTCAACTGCCACGTTATAAGCTGTCTGCGCCTTCTCTGCAGCCTCCGTGCTACGTAGCACGTTCAAGTTCGCACGGTCAACCGTTATCTGAGCTTTTTCTACTCGCTCAAAACTCATGAAAAGGGCAGCGCCAGAAAGCGCCAGGCTGTTCATCGCCATTGCCGATTTGCCGAAGCTCGCCTGAGATTCAGTTTGCTGTTCTTGAAGGTTAGAGCCTGCCTCTGTTACCTGATTGTAGTCGCTTGCGATCTGAGACGTTGCTTCATCTGTCGTGCTTACGAGACTCTGAGTGTTTCCCTCAATATCGTTGAATGTTACTGAAAGGTTAGAGCCTACGCTGTCTATGACGCTTGAGGCTTCGTCGTATGCTCGTAGGTGAATTTCAACGTCTGAACTCATTTTCGCTTAACCCTTCTGCAACTTGAAGTACCACACGGCCCATTGCTTAAGAAACTCGATTTGGAAAGGAGTCAACTCGCCTATTACTTGAAGTGTGTAACCGTATTCATGGGCGATGAAGCCGATGGTTTGGGCTCTTGTGTCGACGTCGATCCATTCACCGATGGCCGTGCCTGAAAAAAACCGCCTTCCTTCTGCAGCTTCGTCAAAAGCCTCACGACAACCTCGAAAGGCATCTTGTGTATGTCCTCAACCGCTAAGTCTTTGTTCGCCGGGAAAAGTTGCCTGAAGAGTAATTGGACACTCCTGTCTTTGTTGTCCGGGTATTTTTCGATGATCTCATTCAAGTCATCATAGCTTAGCAACACGTAACGTATGACGCCTAAGTCGTCATCACTGATTTCCCTGATTTCTTTTGCTCTTCGCACAAGCTCTTTCGGATTGAAAACCTTAACTCTCTGAAGCTTTTCACGTTCAAGTTCGTCAAGACGCTGCTCCATCTCTGAGACGTAGCTCCAATCTATCTTTTCTTCTTGTTTTTCACTCATTTTTTAACCTCCGAATTTTGAAGCTGGACGCATAAAAAAGCGTCTAAAAGAAAAAAGAGGGAAATTTAGAATGTTGCTACTATGTAGTCGTTGCCTTCGCCGCTTACCTTCTCCGCTACTATGCCCTTTTGGTCGATTTTCGTGTTGTGCGCTGTTAAGACAACGTTCTTAACTGTGATCTTTGCAGATCCGACACTTGTGCCTGCAGGTGCGAATACGAAGTCGACGGGTGTGCCTCCGTAAACCATCGCCGCAAAAGTTGTTGCGATCCACATCCTGTCGACAGCGATCTTGAAATGCTTGTTGCCAGCCGCTAAGAGTGTGGCTTTGTCGCTTCCGAGCGAGAACTCTTTGATAAGGTCAACTGCTATGTCCGCTGTTGCGCCTTGAGCGAAACCTATCACTGTTGGAGTGGCACCGTATTGGATGACGGCGTTTCGGCCTATTATTGGCAGACTCATTTTTGTCTTTTCACCTCTTCAAATTTTATACGAGATTCATAAGGAAGTTCGCGAGAACAATGTTCAGGAAATCTTCCTTATGAGCGTCAAAATATTCCTTTGGGACGGCTCCTTGCAGGTCAAAGTCCCATTGCGTTTTAATGAGCGTTAGGCAATCTTCGAAGCTTAACTTTTCAAGTTCAGTTTTGACTTCATCGTTGATGAGAAGCATCGCCAAACCGAGCCACTGCCTGTAATAACGGTCATCTTCACTAAGGTAAACAAGCAGCTTCCGAGAGAGTTGTAAGAGCTTCTGAAAGTTCCTGTCTTTAAGGTT
>Ga0315296_10005070_pt1 | contig 10619 bp, 8 predicted proteins | sample YL17G14_18_MG_FD_203921 | JGI IMG/M metagenome (GOLD analysis project Ga0315296, IMG submission 203921) | Sediment microbial communities from Yellowstone Lake, YNP, Wyoming, USA - YL17G14_18 | ecosystem: Environmental > Aquatic > Freshwater > Lake > Sediment | place: USA: Wyoming | collected... | reverse complement strand
CGATCCAAGAAAAAAGCTGGTAAACCCTCCATCACCTGCATGATATGAGGCATATTCTCCCACAATTGGATCATAAATCGAATCAGTTTTAAGAACTGATTCAGACATCTTATAATAACCATTGCTTACAGGAATAATGCCGGCAGCAACACCCCATCCCTTTGCCAATGGAAAACCCATGAGGAGATGATCAAAATTCATATCATCCGAAGAAAAACGTGAGACCCCGTCGGAGAGGATATTTATGCTATAATCAAGGCCAAAATCAAAAACAAATGAGTTTGTATCGAGACTACTGTACGACGACGGATTTGAAAAATATATTGAGCTATTGTCTCTCAATGATGTTCCAATACCTCCCATCCCAAGACTTCTGAACGATCCTGCAGGTTCCAGAGTACCAATATTGAACCTTGAATAAGGGGAATTGACAAGTTTCTGACCGGTGGCCGTAAAGGCAAAAGAAAACAGAGAGATGAAAGTGACTATTATTAGTTTATTTTGCATTGTATTCTAAAATATAATTTAAACCATCAATCACAATATCAGGCATATATGTGAGTTGATAATCGATTTTATCTTTAAGGTATCCGCTGTCGCCGCCTGTCAGTACAATTTTAAAATCAGTATGCTTTTTTTCAAACGTGCGAATATACTCATTTATTTCATAAGTCACCCCCGTAATCACACCGGCCGTTATAGCATCAGTAGTATTTCGTCCCGGGAATGTATAATTATCAGTTGGTGAAACCAGTGGTAATCTTCCGGTAAATTTGTTTAATGCCTTGAATCTCATCGTTAATCCCGGAGATATATTACCGCCTTTATAAATATCGACCGAGAGAAAATCAAATGTAATAGCAGTGCCTGCATCTATAACAAGGATTTCTGCTCCGGGAAAAAGATTGAATGCCCCGGCTACCGCAGCTATCCTGTCGGGTCCAAGTGTTTCCGGTGTTTCATATTCACTTTTGAAAGGAAGTTTGGATTTATGCGAAAGAACATGAACAAATGGAATGTTTGTAAAGAAAAGATCGGATATGAAAGGGGGTAACTTTTTCACAGATGAAACAATAGCCCTTTTTATCTTAAAACCCGATAATTCTTTTTCCAGCTCCTCGCAGCTTAACTCATTGATCCGTGAAACAGAAATTTTTTTCCGGCCTTCATAAACTGCCAGTTTTGTACTTGTATTTCCAATGTCAACAATCAGATTCATGGTACAAAAATAGTAAAAAGTGCCTAAAGTACGAATAGTGCCTAGAGTTTGGAGTGCCTAAAGTACTTAGAGTTTATGTCACATAATAACTTTAGGCACTCTAGGCACTTTAGGCACTCTAGGCACTTTTATCATAATCTGCAAGAATCTCATTAAGAATAAGGATTGCAGATTTAACTGATTTCACATCAGAGACTGTAAGGCTTAGCTTTGACGCTTTTTGTTTCATGTTCATTTGCCTTTGCTTTCTGTTTACATAGTTCATGATTGAAACGAAAAGCGCGCTACGGTAAAATTGTGAGTTGTGATCCGAAACGAAATTAGCAATGAGCAGGGTATTCTTTAATAATATTTTTTCGATTCCAATTTTTACAGCGATCCATTTAATTCTTACAATATCGAGGAGAGCCTCTGCCGGGGGAGGGATATTTCCAAACCTGTCAATAAGCTTCTTCTCAAACATTATTAATGCTTCATCTGAATCAATCTCATTCAGCTCTTTATATAACCTTATCCTTTCCGAAATATTTGAGATATATTCATCGGGGAACATAATTTCAAGATCGGTATCGATTTGAAAATCGGATACATATGGTTTTTCATGGCCTGCTTTTACCGGAACTGCAACCTTTTCTCCTTCCGTTGACGGTTCTCTGAACTCAGACTCTCTCAATTCGATCATAGCTTCATTTAATATCCGCTGATAAGTCTCAAACCCTATGTCAGCAATAAATCCGCTCTGTTCTCCTCCGAGCAGGTTTCCGGAACCTCTTATATCAAGATCCTGCATTGCAATATTGAACCCGCTTCCGAGTTCTGAAAACTCTTCAATTGCTTTAAGCCTGCGTCTTGCCTCGTGTGTGAGCGTGCTAAGCGGAGGAGCCAGAAGATAACAAAAGGCTTTTTTATTCGAGCGTCCAACTCTTCCCCTGAGCTGATGCAACTCCGACAGACCAAAGTGGTGAGCATCATTAATAAAAATGGTATTGGCATTAGGGATGTCAAGTCCCGATTCAATGATGGTGGTTGCTAATAGCACATCATAATCGCCCTGGATGAAATCGTACATCACATTTTCGATATGAATGCCATCCATCTTCCCATGGACAATTGCTGTTTTAACATTGGAGCATATGCGGTTGATCTGAGCCTGTATCTGTTTAATGTTTTCAACCCTGTTATGAATAAAAAATACCTGTCCGTTTCTTGAGACCTCATATTCAATACCTTCTTTTATTATCTCTTCGTTAAAGCCGTGTAATTCAGTTACAATCGGCATCCTGTTGGGAGGAGGAGTGTTGATTATGGAAAGGTCGCGGGCTCCCATCATCGAGAACTGCAATGTGCGTGGTATAGGAGTAGCTGTAAGAGTCAGAGTGTCGACGTTTGCCTTAATCTTCTTAAGTTTCTCTTTTACTGAAACACCGAACCTCTGTTCTTCATCAATGATAAGAAGTCCCAGATCTTTAAACTTAACATCCTGCCCGACAATCTTATGAGTGCCTATTAATATATCTATCTTTCCTTCAGATAGTTGCAAGAGGATCTTTTTTTGATCATCAGCTTTTCTATGCCGGCTTATATATTCAATGTTACATGGAAATCCTTTGAGTCGTGATGAAAATGTCTTGTAATGCTGAAGAGCAAGGATCGTTGTTGGTACAAGAACAGCTGTTTGTTTACTGTCGGAAGCCGATTTAAAAGCTGCTCTTATGGCTACTTCAGTTTTACCGAAACCCACATCACCACAAACCAGACGGTCCATGGGGTGAGCTGCTTCCATATCTTCTTTAACGGCTACTGAGGCAGTCAGCTGATCGGGAGTATCCTCATAAATGAACGATGCTTCAAGTTCGCGCTGAAGATATGAATCGGGTGAAAAAGAAAATCCCGGAGAGATCATTCTTTTTGCATAAAGATGGATCAGATCTTTTGCTATATCCTTTACTTTTGTTTTTGTATTCTGCTTCAACTTCTGCCATGTACCCGAACCAAGCTTATAAATTTTTGGTTCTGAATTATCTTTCCCCTTATACTTGGATATGCGATGAAGTGAGTGAATACCTACATAAAGGATATCATTATCCCTGTAAACCAGCTTAATGGCCTCCTGTATTTTCCCGTTAACTTCAATCTTCTCCAGTCCGCCAAACTTACCGATACCATGATCGATGTGTACAACATAATCTCCCGGATTAAGTCCTGTAAGCTCTTTTACCGAAATACTCTCTTTTCTTGTAAAGTATCCTCTTATCCTGAATTTATGATACCTGTCAAATATCTGGTGGTCGGTATATACCGAAATCTTCAGATCGTGATCAGTGAATCCGCTATGCAGATTAAGCAATAGCGGATTAAAATGTGTCTCAGGATTTATCTCTGCAAAGATATCCCTGAGCCTCTCGATCTGCGACTCGCTCTCGGAAATGATATATGTAACGTAGCCATCAGCATTATTCGAAAGAAGTTTACCGGAAAGTAATTCAAAATTTTTATTGAAAACAGGTTGGGGTTCAGTACGGAATTCAAATCTGACTTCAGGTTCAAACATGCTTTGCCTTCCGAACTCGAGCATCCTGAATTTTTTGCAATGCTCTAAAAAATGATTCCCTGTCATCACAATCTCTTTCTTGCCGGATATCTGACCCGATTCTTCCCTTTGTGTCGTCTGAGAGAAGATATTATTGATTTTTTCCTTAATATAATTTGCATCTTCAATCCATATCAGTGAGGATGGGGGTAAAAAGTCGGTAAAGGAATCATTGATCTCTTCAAGTGATATATCCTGAATGTTAGGGATTATGGATATCTGCTTGTGAATACTCACAGACAATTGATCATCAGTATTAAACGATCTTATAGTTTCGACTTCTTCGCCAAAAAAGTCGATTCGGTAGGGAAGATCGGCTGAGTAAGAAAAAACATCCGCTATGCTTCCTCTTATTGAATACTGCCCGGGTTCATATACAAAATCAGTCCTTACGAAATTGTATTCATGAAGCATCTCCTCCAGAAACTCCAATGAGATATTATCTCCTTTGCTTATATTGAAAGTGTTCTTTTTCAGGTTTTTTCTACTCACCACCTTTTCCATAACCGACTCGGGGTAGGTAATAACGATACCTTTTCTTTTTCCTGAGGCAAGATGGTTCAGAACTTCGGTACGGAGGACAATATTTGCCGGTTCGGTCTGCTCATACTGAACCGAACGTTTGTATGTTGATGGAAAAAAGAAAACTGAATCTTCGCCAGCAAGAGAAACCAGATCGTTATAAAAATAGGCAGCATCCTCTTTCTCCGGAATTATTACCACATGAGTGGTTTGTGTTTTCTGGAAAACAAGCGACAGAACCATTGCCCTTGATGAACCTGAAAGTCCTTCAATACGGATATTTCCGGTCTTGTCTGCATTTATTGTTTCAATCAGAGCCGGAAGGACAGGATGGGAGTTATAATGATCAGTTATTTGGTTTTCTTTCATTTGTCGGAGCATGCCGGCAAATTTACTAAAATGAATCCTAAAAGAGATGTTTACCAATGGAATTGAATTGTGTCGCTGAAATGTTAATTTTAGACCAAATTAGAATCCATGAAGGTTTATAAGTTTGGAGGTGCATCTGTAAAAGATGCTCCAGGGATCAGGCATCTCGCCAGGATTGTTTCGGTAGAGTCAGATAATCTGGTGGTTGTCATTTCTGCTTTCGGAAAAACAACAAATGCTCTTGAGAAAGTTCTTAAAGCCTGGTTAACCGACGACAGGTTCAGGGATGCAAACATATTATGGAGTGAAAGTACCAATAGAATACGAGGCATTTTTGACTTTAAAAAGAAGAGGATTTATGTTACCCAGGGTTTTATAGGAGGAACAGTTGCCGGTCAGACAACAACACTTGGCAGGGAAGGAGGTGGCAAAAAAATAATATAATCACCGGTCGAACAGTAGTCTCTGACCCCTGTAATCTTCCTTAATCACTCCATTATCATAAACAATTGTACCATTGACGATCGTCTGTACTACTTTTGATCTGAAGGTAGTCCCTTCAAATGGTGACCATCCGCATTTATAAAGTATATTCTCCTTCGAAACGCTCCATGGATTGGCAGGATCGACAAGACACAAGTCAGCTTTATATCCTTCCCTGATAAATCCTCTATCACTGATATTGAACAGGATAGCAGGATTATGGCACATCATTTCAACGATTTTTTCGAGACTGAAAACTTTCCTGTGCCAGAGTTCCAGCATAATAACCAGCGAGTGTTGAATAAGGGGTCCGCCGGAAGGTGCTTTGAAATAGCTGTTTCCCTTTTCGGTTAAAGTATGTGGAGCATGGTCAGTAGCAACTATATCTATAAGATTATTATTCACCCCATTGATGAGGGCATCCCTGTCGAACCGGGTTTTTATTGCCGGGTTCCATTTTATGAGAGAACCAAGGTCATCATATGATGATTCATCAAACCATAGATGGTGAACACAAACCTCTCCTGTTATCCTTTTTTGGTTTAATGGCAACTCATTACTGAAAAGCTTCATTTCATCAGCTGTTGAAAGATGAAGTATGTGGAGTCTTGTATTAAATTCCATTGCAAGTTTAATTGCATATGACGAGGAGAGAAAACAGGCTTCACGGCTTCGGATAAGAGAATGCATTTTAACCGGAACATTCTCCCCATATTTTTCTCTGTAAATCTCACTGTTTTTCCTTATTGTGGGCTCATCTTCACAATGAGCTGTTAGCGGTAAAGTGGCTTTTGCAAACAACTCCTTTAATGAATTTTCATTATCAACAAGCATGTTCCCGGTTGAAGATCCCATAAATAACTTTATACCACATACTTCCGAAGGATCAACCTTCATTACTTCATCGAGATTTGTGTTAGTGGCGCCAATATAAAAAGAGTAATTGGCAAGTGAGTTTTCAGAACCTATGCGGTATTTTTCATTAAGAATGTCGATTGTTACTGTTTGCGGATTTGTGTTGGGCATATCCATGAAAGAGGTAACCCCTCCTGCAACTGCTGCTCTCGATTCGCTATAAATATCTCCTTTATGCGTAAGTCCGGGTTCCCTGAAATGAACCTGATCGTCGATTACCCCCGGGAGCAGTAATAATCCTGTTGCATCTATTATTTTTGTCCCGGCCGGAACATTTATCTGGTCAGTAGATCCTATTGCTGAAATGAGTTCATCTTTAGTAAGAAGATCACTCCGGTAAGCCCTTCCTTCATTGATAATTGTGGCATTCTTTATTAATATGCTGCTCATTTTGAGTACTATACGGTTGTTAAACCCCTTTCCTTTTCCCCTGGTTATTCACTCCCTGTCCCCTCTCTTACCTCCTGAACTCACCCCCTGACCCCCTCTCTACTTCGTAAAGAGGGGGAAAGAAATCCACTAGGTCTTTACTTTATTTTCTCCCCCTAGGGGGAGATCCCGCTTTAGCGGGAGAGGGGGTTATTAATTTAAAACCTTTAGCCTGTAGCCTGTCACCGTTGCGCCTTTACGCCCTTACACCTTTACACCTATATATAATAAGGTAAAGTTATCCCCTTGGATATTTAGTAAAGATGCTCCTTAATTTCATTCTCAAGACCCCCCATAATGCCTCATTAAAGATTCCACCAGACATTTTTGAAGCTCCCAGTTTCCTGTCGGTAAAGATAATAGGCACCTCAACAATTTTGTAGCCCAGTTTCCAGGCGATAAACTTCATTTCAATCTGGAAACCGTAACCTACTGATCTGATATGGTCCGGTTTGATATTCTCCAGAACCTCCCTCCTGTAACATTTGAATCCGGCGGTTGTATCCATAATTCTCATTCCTGTTACCATCCTGACGTAGATAGAGGCGACGTACGACATAATGACCCTGGTGAGGGGCCAGTTGACAACGTTAACCCCGCTGATATATCTTGAACCGATTGCCAGGTCAGCACCATCATCTTTGCATGCTTTGTATAGTCTCACAAGATCGCGGGGGTCGTGTGAAAAATCTGCATCCATTTCATAAATATAGCTATAACCTTTTTCGAGAGCCCACTTAAAACCTTCAATATATGCTGTCCCTAATCCCAGTTTGCCGGGTCTCTCAATGAGGTGAAGGTTTGGGAATGATGGTTGCAGGTTTTTAACGATATCGGCAGTCCCGTCGGGTGAGTTGTCATCAATGATCAGAATATCGAAAGCAATTTTAAGGGAAGAAATAGATTTTATTATTGCTTCAACATTTTCTTTCTCTTTATAGGTAGGCATGATAACGATATTCCACATGTAATTTAATTATATGCGAAAATAAGGATTTTCAATTATCAGGCACTATATCAAAATGGTTATTTGATTTTTATAAAGAATTTTATCAAGAACCATCCGGAATCTGGTATTCTCGCACTAAGGTTTTTAAAAACATTTAGTTTAGGTCACTTTTTAATTATTATTATTATTTTAATTTTGCAAGTCAGTGAATCCTTCCTTATGAAAATGTCATTTTTGATTCTTTCCTTTTGTCTAATTATTTCAACTTCGGGCTTTTCGCAAGAAAAAAAGTGGCAGGTCGGTTTGTTCTCATTCTTTGACAATACCGAATTTGGACATTCTGCCGTTCAGATTCCTCAAACTATGTCCGGTGTGCTTTTTTTACCTGAAGTGGGTTTATGCTGGGATTCAATCCACCATGTGAATGTCGGTTTGGATTTATTGCATGAGTTTGGAAGTGCCAGGGCTATCGACTATTTCTATCCTACAGCTTATTATGAAATGGACAGAGAGCCTTTCAGATTTTATATGGGTGCTTTTCCCCGAAAATATGCAGTTGAAAAATACCCTCGCATCTTCTTTCAGGATTCAATATCCTATTATCGCCCCAACATCAATGGGATATTCTGGGAATTTTACAAAAAGCAGAATTATATTAATGTTTGGCTGGATTGGACAAGTCGTCAGTCGCAAAGTATGCGTGAAACATTTTTTATGGGAATTTCAGGAAGATACAATCTTGGAATTCTGTATGCTCAACATTTTGGCTATATGTTCCATTTTGCGGGTAAAACGAATCCAATTGTAAATGACGCTTTGCACGACAACGTCGTATTCCTGACTTCGCTTGGGCTGGATTTTGCAAAAATAACGAACCTTGAGAAGCTTGAAGCAAATGCAGGCTGGGTCGTAGGCATGGATCGTGCCCGTGCAGATCAGACCGGTTGGATTATACAACAGGGACTCTTAATGGAAACAAAAATTGAATACAAGGGCATTGGTATCTTCAACAGCTTCTACAGAGGTCGTGGCCAAATGAATTATTACAATGACCATAATAATGACCTTTACTGGGGCGATCCTATTTACAGAGCAAAAACTTACAATCGGTCAGATATCTATGTGAGCTTCATTAATAACAAAGTTGTAAGTACAAAACTTATATATTCACTACATTTTGTGGAAAACACAATGTATCACGAACAATCATTAAAGGTCACTTTCAACCTCAATAATTACTAGACTAATTGAATAAACAACCGCAAATTCGCTGGTTTTTCAATCCATGTAAAATGACCCCCTGGGATAATAAAAAAATATTTTTTGCCTTTCTCACGGCTTGGTTTTTGGTTAATCTCCTACAGGCAATTTTTACCGAAGTATTAAGTGATGAAGCATATTATTACATGTACGGAAAAAATCTTGACTGGGGCTACTTCGATCATCCCCCGATGGTTGCTTTATTAATAAGGATCAGTTCTCTCTTCTTTGATGGAAACCTGGGCATCCGGTTAATGACTGTACTACTCCAATTGGGAACCCTGTTCTTAATTTGGAAAATTCTTGCTGTTAAAGAGCCTGGTCCGGCACAGGTGTTCATGTTTTTCATAATAGCAAGCTCATTGTGTATGTTCTCGGCTTATGGGGTTTTTACTACACCGGATGGGCCTCTCCTGTTTTTTACGGCACTATTTTTATATATCTATAAAAACTATCTCAAAGAACAGAGTTGGAGGACAGTTATTATCCTCTCGATTTCAATGGCCGGGCTTGTTTACAGTAAGTATCAGGCAGTACTGGTAATCGGTTTAGTAGTCTTATCCAATCTCAGGCTTTTGAAAATGTATAAATTCTGGCTGGCCGGGATAGTTGCCGTACTTTTACTTTCTCCTCATATCTATTGGCAGATTGCCAACGATTTTCCCAGCTTCAAATACCATTTAGTGGATAGATCGGAAGGTTTCAGGTGGTTGTACTTTTTTGAATATATTCCAAATCAAATGGCTGTCTTTAATCCTTTTATCCTGGGGGCGATCATTTATGTCCTGATAAAGTACAGACCAGAGGATTTATTCACCAAAGCACTTTACTTTCTGATAATCGGGTTTATAGGCTTTTTCTGGCTCACCTCAGTTAGAGGCCATGTGGAACCACACTGGACAATAGCCTGTTCGGTCCCAATTATTATCTTGCTTTTTAACAGAATCAGCCAAAGCCAGGTATTAAAACGATATGTCCGGAAATGTATCATTCCCTCACTAATACTGCTCTTTCTTATTCGTATCTTTTTGATTACCAATCTGCCTCTTGTCAGTTATGTGGGTTTCGATGGAAAAGAAGAAAAATATAAATTCATTGAATCTGTTTCAAATGACCTGCCTGTTGTTTTCTTGGGTTCATTTCAGGGTCCTTCATTATTTACTTTTTTCACAGGTAAAGAATCTTTCGCAATTAGTACCTTATATACACGGCAAACCCAATTTGATATCTGGCAACTTGAAAAGAATTACCAGAATAAACCAGTGTTTGTGGCTGGTTACGAAGTGGTTGGATCGAAACTGTTTGAAAAAGGCAGGATTAAGTTTACAGGCTTCAAAACCGATTCCCTGCAGACAACGAACCGGATGAAAATAGTCTATGATGAACCTATGAAAACTATGAAATCCGGCGATTCCATTAAAATTGATAATCATGATTGACGAATTGGTTGTTCTCAAGTTTATAAAGTTTTGTGTTGTAGGGTTTTCGGGAATGGTGATTGATTTTAGCACAACATGGCTGTTAAAGGAAAAGGTCAGGGTCAACAAGTACATCGCCAATTCAACAGGTTTTATTCTTGCTGCAACATCCAATTACATATGGAATCGCTTTTGGACATTTCAAAGTGAAAATGACCACATAGCAACAGAATATCTCTCATTTATTATTATTTCTTTAGCAGGCCTGGTAATAAATAACCTTCTGGTATATTTCTTTTCCGATAAGATGAAATTCAATTTCTATTTGTCTAAATTAATTGCAATAGGCGTTGTTACTTTATGGAATTTCATAATGAATTTTTTAATTACTTTTAGGTGATTAATAATTTTCATTCCGGGGTACAAGATTATAATAAATCAATACTGAAATGGTGCAAAATTCAA
>Ga0315296_10005069_pt1 | contig 10619 bp, 11 predicted proteins | sample YL17G14_18_MG_FD_203921 | JGI IMG/M metagenome (GOLD analysis project Ga0315296, IMG submission 203921) | Sediment microbial communities from Yellowstone Lake, YNP, Wyoming, USA - YL17G14_18 | ecosystem: Environmental > Aquatic > Freshwater > Lake > Sediment | place: USA: Wyoming | collected... | reverse complement strand
ATAAATTAAGAAAATTTAATAAAATCTTTATCAATTTTTCATCACGAGGCTGGCATGGATTAACATAAAAGCACCGTCTTGATATAATATACTCCAGAAATATGAATAATAAATTAACTTTAACCAGACTGGTACTGGCTATTATCAGTATGGCTCTGGAACAGGTGGCCATCTGGGTGATATGGCGCTGGCTGCTTCCTGAGTTCGGGATAAAGCTGCATCTTTCCGTGCTTATCGGCGTTATGTTAGCCTGGGCTGTATTCGGTACCTGGCTTTTTATTTTTACCACCCGGGCCTTGCAAAGACAGGCACTGGTCGGGTTGCCGTCCATGGTTGGCGCTACGGGCAAGGCCGTCGGCAGGCTGGCACCAGAGGGTATGGTAAAGATAAGGGGGGAGCTCTGGGGAGCCACCTCCGCCGGGGGCAATATCGATGCCGGTGAGAAAATCGTGGTGATAAGTGAGGATGGCCTGAAATTACTCGTGCGCAAAGTCGGCGATACCGGCTCTACACATTGAAGAGAAAAGTAACGACATCGCCGTCCTGGATAACGTATTCCTTACCTTCGAGGCGGAGCAGCCCTCTTTTACGGGCCTCGGCGATGCTGCCGCACTTCACCAGGTCGTCAAAGCCGATACCTTCGGCGCGGATAAAGCCTTTTTCCATGTCCGTGTGGATTTTACCGGCGGCTTTTACTGCCGTGGTGCCTTTCTTGATAGACCAGGCTCTGACCTCATTCGAGGCGATGGTGAAGAATGAAATCAGGTCCGAAAGCTCATAGGACGTCTTTATGGTGCGCTCCAGCCCCGATTCTTTTAAGCCGAAATCGGCGCGGAATTCCTGTGCGACGCTATCTTCCAGCTGCGCCAGCTCCATTTCCAGCTTGCCACAGAGAGTGATAGCGCGACATTTCGTGCCGGAGTATTGTGAGTTCACTTCTGCCTCCAGGGATGCTGCCCGGGGAATCTGCTCTTCGCCGATATTTACCACGATAAGCAACGGTTTGGCGGTAAGAAACTGGTAGTTGGTAATAATTCTGGCCTCGGACGACTCCATAGCCAGCGCCCGGAGGGGTTTATCGTTTTCCAGTTCGACCTTGAACCGCAATAAAATTTCTTTTTCCTGCAGGAAACCCTGGCGCTCGCCGGGTTTGGCTCCCTTCAGGGAAGTTTCCAGTTTCTCCAGCCTTCTCTCCATGATAGCCAGGTCGGAAAAGACTAGCTCCATATTGAGGGTGCCGATATCTCTCTTTACATCCAGGCTGCCCTGGGGATGCGGTATGCTTTCATCGGTAAAGGCGCGGACGACACAGATAAGCGTAACGACGGTGCTTAGCTGGTTCAGCAGTTGGCCGCCTATCCCTTTGTCCTGGGCCAGGGTCTTGACCGAGGCCCCGACGTCGATATATTTGGCTTCAACCGGCACTACCTTTCCGGGGTGGAGCATATCCTCCAGGACCTTTAGGCGCGGCTCCGGGACGCGGGTGATGCCGATGTGGGGGGAGAGGCCTTCCGTGGCGTGGGTGACTGTATCCGCTTTGCCTCTGGTCAGGGCGTTAAAAACGGATGTCTTACCGCTCTGGGGCAGGCCTATGATGCCGATGTTGATACTCATCAGTATGATGCCTGGCTGCCGATGGGGATAAAGTTATCAGCGGCCTTTCCTGACTATTTCCCGGCCTCTTTTGAGGGCCAGGTCCCTTTCGTCTATATTCAGTTTGTCGTTGGCAGCCAGGTTGAGCAGGACGAGCAGCGATTCGTGGGAGCCCATATCGCCGAGCAGGTTGATAGCCTGAACCCTCATTTTACTGGCCAGTTGCAGGTCCGTAGCGATGGCTGCCATTTTCTTAAGTTCATCGATTTTGTCACTTTCCTGGGGACTTTCCGACATTGTTTTCACCTCTCGATTTCACAGTGCGGTTAACCGTATATTATTGTGCTCTCTGAGCGATTATTCCTTAATGGCGGTGTTTTGTCAACTCTAAATGAAGAGAGCGTTAAATAATAATTTGGTATCATTCCAGTCTTCCTACAATTGTCATTCCAGCCTACTCTGTCATTCTGAGCGAAGCGAAGAATCCGTGGGAGGAGTGGTATCCTGGATTCTCGGGTCAAGCCCGAGAATGACATTATTAAACACCCCTTTTTCTATTATGGTACAATGGGTAGACTCTAATGTGGGAGCTAAAACTTTGCTGCATATACTTATCGGCGGGGATGATTTTTCCATCCGCCAGGCGCTCGAACAGATAAAAAAGAGCATCGGCGACCCGTCAGCTATGATGACCAATACCACCGAACTTGACGGGAGGCAGGTAACGCCCGAACGGCTGCGGGCTACCTGTGAGACCGTCCCGTTTCTTGCGGAGAAGCGACTTGTTATCGTCGAGGGATTGCTGGAGAGTTTCGAGCCTAAGGTCAAAAACGGCAGGAAAAAATCGTCCCGACCGCCCGACCAGACTGAAGAGTATCGGGCGATAGTCGATGGTATCAAAAAGTTACCGCCATTCACAGAGCTGGTTTTAATTGGAGGCAGGATAAACGACCGTAATCCGCTGCTGCGTGAGTTGATGTCTGCAGCCAGGATAAAGTCGTTCTCCTTGTTGAAAGAGTTCCAGTTGCGCCAGTGGGTTGAGCGGCGGGTGACTGGTACAGGCAACGCTATATCGCCGCAAGCGGTAGCTTTAATGGTCCGGTTCGTCGGCAGCGACCTCTGGACGATGGCTAATGAGGTAGATAAGCTGGTCCTGTTCACCGGGGGGCGCCGCATCGAGGAAGCGGATGTACGGTCGGTGGTGAGCTATGCTCAGGAGGCCAATGTCTTTGCCATGGTCGATGCCATCCTCGAGTTCAGGGTCAGCGCTGCCCAGGAGCTATTACAGCAGTTGTTCAGGCAGGGGGCGGCGCCGGCCCAGCTTCTGGTTATGCTATCTCGACAGGTTAGAATCATCTTCCAGGTAAAGGAAATGAGAGGGCGAGGAAAGTCCCGGGGCGATATCCAGAGTAAACTGGGACTGACCCGCGATTTTGTTCTGCGCAAGGCCTGGCAGCAGGCGGATAAATATTCCCCGGCGCGATTACATGAACTGTACCATAAGCTCCTGGAAACCGACATCTCCATCAAGACGGGGAAATTCGACGGCGAGCTTGCCCTTGATATATTGATTGCCGAACTGGGGCAGCGGGGCGCCGTTTCCGCTTGACAAATTGACGTAATGTATCGTAAGTTACCTGAAAGCGGTAAGTTTTGCCCTAAATGTCATTCTGAGGAATCCGCCTAAGGCGGATGACGAAGAATCTGTGGGTGGGGCTGGCAGTCCACAGATAGTCCCCACCACCCTCAGACCCTTCACTACGCTCAGGGTGACATGAATAACGTTCTTTTAAGGCAAGACTAAAGCGGTAAAAAAGGGGTCAGAGATGTCGGTACAGTCACCACAGGACCAGTATATTAAAGTCGGCAACATCAACACGCGCTTCTGGGCGGCAGGTGATAAAGGAACGCCGGTCATTTTTGTCCACGGCCTGGGGGGCTCGATAGAAAACTGGGTACATAACTTCGATGCGCTGGCACAGCATCATCGCGTCTATGCTATGGATTTGGTCGGATTTGGCCGCGCCGAAAAAACTCCCTTAACACATGATTTAAAAGTCCTGGTGAGATTTATTAACGACTTTATGAAAACACAGAGCGTAGAAAAGGCCAGTCTGGTCGGGAACTCCCTGGGGGGAGGCTTGGTGCTGCAGTTTGCCATTGAGTTTCCAGGTAAGGTGGAAAAACTGGTGCTTGTGGATAATGCGGGGATGGGGAGAGCGGTAATTATTGACTTTAAAGTGGCGTCACTTCCCCTCATCGGTGAATTCTTGACCAGGCCCAGCCGGAAAGGAACCGCCCGGATATGGAAGAAAGTCGTTTATGATTCATCCCTGGTAACAGAGAGGTTGGTAGAGGAGTGCTACGGACTGATCACTCTTCCCGGTACGCAAAAAGCCTTGCTGGCAACCCTGCGCGCTGGCATAAACTTACGCGGACAGCGTGCTGACCTGACTGGCGCTTTGTTAGGCAAACTTGGAACTATTACCGTACCTGCCCTGATTTTCTGGGGACAGCAGGACCGTGTCCTGCCTTTAGCCCATGCGCATATCACTGCGAAAAAAATCCCTAACGCTAAGTTACATATCTTTGACCACTGCGGGCATATGCCGCAGCTTGAGCACCCCGAAGAATTCAATAAGCTCGTGCTGGACTTCCTGGCATAATAGGATAAAATGGTAATAGCATGACAGGACAGCATAAAGCACCGGTACTGGCTGTAGACATCGGTGGCACCAAAATATTGACCGCCATTTTTTCTGCCGATGGTCAAATGCTGGCTAAGGACGTTGCTCCGACCCTGGCTCATGAAGGTGTCGACCCGGTCATCGGTCGACTCTGCTCGGCTATTGCTGGCCTTCTGGAGAGCAACAGGATGAAGCCTTCTCAGTTGGGCGCTATCAGTATTGCCTGTGCCGGCGGCATCGACTCGGGACGTGGTGTGGTGGTAACGCCTTCTCCCAACATGCCGGGCTGGGTCGATGTCCCGCTTGGAGATATTATTCAAAAGAGATTTAAAGTAGATACTTTTCTCGTCAATGATGCCAGCGCGGCGGCCTTGGGAGAGTACCGTTTCGGTGTGGGGAGAGGGGTGAAAAATCTCGTTTTATTCACGCTGGGCACGGGTATTGGCGGCGGCATTATCGCCGATGGTAAACTCTATCTCGGTGCCGTCGGAGGTGCCGCGGAGCTCGGCCACATGGCTATCGATACTAATGGCCCCAGGTGCGGCTGCGGCAATACCGGCTGTCTGGAAATGCTGGCTTCCGGAACGGCCATATCCAGGGATGCTATAGGGCGTATCAACAAGGGGGACAAATCTTCTCTTGTTGACATGGTGGGGGGAAAGTTAGAAGATATCACCGCGGAGGCAGTTGGCAGAGCTGCCCGGAATGGCGACAATCTAGCGCGGGATGTTATCGCACGGGCGGCTTTTTATCTGGGTATCGGCATGGTCAATATCGTTAATATCTTCAACCCGGAAATGATAGTCATCGGCGGCGGCATGGCGGAACTCGGAGATATGTTAATTGAGCCGGGCCGGCGGATGGTTGCCGAAAGGGCTTTCTCGATATCCGCGCGTTTAGTGCGTATCGTTACCGCTCAACTCGGTAATGAGGCCGGAGTCTATGGCGCTGCGGCTTTTGCTCTTGATATAAGGAGGACAAAATGAAGGTTCGTAAAGCGGTAATTACGGCGGCCGGCTGGGGCACCCGGTTTCTGCCCATTACCCGGTCTCAACCTAAGGAAATGCTGCCCCTGGTGGATAGACCCCTGATTCAGTATTCCGTGGAGGAGGCTATAAAGTCCGAAATCGAGCAGGTAATCATGGTGACGGCCATGGGCAAGCGAGCTATTGAAGACTACTTCGACCGCTCCCTTGAACTGGAATACTATCTGGAACAAAAGGGTGAAATCGAGCAGCTGCGGCGGATGCGGGAGCTATCCAGCCTGGTGGATATTTACTATATCCGGCAGAAGGAACAGCTGGGACTGGGACATGCTGTTCTGATGGTGAAGGATATCGTTGGCGATGAACCTTTTGCGGTAATGCTCCCCGATGACATTATCGATAGTGACGTGCCCGGTTTGAAGCAGATGATAGGAGTCTATGAGAAATTCGGGGCTGGCGTGTTAGCCGTTGAGCGTGTCAGCGATGAGGATACCGGGAAATACGGCATTATCGAGCCGGAGCGGGTGGCTAAAGGAGTTTATCAGGTGCTGAGCCTCGTGGAGAAGCCGGAACCGTCACAGGCGCCGTCCCGCCTGGGTATTGTGGGCAGGTATATACTAACGCCCCTGATATTTGATATTTTAAAATTCACCCCGCCGGGCAAGGGTAACGAGATTCAGTTGACCGATGCCCTTCAGTTGCTGCTGAAGCGTCAGAAGCTTTATGCCTGTGAGCTTGAGGGGGTGCGCTATGACGCCGGGACGCCGCTGGGCTGGCTGAAAGCTAACATGGCGCTGGCTTTTAAGCGTGAAGATATCGGGCCGGAGCTCAGGGCTTACCTGAAAAAGCTGCTATAATTGAGGTAATCTCCCTTTAATCCTGCCTGAAATTTACAGCAGTCCTCTCTCCCTTCAGGGAGAACCTTCAGGGTGAACCCATTGAGGGAGAGGTGAATACAAAGAGCAAGGGGTTATTGAGATTAAAATGACCAGACCTGTTGTCGCCATCGTTGGCCGGGCCAATACCGGTAAGTCCACCCTGCTTAACAGGATTGTGGGGAAACCCCTGGCGATTACCGAGGACCTGCCGGGGACTACCCGCGACCGCAACATGGCCACGGTCACCTGGCGGGGAGTCGAATTTACCCTGGTCGATACCGGAGGTCTGGAAATTGAGCCACGTTCCACAATAGCCCGGGGCGTGAAAACACAGGTGGAAACAGCCATCAGCGAGGCAGATGTTATCGTTGACTTGGTAGACACTATCGACGGCGTAACACCAGCAGACTTTGAGATTGCCGATGTACTCCGTCGTGTCAACAAGCCCGTGCTGGTGGCGGCTAATAAGGCCGATAATGACAGGCTGGAAACCGAAGCCCTGGAATTTTACGAACTGGGGCTGGGAGAACCCCTGGCCCTCAGCGCCCATCATGGCCGTGGCGTCGCCGAGCTGCTGGACAGGATAATAGAATTACTGCCATCGCGGCCACCTGTCGAGACCGCACCGGAAGCTATCAAGGTGGCTATTGTCGGCCGACCCAACGTCGGTAAATCAATGCTGTTAAATACGCTGGTGGGCGATGAGCGGGCGATTGTCGATGAAGCACCGGGGACAACCCGCGATGCTGTAGATACGCCGTTTGACTTTGAGGGGCAAAGTGTGCTACTTATTGATACAGCCGGCGTCAGACGGCGGGGACGGGTGAAATCCGGGGTAGAACAATACAGCGTGCTACGGACTCTCCGGGCAATCGACCGGGCGGATATCGTCCTGCTTGTTCTTGACGCTACCGAGATAGCAACCACCCAGGACACACATATTGGCGGGTACATTCAACAGGCCGCCAAAGGCATTATAATCATCGTCAATAAATGGGACCTGATTGAAAATAAAGATATAGCCGGGTGGAATAAACTCGTTAAGAGCCAGTTCAAATTTGCCTCTTACGCGCCGATATTGTATACTTCGGCTAAATCGGGACAGGGAGTAGACAGGATTATGCCCCAGGTCAGCCAGGTTTACCAGGAGAGGCTCAAAAGGCTGTCCACCGCCACGGTAAACAGCGTTATCCAGCAGGCGCTTATGGCGCATAACCGACCGCGAAGCAAGAACAAGCAGCTGAAAATCTTTTACGCCACTCAGGCGGAAGTAAACCCGCCGACTTTCGTCATCTTCACCAACGATGCCAGATTAGTCCATTTCTCATACCGGCGTTATCTGGAAAACCAACTACGCCAGGCATTCGGCTTTTCCGGTACACCGCTTCGTTTAACTTTCAAGACAAGGGGTGAACCATGACAGCTTTAATGTACATTGCCGTAGTCCTGATAAGCTACACACTGGGCTCGATACCATTCGGTCTCTTAATCAGCAAGAGATTCGCCAATACAGATATCCGACAGGTCGGCAGCGGCAAAATAGGCATGACTAATGTCCTGCGGACGGCCGGGAAAAAAGCTGCCGCTCTCTCACTCATTCTCGACATAGGCAAGGGGGCGCTATCGGTTCTGATTGCCGCTCTGATTTTCAGCAGCAAGAGTCAGGCAAATACCGGTATCTTTACCTGGATAGAAAGCGCCAAGGTCCTGGCGGCTTTATCGGCGATTGCCGGTCACAGCTGGTCAATATTCCTCAAATTTAAAGGCGGGCGCGGCGTGGCTACATTTATCGGCGGCCTGCTGGCCCTGCACTGGACTGCCGGTATCGTCGGCGGGGCATTCATACTTGGCATCGGTTTCAGGACTAAATACATGTCGCTCGGCTCGATTATCGGAGCCGTCACCGCCTTCATCATGCTGATGTCATTAAATGTTCTGGAAGTTGACTTTTTAAAGCCATATCCCCCATTTGAATATGTGGTCTTTTCCATGATAAGCGCCATATTTATCTATGTAATGCACCGCGACAATATCATCAGGCTGTTCAATGGCACGGAACGCAAAATCGGCGATAAAGTCAAGGCATCACCTTCACCTTCTACCAACGACCCCGAATAAGGCATCCCATCCATATCAGCAAGTACGAGTGATAGTATATGCAGAAAATCGCCATTGTCGGCACGACCACCTGGGGAATCACGCTGGGTTTATTGCTGGCTAATAATGGCATAGACGTCAGGTTATGGGCAAGGACAGAGCGAGAAGCCAGCAGACTCAGGAAAAAAGGCCCCGACCCCACCCGATTCCCCGGCATCACGCTGCCAAAGCAGATGGTAATCACCAGCAAGCTCGATGAAGCTATGGATGATATCAACGCCGTCATCATGGCGGTGCCTTCGGCAACGATGCGGCAGAATATCTCCCGGGTTGCGCACCATCTTACCAGGTCTGCCATCGTGGTGAGTGCTGCCAAGGGGCTGGAAGTAGGCAGCAATAAACGCATGTCACAGGTAATCGCCGAGGAGATAAATCCACGTTTTGAGTCCAATATTTGCGTGCTTTCCGGGCCGAATCTCGCGCGTGAGATTATGCAGAACCGTCCCGCCGCCGCCGTAGTAGCCGCCGAAAATAAGGAGACCGCCAAGAAAGCTCAAAAGCTGCTGACGTGTCCCGGCTTCTGCGTTTTTACCAATACCGATTTAATCGGAGTGGAACTGGGTGGGGCTTTAAAGAATATTATTGCGCTTGGCGCCGGTATCGCTGATGGACTCGGCTACGGGGATAACGCTAAAGCTGCTTTTATGACACGGGGCCTGACCGAAATAACCGCCCTCGGCATGTCGCTGGGGGCAAATCCGCTTACCTTCTCCGGACTCGCCGGACTGGGCGATGCTATTACGACCTGCGCCAGCCGATTAAGTCGCAATCACTACGTAGGCTCTGAGCTGGCCAAGGGCCGTCCTTTGCAGGAGATTCTCGAATCCATGCACGAGGTAGCCGAGGGCGTAAATACTACCCTCGTCGCCCGGGAACTGGCGCAGCAACTCGGACTGGAAATGCCGATTACGGAAAAGATTTACCAGGTGCTCTACGAAAACGCCGACCCCCATCAGGCAGCAGTTGAGCTTATGGGCGGTAATGCCAAGCATGAACTGGCCGGGCGAAGGTGGCGATTGTTCTCTCTTTTCCGACAGCGAAAACGTGCTTCAACCCCATCACCTTAGGAACCGGCCCCCGTCCCCTTCGCACCACCCAGACTCTTCGCCAGCTCTTCAAAAAGCTTACGCTGCTCCTTCGTCAACGATTCAGGGGTTACCACGCGCAGCATAACCATCTGGTCGCCGCGCCCGATTCCATGCAGGTGGGGGATACCTTTATCTCTCAAGCGAAAGACCTTGCCCATCTGGCTGCCGGACGGTATTTTTAGCTTGCTCGCGCCATAAAGTGTGGGAACTTCAACTTCGGCCCCGAGAGCCGCCTGAGCGAAATTGACCGACAGCTCATAGAGAACGTTATCACCTTCCCGGGTAAAATACTCGTGCGGTTTTACCGAAATCATAACATACAGGTTACCCGGCGAGCCGCCCCGAGAACCGGCATCGCCCTCGCCGGAAAGTCGTATGCCATTGCCATCGTCAATTCCGGCGGGCACCTTGACCGAGATGTGCCGCTTATTTTTCTGATAACCAGAACCCTTGCAGTCACGGCAGGGGTCTGTAATCAGAGTCCCCTCGCCATGACACTGTCCGCAGACGGCCGTGTTGATAAACTGACCGAAGATGCTGCGCTGTACCCGGCGTATCTGGCCGGCACCGTCACAGGTAGGGCAGCGGCTGGGCTGACTGCCCGGCCTGGCACGGGTACCACGACACGTGGAGCAAACCTCGGTACGCGCGATATCTATTTCTTTGTCGCAGCCCAGGGCCGCCTCTTCAAAGGTGACCGATACGGTATAACGAAGGTCATCACCACGTCGGGTCGCCTGGCGAGTAGTCCGGCCGGTCCCGCCGAAGAAGGCTTCAAAGATGTCTCCGAAGCCGCCCATGTCAAAGCCTTCGAAGCCCCTGCCGAAGAAGCTTTCGGTGCTATTATGGCCGAACCGGTCATAACCGGCGCGCTTATCGGCGTCCGAAAGGACTTCATAAGCCTCGTTGACTTCCTTGAACTTCTCCTCGGCGCCATCATCATGATTACGGTCAGGATGATACTGGAACGCCAGCTTACGAAAAGCCTTCTTGATATCCTCATTCGAGGCATCACGGGATAAACCGAGCACCTCATAATAGTCGCGTTTCACAGCCATGTTATTCCATCCAACCTTCCGAAAAGCAGGAGCCCGCCAGCGCTGTTCCTGAGAAAAAACCTCCGGAAGGCATACTTTCAATTCTATGATACTAGCGGGGATAAATGCTTGTCAATAAAGCTAACCCTGAAAGGGCCCGGCCCTACAGCGAAAGAGAGTACCTTATTCAATC
>Ga0315296_10005068_pt1 | contig 10620 bp, 17 predicted proteins | sample YL17G14_18_MG_FD_203921 | JGI IMG/M metagenome (GOLD analysis project Ga0315296, IMG submission 203921) | Sediment microbial communities from Yellowstone Lake, YNP, Wyoming, USA - YL17G14_18 | ecosystem: Environmental > Aquatic > Freshwater > Lake > Sediment | place: USA: Wyoming | collected... | reverse complement strand
CGTCACGGGCCAACGGCGGCGTGTCAGCCGCGGCGGCCGCACCAACTCACATCGACCCAGCCGAACCATCTCGCGGCGGCCGTCGGGTGCAGTTGCGTGAGACAGCGCTATTCCTGAAACGCCTGCTTCCACCGCTTGCGCGGATCGTCAAAGCGGATTCGCGACGGTTCGAACGCCTCGGGATCATACGCACCGCCGGACCATTGCACCAACTGCGCGTGGTCCGGGTGCCTGGGGTCGGCAATGGCCGCAAGAAAATCGGCATACCCGTGAACACCGCCACAATCCTCCGGCGGGCACGCTCGGGCGCCTGCCACGCAGCGGGGATACGTCACGGACTCCTCAAGAGGCAGCTCCTCCTCGCACATCAAGAGATGGCGCCAGTCGTCGCCGAAGTCGTAGACGTACAGCGCTGGGAGCGCGTCCAGGCTCGATGCGCGATTGAAGTAGCCTGAGATCTTGACCTCCCAGTCCGGAGTACGGGGCCGTTCGTCTGGGAAGTCCTCATCCGGAATACCGAGCAGGTCGAGCTGTCGCCGTTTCGGGTGAAACACCCTGAATTCGTGCAGGTGGTAGTCCAGCCAGCCCATCGCATCCTGGATCGCCACGTGGAGGTCCCAGAACGAGTAGTGCTCCGGAACCTGGATGCGCCGCCACACCAGCGGATTCGTTTCACTCAGGACGACCAGAAACTGCAAGACCGACCGAAGCCGCTGATCCTTTGGCCTGTGGTGGGATGCACGGATTGTCGTCACCTTTCCAGCCATTTGTTCTTTGCGCTGTCTAACGATTCGCGATGAGCCGTGGCGTATCGATCAGCGCCGGCGCCGACGGCTCCAGCGCGTTGTTATGCGACGTCGTAGTCTTTGAAGAGCCTCAAGGGCGCGTGCTTGGCAATGGCCTCGAAGTCCTCGTCGACCGCGAAGAGCTCATGGTTGCCGACGATGGCACACGCCCCGATCAGGCAGTCCACTCCCGACACGTGGAGCCCTTTGCTCAGGCACGCGTTCTTCACTCGGGCAGCCTCCACATGCTCCCGAACGCCCTCGGGAAGCACCGCGAATCCGGCGAGGAGCTTCGCGCTCAGATCGTTGAACTGTCGTTGGGATCGAATGCCGCTCAGCACCTCTTGCAGAACGATACCTGGCATGCCTAAAGGATCCTCGCTGGCCATGAGGTCCTGGAACACCGCCTGCAGCCACCGCTCCTCTGACGCGACGCGCTTCCGCCGGAACACCCTCGACAGGACGGACGTGTCAAAGAGGATCACCGGGCCCGCCGTTCTTTCTTGTAGTCGTACTTCCGGTCGTAGTCGACCTTCCCGACGAGTTTGGCCAACTCGAGACGTTGACGCCGTTGGATGAACTCACGCAGGGCTTCGTTCACCGTCTCGCGCTTCGTGCGGTACCCACCGACTGTGCGGGCCTGCTCGAGGAGTTGATCGTTGATGGCAAGGTTTGTCGGCATACACACCAATGCTACACATTCCTCTTGTGTGAATCAAGTCCTCTTGGCGCAGTGCCCCAGGAGTCGCCTCACGGCCTGCGAATGAGCTGCGTGCGACACAATTCGGACGCGCGCCGGCTCCATGCGCGGGTTCGGCGGCCTCAAGCGTGGAGAAGCCTACCTTGCCTTCCTCGCGGAAACCAACGAGATGCGCACAAACGATGTGCGCTGCTATCGCACGACGCGGTAGCGCACGGTGTAGCTCACGAGAACGGAAATGGGACATCCATCGACCTTCGCAGGTGAGTAGATCAGCAGGGATGCCGCGCCGACGGCTGACGCCTCCAATTGGCGACCGAGTGGCGCACCTTGGACACGAACGTCAGTGACGCCGCCGTCCTCCTGGATGGTGAACAAGACCTGCACCGCACCTTCCGTCCTGTGCTCCAGCGCCGCAGCAGGGTACAGCACCTCGAACTCGCTGATCGCCAGCTTACGCGGTGGTGTCGCCTTTCCTCCCGCAGGTGGCCAGTCCCGTCGAAGGCAGGGATTCGTTTCCTCTTTGACGAGCGACAAAGCCAAGCGTCGTCGTTCCTCTCCCCCCGAAGGGATCGGTCGGCCGTCCTGGCCAAGCGCCTTGGCAATCTCGCCCATGACCGCCTGGTTCACGTTCCGCACGTTGTACGCCGTGGCCGGGGCCGACGTCATCGCATGACGGCCTTCAACCACCGAGCCTACGTAGACGCGTGCAGGCTCCGCGAACGGCGAGACGAACACTTCGAAGCGAACCCGTTTCGCGACGTAGGCGTCAGATAGCGCGGGTCTCGGCAGCCAAGCTAGCTCCGTCGAGTCAAGCGCTCGCCACTTCGTGAGCACCACCTGGTTCGTCCGGTCGACTCTCTCCGACCCAAGTCCCAGCTCCTTCAAGCGCCTCTGGACTACTTCCCACGCGTCATCGGAGCGCATGGCGAAGAGGCGGCTTTCGGACCCAACCCCTCTCCCCTCTGGGTCCGAGGACGGGGCGTCTTGCGCCGACCCCACCAAAAAGGACCCAGTCACGACGGCCGCCATCACCAGCTCGACGATCATTGTCCGCCGATCTCCTTCAATGTTCGTCAGGTCGTTTCACGGGTTGTCTCGGTCCCCCGAACGATTCGCGCATCAGCCGCGCGCGGTCCTTCGGCGGCTTCGACCTTTGCTGCGCGTCGGCTGCATGCGTTTGCTAGCCGGCCTTCGGCCGACGAGCTTGTCGTATTCGGCGTGCGATCCGATCCAGAACCACACCAAGTCACGCCCTGCCTCGACTGCCAGGGATCGGTAGTGCAATCCGACGCGGACCGACCAGCACGGGCCGGTCTTCCTGAAGTGTAGTGACCGATGGGATGGTTCGGTCTTGAGTAATTCGTAGCTTCGATCGGCCAGTCGTTGGATCTCCTGAGGCAACTTGCGGTAGCAGCGCCAGAAGCGTAGGGTGGCGTAGTGTGTCACAGTTCGCGCGTGCGGCCTGCCTGATGATCCCGAAGAGCCTCGCGGGCCAGCGCGTCGAGCCGGCCAGCAGTGGTATCCTGGTCAAGCTGTCGATCCCACACCGCCGCGTCGTAGTCAGCAAACCACTTCCGAAACCGCGCCAGGTCCTTCTTCGGAAGTCGCTTCACGGCACCGGTGATCTGCTCCACGCTCGTCATAGGAGAAGCCTACTCCTCCCCCGCGTAGTTGACAATTGATCCGCCGGTTTGTCCGCTGAACGCCTGCCGCTCAGCCGCGAGCGGTACATTCCACGATTCCGAATCAACTCGGAGCCCTGCACCGCTCGTCGGCTGCAGCGGCTTGTTAGCCGGCGTCCGTGTATGCTAGCATTTGTGCTAGCATCGAGGTCCACATATGGCTACCCTGACGATCCGGAACGTGCCCCAACGGACGGTAAAGTCGCTCAAGGCCCTAGCCCGGCGGAACGGCCATTCGATGGAGCAAGAGGTCCGCGACCTCCTCGACACTTGGGTGAGCGAGCGCACCGCCGTGCTCGAACAGATTGAGGCCGGCTGGGCGGCCCAAGCGCGGCGCCCCAGCGCCGGTGAGGTCGACGGCTGGATCACAGCGGAACGCACATGAGGGCCGTTGTCGACACGAACGTCGTGGCCTACTTCCTGCTCGGGACCGAGGAGTTCGTTGAAGAGGCCCGTCGTTTCTGGCGACGCGTGAAGGAGCCGATCGCCCCGGCGTTGTGGGAGGCAGAGCTGGCCAACGTGGTGTGGATGGCGGTACGGGCCAAGGTGCTCGCGCCGGAAGAGGCGCCGAAGCGGCTGACGCTCGCTGCTGCCTTGGGAATCGAATCTGTATCGAGCAGGTCCCTGTGGCATGGCGCCCTCGCCCGGGCCGTCAGCTCAGGTGTTGCGGTCTGCGACACGCTGTTCGTCGAACTCGCTTCCCGGGAACACCTGCGACTGGCCACCTTTGACGACAAGATCCTCAGGTCGTTCCCCGACCTCGCACGTCGCCCCGAAACATTGACCGGCTAACGTCTCCGAATGAGCCGCGCGCCGCGGCGACACGTTACCACGTATAGCGGGCGCGCCGGCTCTAGTGCGGTGTTAGCTGGCTTTTTGAAGAGCGAGGATTCTATTCCTTACAGCTTGGGGAAAGTCGACGAAAGCGAACTGACGTTTGTCGAAAAGGTAGTCGTCTCCGCTCTCGTCGATGATCCGTACGAGATCGTCCTTGGCTGCACGGGCGTCGGGCAGGATTCGATAGACCTTGCCGAGGATCAGCGAGGCTTCGTTCCCCGCATTCTCGAGGCACAACGCAAACTGTTTGGCCGGTCGTTTCATGGGGTGTCCAGGTAGTCCTTGATCTTGAGGTCGCGTTTGCCGATGCCGTGGGCTTCGTACCAATGTAGCTCTACCCGACGCAGATTTCCATTCGGTAGCCGGACAGTTGCGATCCCCTTCAGCTTCCGCTATCGGCCGCGCCCGTAGGTTTTCCGGAGAAACGAGCGAACCTTGACGCCCGGGCCTGCCCCGATCGTCTCAACCTGTTTGATCCTGCCGATGACATCAAACGTCACCCGTTGATTCTGCCCGAGTACTTACGGGTCAGCAAGGCCAGCCAACGTGCGGCTTGAGCCGCGCGCCGTTGGCGACATCATCGCACAGGACCGTCGGCGCGTCGGCTCCAAGCCGAGGTTAGACCTCGGGCCTCGTCGTGGGGATTCCGAGCCACGTGCACACGACCCGCTCGACCGCCCCAAGTTGTGCACCCGACAGTCGTCCCAGTACGCGGACCAGCTTGGCGTGCGGAATCGTGATGAGGTTCTGCGCGTCGAATACCCCCGCACGAAGGAACGGTACCCCAACCGCCACTTCGAATCTGGAGCGTCGAGGACTCGTCGTGTGCGGAACGAGGGTGACGAGCGCGCGGTCACTGTCGTCCGCAGGCACACTGATCACCGCCGCTGGCCGGACCTTGGCGGCCATCCCGAGATCCACAAGCCAGACCTCACCCCGTTGCGGGGATTTCATTACGACTGCTCTTGGCGATCGAGTTCGACGAAGAGGCGATCTGCAGACGCAACGAGATCGTCGTCTTGGGGCAGATCGTGTGGAGCAAAGGCCGTGCGACGAAGCAGTTCCGCGACGAGTTCCGCCCGGTCTTGGTCCGGCAGGGCGTCAAACTGGTCGAGCAGTTTCTGGGTGGCCTGCGTCATGGGATCAGATTGGCACTTGCCGTTCTTGACGTCAAGTTCCGTGGGTGATTCCGGGTCTAACGTTCGCGCTTCAGCCGCGAAGGCGCGTACGCGATGCTGGCTTGCTCGACTTCGGCCGACGCGCCTTCGTCGGCTGCAAGCGCCTGCTAGGCGCCGCAGGGAGAACGTCTTTCGGATCTGGTTCAACCGCCGGCACCCGATCCAACGCCGCCACAAAGCGAGCGCGTGAGCCGCGCCGAGCTCGGGCCTCCAGATACTCCTCCGTCAACAGCGCCGACATCTTTTCCGCCAATGCTGAGGCGACCAGCTGGTTAATCGAGACTCCCTCCCGCTCGGCGAGTTCCCGGGCACGCGCGTGAAGGGAGTTCGGAAGTCGAAGGCTCAACGCACTCATAGCTATCCCCCAAGAAACCGCAGAAACGCCGCCGGCGTCTCCACCCGGATGCCGAACCGATCCGCCCCCGCGAAATCGCGCACATTGAAAGTCACGATTCGGTCACACTGCCCGTTGACCGCGACCTCCAATACGAGATCATCGTTTGGATCTCGCAGGACCGGTCGCCACAAGAAGAAGATCTGCTGGCGCTGCGCGGCCGCGCACAGGTAGTCGAGGACATCGTCGACGACGGCAGGCGGCAACCGGATCCCCGCCTCGGGTCGCTTCACGGCCGCCTCGTACTCAAACAGGAGCGCGACCGAGATCACGTGGACGAAGCGCCCCGTCCCGACCGACGCGAGCACACGATGGGACGCACCCAGACTGGAGCGCAATCCAGCCACCAGCACGTTCGTGTCGAGCACCACGCGAGGTACCACAGCGGTATTATAGACGATACCACTTCAGAATCCAAGTCCCGGAGTGTTCGCGTGCGCCTAACCTGAAGTTCCGCGCGGTGCGTCGTCACTCCCGATGATGTTCCGGCCAGAATCTGCGTGGTTCTGGCCTTTTTCAGGCGTCAAAGTGTAGTCACTAATACTGTTGACATGCTGACGAGACGCGTGTATATTCAGCGCATGCCAAGGCGAACGGGCGCGGTGCATGTCGTCACCACAAGACGGGAGTACAAGGGCAAGGTCTATCAGACGCACCTGCTCCGCCGCAGTTATCGTGACGGCCCCCACGTGCGCAACGAGACCGTCGGGAACCTGTCGCATCTGCCCGCGCACGTCATCGAGTTGATCCGCCGCGCCCTGCACGGCGAAGCGCTCGTTCCGGCTGACCAGTTCGAGATCGTGCGCTCCCTGCCGCACGGCGACGTCCACGCGGTCCTCACCGCGATGGACCGCGTGGGCTTCTCGCGCCTGCTCTCGTCGCGCCGCTGTCCGGACGCCGATCTCGTGATGGCGATGGTCGCCGCCCGCGTCATCGCGCCGCACAGCAAACTCGCCACCACGCGGTGGTGGCAGACGCGGACGCTGGCCGACGATCTCGGCGTGCGGGACGCGAGCGAGGACGCCCTCTATGCCGCGATGGACTGGTTGCTCGACCGGCAGGACCGGATCGAGCAGCAGCTCGCCGCCCGCCATCTCGCCGCCGGCGGCTTGGTGCTGTACGACCTGACCTCGAGCTACTTCGAGGGCACGACCTGCCCGCTGGCGAAGCTGGGGCACGATCGCGACGGGAAACGGTACAAGCTCCAAGTCAATTACGGCCTGGTGACCGATGGACGGGGCTGTCCGGTCGCGGTCTCGGTCTTCGATGGGAACGTGAGTGACAGCACGACGCTGCTGCCACAGGTCCGGCGCGTGCGCGACCGCCTCGGCATCCACGAGGTGGTGATGGTCGGCGACCGCGGCATGATCTCGCAGAAGGCGATCGACGAACTCGGCGCCCTCGAGGGGCTGGCGTGGATCACCGCGCTCAAGAGCGTGCAGATTCGCACGCTGCTCACCGACGGCGCGCTGCAGCTCGGCCTCTTCGACGAACGGAACCTGTTTGAATTCGCGCACCCTAGGTTTCCCGGCGAACGGCTGATCGCGTGCCGCAATCCGGCGCTGGCCACGCGCCGCGCGCACAAGCGCGAGGACCTGCTGGCCGCGACCACCGCGGAGCTCGAGAAGGTGCAACGACAAGTCGCGACAGGTCGTGTGCGTGGGCGGGCGGAGATTGGTGTGCGCGTGGGACGCGTCGTGAACAAGTACAAAGTCGCGAAGCACTTTGCCCTGACGATCGCGGACCGCGAGTTCCGCTTTACGCGGCGTGAGGCGCGCGTCGCGACCGAGGCGGCGCTCGACGGGATCTATCTGATCCGCACCAACGTCGCGGCCTCACGCATGAACGCCGAGGATGCCGTCCGCCAGTACAAGTCGCTCAGCCAGGTCGAGCGCGCGTTTCGGTCGCTGAAGACCCTCGATCTCCATGTCCGCCCGATTCATCATCGTCTCGCGGACCGTGTGCGCTGTCACATCTTTCTGTGCATGCTCGCGTATTACCTCGAGTGGCACATGCGCGAGGCGTGGCGGCCCCTCCTCTTCGCCGACGAGGACCAAGCAGCGAAGGCCACCCGGGATCCCGTCGCCCCGGCGAAGCGCTCCGAGGCCGCCGATCACAAGGCAGCCACGCACCAGCTCGCCGACGGCACGCCGGTGCACAGCTTTCGCACCTTGCTGCAGGATCTGAGCTCGATCGTCCGCAACCGCTGCCGCATGCGCGGCCAGGATGACGCGCCGACCTTTGTGGTCACCACCACGCCCACGCCGGCACAGCGGCGGGCGTTCGAGTTGCTGAAGCGAATCGCGTAGACAGAAACGGAGCCGAGGATCTGTCGCCAACCCCCAGCCGCATCACGAGATCCTCGACGTGCGAGCGCGGAACTTCGGCCTAACGTCGCGCTTAACCAGCTGCCAATGGAGTGCAGCGGAATTGGCAGTCTGTGTTCAAGCGCTTGTTATCCGGGGATGTGAGTTTCAGGGCTCCTCTGTTCATCTGCCGTCGCCTGACTTCCGAATCCCTGATCAGTGAAGCCACGCTTTCCAGGAGGTACTCAGGCAGGCTGCCCGGTATCTTCCTTGTTCCGCCCTCCCAGAACACCGTTCAAATCCCTGAGACTTCCGAGGATCTCGCCAAGCACATCAAGGATGGCTAGGCATAGGAAAAGGACCCCAGCGGTGGTGGCCAGAACAGCCTCCAAGTACCTGCCAGTCCCGGCAAAGAAGCCGATAACTGCCAGAACCACAATAACAATCGCTACCACCAATGGACCGACGATTCCCGGCGGGCTCACCCACCACAGGTCTCCTGTTCTCTTTCTCATTCTCCGAATCCTCCTCTGCTAGTCTCGGCCTCACGGCCGCTTGCACTACATCGCCGAACGACCGGCTCTTACATAAGGTCGCCCGGAAGAACGTCTCCGCCATTCCCGTACTGGCTAACGGCTCGCGCTGAGCCGCGGCGCACCCGCGCCATCCGCCGTCGGCTCCAGTTGCTGGTTAGCCCGCCCTACGTTTCTCTCTTTGCTGTTTCTTCCACAAGCCGATGCAGTGGTCAAAGAATGCCAGCGAGTTGAAGTGCTTTGATTCCGTTCCTTTCGGCACACGATCCTGGGCGAGCAGGGACAGACATTTTGCTCTGGGATCCTCGCCATCCGCGACAGGCCTCAGCCCCTTCACCACGAAGGCCTTCGGCCAGTTGATAGCCTTCAACACCAGAGGTGCCCGGTCCTTGAGCGGCACCGGATAGTCAACCAGCACATGGTCAATGGCGGCACGACCCTGCCCCAGCAGCGCCCGAATGACAAGCGTCGCGTGCGGTGTCGCATTGATTCCAACCCAATCAGCCGAATCGTACCAACCCGCGGCATCGGTAACGGCCGTTCCCATTACGGTGTTCGATGCGGCATCAACGTAGAAACTGCCCACTGACACCGCGCCCCTGAAGAGGATCCCTTCTGCCAAGGACACCACTGCGAACATCCTCAACAGGAGGCAGAAGTGCTCGACGTGCTGCAGAGTGGGCACGCCAGGGGTTCGATAGATGATGAGCACGGTGTCGTTGAAAGTGAATGTAGTAACCAGCCTTACGTCGATTTCCCCACGAACCTCCTTCGCATTTGCCTTCCGCTCCAGAAGCTCCAAGACCCGTTCTCTTGAGCTCAGGAACTTGGAGATCTCCTCGTCGCTGTAGCTTGCCGCGCCCAATGCGTCCAGAATCGCAATGAGGCCCTGTTTCAGTTCCATTGTATTGACCCACTTGTCGGGCTAACGTGCGCGCTCACCCGCGGCCGTACGTGATGGTGCCGCGGCCGTCGGGTGCAGCGCGATGTTAGACCGCGTCACCCTGTCTTCCGGAGTTCCTCGCGAACGATTCGCCGGATCGTGTCGGCATCAACGCGCACTCCCGATCGCCCCAGGTACTCTCGCAGGGCCTCATTGATCATCGTCTGGTACCCTCGCCCCGCTGCGTCGGCTCGTTCTCGGAACGCCTCGAGCACCTGGTCGTCTAGGTAGATCGTGATGCGGGTCTTCCCCGGCTGACGGATCACCGGACCGCGTTTGCCCTTGCTGAAGTCGTATTCCCTTTTCATATTGACGTCTCTCGTTCGGAGTTGCGGGCCGAGCCGAAATCAGCCGCACGTCCTCCTCGCGGCATGCGTACACCACCACAACGACCCTCCCCACGACGTCGAGCCCAAGCGACACGAACCGCCGCTCACCTTCAGTTGTCTCGTCGTCGCGGGTGATCGCATTCGGATCCAGGAGCACGGCTTCTGCGTCGGAGAATCGGACACCATGCTTCCGGAAGTTCGCATGGGCCTTGCGTGGATCCCAGGCCGCGCTCATATATGTATTGTATGCATACTTGTACGTGACGTCAACAACCGCCCGTCAGACGGTCTAACGACTGGCGTTCACCCGCGGCCGCCTCATGATCGCGCCGGTGGCCGCCGGGTGCAACGCTTTGTTAGCGTGCGTCTTCCGACGAGGTGCGGCCTTCTGGGGCCTTCGGAAAGCGCGACGTCAGCCGATAAGCAAGTCGACCACCGTACAGAATCAGCACGATCCCAAGCACCAGGGACAAACCGGCATCAACCGTGCCGCGCGCAGACGGCCTCAGCGCGTCTGCCAAGTGCGCCTGCCTGCTGCCTTCCGCGTACCAAAAAGCAAGCGCGGCTGTCTGCACGAGTTCCGGAATGCTCGACGCCACGAAGACCACGCCCACGATGCAGATCCCGACACACAGCAGATCACCGGGACCGATCGCGATGTTTGTCGGTGTGTCAGCCTTGAATACGTACCTCGATACGCGGTCGGCGAATGCCAGACAGGCCGCGGAAATCCCGGCACGGATTGCTGCGCCGATCAGGTTGAGAATGACGAACTCCCGACTGTACGCAAGACCAAACCGAGGTAGCGCGAGCACAGCCCCAGCTGTCAGAGCCTCAACGACTGCCCCCGCTGCCCACCAGACTGCTGTTACGCGTATGGCCGTCGCACCGAGCTGGGTTTGCGTCATACAGATCCTCGTCACGCTAACG
>Ga0315296_10005067_pt1 | contig 10620 bp, 11 predicted proteins | sample YL17G14_18_MG_FD_203921 | JGI IMG/M metagenome (GOLD analysis project Ga0315296, IMG submission 203921) | Sediment microbial communities from Yellowstone Lake, YNP, Wyoming, USA - YL17G14_18 | ecosystem: Environmental > Aquatic > Freshwater > Lake > Sediment | place: USA: Wyoming | collected... | reverse complement strand
AGGGTACTGGGTTGGATATGATGGCGCATGACCTTGCCGCTCACAGGATGGACAGCGAGGCTTTTTGAGGGGAACACCCATTGCCAGGCCCATTCTTTATTGGCATTCGGATATTTTTTCTCCAAAGGATCAGGAAGCGTGGTTCCCTCGTATCCTTTCGCCAAATCCTGGTCATGCATTCGCTTAATTCTCTGCAAATGCGATTATAGAGACTCCTTGATCTTATCCGGCAGGATAGTGGTTCTGTCTTTCTCTCCTTTTCCAGAGCGGACAATCAGCAAATTGCTGGCGAGGTCGATATCCTTGACTCTTAAGCGGATGCATTCCAACAAATTCCGCGAGGTTTTTTCGTTGATTGTCCAATCGATGCTCCCAGGCTGGATATTAGGGCCGTCGAATATACGGCTTGCAATCCAATATGAATAATTGTAAGATTAAACTGCAATTTTAAGGGGATATTCGATGAAATCACATAATATACGACGTTAATTTAGGGAGATTTTTATCAAATACAGTATGCTGTATATTAATAGTTGGGCTCGAAGGAGGGCTTTATGAGCAACTGGATCTTCGACCGAAATGGTCATGCAACCGTGATTCTCGATTCAGACTGCATTCGGAGCAGCCGTGGTCAAGTCATAGCGTGGATCTCAAGAAATAACGTTTACACACTACAAGGTAGCCATTGTGGCTGGTTTGAGGATGGCGTTCTCTACGATTCGCACAACCGCGTGCTGGGCTTCCTTCCCAACGCGACAGGATATCTTCCATCAAGACCCGGTATTGGAGGCACTCCTGGTACACCCGGTTTCGCGGGTCATCCCGGTCGCCCTGGGTTCAGCGGAGCCCCAGGAAGGCCTGGCTGTGGTGGGTGGTCAAACGAGGATTTAGCAATGTATTTCTAGAGAACAACAAAGTGTATTGCATATATCTCAAAAGGTCGTGGTCGGCCTTTCGGGAAAGCTCACTACTGACACTAAGGATAGTCAAATGAAACCGACTATCACCTTTGAATGCACAAATGAAGATTGCGAGAAATTTGGGAAGGAGATTCAACTGCAATGCTATTCCTTTTTTGGCAGCCTTCAGGATGACTACAGAGAGGATTATTGGACAGCGAAACTTAAACACTGCCGTAAGTGCTACAGGGTAGGTAAAGTCGAAATTAAATACGCCGAGAGAACATTCTCCGAGTTGGATGCCTTCGAAGAGTACATTGTTGGTCTGGCAAAGGAAGCTAGGCTACTCAAAAAACTTGTCGAAAGGGGCGTTGCAGAGGATGATGAGAAGCGCCAATTTGATGAAAGCATGAAACTGCTGCATGGCACCAAATGTCCATGTTGTGGGCAGCCACTCATTGACACGATAGAAAAAGAACCACGAGCCCAACAAAGCGCTCCACCGGACGCGGACAAGCCGCGCCGGTGAGCTTTGACGTTAGGCAATATATTTTAAAGATATTAAAAAATGAAACGATTCTTTGTAGTTATTCCGAAATACGATGGTGGATTCTCCATCCATCCAATGAAAAAATGGCTTAGGCAATATCCAGAGTATGTTCCTGAAGGTCTTGATGCAGCGATAAGTACATCCCATCAACTCAGAAACGGACTTAAAAAGAAAGCTTGGATTGTTCGGGATCTTTCTGATCGAGTTTTTTTGATAGAGCCACATATCGATGCTTCTCTTTTGGATCCAATTTTAAAGAAGGAAACAGGGACCGAAGACAATTCAGAAAAACAATATGTGAACAATGCGAAACAATCAAACGTCTCATGTTTAGCAAAATATGGATTTGTGGAAGTTGGAAAATGGGTATTAGATCAAAGATTAAGATTTGGAATACGTTTTATATTGTCTTCTCTTGAAGACATACGTGTTATTTATGCATTTGTAGTAGCTGACACGGTTAAATACATTGGAATTTGTGATAATTTCTCTACAACCCTTAAAAATAGAATGAATAGGTATCAGAATATGATTGGAGCTGGAACCAATGAAAGAATAGCAAAGTTGATAAGGAAGCATTTAGACGAAGGACAAGAAGTCAAAATCTATGCATTTAAACCTGATATAAATCTTCAATACCAAAGTCTGACAATAGATCTTATAAAAGGACTTGAGAATCCTTTAATTCAAAAGGAAAAGCCTGAATGGAATATCCAAGGATAGTTAATTGGAAATAAGAATAAATGGTTCTATTTTTTGCCTAACCAAAAAAATCCAGCGGACGGCTAATAGCCGCAGCTAATTTAGGTTGTTAGGCAGCAACAATTCTCATTAGGAGGAATTCCGTGCTGTACGACAAAGTAACTCTTCGGAGAATCTACGATCGAACTTCCGGCTATTGCCATATCTGTCGCAAGAAACTTAGCTTCACCAATTACGGAAAGTTTGGTGAGAAGGGCGCTTGGGAAGTCGAGCATTCTCACGTCCGAGCCACAGGTGGCTCTGATCATGGGAACAACCTATTTGCCGCCTGCATATCTTGTAACAGAGAGAAAGGAACTTTCACTACTCGAACAGCGCGGAGTTGGCACGGTCGAACAAAGGCTCCACTCTCGAAGGAGAAACGCAAGAAGGCCAAGCGAGCAAATGCAATTGCAGGAGGTATTCTTGGAGGATTAGCAGGTTCAATCCTTGGGCCTTGGGGCGTAGCAGCAGGTGCGGCAATCGGCGCAAAAATTGGGCACGATTCCGATCCAGACAAAGAATAATAATTTGCTTGTTGCTGCCTAACCAGTCACTCAAGCTGCCCACATAACCTGCCGCCGCAATGAGTGAAAGAGACTTAAGTTTTGAAGTGAACTTAAAACACAGAAGAAGTCATCAACAATCAAAGGGCAGTTGCCCGGGCGCTAAAACGTTGCGTAGCAGCTTAGCTCCGGTCCGTTAGGCGGCAGATAGGAGGGAGTAGATGAGCAACAAGTTGTACCTGATCATCTCGGGCGCCATCTTCCTGCTCGTCGGGATATTCCATCTCCTCAGGCTTGTATATCACTGGCCAATCGTGGTTGGGACGAGAGTGATCCCCCATTCGCTGTCGTATGTTGGTTTTCCGGTTTCAATTGGGTACAGCGTATGGGCGGGTTGGCTCCTCCGCCGCAAGTGAAAAATCCGAAATACTATGATCGGCACGCGTCTCAAACCCCGATTTGAAGTCTTATATAAAGGCAATATCGAGCGAATGTGCCGCCTAACAACGCGCTGCAGCGACCGTGCGTTGCGACAGGTGGCCGACGTCGTTGGGCGCTGTTGCGCCCGCCGCTGAGTTCAAGCGTTAGCCGTTAAAATAAAAAAATAGTGTGAGGAGGTGAAATGTCCAGCAGCGTATTTGATAATAAATCCTTCGTGCCAAACGATACTCTCCTTCAAGAAGCACTGGGAAAAACTAATGAAACTTGGGAAGATATCAAGCAATTTATCATCGCAAACTATCCTGATATAAGATATGAGTGGAAATATTATGGTCAGAGATCCGGTTGGATATTGAAGGTTCTCAGCTTAAGAATATAAAAAAATTAATAGAAATTAAGATAAAAAATTAGTTTGAAGCGGCTAACACGCCGATGCAGCGGACGGCCGGGGGGCATCCCTGATTGGCAGCCGTTAGGCCGCGCGTGTCCAAGCCAGCGAAAAATTTTAGACAGGAGACAAGTCTTGGAAATTGCCAAGTTCACCCCTATATTATTGTATGAGATACTTGGTGGAACTCTCACAATCGAAATTGAAATCCACTCCTGCCAGATTCTGAAGATAGTCTATTTTTCGAGAAAGGGCGCGAAAATCGTTGAAATGCAAAGATTTGATGCGCTAGCTAGCTTATGTGTCAGACTCCTATGTCAATGGCAAAATCAGATTTTCTTGACCAACGCAATAATTCTTGATGGAACGGAGAGTAAGTTTGTCAAAAGAGGATAGGGAAGTGGAATCAGAGAGAAATTCACTCGAGGTCAAAGCTGAAAGAAAGGATAGAGCAAATAACTCTCACAAATGGGAATGGGCCATGGATCTAATGCAAGATGGAACGTGACCTTTTTCTAGCCTATAAAAGTTCTCCATAGGTCGGCAAAAAGTCTCTACGTTAGACACAGTCACCGCACACGAACGAACAGGTACAATTCTACTCACGGGGGTGGGGTAGCCAGAAGATCTCTAACCGGCAACAAGAACAGAGTATATCATTTTGTTGAAAAACGAATGATGTTCCATGTGTGAGATTCAGCTATCGGAAAAAAGGGCCTTACTCGTCTAGCAACCACTAAGTTGAAAAGGCGGCATTGTTAACCAACTGCTAGATAGCGGCGATCTGACCTACCGCCTATGTCGTATACGATGTCAGGACCTTGATTGCCTCGTTCGATTAGGGAAATGCCAGTAAACTTAAGTCCTTGAGCTTCAAGAAGACCAAACTTTCGAATCATTAGCAAGTATAGATTCTTGTCACAAGTTGAGATAATTATTTGCTTCCTTTGACCTATAAGCCCAAGTGCGCAAGCGCGTAAATTGTCAATGAAGGCCAATGCATCAAGATCATCCAAGTGCTGCACGGGGTCGTCCAAAAGTAAAGCGTGGAGTTTGGACCACCTTTGTTTGGATGCAAAAGAAAGGTATATAGCAAGCGCTAAGACGTTTGCCTGAGCGGTGCTTAAGAAAAACTTAGGTTCGCCCGAGTCTGCCGTTTGATTAAGGTACCTCAATCCGAGGTTAATACCAAAGTCGTTGAAGTCGATGTTAATCCCTTCAAATATGTATGGGTTGGGAATCATCATTTTAAACAGGCCATCGATTTCCGATGAATGCTCATCTATTCTTTCTTTTACGACTGTATTGACTTTCCTTGCTAAGATATCGATCCAGTTCTTCACCGTTGATTCGACACGATAGAAATCTCTGATAGTGTTCTGATTGTGGGCTTGTTCTTCTTCAGCGATTTTAAGGGTTAGCTGAGTATTTTCAAGTTCTTTCTCGAGCAGCAAGGCTCTCCGGGCCGCCGCATATGTCTCGGTTTGTCGCCGTGCATGTTCCAGCCTCTCAATGTGTCTAAGCACATCACGTTTCCTTGCCTCTATCTCGCTTTTGTTTGTCAGTCTACTGACCTCCAGGAGCCTGCATTTGGTATTGTGCTCCTCAATTTTTGATCGAAGGGTCACCATTTCTGATTCTCGATTTTTGATCCTAGTGTCAATATAAGCATTGCGATTTGAGAGTTCCTTCAGTTTTCCTTGAATCTCAATTCTTTGCGAAGATTTTGAACCGAGTTCCAACTCCTTTTCAGTCAGTCGTTTTCGAATCTGCTCGATAGCCTTCGCTAGTTTTGTTAAAGCAATATCCCGACCGGTTGCGGTCGCGACAAGCTCTTTGATCTTTACTTCAATAGTTGTTATTCTTTTTTCTTTGGTATTCTTGTCGACCCGCTTAGATGCAAGCTGGGATTGCAGCAATTCAATGTTCTTACTAAGAGAAGACTGTTGATTCAACAGGATTTCGCGTTGTTCCTCTTGAGATGCTAGTCGAGTTCTCGATTCAGCGATTTGCTTATTGAGACGATTTATTTCACTCCCAAGAGTTGTCTTGGAGAGTGTCACTCTCATCGTTTGAGCTTTTTGGTCAGTGCTTGCCATAAATCTTTTAGACTCCGCTAACTCTGTCCTCTTACGCTCGAGCAAGCGGTTAGTCTCACGAACCTCTTCCTCTACGGAACGAATCTCAGCAGTAATCGTTGCTAAGTTCACTGAAAGATCATGTAATTGTTGCGAAAGCCGCTTTGCTTCGGCGGGCACATTAGAGAGTACCTTGTCTATAGCACCCTGTAACGCGCTTAGGGATTCATGGTCATGATCACATAACGGACATCTTCCATCGATGGCATGATGCCTGATTCGATTCAACATTTGCACAAGTTCCTTGGACGAAGATTCCGCGTTAGCGAGGTCTTTGCTAACCGTCGAAATAGTGCTAGACAACGTTGATTGTTGGGTTTGGATGGAGCCCAGTTTGCCCTGGATGACTTGTAGTTTTTCGGTTAATTCCTTGATTTCGCTTGACAACCGTTCAGACCTCGCCGCAGCAACATTGTATGGTTCAATTGAATCGGTCAGATCAATGATCCCAATCAATAGTCTTTCAAGTTGGCTAGTGGCTTGCTTTGTGATCATGATTTGATGATCAACAGAGGAAAGCTCCTGCTGAGTTTTCGACAACTGTTCTTGTGTGTTGGAGAATGACTTTTCTGCTCTTTGCAAATCCCGGCTGATATTATTAAGATCCTTGCTGATAATGGTTCGTTCTTGATCTAAAGAGGTCACTTCGTCAAGTACGGTCAATTGATTCTTATCTTTGGAAATCTCGAGCATTAATCGATCACCTACTGAGGACAACGATGAATCTCGATTCTTCAACTCATCTATCTCGCTGCGAAGAATGTTCCGCTCTCGGCGATGAGAGATGATTTCTGCTTCGATTTGTTCTGATCTCCGGATAAGCGAGGGCACTTCCTCGGTCGTAAGCTCAACTTCGATTAGTCTTTGATTCCCTAACTGCAGAAAGCGAAGTCGTTCATCAATGGTACCGCGAACCGTCGCAGCGAGGGCTTCCGGATCAACGCTTGAAGGTGAATTCACAGCAACCTCAGCCGCAATCAATGCCTCTCTCAGTTCCACTTCCGTTACCGATGCAGTGCCTAGCTGAGACCGAATGGAACTGATTCGAGATTCGACTTCCTTCAGCCTATTCCTTTCGTTGTTAACCTTTGTTTCAAGCTCAAACGAGATTGATTGAGAATCCTTTGCTCTTCGACGGGCTTCCTCCGATACAGCTCTTGCTTTGTCCAGACACCGTTGCCAAAACGCAGAGCCAGCGACATTGGCTACTATTCGCGCCCTTTGCTCAGGTGAACCCTCGACAAATTCTCGTACTGAATCTTGAGAAAGTAGTAACGTTGCGCGAATCAGTTCCCTTACAGTTGCAATCTCGCGACGCGCAGGGAGATAGTCCTCATCGAGCAAGAATTTATAAAGCATGTCTCGATGAGTGGAAAAAGACCCGCTGCTTTGGATGGTGATGGTTCCAACCTCCAATCTTGGACGCGTGACTTCAACCCATTCGTCAACACCATTCTCAAAACCTATTCGCACGCGCGTATCTTCGCTAGAGAAAGTGTTGGCAACAAAATCTGGACAATTGGACTCATCTTCAAATCTTCCGATACTCCCCAAGAGGGCAAATTCGATCGCGTCAAAAACAGCTGTTTTGCCGACTCCATTACGTCCGTATATTGCGACGACATCAGCAGAGAGATCAAGTTTAGAAGATCTGAAGCATCGAAAGTTTTCTATTTCAAGATTTTTGAGTCTCATCGATTTGATCCTTTTGATTGTACTCGCCGCCGATAAGGCGTTCTAGGATTCGCTCTTTTGAGCTTTTGGCAAGGTCCTGTAGTATTTTTTCTGAAATATCGCCGATCGGCAAGCTTCCAGTAGGCAAAAGCTCGTCAGACTGTTGAAAACGAAAGAACGGAGTCTCCATCAATACGTCGTTGATGTTTCGGCTTCCAACCTCGATGCAGATCTTTCGACATACGTGCGTATCATTGCAGACTCCCTGCAGGGCCTCAACACGACTTGGGTCAATGTTCGAAATTAGAAACAGTAGGTACATGTCCTTTCGCTTCCCTACCTTGGGATCATCTCTTAGTTCGGCCATGACTGATTGAGCCTTTGGCCAAGTTTCTAATAGCTGCTCTACCCCAAGGGATAAAGAAACACCGACTGCAGCATATCCAGAAACAAACAAACCAACGAGACTCGATTCCTTCGTTTGCTCGGTTAACTCGAATTTTTGCCATCCACTTTCTTGGAACATGATTTGAAGTCTTTCGGGTAAGTTCATGGTGCCAGAGCCTCTATAATGCGTTGACTCACGCGTTGGATCAGATCGTCCTTGCTATCAGATGCGCTAGCGTCACCCAACAAGTCGCCACCATGCAAAACTCTTAATTGTTGGGTTTCAGCACCTCTGGTTAAATCGCCTTGCTGCAAATGCGGATCCAGAGAGCCTTCTTGACCTATGGTGATTTGATCCATCAGACTCGGAAGCTGCTGTCTAAATTCATCCATGACTGGGTGGTTAATTACTATGGCAATAAACAAATGTTTCGACAAAACAAAGTTTTGTAATGGCGGCTCGTAGAGGTATTTCAAAAGACGAATCACCATTTCCCTTAGAGAGAATTGGGCCCCTCCCCAAGAGAATGTGATACCGACATCGGCCCCCGCTACTGAATGATGAGAAGTTCCAGGGCTTGGAGCTATAGAGCCACCATTGAAGACAGCACGGCTGATCCAAATCAGAGTGTAGATGCGTATGAATTGCTTTACAGCCGTGGAACAATCGCCTTGCCAGAAAAGTGGTTCCTTTTCCGCAAGTGGAAACAGCGGAAATTTGTCTTTATCCCAACAGCAAAAGTAAGTATTCAAGGCGTTACGAGCGATTTCATCTCGATTGTTGATTGCCATTAGCCATGCGGCCATAGAATCGTTGTATCCACCGATGCAATCGGTCACAAATGCTTCCGCCTTTCGCGCAGCTTCAAGTTCACTTTTATACTCACGAAGCCCTTCTTTCCATTCCCACTCCAACCAGTGCCGAACAGGCGGAATCGGCGCAAAAGAGTTCATGTCCAATCCGCCACTTACCAAGAGATTCTCAATTGATGCAAACCTCGGAGCAGGCTCCGGAAAAGGAACCGACTGTCCACTCCCTGGTGTGTGATCTACCAGATAATGCGGCTTATAAACTACCCAATAGATGCCGGGTCCAGACTCGCGCATCGTGACCGCGTAATGACTATGACCTCCTTCGTCCTTGATCCAGTAGGTGTGTGTGCAGCCAAGTTCGTCTCTCCAACACCCATATGGAAAATTTAATTTCGTCTTTCCCCATATTTCAGATTTTCCTTTCTTGTCATTCGCATTGTTAATGAACAGGAGGCAACCTTGGCCAGTTGAGACCTTCTTATCGGGCGGCTCAAAATAACTTTGGACTGCTTGCTTGAATTGTGTTACGTCTTGGTTCATCTGCATCTGAAGCAAGAAAGTGAAATCAAGTTGTATTCCAGGAATACTCGCTTCAATCTGCTGCCTTAGATCTGTAACGAAATTCCTGTGAGTGAAATCACTACATACCTGGACACAAAAGTTGATTCTCTCTCCGGATCGACTCACCACCGACCGAAAGACGAGAATCGAATTACCAAAGAATATTGAAAGAGCTTGTTCATGGTCCTCAGGATGGAGTTTGGGCTGTATATATCTAGCTAAGCGTCCTGCTTCATCTCGTATAATAGTTGTTGCTGCATTAACAAATTGATTGTTCGTACCTCCCACCAGCCATGAATCCGGCTCGGGCATTTCAGGAAGAGCTCTAACTTCTGCAACATATTCATCCCAGGTAAGATACTCGAGACCAGCGACAATTACCATTGGTCGATTGGAACGATGAAGCAGATCTTGAAGTATGGGGATTCCGTCGCGTGGTAAAGAGAGCTCTGGGATAATAATAAACATTGGACGCAACGGGGTTTGGGGAATCGTTGCGTTCAGAAGAAAGTCTCGAAGACATTCCAACACAATGCGCTTTGTGCCAGCCAGACCCGCAGGAATCTTAATCGGCTGATTTCCATGGACTGGGAGTGGTGTGTGCCACTGAACTAGGAAGATATCGACCTTTCCGTCTTGGAGCAACTTGAAATCTATACTTATCGGGTGTATGTGCATTGTGGATAAGAAATTCCTTTTAGGCTACGCTGCCTGCATGAGCGTTCGTGCGCCCTCTTTGCCTCGTCACATCGTCCGGGATGATAAATCATAACATGAGGGGATGTCAAGCTGAGCTAAAAATTGCGGAAGCGGGCTCAAAAGCCGCAGGGAAGCTTAAGAAGCGCCGGAAATCACCCAGACCTCTTCTTCGGGGGAAGGAGAGGATCATGAAAGATATTCACCGCCGGCCTCGGCAGCCATCAAAAATTCCTGATAGGCGAGATGAGGCGGCGGCTTCGCTGCCACAAAGCTCAGCTTCAGATGATGGATGATCCTGTCTACTACAGCATACTCGGTGAGGAAGGCAATGATGCGCATCTGGCCCTGGCATTTGGGACATCGGAGACGGTCGACTTCATAGACTTTTCGGATCATTTCGGCCATAGCAGCCCGGATTGCCAACTTGATTTTTAGCGGGGACATAAAGCAAGCAATGAAACGGTTCTTCACAGGATTTACAATCTTCCACTCCTCTGATAAAATCGAAAAATGATAAAGGTCGTTGTCCTCGATTTTGGCTCCCAATACACGCAGCTCATTGCCAGGAAAATAAGGGAACTCGGGGTCTTTTCCGAGATTTTTCCTTTCAATACCGCTCCGGCTCGAATCGAGAAGGAAGCGCCCGGAGCAGTCATCCTCTCTGGGGGACCGCAGAGCGTCTATGAGAAAGAAGCTCCGCTTCCTTCCCCCGAGATTTTCAAGATGGGGATTCCTGTTCTCGGCATTTGCTATGGTTTGCAGCTCATGGCTCATCTTTTGGGAGGGAAGGTCGTTCCTTCGAAGAAAAGAGAGTATGGGTTCG
>Ga0315296_10005066_pt1 | contig 10621 bp, 9 predicted proteins | sample YL17G14_18_MG_FD_203921 | JGI IMG/M metagenome (GOLD analysis project Ga0315296, IMG submission 203921) | Sediment microbial communities from Yellowstone Lake, YNP, Wyoming, USA - YL17G14_18 | ecosystem: Environmental > Aquatic > Freshwater > Lake > Sediment | place: USA: Wyoming | collected... | reverse complement strand
GCCGGTGACGGGGGCATTCTCCGTCCAACCGTCGGCGGCAGGAGGGGAAGCGGTTCTCCCCTTTTACTCTCTACGTTTTGCGATTTCTCCCAGGAAACTCTCCCCCACCGGCCACTTCCCCAGTCCGAAGATCTCGGCCAGGGTGGCGGCGACATCGGCGAAGGTGGAGCGGGTGCCCAGGTCGGCCCCGGGCCGCACCATCGCCCCGCAGACCAGCAGGGGGACGTACTCGCGGGAGTGGTCGGTGGAAGGGGTGGTGGGATCGCAGCCGTGGTCGGCGGTGAGGATGAGCAGGTCGCCGGAGCGCATGGCCGCGCGCAGCTCGGGCAGGCGGGTGTCGAACGCTTCCAGTCCCTGGGCGTAGGCGGCCGGGTCGTTGCGGTGGCCCCAGCGCATGTCGAAATCCACCAGGTTGGTGAAGATCAGGCCGGCTGCCTCTCGAGCCATCCTCCGCAGGGTAACCTCCACTCCCTGCATGTTGTCCTCGCTGTGCTCGGCAGCGCTGATCCCACGGCCGGCAAAGATGTCCTCGATCTTGCCCACCGCCGCGACGGCGTAGCCGGCCGCGCTCAGCCGGTCCAGCACGGTTTCCCCCGGCGGGGGCAACGACCAATCGCGCCGGTTGGCCGTGCGGGCAAAGCGCCCCGGCTCGCCGACAAAGGGCCGGGCGATAACCCGCCCGACAGCATGTTCACCCTGGAGCATGGCGCGGGCGATTTCGCAGATGCGGTAGAGCTCGGCCAGGGGGATGGCCTGTTCGTGGGCGGCGACCTGGAAGACGCTGTCGGCGGAGGTGTAGAGGATCGGCCGGCCGGTGCGCACGTGCTCCGCGCCCATCTCCTCGATGATCACCGTGCCCGAGGCGGGCCGGTTGCCCAGCACCTGGCGACCGATGCGGCGCTCGAACTCGCGCACCAGCTCCACCGGGAAGCCTCTCGGGTAGGTGGGCAGGGGGCGGGGAGAAATCAGGCCGGCGATCTCCCAGTGCCCCACCGTGGTGTCCTTGCCCCGGCTGGCCTCGGCCATGCGGCCATAGGCTCCTTCGGGCTGGGAGGCCGGCGGCACCCCCAGGACGTCGCCGATGCAGCCCAGGCCCAGCGCCCCCAGGCGGGGAAGGTGCAGCCCCCCCATCGCCCGGGCGATGTTCCCCAGGGTATCGCTGCCGGCGTCGCCATATTCGGCAGCGTCGGGCAGCGCCCCCATGCCAACGCTGTCCAGGATCAGCAGGATGACCCGCTGGATCTCCATCCCGACAACCTTGTTCAGAGCATCTCCAGGTAGCGGTCCACTTCCCAGTCGGTCACGTGGATGCGGAAGGCATCCCACTCCTGCCGCTTGGCCCGCAGATAGTAGGAGAAGGTATGCTCCCCAAGCGCTTCCCGCATCAGCGAGCACTGCTTCATCGCTTCCAGGGCCTCGCCCAGAGAGCCGGGGAGGGTGCCGATCGAACGTTCGGCCAGGCGGTCGTCGTCAAAGCCGTACACGTTCTCGTCGACGGGCTCGGGAGGTTCCAGCCCTCGCTCGATCCCGTCCAGGCCGGCGTGGAGCATCACGGCGAAGGCCAGGTAGGGGTTGCAGCTGGGGTCGGGGCAGCGCAACTCCGCCCGGGCAGAGTTCTGCCAGGCAATCGCGTGGCCGGGGATGCGGATCAGGGCAGAGCGGTTGATCTGGCCCCAGCAGATGTATACCGGGGCTTCATAACCCGGGGTGAGGCGCTTGTAGGAGTTGACGGTGGGACTCAGAACAGCGCTCATCGCCCGGGCATGGAGCAACTGGCCGGCCACGAAACTCCGGGCCAACCGGGAGAGGCGGTAGTGAGCATCGGGATCGAAGAAGACGTTCTTCCCCTGCAGGTCGGTGAGGCTCTGGTGGGTGTGCATCCCCGAGCCATTCACGCCGAAGAACGGTTTGGGCATGAAGGTTGCATGCAGGCCGCACCGATAGGACACCGACTTGACCGCGTACTTCAGGGTGAGGGCCTGGTCGGCGGCGGAAAGGGCCTCGCTGTAGCGGATGTCAATCTCGTGCTGGCCGGGGGCACATTCGTGGTGCTCCATCTCCACTTCCATGCCCATGGCCTTCAAGGCGAAGGTGATCTCCCGCCGCACGTCCAGGGCACGGTCGCGCGGCCCCATGTCGAAGTAGCCAGCCGGGTCGTGCGGTTCCCGGCTCACCTGGATGCCGTTTCGTTCCAGGAGGAAGAACTCCAACTCCGGGCCCACGTGGTAGAGGAAACCCATGTCGCGGGCCCGCTGCAGGGCCCGCCGGAGGATGTGGCGCGGGTCGCCCTCGAAGGGCTGACCATCTGGGGTGTGGACGTCGCAGATCATGCGCGCTTCGCGCGCCTCGGCCGGCCGCCAGGGGACGACACTGTAGGTGGACGGATCCGGACGCAGGAGCATGTCGCTCTCGCAGATGCGGGCAAACCCCTGGATCGAGGAGCCATCAAACCAGGTGCCGTTGGTGAGGGACTCCTGCAGCCGGCCCACCGGGATGGTGAGGCTTTTGAGAGTACCGAAGATGTCGGTGAACTGCAGGTTCATGAACTGCACCCCGTCGGCGCGGACTCGCTCCATCACCTCCTGCACGTGACTGACACTGTTCACCTTCTCCTCCTTTCTTGGGCATGGGAAAAAGCCGGTCCCGGCGGCCTCGCCACGAGGCCGCCGTAGGCCCGGCCTGGCCCTACAGATTCTTGGACAGCGTGTTCAGGAACTCCTCGTTGTCTTTCGCCTTGGAGAGCCGGCTGAGCAGGAGTTCGGTGCCCTCGTCTGGCCCGAGGACGTCCAGCATGCGGCGCAGGGTCCAGACCTTGCGCAGTGTCTCCGGGTCCATGAGGAGTTCCTCGCGGCGGGTGCCGGAGCGCTGCGTATCGATGGCCGGATAGATACGCCGCTCGGCCAACTTGCGCACCAGGTGCAACTCCATGTTGCCAGTGCCCTTGAACTCCTCGTAGATGACGTCGTCCATGCGGCTGCCTGTTTCGATCAGGCAGGTGGCGATGATGGTCAGGCTGCCGGCGTCTTCGATCTTGCGGGCAGCGCCGAAGAAGTGCTTGGGCGGGTAGAGGGCGACCGGGTCGATGCCACCGGAGAGGGTTCGCCCGCTGGGGGGAACGCTCAGGTTGTAGGCACGGGTCAGGCGGGTGATGCTGTCGAGCAGGATGACCACGTCGGTACCACACTCGATCAGGCGCTCGGCCACGTGGGTATGGTTCTCCACCGGCTCGTCGAAGGTGGAACTGATCACCTCGCCCTGGACGGAACGGCGCATATCGGTGACTTCCTCGGGGCGCTCGCCGACCAGCAGGACCATCAGGGTCAGGTCGCTATAGTTGGTGGCGCAGCCGTTGGCGATGGCCTTCAAGATGGTGGTCTTGCCGGCCTTGGGCGGGGAGACGATCAGGCCGCGCTGGCCCCGCCCGATGGGGGCAATCAGGTCGATCATGCGGGTGGAGAGGATCCGCGGGTCGGTCTCCATCCTCAGTTGCTGATTGGGGAAAATGGGGGTCAGGTCGTCGAAGAAGGGCCGGCGCCGGGCCACCTCCGGGTCCAGGCCGTTGACCGCCTCCACCTTTAGCAAGCTGTAGTAGCGCTCGTTCTCCTTCGGCGGGCGAACCCGCCCGGAGAGCATGTCCCCGGTGCGCAAGCCGAAGCGGCGGATCTGCGACTGGGAGACGTAGATGTCGTCGGGCTTGGGCAAGAGCCGAGGGCCGCGCAGGAAACCGAACCCTTCGCTGACGACCTCCAGGGCCCCAGCGCGGAAGATCTGGCCGGCCTGCTCCGTCTGGACCTCCAGCAGCCGGAAGACCAGCTCCTGTTTCTTCAGCCGGCTGTAGCCGCTGATGCCCATGTCGCGGGCCATGTCCTGCAGTTCGCTGAGGGTCAGGTTGTCCAGCTCGGTGATATTCATCATGGTTTTCGACCTCCCCGAGGCAGTTGTGACATTCCAAAGTACACCCGACACACCTCCTCGGTGCACCGGTCCAGGCCGGATAGGCAGCCATGCCAGGAGATCCGGGCGGCCCACAGCTCGGGAAACCCGGCATCAACCAGGAAGAGTGGGGTTGGATTCGCAGTTGGTACGATCCAGGGTATCTTGATGATCCCTATATGGGCAGACTTACGCTCGCGTGATCGTGGGAAAGGGGCTGGGTATCGAGCATATCTTTCAAGAACACCTGGGGGTGTCTGGGTATTGGAAGATCATCGCATGATGCGTGAAGTATAGCATAAAGATGCCCATTCGTCAAATGGCCCTCACCCCAATCCAGATGCCCATCCCCACAAAGGCCAGGGCAGCCAGCCAGTGCAGCCAGCGCTCCGGGACGATCCGGACGAGCCCTTGCCCACCGACCACTTCCAGCGCGGTCACGCCCGCCAGGGCCAGGATCGCCCCACCAAAGACCGCCCAGGGCGCTTTGGCCTGGGAGGCCTGGGCAAAGACAGCCAGTTGGGTCTTGTCCCCCATCTCGGCCAGGGCCAGCAGCCCGAAGGTCGTGCCGAAGGCCTGCCAACTGGAGTAGTTGGCAGCAGGTGGATCCTCGTCGCTGGCGCAGGCCTCGGCGGAGGGCTTGCGGCCTGCCCGCCAGGCCTCCCGGACCAGGAAAGCACCCATGACCAGGAACCCCACGGCAGCCAGGCGACGCATCCAGATGGCCGGGATCAGGTGGCCGACCAGTTGGCCGGCTACCACGCCCAGGGCGGTCGCCACAGCCAGGGCCAGCGTCGCCCCCAGGAAGATGGCCCAGGGCCGCCGGTAGCGGCAGGTCTGGGCAATGACGGCCAGTTGGGTCTTGTCCCCCAATTCGGCCAGGAAGAGCACCCCAAAGGTGCTCAGTAGGGCTTGCCAATCCATCAGGTTCTCCTCACTCGAGTTCCTTCAGCATATCTTCCGCCTGCTGCCGCAGCTGTTCATCCCCAATCTGCGCGGCCAGTTCCGCCGCCTGCTCGAACTCGGCGCGGGCCAGGTCGCGCTCCTGGATCTGGTAGTAGGCCAGCCCCAGGTTGTAGTGGTAAAGGGCGACCCCCGGCTTCAGTTCGACCGCCCGCCCGTACTTCTCTACCGCCTCGGCATACCTCCCCAGCCCATAGAGAGCGTTGCCCCATTTGTTGTAGGCCCAGGCATAGCTCGGCGAGAGCGCTACCGCCTGCTCGAACTCCGGTATCGCCAACTCGTACAGCCCGAGCTCGTTGTAGGCCCCACCCAGGTTGGCGTAGTAGGTCGCACTGTTGGGATCGTTCTCCACCGCGTGCAGGTACTGCTCGACGGCCTCGGCGTACCTTTCCTGGGCATACAGCGCGTTGCCCCACTGGTTGTAGGCAAGGGCATAACCGGGGTCCAGTTCCACCGCCTGCTGAAACTCGGCGATGGCCTGGTCGTACTGTCCGAGTTCGCTGTAGGACCCGCCCAGGTTGGAGTGGAACACGGCATCATCCGGTTTCAGTTCGATCGCCTGCTGGTACTTGACGATGGACTCCTGGAACCTCTCCTGGTTGTAGAGGCTGTTGCCCCAGAGATTGAATACGTCGGCAGGGGCGACCGGAAGTGCCTCCCGGTAGGCGGCCACGGCATTCTCCTCCTCGCCGGCGTGGTAGTAGGTGTCCCCCAGATTGCAGAGGTAAGTGAATTCCTTGGGGTTCAGTTCGATGGCCTTGCGGATCTTCTCGATGGCCTCTTCATACTTCTCCTGATCGTACAATGCCGACCACCAGCGGTAATAACACTTGGCGCAGTTGGGGTCGAGTTCGACCGCCTTCTGGTAGTGGGCAACGGCCTCCTGGTAATCGCCCCGGTAGGCATAGGCATCGCCCAGGCTGCGATGGAACAGGGTATCCTCCGGCTCCTTGCCGAAGGCCTGCAGGTACTGCTCGACCTCCAATACGCGGAAAGTGGCCGACTGGAGCACCTGCTCCCCGCCCGCCATGTGGAGGTCCAGGCGGTAGTCCCCTGCAGGCACGTCGGACAGGTAAAAGGCCTCGCTGCCCCAGTCGATGAGCACGCTGCTGTCCCGGCTGTATAACTGGCCGTCGCGGTACCAGCGGGCCTCCACGCGGGTGCGTTCGTCCGACAGGCCGCTGTAGCTGAACATGCCCCGCATCTTGGCCACCCCGGCCGGGAAAATGCCGGCCGGCCCGGCGGGGACACCACTGACGAAACTATCCAGGGCGAAGACGATGGGCCCGACGATGGGGGTCGTTTTCTCCGGCACGGTGAACTGCCCGTTTTGAAGCGAGTTCCCGTTCACGTAGTACTCGACCGTGTAGGTGCCGGGGAGCAGCCCCCGGTCGCCTGGCCAGGGCGATTTCATCTCATGGTACATCGTTCCTGCGGACGGCCCATTCCAGGTGATGTCGTCGGCCATCGTCGGCAGGTACTCCAGCGCGCCGGAGGAGTCCAGGCGGGTCACCCGGCGCGACACCATGGCGCCGGCCGGCAGGTCCTCGTAGGAGATCCCCACTGCCACCGCCATCACCCCGCGGGGAAAGGTAGCCACCTGCCCCAGCAGTTGGCCGTCCTGTCCCAGGCAGCGTCCGAAGGTGAGGGGAGAGAGGCGGGCCTGGGCAGGTTCCAGACTCGGCGACCCGGTCGCTTCGATGGCGACCAGCCCGCCTTTCAGACGCAAGCGGGCCGCTTTGGCCGCTTCCAGGAGAGCCGCGCGATCAGGGACCTGGCTCAGGTCCGGCACCTGGTAGAAGCCGGTCTGGCCGCCCAGGGCGTTGATCAGCCGTTCCAGGTCGTTGACCGTCTCGCGCAGGTAGAGGTGTCTCCAGGAGGCCGGCACCTCGGAGGCAGGGTCGGCCGCCATGAGCAGCCCACGCTCGTACTGCTGCATGGCCGCATCGGTCTGTCCATGGGCCAAAAGTGCGGTGGCGATGTTCATGGCCACCGGGAGCAGGTCGGGTTCCATCCGCAGGGCGCGGCGGCTGGCCCGCAGCGAGCCCGGGTAGTCCCCGGCCAGGTAACAGGCCCAGCCCAGGTTCCAGTAGGTGCTGGCATCGGCACGGCCGTTCTCCACCGCCGACTCATAATCCTGCACCGCCTCGGCGTACTTCCCCAGGTCGAAAAGCACGCCGGCCCGCGCTTCGTAGGCGTTGCCGTAGCGGCGGTAGGCACGCAGGGCGGCGTCGAAAGCGGTGCGGGCCTCCTCCAACTTTCCCTTGTAGGCCAGCGCCTGCCCGCGGGCATACTCGGCGACCGCCTGCTGGGGGACGCCGGGCACCGGGCTGAGGGTCAGGACCAGGGTCCACGACAGCGCCACTGTAACCAGAAAGGCGCCGACGAGGGCGAACAGGTAACGCAGGTTCTCTTTGATCGTGGTGGACAGGCCGTAGAGGAAGAGGGAGACCGCCAGCAAGGTCAGGACGGTCACGTATCCATCGGCCTTGTTATTCCAGGCGCTGGCCGCCTGGACGACAAAGGCCCGCTGCTCCAGGAGCAGGGTGTTCGTGAACAGGTTGATGTCGGCGTGGTAAGCGGTCAGGTCGGAATAGTCGGTCTCGGTGTTATAGTAGGGTTTGCTCTGGTCCAGGAGGGGCGTGAGCGGAACGATCATCTCCACCACCTGGCTGGCCCGTCCTTCCAGGGCGAGATCGTCGGTCCTGCCCGCCCGGATGCGCCGCCAGTCCCACTCGTTCCAGGTGGTATAGAGGGAAAAATCGTAACCCTCGCGCTGGCGGCTGCGCATGTCCTGGCCCATCGCCTCCATGGCCAGGGTCTGGCCCTGCCGGGTGCTGGTGGCATAGCGGTTGTTGGCCCGGATCTGCAGAAAAGCCACCAGCCCGGTCAGCACGGCCACCAGGGCGCTCGTGACCACGATCACGTCGCTGAAATGGCGATCCACCCAGCGGAACCAGGCGAACCTGCGCCAGGAAGCGACCAGGGGACGGCGGGACCGGGCTTTCGCCCTATCGGCCTGAGATCTATCAGTCGGCGGCACACCACGCCTCCTTTTCTATCGTCCGGTTTGCGTTGGGGCGACCCGCTGGATCGCCCCAACTTCTAGCCGAACCTGCGCTCGATCAGCGGCAGGAAGACCAGCGCCAGTACCAGGACCCCGCAGCCCAGCCCCAGGCAGACATACTTGACCGGGTGCTTGATCACCCCGGCCAGGGTGCAGAAGAGGAGGGCAAGGCTCAGGACGAGCGCCAGGCCCATCAGCGACTGCACCTTTTCCCGCATCCGATCGGCCTGGGCAAAGTGCCGCCCCTGGGGATCGATGTCCGTGCTCAAGGCCCGGTGGGCCATGTCGATGTCCTGGGCGGCCTGGCCATTGTAACTGCCATCCGCGCGGATGTACTCCGGGCCGATGTCCACCTGGTCCATGTATTGCTCGGCCACGAAGGTCTCGGTCCAGGCGGCCGTCCACAGTCGGCCGCGTTCGGGATCCTCGCCCGGGTACTTCTCCGATTCCTGGGCCAGGCTATCGCTGAGCAGGTCGTGGATGCGCACCTGTAGGTAGGTGCGCATGTCCCGGTACATGTCCGCCTCGCTGGCCACCAGCGCCTGACTCCTATTGACCGCGCTGACGATGCCGCTGACGTCGGCGTCGGCGGCGAAGCTGGAGGCGCGGGCGACGCGCCAGGCCACCAGGGCCCCGCCGATGGAGACCAGGGCGATGACGACGGCGACGACGGTCCTGAAGCGGTCCCGCGGTTCCTCCTTCTCCTGGTCGTCCCTCTCCATGGGCGCCCCGCAGCGGCTGCAGAACTTCCATTCGGCGGGGTTTTCTGCGCCACAGTCCAAGCATTTCTTTGCATCCATCGGCCACTCCTCTCGCGATCAAGACGGGTGGTAGGATAGCACGGCCGGCCGCGTCAAGCAGGGGTGCACAGAGCAGGTCCCAGCACCGGGGGGAGTTCTTGGACGACTAGAGTGCCTCCAGCACCCACTTCCGGCCAGCGGCCTCCTGGAGCAGCCCGGGGTTGGCTACCTGGCCCGCTCCAGCAACTCGAAGTAGCGCTCCCGGCTCATCCCGGCCGTCGTCAGGTTGGTGCGGGCGTGGGTCACCGGCACTTTCCGCGGGCTGGCTTTGATGACCACGGGTCGGGGCAGGCCCGGTTTGGTCATCACGATGTGGTCGCCCTTGCGCCGGCTTGATCGTGAACCCATCCAATTCAAACACCCGGACCAGGGTGCGGTAGTCGATCGGTGCGATCCCAGGCAAAGACGGCCTCCAGCCAGTTGACCTGGATCGGCTGGCGCGGGAGCCAGCGTTGTGGCGCCTGCGGGTCGCGGCGATAGCCGGCCTCCTCCAGCACCATCTCCAACGTGCCCATCCGCCGGCACTCTTCCAGGAAGAGCGCGACGGCCTCCTGCAGGGCGGCCAGGGCCTCCTCGTGAGTATCGCCAAAACTGGAGACGTTCAGTTCGGGGCAGAGGGCGACGATTTGCCCTCCTTCTTCGAACAACTGGCTGGTATACGGCACAGACATCGGCATCAGCGAACCTCCTGCTGTCTTCGCCTACAGGATAGCATGGCTGACCGGCACTGTCAAATGACAGTTGACGTGATTGCTTGAGAATGGGTGGAAAAGAGGTATAATGGCTGCTGAGGCACTTGACGGAAGGGGGGAGGGGATGTGGTAGAATACTCCTCTCAGTCGCTGAGTATTACTATCAGTGAGGCGGGGGCCAGAGATGAAGAAAGCCCTGCTCGTGGCTCTGCTCTGGCTGGCAGTCCTGCCGGCCCTGTCCTGCACCGGGAGGGGGGGAACCGTTTCCCCTGTTCCCTCCCTCCCGGTCCCTTCTCCTGCACCCTCCCCCTGGCCCATCCAAAGGCACCCCTCGATGGCGCAGTGGGATGCCGCCCTTGCCGCCTGGAAAGAGGCGTGGCGGACCGCCCCGACCGCCCCCCCGCTCTCTTCATCCCCACTCTCCATCGACGAGGCCCTGGCCCTGGCCGAAGAGATCAGCGGGCGCATTCCCCCCACCCCGCTGCCCCGGCCATTCCAAACCCCCAGCCGCGTGGAGATGAGCCCGTTCTACGAAGACCCTGCCCGCCCTTTTTTCGAGCAGGGCGGGCAGGGAATCCAGCCGGTGTTCCTGGCCAACAACTGCGACGCCGAACCGTTCCGCTTCGGGGTAGCGGCCTTCCTGGACTACCGGCAGGTCCCTCTGCGGGTGGGAGATTCCGAACCGGTGGCCTGGTACGAACTACTCCCCGGCCGGCAGGAGGTTATCCCGATCAGTTTCATTGCCCCGCGGGAGCCGGGCCCGCACGTCTACTTCATCGTGCAGTTTCAGGCCCCCTACGAACCTATGACCGCATGCGAATGGGCCGACGATGTGGTCCGCTTCCCCTGGGTCGCGCTCGAAGACGGAGGGGTTACACGACCGTTCTTCATCCCAAACATGCGCTATGAACCGCCTGTCAGCGCCTTCTTTGACCGGATCCCCTTGCTCGTGAAATGAGGCCACTGGCGCAAGTTCGCCACTCGTCCCTGCTACCCCAACTCCTTCAGCCCGGCCCTCAGCCGCCGGGCCTCCTCGCCGGCCTGGGCCAGGCGCTGGCGTTCCTTCTCCACCACCTCGGGTGGGGCCTTTTCCACGAAGCGCGGGTTGGAGAGCTTTCCCTGGGCGCGGGCCATTTCGGCCTCGGCTTCGCCCAGGGCCTGCTGCA
>Ga0315296_10005065_pt1 | contig 10623 bp, 5 predicted proteins | sample YL17G14_18_MG_FD_203921 | JGI IMG/M metagenome (GOLD analysis project Ga0315296, IMG submission 203921) | Sediment microbial communities from Yellowstone Lake, YNP, Wyoming, USA - YL17G14_18 | ecosystem: Environmental > Aquatic > Freshwater > Lake > Sediment | place: USA: Wyoming | collected... | reverse complement strand
AGTCGGGCCACTGACGCTCCAGCCGGGTGATACCCGACAACTGACGGTGACCGGATACGATGCCAATGGGCGCGCGCTGCCTCCGGTTAGCGTCGCCTGGCGTTCAGCCAGTCCGACCATTGCGGCTGTATCCGCTGGCGGGGCTTTGACGGCAGAGCGGGATGGCGAGACACAGATCACCGCCGCCGCCGGCGAGATCGTTAGTAATGACGTCGCGGTTGTCGTCTCGACAGGGTCGGCGGAACAGGTCAGCATCCCGTTTAAGCCATCTAAAGGCGCTCTGCGACAGGAGATTGCCGCGCGCCTTGCCCAAGCAGAAGGTGCGAGGATCACCAGCATCCGCTTCCAGTTCTTCCAGACAGACCAGGAAGCCGATCTCTCGTCGCTTCCGGCCGGCCTGCGTGGGAGCCTGTCCGGCCCTGGAAGCATTACCTTTGACGTGGCCATCGCCAAGCGTGGCGAAATGACCAAGGCCCAGGTCGAGCAACTCTGTGAGCAGTTGCCCGACTTTCGATCCGCCCAATACTCGGCGCGCTTGGAGATCGTCCGTACTAACCGGCAGGAGTAGACATGGGAGTCATAACGCTCAACATGCTGGAGGAGTTGACGAAACCCGGCCCGCGACTCCCTTGGCTGGCCAACTGGTTGCTTGAGGAAGTCTGGTCCGAACGCAACTGGCGTGAGAAGCCCGCCAGCCAGTACCTTCAGTCCGGCGAGCAACTCGTCAACGATCTTGAGGAAGTCCTCTGTGCCGCTGCCAGCCGGGTCTACGATGGTTTCTTGGAACCGGCGCCTGCCAGCCGTCACCTGAGAAGCTATCTGACTTCGGGCCAGCGGTGTGCCGCCGTGATCTTCGATGGCTTGTCGCTGCGGGAGGTCCCGATCATTAAGCATCTGGCCGAGCAATCGGGCCTTCATGTAGTCGAGGAAGGCTGGTCCATCGCGGCTACCCCCAGCGAGACAGTGGACTTCATCGCCTCACGCTTGGGCGTCGGCGAGATTGCCCCGACACAGCTTCCCGCCAGCGCACAATTAAGGCCGGACGGCATCACTTGCCATTACCTCGGACAGGTTAACCAGCGGTGCTCGCTCGATGCGTCGGCGCAGGCAATTCTGGTCTGGTCGTCGTTCCCCGACTACCGTTACACCGAGCGTGACGCCAGATTCCCGGAGCTTTTCGAGAACCTACAGAACATGATGATGACCGCCTGGCTGAACAGCGTGCAGGCCATCGTGCAGGAAAGCCCCGGCCGGCGGATTCTCATTACCAGCGACCACGGCTACGTCTACTTCGGTTCCGGCTGCTCCTTCAGTTGGGATAATGCCACCGTCGCGCCCCTGACCGCGTATTTTGGCGGTGAGCGATTCGCTCGCTTGGCCGAGAAGCCCGGTCCGCCCGAGCATCGCGGCGTGCATGCGCTCGCGGATCGCGGCGTAGCCATGATCCGGGGCCGGGTCCAGACTCATCCTCGTGGTGAAGGTGCCCGCAAACTCTACAAGCACGGCGGAATGTCACTGATGGAGATGCTGGTTCCTTGGATTATCGTGGAGCAAGAATGACTCGCGACTACCTATCGGAATGGCCTCGGGAAAACGCCGTGACCTTCGCCATTGCTGAAACTCTCGTCGGCCAAGGAATCAGGCGATCCGATATCAAGGCGCATTTCGACCGCCAGCGAGGCGTAGATGTTATCGCAGGGCTTCCCAACGGGCTCACGCTGATCTGTGAATCGAAAGGAGAACCGCCCAATGTTCGCACATTCGGGCCGAAGAAGGGTCAAACGAAGGACGCTGGCAGTATGACCACTGACCGGGGCATAAACCTACGTGACGGTCTCGGACTGCTGATCGGACGCATGCGTGAGCCTACCGCAGTCTTCGCCCTCGCTGTGCCGTTGACGCACGATTTCTACTCCCTCCTCAAGCGTGCGCTGCCATTACGAGTCCGCAAGCTCTTGAAGATTCATGTTCTCCTTGCGGAGAAGTCAGGCACGGTACGCCATTTGCCTCCCGGCGATGACTATCCCGACGAATCCGCAAGCTTAGGCACGTTGGCGGTCGCTCTACTTGACTCAGGAGGAAGTGACTGATGAGTGAACCCACGCCCCAGCGAGTTAAGTGGGCCATCGAGGATTCGTTCCCCATCGTGGAGATCAACCGTCTGGCGGTGCCAGAGCGGAATTCCTTCAAGCCGATTTACCAGATGCACAAGTGGTTTGCCCGCCGGGCATCATGCGTCTTTCGTGCCATCCTGCTGGGCTGCCTCAAACCATTGCCTGTTGATGAGAACGGCAACCCCACCAAGAGTGGCGCTGAGGTCATCATGGAGGAGTTCTACAAAGACCACACTCATGACCCGGACACCAACGGCAAAGTCATTCTCGATCCCTTCATGGGCGGCGGCACCACCGTCGTCGAGGCGCTCCGCCTCGGGTGTCAGGTCATCGGCATCGACCTCAACCCCGTTGCCTGGTTCATCGTCAAGACCGAAACCACGCCCGTGGACATCAAGGAACTAGAGCGAGCCTTCGATGATCTGGCCAACCGCATCGTCCCCTGGTCCGGCAAGCCGCTCAAACAAACGCTCTTGGGCCTCTATAAGACCACCTGCCCATGCTGTGGCAACACCGACGCCGATACCATCTATGCCTTCTGGGTCAAGTCGGCCATCTGCACCGATCCGACCTGCCGCAAGCAGGTCCCACTGTTCGGCGACTACTTCGTCACGGCCAAGCAGCCATCCATCCGCTATTGCCCGGATGTGTCCTGCCCGAAGTGCCACAGGACTTTCGACTGGGAGCTTGAGCCGGCCAGTCTGATCGCTGAGTCGTCTTTGACTGTTGTCAATCCATTAGATGCTTCCGGCCGCGGCAACAAACGATGGGCCTTCGCCACGGCCGAACCCGTCGAGTGCCCGTGGTGCGGCGAATCGGTCGAGCCGGAGTTCGCGGCCGGGAAGACCAAGCCTGTCCGCAAGAAGATTTCGCTGACAGTCCTGCTGTGCCCGCACTGCCAGGCCGTGTGGCAATACCGTGGAACTGTCCCTGACCATGTGGCTTGCCCATCCTGTAAACAGGAATACGAGCCGCGCAAGGGTAACACCGCCGAGAGCGGCAAGTTTGTTTGCCCGCATTGCGGCAAGAAGGACACGGTGCTGAGTTCGATCCGCTCACTTCCCGCCGACCAGCCCTTGCCGATGTCCATGTACGCTTTCCAGGGCTACTGCCCATCTTGCGGCAAAGGCGGTATCAATGAGGACGCGGAGGAAGAGGACACATTCGATGCCAACCTCGGCGCTTCCGCTGCTCAAGGACCAACCAGCCCCACGCAGACTTCGTCAGCAGATGACCACCGATGCCTGCTCGCCAAGTCAGGAGGCAAGTTCTTCAAGCGGATCGACCCCGCCGACTTGGAGCTATATACGCGAACGGCCCGGATGTGGGAGCAGTACAAGGACCAACTGCCGTATCCGAAATCCGAGATACCTGGGGGCTACAACACGAACCAGATGATCAAGCATCACTACCGCCACTGGCGGCAGATGTTTGGCCCGAGGCAGATGTTGTCTCTAAGCAGCCTTCTCCTGCTGCTTGCTCGCAATGACCATCCTTCCCTGCGCGATCTGTGTCTCTCAGCCTTCATAATGGCTCTCAACAACTCCAACGTTTTTTCGCGTTATCACCGGTTTACGTATCGTGAAGGCAAAATCGAGGGGTTGTTTTCGCGACACGAGTATCAGCCGAAGCTGACCGTCTGCGAGAATAATGTCTGGGGTATCCGCCACGGCTATGGCAGTTTTGCAGCTTGCGTCTCCAAGGTTTTGGATGGTATCAAATTTGCGCAGGCCCCTTTCGACTACGGACAAAAGCCAACCATTCACGGCGACGTCCGCGATCCGATCAGAACTGAAGCACAGTTGTTGTGTCAGGATTCGAGGGAAGTCGTACCCAGTACTTTGGTTCACTTCGTCGTCACAGACCCTCCGTATGCCGGCAATGTCAACTACTCTGAGCTAGCAGACTTCTTCTATGTGTGGATGCGCTCTGTCCTCTATTCCGATTACCCGTACTTTGCAGCCGAGGAAACTCCCAAGGCAGCCGAGATCATAGAGAACTCGGTTCGCGGAAAGACAATGAGCGACTTCAAAGAAGGACTGTGCGATGCATTCAGATGCGCAGGTCAGAAGCTTGATCCGAGTGGCCTCCTTGTTTTCACTTTCCACCATGCCGAGGATGCGGCATGGGAAGCACTTCTGGAAGCGGTGTGCGATGCTGGATACTCCGTGGAGGCGATCTATCCAGTCCACGCCGAGTCAGAGGTTTCGCTACACCTTCTCGACAGACAAGGTATTTCCTACGACCTCATCCACGTCTGCCGCAAACGTGGGGAAGGGGCCGTGGAGTCTCGCAGTTGGGCGGGCATCCGTCAGGAAATCCGCCGGCGGGCGCGGCAGGAAATCGAGACCATCGAGCGCGGCCGCTACGGCAATGAGCCACTCTCCCCGGCCGACGTGAACATCATCCTCATCGGCAAGTGCCTGGAGCTTTACAGCCGGCACTACGGCCGCGTGTTTGACCACAAGGGCGAGAATATGCCGCTCCATGAGGCCCTGCAGGCCATTCGCATGGAAGTGGATCAGCTCATCAGTCAGGAACAGCCCCTCCCCGGCGAATTGACTGACATCGACCCGGTAAGCTATGTGTACCTCGTGTGCCTGGCCGATAAGGCATTCGAGATCAAGGGCGATGACCTCAACAAATATACTCGCGGTGGAATTGTGGATGCAGACGACTTGCTCAAGACAGGGCTCATCATCAAAGGCCGCACCGGCCGCGGGCGGTTCTTCAAGATCAAGTCGCCGGCCGAACGGTTCAGCGAGGTTCAGGAACGTCTCGGTCGCGAGAGCGGACAGATGCACCCGGTCCTGCCGGGAATGGAAGAAGCAGTGACCGTCAGTGCGGGGGGCCAGATTCCATTTATCGACTACGTGCACTTCTTGATCGCCTTGGTCGATGGCGGGGAGAACCTCCGGCCGTGGATGGAGCGATTCCGTGGCCAGACGCCGCAGATTCGCGCCGCGTGCGAGTACCTGCGGGCGAAACAGCCGCGTTTCGCCGACGCCTGCGGCAAGATTCTGAAGTTCATCGAGGTGACACCTCTGTTCGGGTGAGGATACGCCTATGCCGGGCTACAAACTGATCGAACTATCGAACCTCCAGCCGCACAAGCCGAAGGGCATCGTTCCGGCAGAGAATGTCATCGGCATCCTGGACTTTTTACGAGAGATTGCTGATGACGGTTCTGTCCCATTCCCGAAGTTCTCGAAATGGCAGATGGTGGGATTGGAGGAAGTGCTCTTCGCTGCCCGGCCGCGAGAAGAAGAGGTCGCTATGGAGATACATACCCGCCTGAGTAACGCTGCCGGCAACCTGGAAAAGCGCTTGCTCGATATTCAAGTCATCCTGACTGGTAAGATTGTCCGGGGCGCGCAGATGACAGTCGATTATCGCGGCGCATTGCTACCGATCTACATGATCTTCAATAGACCGAATCAGGTAATAGACAGCGACGGGAATCCTCTTTATCCCGTGACGTTTGCCCTTAGCAGTCCGAATCCATGACACGACAAACGGGAATCACAGCAGGCCAGTGGGTCCGCGTTGCCGGCCGGGAAGACCTCGGCAACGGCGAGGTGGTGCGAGTTCGCGCCGTCGGTGGGATGCAGGAAGTGGACGTAGCATTCGACGACACTGATGGCCGGCGGCTTCTGACGTTCCCTGCCAGCCGACTATCCGTAGAGCGCGACCTGTGGGACCGGCTGGAACACGGCCCGCACGACCGGCCAGTGGACTTTTTGCTCAAGCAACTGGCAATCCAGTTGCCGTTGCACAACAGCGGCGGTGAGTTGTCGAACAGCCGGACTGACCTTCTACCACACCAGATATTGCTGACGCGCGACGTGGTAGCGATGAATCGCCGCCGGCTCCTGATTGCGGACGATGTGGGCCTGGGCAAGACCATCGAGACCGGCATGGTAATCCGCGAGCTGGTCACTCGCGGCCTTGCACAACGAATCCTCATCGTCTGCCCCGCCGGCCTGATTAAGAATTGGCAACGGGAGCTTCGCGAGTGCTTCCGTCTGCACTTCGATGTCCTTGGTCTCGACTTCCAGGACAGCGGTATCGCCTGGGAAACACACCACCGGGTGATCGCCTCCATTGACACGATCAAGCAGCCGAGACGGACGGAACGTTTACTGGCAGGGCCTAACTGGGATATGGTGATCTTTGACGAAGCTCATCACCTGACCCGCAAGCGGTACGGCAAGAAGATGGAGGTGACACAGAACTATCGACTGGCCGAGGCTATCCGGGGACATACTCGCGACGTGCTATTCCTTTCGGCAACGCCGCACCAGGGCGACGCCTACCAGTTCTGGTCCTTGATCCAGTTGCTCGATGACAGCCTGTTTGAGTCGCCCGAGACAATGCTTGACCACCGTGGCCTCCTGAACCGGGTGATGCTCCGGCGGATCAAGCGGGAAGTAACTTACGCTGACGGTACGCCGATCTTCATGCGGCGACAGGTCTTCTCGGAGCGGTTCCAACTCGCTGCACGAGAGAGGGCTTTCCACGAACGGCTGACCGAGTACCTGCGCGAAGGCTACGACGTGGCTGGCATTGGCCAGGGCCGGACCACGACCAAGCAACGAGCGGTCGGTTTCGTGATGACCGCTTTTCAGAAGATCATGTCCAGCAGTCCGCGAGCGATTCGCCAGGCGCTGCGACGGCGGCTGCTGGTGCTGCTTATCCGTCAACAGGTTTCGTTGGAGATCAAGAGGGCGAAGGGATCGACCGACCAGTTGCTGCCGCTTCGGATCGTGGAACTCCAGGACGAGATGCGGTCCCTTGCATCTGCGATTCTGAGCCTGCCGGCGCGGGAGTCCGGCTGGGCCGAAGCCGACGCCTATATCGCCCAGATGAAACAACGCCTGGCAAAGAGGATGAATGGAGAGATCACGGGCTGGGCGTTGGATGGTGATGAAGACGCGGAGGACGTGATTCTGGCCGATACGACGATCCCGAACGAGCCGCAGATTGTCCGCGAACTCCTTCGGATTGTGCCCGATGGTACGGATCGGAAGTTCGATACGCTCGTCCGTGCCATCGAGCAGGTTCGGATAGGCAGTTCTGACGAACGTTTCATCATCTTCACACAGTACCGTGAGACATTGGAGTTTCTTCGAGAGGAGTTGGCCAAACTCTACGGCGAGGATAACGTCGTCACTGTCAAGGGCGGTCCGCTGGAGGACAAGATCGCGGCCGTTGAGCGTTTCTGGCAGCAGGACGGCCCTCGGTTTCTCATCAGCACGTCTGCCGGCGGGGAAGGCATCAACCTCCAGGTATGCCGTGTGCTGTTCAACTACGATATGCCGTGGAATCCGATGGCAGTGGAGCAGCGGATTGGCCGCATCCATCGTTATGGCCAGCAGGACACCGTACAGGTCTATAACTTGATTGCCGAAGACACCATCGAGCAACGGATATACGATCTATTGGAGGAAAAATTGCTCGACATTGCCCGGACCATTGGGAAGGTCGATCAAGTCACCGGGGCCGTGGCAGAGGACTTTCGCGGGGAGATACTGGGCTTTCTGGGCTCGTCACCGAATTATCAGGAACTCTACAGGAAGGCCCTCGTGGACCGGGATTACCGGCGGACCGCCGAAGAACTGGCACAGATGGTCCAGACAGCGGCAACAGCCAGTCAAGCCCTTCAGTCTCTGGCCCAAGACCTGACAGCTTTCAACCTGGAGCACTACCGCAAGCTCCAGGGCGAACTGATGCTGGAGGACCTCAGAGCATTCGTGGAAGCGGGAATCCTGCGCCTCGGCGGCACGTTCATCCCTGACGGTGATTTCTACCGCATCGAAACGCCACCGGCACTCCTGAGCTACCGGAACGTGGCCACCCGTTACGATACGGCGTGCTTCCGCCGTGATGTCGCGATGCGTCGCAAAAACGCTGAGTTCATGGGCATTGGCCATCCGTTGGTGGATGGCATGATTGCCCACTTTCAGCGGTCGTCCTGGGCTGGCGATGTCGCTGTCTTGAAGAGCATGGAAGGCTCGCCGTATCTGTCAGTTCGATTCGTGCTGGAAGCGATGCTCGACGACGGATCGTCCCGCCGGCGGTATGAGTCCGCAGAAGTAACGGCACATGGCTCTTGGCAAGCTCGCAGCCCCAAGAAGGACGTTGACGCCCTGCACGACGAAGCCGGTCGCCCGCCCGCCTCTCGGTCATCTATCGAGTTCCATCCGCTTCGGGACAGGATTGCGAGTGCCATAGCCGATGCGGAAGCCAACTTCCGTAGTGAACTTCCGGCAGTCCAGACCGTTCGCAGCCGGTTGGCTGGACTTGCTGCGGCGATCCAGTAGCGACGGCTTTTCAGGAATGTTGCCCATCCAAGCCGATCCATGTGGAGAACGAGCCATCGGGACGGCCGAAAGCATCAGGGATTCTTTTGCTCGGCGTGACCACCGCCGGTATAATAGGGATGTCTCGCAACATGCCGTCCAACTACGGGCCAAATAGTCTCGCTTCCTCTCCCTCCACTGGCCCGGACGGCGGGCCGGGTGCCGTCTCTCAACCTTCAAGGGTGTTTCGCTAAGTCGCCGGCACCCGGCGTCTGCACGTACTGACTTGTGGGCTACTGTCACCGAGCCGGCGGCATCCCTTCCGGGTAGACAGGCACGCGAAGGGTACATAGAATTGCCAAGAGCAGTTTTCGTGGCATCCATACAACGGAGTTGGCGCATGGCACGTCGTGACTTGACGTTTGGCGTGTTTGTTGGCTCGCCGTTTAGTAGCACGGCTGCCGAGCACAGTCCCTTACGGAGCCGGGGGAGGCGATATGCGAGCCGCTGATCGGCAAATCCGCGTCTTTATCTCCTCCACCTTTCGCGATATGAAGGAGGAGCGAGACTATCTGGTGAAGTTCACCTTCCCGCAACTGCGAAAGCTCTGTGAATCGAGAGGCGTAGTCTGGGGCGAGGTGGACCTGCGCTGGGGCGTCACCGACGAGCAGAAGGCCGAGGGCAAGGTGTTGCCGATCTGCCTGGAGGAGATCAGGCGGTGTCGGCCGTACTTCATCGGCCTGCTGGGCGAGCGCTACGGCTGGATTCCTGATGCCATCCCCCCCGAAGTAATTGAGCGGGAGCCCTGGCTTGCCGAGCACGTCCACGGCCGCAAGTCCGTCACGGAATTGGAAATCCTGCACGGCGTCCTGAATAACCCAGACATGGCCGAGCACGCATTCTTCTACTTCCGCGATCCGGCCTATGTGGAGTCCCTGCCGCCGGACAAGAAGGCGGATTTCACCACAGAAGACCCAGAGACCGCAGAAAAACTGAAAGACCTGAAAGACCGAATTCGCCAGAGCCGCCTTCCCGTGCGGGAGAACTATCGCGACCCGAAGACACTCGGCGATCTCGTCTTGGCGGATTTGACGGCGGTGATCGACAACCGCTGGCCTGAAGGCTCGGAGCCCGACTCGCTCGACCGCGAGGCGATGGATCACGAGGCTTACGCCCAAAGCCGCCAGCGGGTTTACATCGGCCGGCCAGAGTATTTCGCAAAGCTCGACACCCACGCCGACGGCAGCGGCGACCAGCCCTTAGTCATCCTGGGTGAGTCCGGCTGTGGAAAATCCGCTCTCTTGGCCAACTGGGTCACACACTATCGCCAGATGCACCCGAACGTCCTGGTCCTCCAGCACTACATCGGCGCGACGCCGTACAGCGCCGACTGGGCCGCTATGCTGCGGCGGATCACGGGCGAGTTCAAACGGCAGATGAAGATTCAACAGGATGTCCCCGACGGGCCCGATGCTCTACGCGGCGCGTTCCCGAACTGGCTGCACATGGCCGGCGCCCAAATGGGCGTGGGTCGATTCAACGTTCGGTCATGGTGGCGCAGATCTTGGGGCAAGACGCCCTGGAAGCCATCCTGCAAATACAAACGCATCGTTGTCGTGCTGGATGCCCTAAATCAGTTGGAGGACAGCGATGGCGCGCCGGATCTCGTCTGGCTTCCGCCCGTCATGCCAGAGGGCATACGACTGATCGTCTCGACGCTACCGGGCCGTCCGCTAGAGGAAATCAGAAAGCGAGCTTGGCCCACCCTGAATATCGCGCCCCTTACACAGCCAGAACGTGAGAAGTTGATCGCGGAATATTTAGCTCAATATGCCAAAGCCCTCAGCCCTGCCCGTGCGCGGCGCATGGCCGCCGCACCACAAGCAGCGAATCCGCTCTATCTCCGCGTGCTGCTTAACGAGTTACGTCTATTCGGCGAGCACGAGCAACTGGAGGCACGCATCGATCAATACTTACAGGCCCAATCTCCCCACGACCTCTACCACAGGGTCATTGCCCGGTGGGAACAAGACTATGGCGCGGGGACGACACTCGTGAGTGATACGCTTTCATTGCTATGGGCTGCGCGTCGCGGGCTGTCGGAAGCGGAGCTGTTGCATATACTGGGCAGAGACGATCAGCCTCTGCCTCGTGCAGCGTGGTCGCCGCTGTATTTGGTGATGTCCGACGCCCTGGACAGCCGGGGC
>Ga0315296_10005064_pt1 | contig 10625 bp, 5 predicted proteins | sample YL17G14_18_MG_FD_203921 | JGI IMG/M metagenome (GOLD analysis project Ga0315296, IMG submission 203921) | Sediment microbial communities from Yellowstone Lake, YNP, Wyoming, USA - YL17G14_18 | ecosystem: Environmental > Aquatic > Freshwater > Lake > Sediment | place: USA: Wyoming | collected... | reverse complement strand
AGAGGGACGCAGATCCAAATAAGGAGAAAGCGCGCGCGGGTCAAAAGGAAGAGGCATTCCTGGACCTGGCCCATCGATCCCGTGGCCGCGCGCGTGCCCAACGGCTGGCCGGGCTGGCCCGAAGGGAAGGATTTCGCGCTGGTTCTCATCCATGATGTCGACACCGCCAAGGGTCTGGGGAATTGCCTCAAACTCCTCGAGCTCGAAAAGAGCCTCGGTTTCGTCTCCTCGTTCAACTTCGTGCCGGAAGGCTACCGCCTGCCGGAGGCGACACGCCGGACGATCGCGGAAGCCGGCTTCGAGGTCGGCGTTCACGGACTCACCCATGAAGGCCGAGCCTTCAAGGACTACAGGACCTTTTCCCAGATCGTGCCCCGGATCAACGAATTCCTTAAGGAACGGGCCGCCGTCGGCTACACCTCCCCTTCCATGCTGGGCAATTTGAGATGGGTCGCCGACCTCGACGTCGCCTACGGCTGCTCGTCCTTCGATACGGATCCCTTCGAGCCCCGGCCCTACGGCGTGAGGACCGTCTTCCCCTTCATCGTCCCCGGCCTCGCCCGGGACCATTCGTACGTCGAGCTGCCGTATACCCTGCCGCAGGACCATTCGTTGTTCGTCCTGCTCCAAGAGCGGGACAACGCCGTCTGGAAGCGGAAGGTCGATTGGATCGCGGAGATCGGCGGGATGGTCTTGGTGAACACCCACCCCGACTACATGAGCTTCGCGGACGGCGCCCAGGCTCTCGAGGAATACCCGGCGGGCCATTACGCCTCGCTTCTCGAGTATGTGAAAAGCCGGTACGAAGGCCGATATTGGCACGCGCTTCCGCGGGACGTCGCGCGTTTCTGGAGAGCGGCCTTCCCCCAGGACGCCGCTTACCCCTATGACGGCGCGCCGATATCCGCGTCGAACCGCGTCGCCTCGCTCTCCAACGGGAACAAGTATTTCCGAAAGGTCAAGCTGGCTCTGACCTGCTCGGCCGGCGGCCACTTTGAGCAGATGCAGAATCTTTATCGATTCTATCAGGAGTTCCCGCGCTTCTGGATGGTCAACGAAACCCCCCAAACGGAATACGCCCTCAGCGGCGAGAGCCGGCATTTCATCAAGGGCGCCCATTTCAGCAAGCCCTGGACCTACGTCGTCCAGGCGCCCCTCGTCTACCGCATCTTGAGAAGGGAACGGCCCACGCACATCATATCGACGGGACCCGGCATGATCGGATTCGTCCCGTTCCTCCTCTCCCGCCTGCTCCGGATCAAGTTCATCCACATCGAAACGTTCTCGCACGTCCATCATCTCACGAAGATGGGCAAGCTGATACAGATGTTCCGACACCCCGTTCTATCCCAATGGGACGGCCTGAACATGAAGAACGTCCGGAGCATCGGGACGGCCATCTCGGCCAGCCTCCCTGACGCCCAAGAAAAGACGTCCGAGGACATCGTCTTCGTAGCCCTGGGGATGAGGGTCCATCCTTTCCCGAGGATCATCGAGGCCGTCGAATCGCTCATCAAGGACAACGTCATCGAAGGCCGGGTCGTCATCCAGAGGGGGTTCACGGAGTATCGAACGGAAGCGGCGGAGACGTTCGATTTTCGGACGCCGGCGGAGATCAACAAGCTCATAGCCTCCGCGAAATACGTCATCACCCAGGAGAGCGCGGGCATCGTCACGAAGTGCTTGAGGTTGGGGAAGAGGTTCATCGTCATGCCCCGGGATTACCGGTACAAGGAATTGCCGGCCCGGAGCGACATGAACGAAGACCTCCATGACAAGCTGGCCGAACTGGGCTTCACGTTCGTCGTCCATGACAAGGACCAGCTGAAAGAGGCCATCGAGAAGCTTGATCGGCTGAGAACGGACTTTCGCTTCGACAATTCCCGCGCCATCGCCGCCCTCAAAAGCATGGTCGAAAGCGATTGAGGGAGGGTTCGGGCCCGGATCGACCTCCCGCCCGTTCGTGTCCGGTCATCGGCGGGTCCGCACGCCATATAGGGATTAACAGGCCGGCCGTTCCGGCGACGGCCTTCTTCTATGGTACAATGTCTATCGCCAGGGAGGAACTGACCATCAGGGATCGAATGTCTTCCCATCGTCCCATGTATGGGTTTTTGTTACTGGCCCTGCTTGTCGTCGCCTGCTGTTCCAGCTGCTCCACTGACACCGAGAATCCGCCCGCCGGCCTCGACGCGTCATTCACATTCAGTCCGGCCTCGCCGGTCACGGGGCAGGCCGTCCAGTTCACGGACACGTCGACGGGCGGCCCGAGCGCATGGCAGTGGAACTTCGGGGACGGCGCGACCAGCACGTCCCAGAGCCCCCGACACTCCTTCGCGGCCGCCGGCTCCTATACCGTGACGCTAACGGCCGGCAGGGGCTCGGCCTCCGACAGCGCCAGCCGGACCGTGAACGTCAGCCAGAATTCCGGGATCCTTCCGCCGGACCGGACGATGGACTGGTCCAAGGCCGGTGTGTGGTATAACGCCGGTGACCCCACCCGTCCCATGGAGGGAACGAAGGGCATCCCGAGCTTTCCCGTCGGCCTGACCGTCGACACCTCGAACCCGGGGAACCCGTACTACTGCGACCCGACGGGGGCGACGGATTGCCGGGCCAATCTCCAGGCGGCCATCAACGCCTGTCCCGCGGGATATTCCGTTCTGATGCCGGCCGGGACATACGCGATGGGTCCGGGCCTGAACATGAGATCGAGGGTCGTCCTTCGCGGCGCGGGTCCGGGCTCCACCACGTTGACGATGCTGGGGACCGGGAGCGTCAGGAGCATCCTTTTTCATGGCACCGGCGGAACGTCCGAGGGCATCGTGATGGATCCCGGCCCGGGCCCGGACGCCGACAATATCAGCGGCCCCCTGGTCTCCGGCCATAGCAAAGGCTCTTATACGGTCGTCGTATCGGCGGCGCTGGCCGCCAATCTGAGTGTCGGCTGCCTCGTCCTCATCAACCAGACGAACGACCCGGATTTCGTGACGAATGACGGGTCCGGCGGAACCGTGACATGGGGCGCCGGAGGCGGCACGAGGGCCTTGGGCGAAACCAAGATGGTCTCGGCCATCAACGGGACCTCCATCACGTTCAACCAGCCGTTGGTCTATTCCTATGAAAGCCGGCTCGCGCCCAAACTGATCCGCCTCATCACCAGACCGCTTCTCAACGCGGGGATAGAGGACCTGACGATCGACGGCAATTGGAACGGCGGTTATGGCGGCGGGCGGATCATCGACGCCATGAATGCCGCTTACTGCTGGATCCGACGCGTCGAGTTCACGGATTGGGCCCTCCACGCCATCCGGTTCTACTGGGGCTCCCTCGGCTGCGGGGTCACGAAATGCTACATGCATGACGTGGGCCAATTCGGCGGGGACGAAGGCTACCAGTGCAACCTGGCCGGGAACGCGACCGATTGCCTCCTGTACGACAACATTTCCAAGTGGGTCCACATCGGCATTTGCGTCGGCGCGGCGAGCGCCACGGGCAACGTCATCGCCTACAACTATAACCATTCCACGAACCATCATCAGCCGGCCTGGAGCGTCCCCTCGCACGGCTCCCACGGCGCCCATACGTACATGAACCTCTTCGAGGGGAACGTCACGATCAGACAAGGGGCGGACTTCTATTGGGGCTCCGGGAGTCATCTCGTCATGTTCCGGAACTGGCACCGGCTGGAAACGAACAACCCGACCGTCACCAGGGACATGATCGCCGTCGATATCGAGGCCTCGAACCAGTATTGTTCCGCCGTCGGCAACGTCCTGGGGCATGAAGGGATGTGGGGCGACTATGAGATCCAGGGCCCCGAGAACGGCGTCTACGATACCGGCGACGGGCGGGCCTTCTGCTGGAAGATCGGTTTCTTCAGCGACGGCGACCAGACCGGTACGAGACACGCGGCGACCGTCAACTCGCTTATCCGGCACGGGAACTATGATTATGTCAATCACGCCGTGGTGGACTGGATCGACGGCGTGAGCCGCGACCTCCCCCCGAGCCTCTACCTCGACGCCAAGCCCTCGTGGTTCGGTTCCCTGGATTGGCCCGCCTTCGGCCCGGACGTCGCCGGCAACGTGAAAACCACGCCGTCGAAGCTGAGATGGGACACGTACGTCAGTTCCGGCAGGCTTTCCGACCTGTTCTGAAACTAGACACCTCTACGATATTTTGTATAATAACGCGTAGGCCGCCATGAACGACACCCGGAAAACCCCTGATCCGGCCGCCAGCGGCCGCCTCTCCTACGTCCTGATCACGCCCGCTCGGAACGAGGAAGCCTTCCTGGAAATGACGACCCGATCCGTCATATCCCAGACCGTTCCGCCGAAGCGCTGGGTCATCGTCAGCGACGGCTCGACGGATCGCACGGACGAGATAGCCCGGACGTACGGTTCACGATACAACTGGATCGAACTGGTTCGCATGCCGGAGCATGCCGACCGACAATTCGCCGCGAAGGTCCACTGTTTCAGGGCGGGATATCAACGGATCAAGGACCTGGAGTTCGATATCGTCGGCAATCTCGATGCCGACCTCTCTTTCGAGCCGGATTATATCGAATATCTCCTGGATAAATTCTCTCAGAACCCTGAATTGGGCGTGGCGGGGACCCCGTTCGTGGAGGATTCCTCATCGACTTATGATTATCGTTTCACCAATATTGAACATGTCTCCGGAGCCTGCCAGCTCTTTCGGCGGAGGTGCTTCGAATCGATCGGCGGGTATACGCCCATAAAGGGCGGGGGCATCGACTGGGTGGCCGTGACCACGGCCCGCATGAAGGGATGGAAAACAAGGACATTCACGGACAAAACCATCCGCCATCATCGGAAAATGGGCACCGGAAAGTCCAGTCCGCTGGGTGCGAGATATCGCCTGGGCCGACAGGATTATTATCTGGGCAACCACCCGCTCTGGCAAGTCCTCCGGATGTTCTACCAGATGAAGCACAAGCCCTTCGTCATCGGCGGGTTCGCCCTTTTTTGGGGCTATGCCGCCGCCGGCCTCCAAAGACGAAAAAGACCGGTGCCGGAAGAATTGGTGGCGTTCATCCGTCGTGAGCAGATCGAAAGGCTATGGAAAAAATCGCGGCTCAGATGAAGTCGATCTGCATCATCGCCTACACGGACTATATGACCGACGCCCGGGTGATGCGCCAGGCCGAATCCGCTTATGACGCCGGTTACGCGGTTGATGTCATAACTCCGATCAGCCGGGGCCAGGAAGAAAAGCTGGTCTCGAACCACGTGACGATCCACAGGTTGCGGACAGGGCAATACCGAGGCTCTGAAAAAGCGCTCTATGTCCTGAGCTACCTCGATTTTTTCATCCGCTGCCTCGTCCGCATATCCCGGCTCCACATCAAAAACAACTATCGCATCATCCAGGTCTGCAATATGCCTGATTTCCTGGTCTTCTCCACGGCGTTCGCCAAACTGACGGGCGCCAAGATCATCCTGGACATCCACGACCCGATGCCCCAGACATACATGGCCAAATTCCCCGGCCCCGGAAAAAAGCGCTTCTACCATCTGATCCTATGGCTGGAGAAGCTCAGCGCGGCCTTTTCGGATAGGGTCATGACCGTTCACGAGCCCATCAAGAGGGATATCCTCCTCAGGGACGGAATCCCCGCGGGTAAGATCTCCGTTATTGCGAACTTCGCGGACGACAGGATATTCCGGGTCCATGACTCCTACACGATAGACCTGCCCGTCCGGATGATATATTATGGGACCGTCGCCGCGAGGTTCGGTTTTGAAGGCGTTCTATCGGCCATCCGCAGGGTCCGGCAGAGGGACAAGCTGTTCTTGAAGATCATCGGCAAGGGCGACGATGAGGCCGCGCTCCGGGAGCGGATCGGGGCGCTGGGGCTCGGCGCCGTCGTCGAGTTCGACAACACGGCCTACCCTCTGCGACAGATGCCGGAGATCATTCGCCGGTATCATTTGGGACTGGTCCCCTATTGCCCTTCCCCCGCGACGGACTATATGCTGCCCGTGAAACTGATGGAGCTCCTCGCCATGGGGATACCGGCCATAACCGTCCCCAACACGGCCATCCGCTATTACCTCGATGAGAGGCTTTATTTCGGCTATGACCCCCGGAACATGGATACCTTGACTCTTCTCATCGATCGTCTCCTCGACGATCCTTCGCTGATTCTCAGCAAGAGGGAGGCGGTTGTGAGCGAATCGGCAAAATATCTTTGGAAAAACGAACGTCTCAAATACCTGGATATCCTGGCTCAATTATCGATTTGAGGGAAACATGAGAACGATCAACTTCGCCATCGTCGGCTGCGGGAGAATCGCCCAAAGGCACGCGGAGCACATCGCGAACTACGGGAGGCTGGCCGCCGTCTGCGATGTCGTCCCCGAAAGGGCCCGGGACCTGGCCAAGAAATATTCCTGCGCCGAGTTCTTCCGGATCGAGGACCTGCTGAGAGGACAAGGGGACGTCGACGTGGTTTCCGTCTGTACCCCGAACGCGCTCCATGCCCCTCATTCGGTCCTGGCCCTTCAAGCCGGCAAACACGTCGTTTGCGAGAAACCGATGGCCCTCACAACGACGGATTGCCAGGACATGATACGGGCGGCACAAGAGGCGCAACGAACGCTGTTCATCGTCAAGCAAAACCGGTTCAACCCACCCATCGTCGCTCTCAAAAAAGCCGTCGACGACGGTTGGCTCGGAGATATCGTCAACGTTCAGCTCAATTGCTTCTGGAACAGGACCAACGAGTATTACCTGACCTCTGACTGGAAAGGCAAGCTGGCCCTCGACGGGGGGACGCTCTTCACGCAATTCAGCCACTTCATCGATCTGCTGTTATGGCTCGTCGGGGACGTCGACCGGATCCGTGCGATCACCAAGAATCTCCTTCACAAGGATATCATCGAGTTCGAGGACACGGGCGTGATCGCGCTGGAATTCGCGAGCGGGGCCTTGGGCACCATCAACTATACGGTCAACAGCCATAAAAAGAACATGGAGGGCTCGATAACGATATTCGGGGAGAAGGGGACGGTCAAGGTGGGCGGGCAGTACCTGAACGTCCTCGAATACCAGTCGATCGAGGGCCACGAGATCGCCCATGTCGCGGAATGCCGCCCGGCCAATGAATACGGCTTCTATCAGGGCTCCATGTCCAATCACGATAAGATCTTCGAGAACGTCGTGGACGTGCTGCATGGAAAGGCCGGCATCGCGACGACGGCCGAAGAGGGGATGAGAACGGTCGAACTCATCGAGAGGATCTATCGATCCGCGCGATAGAAGGGCCGGGGGCGGATCAGCTTTTTGACTTGATCCCCAGCCGGCGCTTCATGTCCTCCGTTTTTTGGGCCAAGATCCCGTCATGGTAGTCGACCACGGCGGCCAGGTCTTCCTTCCTTTTGATCCCCCCGTAGATCAGGTTATTGCAGATGATGGTATGGGTCGTGTTGCCCGTCGCCTCTTTGAACGTGTAATTGAAGATGCTGTCTTCGATCTGGCAATCAAAACGCATCGGCAACTCAGGATGCAGGCACGTCCAGCCCGTTTCCTTCTCGAGGATCTTGGCGATCTCATAGATATCCCACTTCAGGTACGTGGACAGACACACCTTGCTGACTTTTTTCGATTGAGGGAAAGACTTGAAGAGGTTGCCGACAGGAGGAACGAACAACTCCAGTCTGAATTTCAATAAGTAATAGTAGGCGATCAGCAAGTAGAACGGGATCCTGGGCCACTTCAACGGGTTGAGCCTGAACAGCCGCCTCAAAACGATCTTGAGCTTGACACGCCCGGAGAGGAAGTTGTGCTTCTCGAATTTGTTGACCGCTTCCAGGATCACCGGGACGTCGTTCTCCAGGGCCGCCTTCAGCACGACGGAGCCGCCCGCATGGGGGCAGAAGTTGCAGACTCCCCAATAAAGGTCGAGGTCCTTTAGAGCGAGCGCGGTATATCGAATGAACTTGAAATCGTTCCGTTTTTTGCTCCTGACGAATTGGAGGTCGACGCCGAGGTTCCGGCAGATCGTTTGGACATTCCGGTCGGCGATCTCATGATTGAACCCGTGGTCGTATTTGACGGCCAGCGGATTGAGACCCAGCAATTTCTTCGCCACGTAAATGATGTAGGAGCTGTCGAACCCCCCGGAGGCTCCAATGACGCAATGGTATTTCCCCGTGCTTTTTTTCTTGATCTCGTCCGCGATCGCGCGAAGCTCCGAGAGGTTTGAGGTCGTCTGGTTCTTCAGTTCCTCTTCGAAATCACGGGAATTGCAGTGATTGCATCGCCCGTTCCGTTCGATGACCGTCCCGGGGAATTTGGTCGTGGCAAAACACGTCGGACAGACCTGATCGTCCCGCCTTTCTTGATCCATTGGCGCCATTCTTTCCTCCTTAAATCCTAAGTCAAAACGCACTAAAAACCCGACTGTTCCGACCATTTTAGTCGAGCCGCTGCCCAAAAGCAATAACTTTTTTAAAGTTCCGGAAGCCGGCCCTGCCGGAAATCTCCGGGGCGACGATGTCGATCCGGCCCACGATAAACCACGGCCTCCGCCGCCGGCATCAGCCTCGCCGGCGTCCCGAAATATGCTTCGTGCGGCGTCCGCCAGCCCGGTGTCTCATGAAACCGCTCTTCATTGTAGAGCCGAAAAAGGGAGCCTCACCCGAAAACTGGCCCAGTTCATTCAGCAAAGCGGCTAACCATAATTCGGGCTAAATGCCCTTTTGAATCCCCTTTTGAGGTGATTCAACGCGGTCGTCTGCAATTTATGCTTATCAACGCATGATAGCCCCAATATCTATAAAGCGCGATGGAGGAACAAACAATGATTAAGAATCTGAATCCACGGCGCCGAATATGTGCGGGTTTTTCCACCCTGTTGATGTTTGCTGCCTACTTCCAGGCGATGCCCATCCAACTGGCAGCCCAGAGCCTTATTACTAGGCTTGCTACAATTCGGACAAGTAATGTCAAAGCGTCCTTCAGGTACACCCCTTCATTTCCCTCCGAAGGGCAGGTTGTGCAGTTCGCGGACATCTCAACTGGGACCCCGACATCCTGGCAGTGGGATTTCGGCGACGGAGCCACAAGCACCGCTCAGAATCCAAGCCACGCTTATCTAAAAGCGGGGTTCAAGAAGATCACACTGATCGCCAGCAATAGTACAAGCTCCAAAAAAACAACCCGGACCATGACCGTCATGCCTGCCCCCGAGACCGCGTCCTTCGTGTACAGTCCCACGTCTCCGGTAGCAGGGCAGGACGTACAGTTTGCGGATACCACTTCGGGAAATCCGACGTCATGGCAGTGGAACTTCGGCGATGGGGCTACAAGCACGGCCAAGAATCCAAGACATGCTTTTGCTGCGCCAGCAGCCTACTTGGTGACCTTGATTGCCAGCAATGACCTCAGCTCTAAAAAAAGCACTGAGACCATCAGTGTTGCTTCTGTCTCCTCTCTCGTTGCGTCCTTTGCCTACAGTCCCACTTCTCCGGCGATAGGGCAAGCGATGCAGTTCACGGATACTTCTACGGGCAGCCCGACCTCCTGGCAGTGGAACTTCGGCGACGGGACAATGAGCTCCGCTCAGAATCCGAGCCACACTTATACGACGGCAGGGTCCAAGACGGTGACTTTGACCGCCACAAACAGCTCCGGGTCTAACACTGCGACCCGGACAGTGACCGTGTCGGCTAGCCTTGCGGCGTCCTTCAGCTACAGCCCGGCCTCGCCGGCCGCCGGCCAGGCGGTGCAGTTCACGGACGCCTCCACGGGGACGCCGACCTCCTGGCAATGGAACTTCGGCGACGGGACGACCAGCACGGCCCAGAACCCCAGCCACGCGTTCGCCACGGCGGGATCAAAAACGGTGACCTTGACCGTCACGAACAGCTCCGGATCCAACACCGCGACCCGGACGGTGCCGGTGGTGGCCGCGCTGACCGCTGCTTTCAGCTACAGTCCGACATCTCCGACGGCAGGCCAGGCTGTTCAATTCACCGACACCTCGATAGGAACCCCGACTCTCTGGCAGTGGAACTTCGGCGATGGAGCAACGAGCAGCGCTCAAAATCCTCGCCACGTGTTCGCGGCGGCAGGCTCCTTTAATGTTGCCCTTACCATTATGAACGCTTCCGGCCAGGACAATATTGATCAGATTATTTCCGTAGCGGCGGCAGGCACGCTGACCGCTTCCTTCACTTACAGCCCGGCATCTCCGGTTATCGGGCAGGCGGTTCAATTCACGGACACATCGACGGGCAGCCCTAGCGCATGGCAATGGGATTTCGGGGACGGGACGACGGCTACGGCACAGAACCCGAGCCACACCTTCGCGACGGCAGGGTCGTATGTCGTGACACTGATAGTCAGCAATAATTACGGCTCTAATACCACCAGCCAGATAATTACTGTGGAAGAGGAAATAAGCACAAGTTTAGATATTGCTCAAATCCAGAGAGACATTGACGCGGCACCGGATGGGGCCGTTATTTCTATTCCCGAAGGGACGGTCTCAGGCGGCACAGCGATAATTATCAATAAGGGCATAACCATCAAGGGCGTGGGAATAGGGAAGACATATATCGATGGCGGAGGATTCGTCGTCAACGGGA
>Ga0315296_10005063_pt1 | contig 10627 bp, 16 predicted proteins | sample YL17G14_18_MG_FD_203921 | JGI IMG/M metagenome (GOLD analysis project Ga0315296, IMG submission 203921) | Sediment microbial communities from Yellowstone Lake, YNP, Wyoming, USA - YL17G14_18 | ecosystem: Environmental > Aquatic > Freshwater > Lake > Sediment | place: USA: Wyoming | collected... | reverse complement strand
ATTCTTGTTCTTAGAAGTGATATTCGAAGAAGAATGGTTAGAATCAATATTGAGATTCCTGACGATGTGCATGCGAGGCTGAAGATGATAGCGTCAGCTGAAGGCAAGGGATTCTACGAATGGCTCAAGGACGACCTCACTAGCACCTGCCCTGACGAAGAGACACTACTCGAAATGCTTGAGGATATCAGAAGGGACCGTGCGAGAGAGAGAACCCAGGCGCAGAAATCATGGAGGTCAACCTGAAGACCAAGATTGGGCCTTTCTTGGATGTAGGGGTACCAGAGCAAGAGTTAAGACATCCAACATCATGCGAGTCATAGCTGACACATCCGCTGGTGGTGCGTGGTCCCGGATATGGATGGACTTTACAGAATAGTCGCATGGAGCATGTTCCTGCTGGCAGTCCTTTCTATAATCTATGGTGTGATCGACTATACACTTCACCCAATGGTTAGAGGTCACGTCGATATGATAGCATCCGGGCTCCTTCTCGGCATTGCGCAATTCAGTGCTTTCTGGATCTATCGGCATGACGCCCAGACTGACAGACTATATGATTCGGAGTTAACAACCATCTCCGAGAAAATCGAGCAACTGGAGGGTCTGCGAGCCGAAGCAAGGGAGAAGAGACGACCAAGAGACGCTCCTACCTCTGGTCGACAGATTTCTTGAGAGAATCCGCTCTCTTTCTGAGAGATTCTATGGTCAGCTCCTTCTTTCGAAGACCCAGCTTTAGGGTGACAATGAGCACCAGGGGCATGGGCGTTACAATAGCAAAGACCAGTGTAGAAACGCCAAGCCAGATCGGTTGCCAGGTCAAGTATTCGACTAATGCGACAACTGTTGAGATCACAAGCATAGCAACGAAGATGTGTCCACCCTCTCGCGTCACTTTTTCCCACGCCCTGAGTTGAGCGTATTCCTTCTCCGTTCTTGTGGAACTCGTCCTTCTTCATCTCCTGACGGGTTTTACTTCATTGTGAACTCGGTTCTCCGCCGTGCGCACGTTTGCCAGCCAGATACCATCTCGTCGCATCAATACACATGCAGAAAGCAACAGCGATGCATAGGATCACAAGGACGATTGCGAGCATTGTGACCTGTAGAGTATCTGGAAGCTGCTTGATCGTGAAGCTTTGGAGAGCCGTTCCCACCACGTAGAGGATGCCTAGTCCAATGAGAACAGGAACCGCAGTCCTAGATGTGACTTTGCGAGCCAGTATCTGTCCGATCGACTCCTTTGCCTTCTCATCTTCTTCATCTTCAACTTTTTTCTTTCGTCCTCCGTCTCTCCTCCCCGAGATCCTCTTCTCAGAAGCATAACAAGGAAACGAACCTAGCAAAGGTGCGATGTCCAATCTCGCAGCACCAGTCCTTTTTTGTGCGACGACTGCCTTCGGAACAAGGCCAACGCCAATTCAGTTCAACTGTGTTGATAAGACTTTTGTAGGATCAGGCCAGTTTCACACGGACTGATGACCATTTGGCGCGGCCAATAAGATTCCAACCCCGTCTTGAAAAAGGGACATCGGATGGGAATAGAGTCGTCGTGACACTTAGCAGGCGGGTGGAACTTACACCGTCAAGAAGAGGGGTTCGTCGTCGCAACACTTGGGCCCGGTTTGATTTGAACCATCATAGGAGCAGGCGTTTTTCGTCGTCGTCGCGCACCAGCCTACCCACACACACACTTGAGAACTACTTTGGTCTTAGCTATCTCCTGGGTTGATACTAACTTGACGAATGAGTGATCGCCACGTGCAAAAGGGCACCTAATGCGCTGCTCAACAGAACAATGACAACTTCCCGACCCAGACCTGCAACAAGTGGTTCATTAGGATGCACGGGAGAAATGAGAAATACTGTCACTAGTGGGAGCAGCCATAGGAAAATCAGAATGTTTGATGTTAGTTTGGCAAATCTGAATCTTCCTTGAACGTTCATGATCAACGTGAAAGTGCTGATGACTACCATGTACGCCAGCACAATGCTGGTGCTTTGAAGCGGTTCAGCAACGAGCAGGACGAATGCATAAGAAGCCATCCCACCGAATACTCCTCCGAAAAAGAGAACAAGAATCCCCATCAGCAGGCGGTCTCCCTCATCTACTTTCTCAAGAACATAGCTAAGCAACGCTACAACGAGAGCGTATGTATACACCAAGACCATTCTGGAAATCTCAGTGTCGGTTGTCAAACGTCTTCTTACCTGTCTTCTAGTCGTTATTTGATGATATCTTGTTTGCTCCATCCACTGGTTCCAGTCCAGAGATGAGGAAGGGTTGTTACAAGGTTCCTCCTCAACCAGCAGGAAACCTCTGTGTGTGGGTACCTTGGTGCGTGCGTTCGTCGTCGCGCAGTAAGTGGGTCGTCGTCGGGTAGCTTGGTGCGCCGCCGCCGCCGCCGCCGAAACGACGCCTCTCCTGCCGAAAATAGACGAATGACGAAACGTTTTGTAAATTACAAGAATAGCGGAAGCATACGCCTCAACATCACGCCTCAACAAACCCCCAAACCAAACCACCCAACACTCATCACGCCGTAACCACTACACCCTGAAGCAACACAAGCGACTCCAACACCGACCCACATATCAGCGGTGTTCCTACTTCTTTTCGTTCTTTCTCCCGTCTTGTCGTGCTGGACCTCTTTTCCCTGCCTGCTCCTTTGCTATCTGTGGAGTAACGTAGATCACTCTCAAGAACTCCTCAGCCAGTTTGAGAATGTCGTCTGCATCCTTTTCTTCCACCTTTGACGAATCAGGATGAGCCGCATCATTTCCAATCCAGCGCACCGAGTGACCCCAACTGGCAAGTTCTTGGGTGATCACACCTTTGGAACGCAGTTCCTCAAGCTGCGTCACTAGTTGGTTATTCTTATTGGCTCCTTTGTCGATGCATGTGGACTGAACAGCTCGCCTTGCCATCATAGCACATCCACGAAAGGCGTGTGCAGCAAAACACATCTTTGCCTCGACGAGATCACTTTTCATCGGGTCTGGTATTCTTTCATCGGTTGGGGAAGGCAAAGGATCAGGAGAGATGCGCGGCGAATAACCATTCCTGCTATGAACCAGAACGGCTTCCTTGCATGAATTGCAGATTCCAATCCACCATTCGCTATCGTTCCTCGGGTCAGTGTAGACTACGTTAGCCTCAAGATGACGACCTGCATAGTCAACGATTGTCGGTGCAACGGTTAGAGATGTGTAGCGGTGACAATACGGACAGTAGATAGATACGTCGCTCATTCGCCGTCAGGTAGAATATCATTCGCAAAGATAAAACGTCGATCCCACGTTACAAGAGCTGGGGCCGAGTCTAGACCGGTGGGGCCGACACCCTTCCAATAGGGAGCGCCTAACCGTCTGGCACTTGCTTCCAGAACAGAAACATCGACTGTAGGAATCTAGTTTCTTCGTCTCACGCCTCAACGACCATACCCTGCAACAAGGCGAGAGACGACAAGACCCTGCCCTTAAAACCCCAGCCCTTGAATTGGTCTACATCGGTCTGAATCAAAGCTGTCTCTCCATGTCGGATACGATAGAAGACCGTGCGAACGAATTGGAAATAACCAGACAGGTCTCTGACGCTTGGTACTGAATTCGTGTTCAGCAAGAAAACCCGCGCGTTCTGTAGCGTCGTAAGATCAGCGAACCAAGTCACGAATTTCTTTCGCAGATCAGAGCGAAGCCAATCCTCATAGGTCGGATACGAGAGGCTTGAACGGAATTCCAAGACTAGATCTCGCCGGTCCCTTCATCCAACCACGTACTGATTCCATTCGCTGTGAGGATCGCCTTGTCGTATTGCGCCGAGAGAGTCTTAGATGCGGCTCCTTCTATAGTGTCATTTCCGAAAGGCGTCACAGTCACGGCGTTCGCTGATGAATCAACCTTCACGATAACAAGAGTCTTACCGGCTTTCGTAGCTGAGACTAGAGTCACAATTATTCCACCGGCTGAGCAATCGCATAAGATCAAGTAGTCTGAATCAGTTGCCGCTGTACTCACGGCTGTCTGTCGAACGTTCTGCTCTTCCGCATAGACCCCGGCCTCTGCCGGAGAAATTCGCTCGATCAAGTCTCGGAGAATCATCATCACTTTGTTAAGACCTATGTGGAAATGATGATGAGGACTTGAATATGTGAACGTGACCGGATGATCAGCCGAACCCGTGACGAGAGTAAGAACGGTGTTACCGGCTCTCGGCGGGTAATTCTCTTCTTTCTTTTCAGTACTCATCGGTCTCGTCCTCTTCATGATCTTCTTCTTCTTCACTCAAGACTAGAGCAACCCATCAACATCAGTTGAAGGCACAATTACAGGAACAGGAGGTAGCGGCTTCCACTGTACCGTTATGGTGACTCTCCAGACATCGCCGTACTGTTCGGTTTGAGCATCAAACCCGAACCCGCCTAGCTTAGACTGCACGTAGTGAACCCCGGCATTGATCGTTTTGTGAATGTACCGGCGTTCTGCGTACTCCTTGGCGGAAAGGGTAGGCCGGACAACCCGGGGGGCTTCCATGACACATCTAAGACCAAGTGAGGTCTAGCCGCCTTATACGTCTTATGTAACCTTATACAGCGGCCGCCTGAGCGTATAAGATTGTATAAGACTTTATACGTTCGAGCGTGCAAGTGTAGGCTGTAGAGCCGCCAAGCCCTACGAATCCTTGCATCCTCGGAACCCGACCATGAGGCAACCGTGGCCGGGTCTCCAACTCATCTTTTCTAGAAACAGAATCTTGTAATTTACAAGAACTCTACGGAGAATTACTGCGACAGAATATTGTTTTAATAGTCGATACTGCACGCCTCTAGCCATAATCGGCCCTAAGCCCTTGAGCTAAGCAGCCGGTGCAGGATTGGAAGTCAAATGAAGGTTGCCAACAGAAAGGAATCACCGAAATTCTGTCAAGCTTGACAGCAAGCTTGAATTCACAAGCTGCGCAGAGCTGATTCTGCGCTTCCCCGAAGGGCGCTCTCCCCGGACCGAGCGTTATTGGATCTCAGAAACGCGAAGGCCGTCAATCCGTAGTATTCAACTAGTCCAGAGAGCGCTCGACCGGAAATCTAAACCCAGAACCATCAGATCTCCAAACCAGATCATTCGATGGTTCAAGCGTCACGCCCCGGGCTGGGAGATCGTCTGGGATGACGGCGGCATAGGGGCTAGTTATCTGAAATAGCAGGCGTTACGATTGGCTAAAGCAAAAGACCAAACCTCCACGCCCTCCGGCGCTTTGACCACGCCGGAGGGTCAACCAACCAAGAGAATCGAATGGTCTGACCTCACCAAAGATCAGCAAGCGCTCCTGAAAGATTTTCTGAAAAACGGGATTCATCTTACCCCTGAGCAGATTCTCAAGATAGCCAGCGGTGAAATTGAGTACCATCCTCCACCCAAATCACTTGATGGTGAAATCGTCGCCGTACACATCGGTCTAGAAAGAGACGACGGCCACACGTACCCGGCCATTGAAGCCCGTCGCGTAGAAGTTGGTCTAGGCCACAAGAATAAAGCAAACCCGGACTTCGCCACATTCTGGAGTCAGAAAGACATGAGCGCCGCCCTCAGCCTTCCGAAAGGCTACATCAGCCTCACGGCACATGGCGGCACCCACTACATCAAGCAGGAGCTTCGCTCGTATGATGTAGAGGCGCTTCTCGCAGCATTCATTGGAGTCTACTATGCCCGGCGGGGCCGGCTGCCGAAAGAGATGAAGTTCACGAGGGAGATCCGCGAGAGGGCGGCAGCCATGTATGACCTAGTAGCTATAGCTAAGGGAATTACACACAAACGGTCCGCTGGCGGTGGACTCAGCCATTGACTCTCTCTCTTTCTCTCTCTCTTTCAGGTTTCAGGCGATAGTTGAATGCAAACGGCAGGTTTCCGGTTTAATCCGAATGAGACGGCGAAGTGTGAGAGATGCGGTGCTGTCTATCTGGCTTGCATGTTGGGTACTGACTGGGTGAACGGTCAGAGGCTCTGCGCTGACTGTATACCGTATTCGAAGAAGAAAGGGCCGAAAAAGAGCAAGGCGGTTCGATGGTCGAGATCTCTCTTCGCGGGTTGCTTCAAGTCGCGTCCGATTTGATTCATGGAATCTGGGCCGAGGTTTCATTTGCGTTTACTGAGGCAAGCGAAGAGGATTGGGATATCTATGACACGGTCAGTCCTTGATGGTATTGCTTGCTTGTTTGTGTAGAACATATGTCCGCATCCATATTCGGCGCGGTATTTCATTTTCAAGTCCTTCTCATCTCCCGTCTCTTAACTTCTGGAATACCGGTCTGTAGACCATGAAAGGTCTTGGACTTCGTGCATGTTTACGCAAATAGTGAAGTGTACTCTTGCCGATGCCGAGTTCTCTTGCTTCTTCTGTGGAAAGCGATAGAATACACTTGCGCAACTCGATACTATCAGTTCTCTGCAAGCTTGGACATGGCTTCAAGAAGTCTATGCTGGACATCTTGCCAACTAGAAAACGGGCGAGTTCCTGTGTCTTGTTCAGGATGATTGTATCCCATTTCCACGTCTTACCCTTGTACTGAACGCCAACGTTGAATCTGTCCTTGATGAAATGTCGGAATCGACTCTTCGCCTCAATGTCGAGATAATACCGGTAGTCGTCGCTCGTGAAACAGAAGTCTTTCATATTCACGACACCGGACTCAAAGGCTTCTATCACGGTTACGTCACATAACCATCTGAATGGTTCTTGAAGGTCATAGACTAAGGCCTCTTTGGTCTGGTAATCGCTAGGTTCATGCAGGAAACCGTAAGCGGATTCTAAACCTACCGCGTTAATTGCCTTCCGACATTCGCATTGTAAGAATCCATACGCATAGTTGAGGCAGAAGTTGACTGGATCAGAAGCGTTGTACTGGTGGCTTCGAATGCTTCGGCTCTCGAAACAATATTCCTCAGGCATGATTGATTGAACCGCCTGCCAATAACACTGGGCGACTCTACCCTCAACTATGCGTATGTCATCAACCGTCTTGGCCTTGCCTAGCCTACGTGATTCAAAGGCTACTCTTCGAGCATCCTTCTCAATGTCATATCTTTCAGTAAGCCATTTCAGCACGTCCTTGCTTCTCTGAATCTTCGCCTTCACTAGTTCATATGCGATCTTTCGTTTCTTCTCTGGGTCTTCACAGGCTTTGAGTTGCTTAGCTCTCAGGTCAGCTTTGACAGGCGTGGGCGGAAGAATTGACGAGATTAGGCTTCCATCAAAGTCGAGGATGAAGACGGATATCTTGTTTCTTGAAAGCCAATGGAATGCCTGTAGAGTGATGTAGCCGCTGTGGCCGTCAATAATGATTGAGTCGTATGGTATTCTTCGAGGTCTGAATCTGTATTCGGTATCCTCTTTCAAGCTTTCGTGTCCGTCGGTTAGGGTTAGGTTTGAGTTTGAACGCATATTCTCAGTCTTGATTCTTACTCCGTAGCCTGAGAGGAATAGCGGATTCATTTCCGGCACTATTCTGGCGTGTACAGGTTGCCGTTGTGCAGGACGTAGAAGCCTATGCGTTCTTTGGGCAGATGTCTCTTGAAGAATGTGTGTGTGCGGCCAACTTCGAGACGTGTCCATTTCTCCGCTTTGAATATTTGGTATCGGCGGTATTCGCGTTCGCCCGTGACTGGATTTCTGACAATTCCGGTGTGTATGATTGAGCGTTTGAAGCCTCGTCTCATTATTGACCTGCATGTTTTGGGGTCTAGTTTGATTCGTGCTCCTAGTGTTATGATTCGTCTTTCCTGACATGGGTCTTTGGCTACGATTCTTATCTTGCCGTGTTCGTCCCTGATTACAAGCCGTTTCTTCATGATCTTTCTAGGCTTGTATCGGGCGATGTAGGGCTCGTTTCGCAGTATCAGGTCTTTCATCCTATTGTACCTGTGACTGTATTGACTACAATAGCCAAATATAAGAGTTGTGACTTTATTGCCTACATACGTCTGGTGAGGATAATGTTCAGCAGAATACTCACGGATGCAGAGCGCAAGAGAATACGGTCCTACCTGAAACAAGATGGGAAGAAAGAAGTTCTGATAAGACAACTGGTTAGTCGAGCTAGACGCCAAGTGCCAACTATTCGGTCTGATCTAGAGCTTCTCGAAAAACTCTTACGGGCTTACGCCGCCAAGTAATTGATCGAACACATGGCGTCTCACTGATTCAAGCCGCAGCTGATCAGTTCAAACCTTAGGGTTCAAGTGGTTCGGTGCTGCAGTCGCTTGCGTTGCATCTACAAAGCAGGAAACGACTTGCGGAGAACGAAGTCAAACAAGTCCTCAAATACGCAGACGCAGGAGACACTGGGTAGAATGCTTTAGGCACTCAGCGAGCATGAGGGTCTTTGAGTGTGAAAGAAAGCGTGTCTAGGGAGAAAGCGGAGCTTCTGCCAATTGTCTTTCATTGGATAAAGAGGGCAATTATCAGCACAAAACTAAGCTTAGCGACTTCTCTAGGAATCACTTTGGTCGCTTTCTACTCCGTAAGACATGTTGACACGCTTTTTCTTTTGAGTCTAGTCATACTTGATGGCATTCTTATTGCAACGATGAGTTTCATTATTCCTTTCGGAATCAGACTGTTCAATGTCGAGGAGATAATTGATGCACTCACGAAGGCCACGAGAAAAGACATAAGCAAACCTGTTGTGGTAAAAGATGGTAGCTTTATCCGTGGATTTCTTACCTTCCTTTCTGTCATCGTGCCAGCTACCGTCTCAACTGCGCTGATGCTTGTATCTGCTGCTGGAATGGTGCCGTACTTCTGTTCGGCGATTTTGGCGATGGTCGCAATGCTGAAGCATGGTCCGATTTCCATGGGTGCCGCAATCATAGCATTTCAGCTGACCCTATGGGAATTTCTCATGACACTGCAACTAATCTGGCTAGGGACCAAGTTCTACTGGGAAACTACGATGAATCAAGAACCCCCACCGATGCCAAGTCCATCTCCGTCAGCTTAATGATGTCTGTTGCAAGACCCTGCCCACCAAGGCATAACTGTTACGCCATGATTTTATCTTTGTAATTTACAATTTCTTGGATCTGATTTCCGAGACCCCTTTATATACTGTACGGTATGGGGTAATTGGCAGTTATGGGAACGGCATGAAATACGCCTCATTTAGCGGTCTATTTAACGATCTAACCAAGAATCCGCCCCATTTAATCGAAATCCCTGCATTTTAGGCGGCGGCGGCGGCGGGGTAGCTTGGTGCGGGCACCCAAATTTGAACCCTCATGAGAGGAGTGGAGTAGGAGGGGCGTTTTTCGTCGTCGTCGTCGTCGTCGCGCACCAGCCTACCCACACACATCGGTCCCTCCCCCTGAGGGTTCAAATCGCGATGTCTGCACATGACTGGTACGCTCAACCCTTCACGAGGCGAGAACCATGAGTGTTAGACAAAGGGCGGAGCCGGAATACGGCAATTGGGTGTCCGCCAAAGTGATCTACGGCTCGATTGCGATGAGTATTCCATTCTTCGTGCTATCGTTTGTGTCCCCCATATTCATCGTTGGAGCGTTTCCATTTCTCTTGTCATTCGCCTATTTTGCGTATGCACGCTACAAGTTCTCACGACGAGGGGCAAACCTACAGGCCCCGATTCGCAACCTGGTGATTGAGCACTTGGGCTGGGATGGAGAAGGCAGAGCGCTCGACATCGGGTGTGGGAACGCCGCATTGGCAATCGAACTGGCAAGGCGATATCCCAACGCTCACGTGACCGGGATTGACTACTGGGGCGGCATATGGGAATACTCGAAAGCGGTCTGCGAGAGGAATGCAGAAATCGAAGGTGTCGCGGGACGTATGACCTTCCAAAAGGCAAGCGCAGCCGCCCTACCATTTGAAGACACATGCTTCGATGCGGTGGTTAGCAACCTCGTGTTCCACGAGGTAGGCGATGTCAGAAACAAAAGCGAGCTCATCAGGGAAGCCTTGAGAGTGGTTAAGAGAGGGGGTGCGTTCGCCTTTCAGGATCTGTTCCTTGTAGAAAGACACTTTGGCGATGTCGATGATCTGGTCGCGATGATCAGGAGCTGGGGCATCAAAGAGGTGGCGTTTGCGGACACAAGTGATTCAGAATTCATACCGAAAGCGCTGAGGCTTCCCTTCATGCTCGGGAGAATAGGCATCATCTACGGAAAGAAGTGATGTGACTGTGCATCCGTGCTGCTTTTCTCCGTCCGGGCGTCGCAATTTGAACCGTCGTACGTCGTCGTTTCAGGTAATTTGTGTGTGTGGGTATCGTGGTGCGTGCATCCAAATTTGAACCGTCAAGAGGAGAGGAGTTGGGGGAGTAGTTCTGTGTGTAAGCACGTAGCACGGACACGCGCACTCTTACAAAAAGCACGGCAAGAAAGCCCACGATCTTTAGTCGCGGGATGAATTGCCACAAACATCATATGAGTCGTGCCTGAACCGGTCAGAGAGAAAAAGGACTGTTGCTGCTAACTTTCAAGGTCAAGCATGGACGAGACTTCAGCCAGGAGCTTGCCAAAGCTAGGAAGATTGCGGAGTTTGCCGTAAGGACCCGCAGTCGTTCCTCCAGAGATGTCAAGCATCTAGGATTAAAATCAGCCATAGCTAATCAAA
>Ga0315296_10005062_pt1 | contig 10629 bp, 13 predicted proteins | sample YL17G14_18_MG_FD_203921 | JGI IMG/M metagenome (GOLD analysis project Ga0315296, IMG submission 203921) | Sediment microbial communities from Yellowstone Lake, YNP, Wyoming, USA - YL17G14_18 | ecosystem: Environmental > Aquatic > Freshwater > Lake > Sediment | place: USA: Wyoming | collected... | reverse complement strand
CTATAATATTGAGTTGTACAAACGGTGCTAATGTTATCTGGAGATATGCTTTAGACGGAGAATGGAAAGAATGGCATAATGATACATCACCAGTTACAATTCACTTCCCAGAAGAATCGAATCATAGTTTAGAGGCTTACTGTTCAAATGTTTGTGGTAATAGCACTCATGATATAGAAAAATTCAAGGTAGAAGGAACTGCTTTTGAAATTCCATTATATAAGAAATGGAACTTGATATCAGTACCTTTCCCATTATTGAATAGTAGAGTGGAAGAAGTTTTCAAAAATATAAAAGATAATATCTCATCTGTTTGGACATATGACAATGGTGTTTGGTATATATGGACACCAAACGATGGACCAGATACTTTGCATGACATAAATGCAGGATGGGGATACTGGGTATTGTCAAAAGATGATAATATTAAAATAGTGATTGGTGGAAGCTTGTTCAGTCCTGTAATGGTTCCACCAAGTAAACCTTTAATGAAAGGTTGGAACCTGATAGGATATTATGGAACAGATTGGCAAGAATATGATATAGAACCTGATGATTGCGGTTACAACCCTGATTTCGGAGAGCAATCTTATTGTTCTCTAAATTCACTAATAGAAACCAGCTTTGGATTACCAAGATGGAGTTCATTAGAGACTTTTATAAATTGTGGAGACGATGATGTCTATTGGTCTAAATTAAATATTTGCGATTTCATGTATGCAGGCAAAGGTTATTGGATATTCATGTTGGATGAAAATGGAGATTATGCTCCTGCAACCAATTGCATCTGGAATGAAAAGTTTAAATGCATTTAATCCAACCGTTAACCTTTTAAATTTTACGGTTTAACTATATGTAGGTGGTAAAAACGAGTCTAAAACTAATATTGACAACTTTTATCTGTGTAATGATATTCTCTAATTTAGTTTTTGCAGCTCCGGGAATTCCACATGCATTCTATGGAACTGTCACTTGGAATGGAAGTCCTGCTCCAGATAAGACAATTGTAGTTGCTAAGATGAATGGGGCTGAGGTTGCAAGGACAGCAACTTCTGGAGGAAAATATGGTTATAATCCTGCATTTTTCATAGCAGATCCTTACAATAATAATTTGGGAAAACCAATAAACTTTTTTGTAAACGATGTTGATACAGGTCAGACTTCATATTTTTGTAATTGGAGTGGAGGCGATAGTTGCCTTACTCTATTAAATTTAGCAGCATCTGGTGGTTCTTCACCTCCTCCATCTTCATCTCCTCCATCAACTGGACCAACCGGAGGTCCTGTTGGTAGCTACGTTCCTCCAACAACTAATCAAACAACAACTCAGGGTTGTCAAGAAAGATGGACTTGTTCTGATTGGTCTGCATGCCAAGGCGGAACTCAAACCAGAACTTGTAATGATGTAAATAACTGTGGAAGTAGAAATAACGAACCTCTCACAGCTCAGCCATGCTCAGTTGAAGAAATTGAAGAATCAAAAACTGCAACAATCCCAGCAGGAATAACAGGATTTTTCCTAGGTATGGAAATAAGCAATTGGATAGTAGGAATAGTAATAGGAATAGTTATTGCTGTGTTCATAATTTTCTTCTTTAGAAGAAAACCTAAAGGCAAAAAATAAACATTGAAAATAAAAACTTTTCTATCTAATAATCAAATATGAATAAAAAGAAGCTCAGAGAAATGAAACAGCTTGCAAGCTTTACTTATTTTAGTTCTAAGGATGAAAAATTTAGAACCCACAATCCGTTAGACTCCATCAGAGGTGAGATCTGTGTTGCTAATACATATTCAAGATTAGAAGAGTTACTGTACCCATTTTCTTTTGAGGAAGCAAAAACCATACTTAGAGATGCTCATCGAGAGCATGATTTAAATTTAAAAATTTTTGAAGTTAGCCCACCAGCAAATTATTGGCAGTCATCAAAAAGATTTGGTGGTATAGTCACATCTTCTACTCATATGGAAACAAAATATCGTTTTCCTCACATAAGAAATGCCTTTGATCCACAAAGAGTAGAATTCTTTTGCACTTGCGAAGAATCTATAAGAAGGGATATGAACGTCATTGACGAGCCTATAATATTAGAGGAGTGGAATCTTAAAAGAGATAAAGAATACTATATTTGGTCAACCTGCCGTCATGTAAGTTCTTTAGATTCTAGAATAAAACAAGCTAATTTAAACGTCTTAGGCTTTGATGATAACTTTGACTACAAGAAACATGTTTTATCTTATCTTGATGCCTTAAGAATCAACCCAAAAATTCCTGACTATGCTTTGAATATTGCCTTTACTCATTTTTCTTCAATTTTTGACAGTATGAAAAAAGATGTAAACGAGATGAGAAAAGAGATAGGCTTAAAAGATTTAAGAATGTACGATGATCCTAAAGTTAAGAATTATATTGTGGGTGAATTTCTCGAAGCTGGTTTTAATCCAACTAAACTCGATGAAGTTATTAAAGCAGTTAGCTATTAGGTTATATCTCACTACTGACAGTGGTGAATAAAATATTTCTATGAATTAGACGTAGTATTCGAATCAAAAATGATAGTTTTATATACTTAACATTATATGTTAATTAATATGAAAAGTTAGATGATTTGATGGGAGAATTCCATATAACTGAAATAAGAGATATAGCAACGGGTGAAATTGTAAGATTAGATTTTAGATGGGTAATTGAAATAGGTAAGATAAAAGACTTTGCAATCAATGTAACTTTATTGGAAGGTGAGAAGTCAATTGATGTATACAGAATGGATACAAAACATGGTTATTTACATGAGCAAAGGTTTTGGATAACACCTAAACCAAAACCTTTAGATTTGGATTATAACATTGCATTTGTAAACAAAAAGAAAGAAGTTTTTGATAACTATGAAAAATGGATTAAATTATTTAAAGAAGCAAGGAAAAGAGGTGAAATATAATGAATAAAATAGATAAAATGGTTAGCAGAATGATAGATTTTGCTTTAGAAAAACCAGAATTAGCTCCAAATAGAATTTTAGTAATTAATATGAGCAAGCAAAGTTTGGGGAAAATTTTAACTCCTAGCAGAATGGATTTAGTGAAGGTAATAAAGGAAAGAAAACCAGAATCTGTTGGAGAATTATCTAAATTGGTAAACAGACGTGTCGAATCTGTTTCGAGAGATCTGAAAATCCTAGAAAATTATGGATTATTATTATTGGTTCGAGTTGGTAAGCAGAAAAAACCAGAAATAGAAAAAGATATTTTAATGGTACCATTAACAGCTTAATGTTTATGAGATAATGTTTGACCTGATATGAAAACATTTTTTGATTACGATTCAGAAAACGATTCGTTATTTGCATATAAAAAAGCAAAGATAAAAGGAAGCATAGACATTGGATATTTTATTATTGATATTTCTACCCAAGGAAAAGTTGTCGGGGTTGAAATATTGAATGTTAGTGAAGTTTTAAAAAATCTAGGTATCAATGACCCAAAAGAATTTTTAGATAATATCAAAAAAGCAGGTTTCAGAGCAGTCTATCAGAATGATTCTATAATAATTTATTTTATGATATCATCTAAATCAAAAGAGGTAAGTTCTTCTATTGCTGTTCCAATAAAATACAGTTAGGTGAAGAAATATGGAAGGAAAAATAATGTTTTGGTTTGATAAGGAAGGGGATGTCTTAGACATATCTATAGGTAAACCTCAAAAAGCTGTTTCAAAAGAAGTAGGAGAGGATGTAATAGTTAGAATGAACCCAAAGAGTAAAGAAATTGTAGGTTTTACTATACTTAATTTTACCAAAAGATTTGAGAATTTGAAGAAAACAGAAAAGATTGATTTACCTTTGAAGGCTAAGATAACTTCTATTAATTAGCGAGTTAAAATTTTTATCTATAACATTACTACATTTGATAAATCTTTAAAATGTTTATCCCCTGTTAGAATTTTCAAATTAGCCAGATTAGCTAAGGCTGTAATGAAAGAATCCATCATTCCCCAATTTTTAACCATTCTTTTTCTTTCACAGTTGACTCTACCAGCAAGCATAGCGATACGCTCATTTAAATACAAAATTGTAGAAGCAATTTTTATATCTGAAATATACTTCTCCAATTTATCTTCTAAATTGTTTTTAATAGCCCATTCCGCTATTTCTGCAAGACTTGTTATGCATGTATAACATCTTTCTCTTAATAGAATGTTAGCAACTTTTTTACCTTTTTCAGTATTTTTTAAAAGTTCTACCAAAGCATAAGTATCTATTATCATCTGTATCTTCCTATTCTATCGCTATGTTCTCTTCTAAAGGGTTTGGCTCCCTTTGCAGATCCGAGAAGTCTAAATACAGCTTCTTCTACCTCTTTTTTACTTCTCCATCTAAGCAAACTCACATCCACCATTTCCCCCATTCTTATTTTTTCTTTAGCTACAACTTCTTTAGGTATTAGAATTCCTAATGAAGTTCCTACGTTTCTTACTTTTGCTTCGAATGTTTCTGGCATATAATCACATTATAATATATTATAATAGAAGTATAAATACTTTTCTTACTACCATTAGTGATTATTAGCGTACTAAGATTTTTATGATATCATTATTCTTTAAAAGATGATCGCTACCAACTTTTTTACCGGTTCTAGCATCTATTGCTCCAATGAATTTTTCAGCAAGTTCGGTGTGGACCTTTTGAGCTAAGTCTAAAGTTGTAGAATTCGGAGGCATGAGAAAAGCATCAGGTAAAATATTGTTCTTTTTGTCAGTAAATTTATGCTCATTCTCAACAGGATAGACTGCTAAATACTTCATAAATTCAAATACGGCCTTGTTCAAAGAATCTTGAACACCAGTTGAACCATATTTATCCAGAATATTTGTTCTTATCAATTCTAAAGCTTTTTTCTGTTTTTCATTCAATTCTTTTTTGATTGCAAAATCTCTGCTTCCTGAAATATAATCTATAAAGCCTGCTTTAGCAGCAGTTCTCAAAGCAATCTCAGCCTCTGCAGAACAAGGTAATATTGTTAGATGAGGAAAATCCTTTCTCATTTTCTTTACATTCTCTTCAGACTTTGACAAGTCCATTTTGTTGGCAGCTATTATCATTGGCTTTGAAATCTTTCTTAGTTCCCTTGCGAACTCTTCTATATTGTTTAGTCCTATTTCTTTTGTAACACTTTTAATATGATTCTCTTTTATTCCTAATCCAGCTAGAATCTCAGCAGCCTTTTTCTCATCCTTTATTTTTTCTAAATGCCTTTTAATGACAGCAGCAAACCACAAGTCAATCTCGTTTTCCAAAAATCTAACATCATTAGAAGGGTCGTAGCCCGTCGTTGGTTGTCCTTCTTCGTTTGTTGTCCCAGAAGCATCAACAATATGAATAAGCATATCGGCTTGGATTATGTCGTTGAGGAATTGGTTGCCAAGTCCACGGCCTTCATGGGCACCTGGAATTAGACCTGCGATATCCCATAGTTTAACAGGTATTAATCTTATCCCGTTTATGCATTGAGAATTCCTAGGATTGCATTTTATTCTCAATTCTTTTTCAGGACAAGGAGCTGTCACATAAGAAACTCCAACATTAGGCTTGATTGTGCAGAATATTCTGTTTGATATCTCGACATCTATCATTGTTGCTGCTTTGAAGAAGCTTGATTTACCGGTATTTGTTTTACCTACCAAACCAACTTCCATTTATTCACCATTAATTTATATTTTATTAAACCGTAAAATAATATATGCTGAATAGATTTCCTGATATTCATATATATGATCTTCCATTTAAAAACATTATTTGTGTTAAACTAGATAAAAGCTTCTTAGAGTTATTACTGAAAAAACTTAAATCAAAATATAAAAAACGTAGAATTATTTACAATGAATTAAATATAAGTTTAACTTATCAGTCATTTAGTAATTATTTGAATATGTCTTATAGAGCTTTTCGTTCTTTAGATATAATGTCAAAATTATGTAAATTAAGTGAAATACCTTTAGAAGAATTAGAAAAGAATATAATTCAATATCGTACTTCTAGAGGTAGAGTTACTATAGTCAATCCAAATCTTCCAATTGAAGTGACTCCTATTTTTGATATGTTGATAATTCATCTTATGGCTGATGGTTGTTGCATGAGATTTAAAAATAAAGATACAATCTATTATTGTTATAGACAATTTAATGAAATTTTTAGAAATCTTTTTATTAAAAAAGCTGAATTTGTATTTGGTAACATTTACTTTCCTAAAAAATATTTTGATAAAATGAGAGGAGTTTACTTGCCAGAAGTTCCTACTTTAATTCTTTTATGGTATTATAATCTTAAACCTGAAGATTTTTTAACAGAAAAAGCTAGAATACCTGCAATTTTCTTTTCCAAGTCAAACGACTTTTTACTTGCTACATTGTTAGCATTCATCATAGATGAAGGTAATATAGATTCTTCAGGAATTTGTATAAGATTAAAAAACAAAAATTTAATTCTCGATCTTAAGGAAGTAGTTAAGAGAATAGGTTACGACTCTACAGTTTACAGAGATAAAAAAATGTGGGTATTGCATTTACAAGTTAAAGCTACGAGAAGCATATATGAAAATTACCTGAGTCTGAATACTATCTATAAAGAAATTTCTATAGGACAAAAAGAAGATAAATTGAAACTTATAGTAGACAGAGAAAATAAAGAATGGAAAAATCTAGGGGAAGGGATGGTAAAAAACAAAATTATCAAATTAGTTAAAGATGGAGACAAGTCTATTAAAGAGTTGTCTACTGCTTTGAACGTAACTAGACAAGGTATCAGATATCATATAAATGATTTAAGAAAATTAAATATAATAAAAACAGAAAATGTAAAGAAAAATTATGTATGTAAATTAATAAAAGAAGAATATTTTGAAGAAAAGAAAATAGGAAGAAGTAAACCGATAGGCAAAACTAAAAAAGAAATTTTGGAGTTATTGTCGAAAATTAATTTAAATACAGCTGAAATATCAAATCTAATTAAAATAAGACCTAATAACATTAGACAACATCTGTGGGACTTGGAAAGTGAAAACAAAATAATAAGAGTTGGAAAAGATGGGAAGAAAATAATATGGTCCGTTTATTCTTAAAAATATCTAATTTTTAATTTTTTTGTCTATCTTATATGGAAATAAGTTTATCTTACCACATATTGCAACTTCCATATAAAATCACTTTTTCTTTATTTTGAGTATAGTGTAGATAATCTCAAATAAAACTAAAAATATAAGTGCTAGATTAACTGTAAAGAATATCATATCATTTCTTTGGAATGCATAAATCGTTAATAAAATTATACTTGTAATATAAATAAAAGCAAATTTCAGATCAATAAGTGCTTTATGGTACCTAACAGACTCATAGGTTTCAAAAAACCAAGCAACCAAAAGTAAAATACCGCCAGCAATTCCTATTTCTATCATACTATTCAAACTTTATATTCAGCTTTTAATAATATAATCTTATGCAAACACCTATCTGCGAGGTATGCCTAAAATCTAAAATCTTGTGTAGTGCTTGCCAAGAAAAGCTAGACAAAGGTTTTGTAAGCAAGACTGAGGTAGATGTTTTAAGATTTCTTTATAATCTAAGCGGAGATATGAAGAGTTTAAGAGATGTGAGGATATCTAGAGTAGTTGATTGTGGAGTTTTACTAATAATAGCAGGAAGGGGCGATGCTGCAAGGCTAGTTGGAAAAGGGGGTTCTGTTGTCAAAGCACTTGCAAAACAATTCAAAAAATCTATTAGAGTTTTGGAAGAGGCAACAGATTTCAAGGAATTTATAGCAGAATTGTTATCACCATCACCTGTAAACGGTATAAATACTCTTTACAAGGATAACGAAGAGATATACAAGATAAGAATACCTGCTGTTGAGAAAAGCCATCTAATTTTCACTCCAGAGAACCTATCAGAAATAATATCTAATTTCTATAATCTCAAAGCAGAGATAGTTTTTGAAGGATAGTTATTTTGAAGATTTCCAGAATTTTTCTAATTTCTTTTGAATCTTTTTTGTTGGCAATAGCAATGCTAAATAGCCAACAATAATTCCATTTAAAGCTCCGATTAAAGAATCTAATGGATAATGAACTCCGATATAAATTCTGCTGAAGCTAACCAAAAAAGCTAGCAAAAAGAATAAGTATCTTAATTTTTTGTGGAAATGGCCTAGAATAACTGCTCCAGAAAAAACCCTTTCGCTATGACCCGAAGGAAAACTGGATCCGATATCTGAACTTAAAACCTCTATATCTGAAAACCTATCAGAAGGTCTTGGTCTAACAAAGGACCATTTCAGAAATACGAGTAAGACTGAATCCATTATCAGAGAGAAAATCAAACGTACAGAGATTTCCCTCTTTTTTTCAAACCAAAAAATAATTATTAATAGAATCCAGAAGATAGTTGAACCGATAAACGTTATTGAAATAAAAAACAAATCTAAGAATGGGTTTGATATTTTATTTATAAAAAGAAAAATATTCTTGTCTAAAGTCAAAACATAATTTGAAAAAACCATTAGGAGTATAAGGAAAATTTCATATAACACAAGACCTGAAAATATTTTCTTTACTCTTTCCATATTATTATTAACTGAAAATTCCTATATATAAATCGTCATAAATTATATTAGTGGTAAAATGAGGAGAATTTGCTTTATAATTGTCTTGGTATCACTACTGTTTACATCGCTAGTTGAAGCAAAGACTATTTTATACATTACAAATGCATCTACAGATGCTCCTTGTTCTTCATTGTCTATACAGGATTCTCTGTACTGTAACAGATTAGCAAGTTTAAACTATAATGTGAACGTTTTGAATGAGCAACATGTAGAAGAAAATTCAACGACCTGGAACGATTATGCTGATACCGCAGACATGATATTTCTAGGCAATATTAGCTTGAGTATGGCTAATACAAGTATATCTCAAAATATTTTTTGTGGAAATATAAGCTCTAAATTAATTAACAAAACCTTGTTTGCTGCTTTTTCAAGCACAAGAATAAATACAACATCAAATATAAGCGGCTGTGCTTTCTATCCATCAATAAATCTTGTTAGTTTTGAATTCGGAGACAATAGATGTCAAAAAAAGACCTTTAGAGTTGCAAAATCTGGGTATATAACCGAAGATTTCAATCTTGATGATAACATAGATTTATACTCAACAGTCTTGACAGTTAAAATTCATAGCGTATCTGATGGGGGCCGGATTACTGCAGAATGCACTCCCAATGATACAATAGACTTCTATCCTGTTATAAGCACTAGCAATAAAGGTGTTTTTTGGGGTTTGGATAATCCATCGAATTTTACAACAAATGCGTGGAATATTTTTGATAAAACTGTTCTTGAAACCCTTAATGATACAAGCTGGAGCATTACACCAATCATAATACCATCCATAACAACTGTAAATCAAGATGTATGGATTTTTGCGAATGTAACCCAATTTAATAAACCTATTACAGGAATTGTCAATTTCACAGCTGATGGCATAGCAGGTAACCTAGAAAATGTGGAAGGATTGTGGAGAAACAAGACAGTCAAACTAACAAGTGAGAAACAATATTCGCTAAGTATAAACGCCTATTCACCATCCGGTCTAAGAGGTGTTTCAACAAGTTCTATAACTGCTGGAAGTCTAACAGTTAACATAACATCTGGAAATTACAAACCAGGGTCAAATTATGTAATAACAGCATCAATATTTCTAGGCTCAAGCCCTCAGGTAACAATAGCATCTTACAGAATTCGAAGTACATCTACCTATTCTGTACTCTATAGCGGAGATATGAGCTGCATAGAAAACATCTGTACAAATATAATAAGCAGTTTACCAGATTTAGGAGATTTATTGGTTGAGGTTACAGCTTCTAACACTACTACTGGAAAATCAGGAGGAAATTTCAAAATAATAAGCAAGGAACCCCTTGTAATAGACAAAACCCTATATAAACCAGGAGAAACCATAACAATTGAATTCTTTCCTTCAGAACCCATGAATAAGACAAACCTTACAATAATAAAACCAGATGGAAGTTTAGAAACACCAGTTCCAATACCAATGAGCAATATAAACTCAACACAATGGTATAAAAATTATACTTTAGGAACAGCAGCACCCAACGGAACCTATACAATAAACATCAAGGCTACTGGAAACAAGACATTCGAATCTAACAAGACGATTGATGTCATTGCATGGAAATCCTTTGCGTATCTTAACCAATACTCTTTTTATGCTTATGAGATTTTGAATTTAACTGTAAAAACAATAGAAAGCTATTCTAGCAACCTAAATTTTTCAATAAATGCAGATATTACTGATCCTAGTGATGATAAAATTTTTACAAGAAGAGGTACTATAAAAGGAGACGGCACCTACACAACATCCTTTATGATTCCTGGAAACTATGAGAACGGTTTATCAAATGTTAAAATACTATTGACAGACTCAGACAATAGAAATAGTACATTATACCTTAACTTTACAGTTAATTCTACTACAACACCAAGTCTTTTCATTACACCCAATATTATTTCCGAGTTGACAGTTTCTAATAAGATAATTGAAAAAAGTTTCTCACTTGAAAAT
>Ga0315296_10005061_pt1 | contig 10629 bp, 8 predicted proteins | sample YL17G14_18_MG_FD_203921 | JGI IMG/M metagenome (GOLD analysis project Ga0315296, IMG submission 203921) | Sediment microbial communities from Yellowstone Lake, YNP, Wyoming, USA - YL17G14_18 | ecosystem: Environmental > Aquatic > Freshwater > Lake > Sediment | place: USA: Wyoming | collected... | reverse complement strand
GGGGATATAGAAATTCACGTTAAATCTAGTGATTGGCAAGCTCATCGACACCACCGGAATCCGCAATATAATCGGGTAATTCTGCATGTGGTGATGTGGCACGACGCTAAGGCAGCCGCCAAACACCAAAATGGGGAGAGCATTCCTACCCTAGCCCTAAATAAATACATAACAACCCCGATTAGCCAGCGGCTTAGTGAGACAGAGCCTCCGGTTACCTTAAGCAAGCCTTGCCTTAAAGCGACAGAACCCCTGACTACAGGGATTGTAACCGAATTCCTAGATAGCGCTGGGGAGGAAAGATTTTTAGCCAAGGCTACCAAGTTTCAAGTCGACTTAGCCCAAACAGAGGCAAGCCAATGCCTCTACCAGGGAATAATGGGAGCTCTGGGTTACTCCAAAAATAGACTCCCCTTCCTAGAACTAGCTCACAAGGTGCCGCTTCACCGCCTAGAGTTTATAACTCGAAACAAAACGTCGGACGAAGAATGTCTTAGCCGGCTACAAGCCCTACTATTGGGTACTGCTGGACTAATTCCTTCACAGCGCCAGGATAGACACCAGAAAAATAGAATAGATAATAAATGGATACATAAATTGGAGCGACTATGGACTTCTTACCACCCAGTTGAGGCAATGACTCGGGACGAATGGAAACTATTTAGGGTCAGACCAAACAACTCCCCAATTCGTCGTATAGCAGCCATGAGTTACCTCATACTCCGCTATAGGCAAAAAGGGTTATTTAACGGGGTAATTAATATGATAAAGGAGATACCAGTTAGCAAAAGCCCTAATAGATTAGAAAAGGGGTTACTGGTTACTACTAATGGTTATTGGGCAAGCCACCTTGATTTTGGTTTAACCAGCAAGATAAAAAACCCGACCCTTCTTGGCAGCGGGCGAGCGGCTGATATTACCGTTAATGTGCTCCTGCCCTTTACCTTTGCCTGGAGTAAACTTACTTCCCAGCCAGAACTTGAGAAGAAAACCCTTGACCTTTATTGCCACTACCCTAAGCTAACAGTAAATACGATAGAAAGACACATGAAGAATCAGCTTGGGATAAGCACTAATCTGGTTAACTCAGCCCAGCAGCAACAAGGGCTAATCCAGATTTATAATACCCTATGCACTCAAGGCAGGTGTAGCTGCTGCCCCTTAAGCCAGCTTGAGGCTGGGAACCACGTCCAAATCTAAACCATCTATTTTGCCGGCTTGGAAGTGGTAGTAACCGCAGGCAGCAATCATAGCCGCATTATCAGTACATAATACCGGCTCGGGAACCAGAACCGGAAGGGGTGAATTCTCCACCAGCCGGCTACGAAGCAACTTATTTGATGCTACCCCGCCAGCGAGCAAAATCTGCCTTACCCGATGCTCTTTAGCCACTGCCACCGTTTTGGTGACCAAGACATCAATCACCGCCTCCTGAAAGCTGGCGGCAGCATCAGCCGGGGATGAAATTTTACCCGCCTCCATTAATCGTAGCAGGGCTGTCTTGACACCGCTGAAACTGAAGTCACTAGTCCCCTTCAGCCAAGCACGGGGTAGCTCTATAGAAGCAGCACCGCCTTTAGCCGCCTGCTCAATGGCTGGACCGCCAGGGTAGCCTAAGCCCAGTACCCTGGCGGCTTTATCAAAGGCCTCGCCGGCGGCATCGTCCCGAGTCCGTCCCACCACCACATAATCTCCATGCTCCTTCATTAACACCAAATCGCTATGCCCTCCAGAAACAATGAGGCACACCAAGGGGAAGCACGGAGCCCCAGCATCGTGGTCAATCAGCCAGTTAGCATAAATATGACCCTCGAGGTGATTGACTCCGACAATTGGCAAGCCACGAGCTAAAGCAATCCCTTTAGCCACATTCACCCCTACCAGTAGTGAGCCAGCCAGACCAGGACCTATGGTAACCGCAATGCCATCCAAATCACTCCAGTCAACCTCAGCCTCAGCCATGGCTTGGTCAACAATGGGGATGATGGCTAGCATGTGTTGCCGAGAGGCAACTTCAGGGACAATCCCCCCATAGCGGGCATGGATTTCCACTTGTGAGGCAATCTGATTGGACAGAATTCTAACCCCATCCTCTACCACCGCCGCCGCAGTTTCATCACACGAGGTCTCAATGCCTAAGACTTTCATATACCTGGATTATAGCATAAGAGCCCACAGGTGAAATAAATGCGCTGTTTTGACACCCCTACTAGCCAATGCTATGATGATTAAAAGGGAACTAAAATTAGGAGATGTTAAATATATTTAAGAGTGGGGTGATGATATATGGAGGGTATTGAACCGCTATACCTAGCACTTTTCATTGTTTGTCTAGTACTATCAGCCTTCTTTTCCAGCTCAGAAACCGCCTTTACTTCCTTACAGCGGATAAGGATTGAGCACTTGGTTAACACCAAGGTACCTGGGGCAACGCGGGTAGCTAAAATGCTACAGCACCCAGAGAAACTGCTATCTACAGTCCTGACAGGCAACAATCTAGTTAACACCGCAGCCGCGGCACTGGGCACGATTCTAGCTGTTTCTGTCTGGGGAGAATGGGGTATTCTTATCGCCACTGCTGGAGTAGCCGTTATTCTTCTTATATTCTGCGAAGCTACTCCCAAAGTCATTGCTGCCCATAATGCTGAGAGGCTAGCGATAAAACTGGCGCGACCTATAGAGGTAGCATCCCAGATATTTACCCCGGCAGTGCTAGCCCTGAGCTCAATAGCCTCAAGGTTTACCAGACTGGCTGGAGGGAAACCGATAGCCCGGTCTCTAGTCAGCGAGGAGGAGATTCGCACCATGATATCAGTGGGCCATAAGGAGGGGACAGTGGAGGAGGCAGAGGCTGAGATGCTGCACAAGGTCTTTGACTTTGGCGACCGCCCAGTTCGTGAGGTTATGGTACCACGTCCACAGGTTGTCTCTATTGCGCAAGGCTCAACGGTAGCCGATTTTCTGGCTGTCTATGCTCAGTCTCCAATCTCCCGCTTCCCAGTATATCAGGAGAGCATGGATAATGTAGTTGGTATCCTCTCAGTGAAGGACGTGCTTATGGGTCTGGCTAAGAACACCATCGACCACCAGAGCGTCATTGATGACCTTATCCGCCCGGCTTACTTTACCCCGGAGACCAAACATATTAACGAACTTTTTACCGAGATGCGGGATAATAACTACCGAATGGCGGTGGTGATAGATGAGTACGGTGGCACTGCTGGCATAGTCAGCCTTAGCCGGCTAGTTGAGGAGATTGTCGGCGAGGTCGGGGATGAGCTAGCTGGGGTGGAAAAGGACTATGAAGCCATCAATGAGTACACCTTCCAGGTTGATGGTAGCATGCGCATTGAAGAAGCTAATGAAGCAATGGAACTGGAGTTACCCGAGGGCGACTATGAAACTGTGGCTGGCTTTGTCCTTGACCTTTTAGGTCATATACCAAGACGAGGTGAACAGCTAAGGTATAAGGGCCTAAAGATAGTGATAACCAAGATGCGTGGGTTAAAGATAGAAGAAACTCTACTGACCAAGGAAAAGAAAAAGGAGCATGTACCGCCTGCGGGTTAGGTTCAAACGGGGACAAGAGGTAAAGTTTATATCCCACCTTGATTTGATACGCCTATGGCAAAGAGCGCTCCACCGAGCTGGGATACCTCTAGCTTACTCGGAAGGATTTAGCCCCCACCCGCGAATATCACTAGCCGCCCCCCTACCCATAGGAGTAACTAGCGAGGCTGAGCTAATGGACCTATATACTACCCAATGGGTTTCCCCCCATTTCTTCACTGCGGCGGTAAGTCAACAACTACCGCCGGGCATTGAAATATTACAAGTCCACCCAATAGCCTTGACTCTGCCATCTTTGCAGTCCCAAGTTCGCTATGCTGAATACAGGGTTGAAGTAGAAACGGAAAGGGAGCCGGGGGAGATAGAAACAGCACTTACTTCCCTACTCTCAGCCAAGCACCTGCCGTGGCAGCACCAAAGGGATACCGGGACACGAAGCTACGACCTTAGGACTTTAATTGATGACCTGTGGCTCATTGACTGGCACCGTCCATATTGCAATATAGGTATGAGACTGCGGTGTGACAGCAGCGGCTCAGGAAGACCAGAGCAGGTTATCGCCGCCTTAGGTTTTACTAACCATCCACAGTTAATACACCGCACCAAACTCGTCTTGAGAGCTAAATAAACTGGCGCTGAATAAATGATAAAGAGGCAAGGACGTCAAGAGCCACTAGAGCAACGGGTGCTACATTTCATCCAGGAACACCACCTAGTACCAAGCCAGTCTCACCTACTGGTAGCAGTATCCGGTGGGCCAGATTCAGTCTGCCTGCTCCATATCCTGGTTAGACTCAGGGATGAGCTGGGAATAAGGCTGCATGTGGCTCATCTTAACCATCAACTGCGAGGGGCTGAGTCTGAGGCTGATGCCCAGTATGTTTCTAACCTAGCCCGCCGCCTCGGTATTCCAGCTACTATAGAACAGCGTGATGTAAAAGGCTATCAAAAACATGAACGCATCTCATTAGAAGAGGCAGCCCGAGAGGTGCGATACACCTTCCTAGCTCAAGTAGCCAAGGCTATCGGAGCCAGCCGGGTGGCAGTCGGTCATACTACGGATGACCATATCGAGACGATACTGATGCATCTAGTTCGGGGGACAGGCACCAGAGGGCTTCGGGGACTACAGCCTCACGCCGAGTGGCAATCTTCAGGGAATAGCCTGACTATAATCAGACCCCTGCTGCAGGTAAGCCGAGAGGAAACAGCCAGCTATTGCCACGAGCACAAGCTTATGCCCAGGATTGACGCTTCCAACCTGTCGTTATCACCATTAAGAAATAGAATCCGTCATCAGCTCCTGCCACTGCTTAAGAGCTATAACCCACAGGTAACCGAAGCCTTACTCCGAACCGCTGAAATTGCTAGTGATGACCTAGCTTTTATAGATAAAGAGGGCATCCAATTATGGGATGAAATTGCCCAAAGACAGGAAAAGACCATTATTTTAGACAAAAAACGACTTCTTGAGTTGCCCTCTGCCCTTAAGCGACACCTGCTGCGAATGTCAATAGAAAAGCTGCTGGGTAATGTCAAGGATATCGAGATGCGCCATATTGAAGAAATAACGGGCGCCCTGACCAAGCCGGCAGGGAAAAGGCTCAGCCTGCCTGAAGGCTTAATCTTTTCCGTAGAATACGACAGGTACCTGATAGGGAAAGACCCAGCCGCTTTATCCCCATTCCCCACTCTTGGCGGTGAGTCTCAGCTAAAATTGCCTAGCAAGACTACATTGCCCGGCTGGCATATAGAAGCAACTATCATAGACCCCTCCGCATTAAAAGGGAAGCCCGAAGGGGCTAACGCCACTTCGGAGACAACTCCCCTTGATAAGGGGAAGGGGACAAAGGGCATAGGGTTAATAAATAACGACTTTACCGCCTACTTTGACCTTGATAAAACCGGTGATAAGCTGGTAGTGCGAAGTCGTAGGCCCAGTGACAGGTTTCAGCCGTTGGGTATGAGCCAGCCCAAGAAGCTAAACGAATTTATGATTGATGCCAAAATCCCTCAAGCCTGGCGCCGGAGAATCCCCCTTGTCTGCTCCCCCCGGCATATTATATGGGTCGTTGGCTGGCGCATAGATGACAGGGTGAAAGTTACCGAGGATACCAAACGGATTCTGTGCCTGAAATTTGAGCCGGGCTAAACTTCTGATTCACCTGCAACTTTTGGCTTCCGCCAGCGAAGCCAGAGCGCCCAAGCGGTAACTGATAATGCGTATACAGTAGCGTAGATTTCCACTTGAACAACGCTGGTAAGGACTCCCCCTTGCAAAAGAACCACACTATAGTTGAGAAAGGCATGCAGGCAGGAAACGAGGAGGTAGAACTGCCATCCTTTACCCTTAGCCAAACCATAACCAGCCAGCGCTGAAAATGCCGTATGTGCAGCGACAACAAAGAACCTCTCCCAAAAAGGCACCAGTGCTATAAGACCACCAGTTTGCACTGCTTCCCAGGTCCAGCCAGCGGCAAAGACAGTATTATGCGCCCACTGCGCCTCAAAAATACCAAACCCCGCCCCAGCTACAGCCCCAATAGCCAGCCCCAGCTTGGGGTCAAGGCTCCTACCCTTACGCCGCCAGTAAACGACTACCGGCACCATCTTCGCCCCTTCCTGAACCAGCCCGCTAAGGAGTATTTGCGGTATCCCGAAAAGCAAAATCCGGCTCATGAGAACTTCCTGGCTCCAGAAGTGTCCTAGCACCTGCCCAGCCCAAAATTGGAGGGGTATTTGAACAAAGGAGGCAGCCCAAAGAGCTAAGAAAGCACTGCCCGCCATAACCGCCCAGAGGCGGGCATCCTTAAAGAGAGGCGGATAGTACGGAGTGAGCCAGATAGCGCCAAAATAGAAAGCCAGACCAATCCCCAAGGCGGTAGGGTTGGCGAAGAAAGATAAGAAGAACCCGACCGTATACTCTGCCATGCTGAACTTACTTCGGTTTTATCCCCTGAACCTTTATGCTTAGAACCGAGTTAGCGATATCCTTTATCTCCTCCGAGGAGGTGCTTAACTCGCTGATAATTGCTTTTGCCACCGGGTCGTTGGCTAGGCAATCAATAGGAAAGGGCATCTCACCTATTACCTGAACCTCACGGAAACCAGCTTTCCTTATCGCTTCTATGTAATCTTCCTTCATCATGGCGCCAGAAATACAACCGACATAGGCAACGACGGAGCTTACTATAAAATCGGGGAGCTCTTTCAGTAAGACGATGTCTGATACCATCAGCCTGCCGCCAGGTTTTAGTACCCGGAACGCCTCTCGGAAAACTCTTCCTTTGTCGGGTGAGAGATTAATAACACAGTTGGAAATGACGACATCAACAGAATTATCAGCAGCTGGTATATTTTCAATCTCCCCCAGTCTGAACTCCACATCCTGGTAGCCACCCTTTCGAGCATTCTCTCTGGCTTTATCAATCATCTCTGGTGTCATATCAACGCCGATGACCTTTCCTGTCTTGCCAACCTTGTTCGCCGCCAAGAAGCAATCAAAACCGGCGCCTGAGCCGAGGTCAAGAACCGTTTCTCCCTCGGCTAGAGATGCTATGGCAACAGGATTGCCACAGCCCAGCCCCAGGTTAGCACCTTGGGGAACAGATTTGAGTTCCTCATCGGTATAGCCTATATTCCTACTGATAGTCTGGGCCAGGTCAGCGCTGCCACAGGAACTGGCTGGAGGGCAGCAAGGGCTCCCCTTTTTAGCTATCTTGGCATAGCCTTTTCTTACCTTCTTCTTTATTTCTGCCTCTTTCATATCAACATCCTCCAACTAATGCTCTGTCACATTATCCTCTTCAGCCTAGGATTAGGAGTAATGCCCGGGATTCTGCCCCTTTTGGCGATTGGCTTACCTTCTACCTCATGGAGGTCAGCGGTAAAGTCTATCGGCTTAGCCCCGCTGATATAGCTGCCGACACCAAAGCCATCAACCGGAGCACCCCTCTTAATAAAGTAGGTAATTCGCTCAGGGTCAATGCCACCGCTAACGAAAATCTTTACATTATTGAAGCCGGCTAAATCCAATCTGGCTCTGACCTCCTTGACTAGGTCAGGCGTAACCCGACCCCGCTCACCGGGGGTATCAAGCCGCACACTGTTAAGCCTATCACCTAGTGCCTGAGCCACCCGCAGGCTCTCCTCAGCCTCATCCTTAAAGGTGTCAACCAAAGATATTCTAGGCACCTCGGGTGGCATATACTTATCAAAAGCCACAGTAGCTTTAACCGTATCACCCATAATTATAATCAAAGCGTGAGGCATCGTTCCCGCGGGTTCAATGCCAGCCAGCTTAGCCCCAGCTACACTGGAACAACCAGCACAGCCACCAACCATAGCTGCATAATCCATTACACCAACGACTGAAGGATGAACATGGCGAACACCAAAGCTAATGACTGGTATCCCCTGGGCAGCGTCGACACACTCCCTGGCAGCAGTTGCCCAACCACTACAATGGGCTAGAATACCATCCATGGCAGTTTCATACAGTCCGTAGCTCTGATACGGAGCAGTTATACGTAATACCACTTCCTTCTCTTTTATTGCCTCACCCTCAGCCAGCGCCCATACTTCACAATTGTCCTTAGGTAAAACCCGAGAAAGCAGTGCCTTGACCTCTTCCATACCACAGAGTATTCCAGCTCGGCTGGAGAATACCTCCAGAGTAGCTACCGGGTTAAGCCCCTCATGACGCAATATGTCTACAGTGCGGGCAAAGTAGATATCAGCCGTCTCACCGGAAAGGACAGCCTCAGACGGTTCAAATTCAGGTGGCTTAATCTGGCTAGCCCTAAACCTGATTAGCTTTACTCCCAGTGTCTTCTCCATATGATTTAGGGCAAACCGATGCGTCTTCTCACTAAACGAGGCGACGCAGTCAACCGGCACCTCCACTTCATAATCGCAATTCCTAGCATCGGCTACGGTATACAGCACGCAAATGTCGGTACAAACACCACAAACCGTTAACTTCTCCGGTTTCAATCGGCTTAATTTCTCCTCAAGCTGGGTGTCAAAAAAGCCGCTAAAATGCCGCTTGGGTATTACATCACCCCGGTATCGGGCTAATTCAGGAATAAGCTCTGCTTCAGGAGTGCCCTCAAGGCAATGGGGAGGCAGCGTTTTGAACTCTGGATCATCGGGGGTATGAGAATCACAAAGGAAGAATATCTTAGAACCCTGAGCCAGCTCCTGTTCCAGAAGAGCTTGGACATTGGGAATGATACGTCGAGCTCGAGCCCCACAATACAAAGGGTAACCTTCTTCTAGGAAACCCCGGAGCATATCCACAACTAAAACCGCTTTAGTCATAGCCTTTGTCCTCTTTGTTTAGTGCCTAAAATGCCTCACATTGGTAAAAACCATAGCTATATTGTGCTTATCAGCCGCCTTAATTGAGTCTTCGTCTTTCAGCGAGCCGCCGGGCTGGATAATAGCTGTTACCCCACCAGCCGCTGCCGCCTCTACCACATCAGGGAAGGGGAACATGGCGTCCGAAGCCAGAACACTACCCTTCGTCTTCTCCCCAGCCTTTTCCATAGCAATCTGAGCACTGACAATCCTACTGGGCTGCCCAGCCCCCATCCCCAAAAGCGTCTTATCCTTAACCAAGACAATAGCATTTGACTTCACATGCTTAACGGCGCGCCAGGCAAAGAGCAGGTCCTCTATCTCGGCTTTAGCTGGCTTGCGCTTGGTTACCGTTTTCAAACTGACACTGTCCTCGGGCAAGGAATCTGAGGTCTGGACCAGTAATCCGCCCTTCACCCGGCGAAAGTCAAGGTAGCCACCACTGGCTTTGCCATAATCTAGCGGTAGCTCGGCAACCAAAAGGCGTAAATTCTTCTTACGCTTTAATAATTTCAGGGCGTCAGCTTTATACTCAGGGGCGATGACTATTTCGTAAAAGGTTTTACTAATTTCTTCAGCGGTAGCTAGGTCAATGGCTCTATTGACAGCGACAATGCCACCAAAGGCAGCCACCGGGTCACCGCTTAAAGCCCGCCGATAAGCCTCTGCAATATCTTCGTGACTGGCCAAACCACAGGGGTTGGTGTGTTTGATAATAGCTACTGTGGGTGCGGAAAAGTCAGTTACCACTCCCCAGGCAGCATCAGCATCCAGAATATTATTAAATGAGAGCTCCTTGCCCCATAGCTGTTTTGCCCAGGTGATACCGGTATCTTGCCTTGCCCCTACTACCTGCTCAGCATAGAAGACCGCCTGCTGATGGGGGTTCTCGCCATAACGCAGTCCATAACGCTTCTTCAAGGCGATGGTCATCTCCTCGGGGAAACCTTCTGTATCCTGCCTCAAATATTGGGAAATGGCAGTATCATAAATAGCTACATGCTGGAAAGCCTTCTGAGCCAGCCGTTTGCGCTCGGCCAGGTCTACACCTCCCCCCTTCAATCTCTCTAGGATTGGCTGGTAGTCAGCAGGGTCGACTACCACGATGACGCTGGGGAAATTCTTGGCTGCCGCCCGAATCATAGTTGGTCCGCCAATATCAATATTCTCCAGTGCCTCATCAAGGGTAACACCTTCTTTAGAGACCGTCTGGACAAAGGGGTAAAGGTTAACCACTACCAAGTCAATAGTCTCAATCCTATTCCTAGCCAATTCCTCCATGTGGGCGGGTAGGTCACGCTTAGCTAGGATGCCACCGTGAACCGCTGGATGTAGAGTTTTTACCCTGCCATCAAGAATCTCAGGAAAGCCGGTAATCTCAGAGACACTTTTAACCGGTACCCCAGCCTCTGCCAGTGCCTTCTTAGTGCCACCGGTGCTAAAGAGCTCAAAGCCCAATTGACTTAAGCTCTGGGCAAAATCGGTTACGCCCGTCTTGTCAGAAACGCTGATAATAGCTCGCATCAATACCTCCAGTCTCTTGAATTTCTTTTATAAGCTTAATCACGAAACAGGATGTCTAATATAGTGCAGAAGCAGCCACCCTTGCCAGTTCCTTTCTGGAGATGCTTTTACTTGCAGTCAGCACCAGTTCAAACATGCCTGGCTCACCTGGGTCAGGGCGCCAGTTCCACCACA
>Ga0315296_10005059_pt1 | contig 10630 bp, 6 predicted proteins | sample YL17G14_18_MG_FD_203921 | JGI IMG/M metagenome (GOLD analysis project Ga0315296, IMG submission 203921) | Sediment microbial communities from Yellowstone Lake, YNP, Wyoming, USA - YL17G14_18 | ecosystem: Environmental > Aquatic > Freshwater > Lake > Sediment | place: USA: Wyoming | collected... | reverse complement strand
GATGATCCAGGCATAGGGAGGCTCCTTCTTAAACTTGGCAATCGTATCCCTCCCCATCTGGTACCTGTCATAAAGAAACATCTCACGGTAGACTGCTGCCGTATGCAACACCGCTTTAGTAGCTATAAGATCATATTCTACTGCATCACCTATTCTCCACAAACCTCCCTTCCAAGGATTGGGATAGAAAACTCCGATGGTGAAATCCGTGTAATCCTGGGGAAATTCATCTAAAGTGTAGAAGTGAGGGGTGGCATAGCCATAGAACTGGGTCTCAGTTATGATGGAAATGACATTGAAATAGTCACAAAATGTGTCCTCATAGCCGGGATAAATGAATTCATATCTAAAGCCGGAAATCACCCCCGGCTTTCCCCGCCTTTCAAAAGCATACCCCATGGCAGTGCCGATCAGGCTCTTCCCGCGGATAAATATAGGATGCAGATTGGAATTGGTCGGCTCCGCAGCAGGTGGAACCCAGATTCTCGCTGGGAAAGGGCCTGTCTGATGATGGTCATAGAGAATCACCGGAAACCATTCCTGGTTTACAATCCGGGTGATGTTCTGGACCTCCTTCAAGTTATTCATGTAAGAGTCCCTGTTGATATCATGCCCCACATATTTGTTGTAGAGCCAGGGCATTCCACTCACCTCGTAGGGGGTCCCTAGATTCGAATGGTACCAATCCGCCACCATGGTCATCCCATCAGGATTGGGGAAAAACAGAAGAAAAATAGTGTTTTCCCGAATGAGCCGAAATTCATTATCTTCAGATGTCACCATGTCAAAAGCAAACTGAATAGCAGCCTGGGCCGGAGCACATTCAGTCGCATGCATTCCAAAACCAGTCAAGACTATCGCTTTTCCCTCTGCAGCAAGACTCCGTGCTTCCTCATCCGTCAATCCCTTGGCAAGAGCCAGTTTCCTCGATATCTCCTTGTAACGCTCCAGCTTCCCCATGTTCTCCTCCGAGGTGATAACAGCGTAGATCATCGTCTTCCCCGCCTCAGTCTTCCCCATCTCAAATACCTTTATCCTCGGAGAAGCCTTCTCCAGCGTCCTAAGATACCCAACCGCCTGCTCATATGTCGCCAGATGATAATCAGCTCCGACCTTGAATCCCAACACCTGCTCAGGAGCAGGAACTCCCTGAGCAAAAGATAACCCTACTCCAAAAAGAAAAATAAGAATAGCCGTTATTATTACGACTCTTAAAGAATAATAACTCCTTCTCAACATAAATTCCCTCCTTTCAATTCCTCCTTGCTCTAAAAGAAAACTTTTCCCACAGAAAGCAATCTAAACTCCTCTCTCCACTTTACACATCACCTCCTTCCAACAGAAATATCTTTTTAACTTACTGTAAAAATTCTCTGGATTTTTTGGAATTTTGTCTTTTCTAACTTCATATATGATTTTTTTCAGCTTAGACTTTCCCTCCTTCATAATGAGCATATTTTATTGCTCTAAAAGAATGAATGTCAAGGAAAATAATCCTTGTTACTTTGAGTTTGAACTGTCGCATTTCTCCAAATTTGAATTGCTATTTTTGATTTTCTTATTCAGATAAATTAATACAATTTTATGCAAGGCGATTTTTTCATCTTAGTATTCGATTATAATGGGTAATAATTTAAATTTTTTCTGCATGTCTTGCAAATGATTGTTGCTATATGTCTTTATTTGATTGTTGCGGAACAGAATTGCTAATAAAATTTGACATGATTTCATGAAAAATGTAACAAAATTTTTGTTTTTCATTATCTTCAAAATAAAGTATTATCTATTAATCGTATAACGATGCATTAATTACGAAAATAATTGTCAATTTATATAAGGAGGACTTTATGGATACAAAACAGATCCTAATAAATGCAATGAAATCTGGTGAGATTGAAAAATCTATCGAGTTGATAACAAAGGTATTAGGTGAGGGTGTATCTGCTACAGAGATTGTAAATTCTCTTACGAGAGCTATTAGAGAGGTAGGAGATGCATTTGAAAAATTTGATATATTTCTTCCGCAAATGATGATGGCATCTGAGGCAATGATTGAAATTATGAAAGTTCTTGAACCAAAAATAAAAGAAGAGAGTTCGAACAGTGAAAAGAGGAGCACAAAAATTGTTATGGCTACCGTGAAAGGTGACATACATGAAATTGGCAAAGACATTGTGATATTACTTTTGAGAGCCAATCGATTTGATGTTTTGGATATGGGCGGTGATGCAGATTCACTCGAGATAGTTAAAACTGCAGAACGTGAAAAAGCTAATTTGATAGGCCTTTCAGCCTTGATGACTACAACTATGCTGGGACAAAAAGAAGTAATAGAAATTTTAAAAAAAAAGGGGTTAAGAGATAAGTTTAAGGTAATAATAGGAGGGGCACCTACGAGTCAAAATTGGGCTGATAATATTGGAGCAGACGGTTGGGCAGGTGATGCCTCGAATGCAGTAAGAGCTGTTGAAAATTTAATTAAAATAGATAAGGGAGTCTAATCATGGGAACACCTCCATATAGAATCTGGGAAATTGTCAGTCGCTCTGATATAGGCGAGTTTATGGAAGAAAAGGAGTTTATTAAAAAAAAATTAATCCCTGGAGTTCAAAGTGCAGTAAAAAAGTATGAAATTAAATATGATTCGACTTTTCCAGTGAATGTAGATGATAGCATAGCAGACGCAGTATGGAATGCGGCCGTAGAGGCTTTTCTCTCAATAGGTGTATATAACAAATCCACTCATAGAGTTATTGAATTTACCAAGGAAGAATTGAATGAGGCATTTTTAAGCCTAACTGGTCAATATATTTTTGGAGCTGGAAAAGATGCGCGTCCCTTTATTGCAAGAAAAATAGAAGATAAAACGCCACCATTTATGATCTATAGCCCTGATATTACATATGATGAAAATGATCATTTTAAAGCGTGTGTCGCTTATCTAAAGGAACCTCTATTAGATGGAATATGTGCTCCCATTCTTGAAAATTTTTTCGGAAGCAAGATAAGCTCTCATTCGCCGACAGAGCTTGGTGGTAGTTTGATGCATGCAATGAACCTAAGAGAAGCGGCCCGTCTTGTTGGAAAGCCGGGAATTCATTTGGTTGCAGTGGGTACTGCAGAAGCAGATTCTTCGCAGATTCACGTTTCAAATCCTGAATATGGAATTAGACCAACCGATAGCAGACTCGTTGCTTCAATAGCAGAATTGGAAACTAATAACGAAATGATGAATAAAGCTCTGCATTACCATCAATATGGTTGCTATTCAGGAAATCTAGCTGGGGCAATTTATGGTGGGTATGCAGGTGGTGCGGAAGGAACAGCTGTCCTTCAAACAGCTTACCATCTTATGGGAAACCTTCTCTATTCATGTCATTATGAACAAAATTTTCCGTTTCATTTAAAATATAATTCAAACACGGGTAGAGAAATGTTATGGATAGTTAGTGTTTATTCTCAAGCTATTGCTCGCAATACAAAGATGCCACAGACATCTAATGGGTTTGCAAATGCAGGGCCAGGAACCAAAATGCTCTATTATGAAACTGCTGCACATTCAATAGCGAGCACTGTTTCTGGAGCAAATCTCTGGGAAATCGCCCCCGCGAAAAATAAGTACCACAATAGAGCGACTCCTCTTGAATGCAGACTCGCAGCTGAAATAGGCTACGGAACAGCGATGTCAGGTATGACAAGAAAAGAAGCCAACAGAATTGTCAATGTTCTCCTTGAAAAATACGAAGAGGATATTCCGGAGGCCCCTATCGGAAAAACATTTCAGGAGATGTATGATGTTGAAAAAGCGGTTCCTCAAAAGGAAGCACTAGATCAATATAAAGAAGTAGTTAGCGAGTTGAAGAATATGGGAGTTCCCTTTCCATATTAATTGCTAGACACTTCCTTTGGAGAGGGAGATTATAAAGATCTGACTGCCGAAGTCAAGATTTTCACAAAGTCATGTCATCATAGAAGATTGGATTGTCGCTTCCCTCTTCGCAATGACAAATGTAGTTAGAAATAATGAGACTCTCCCCAAATTTTGGACAGAGCAATAAGGTACATTTTGACCTGCCATAACTTGCAAGTAGGTAGGGTAAAATAGTCAATATGCGCAGGCAACATGTGCACCTCTAGAGAAAAAGAACAAACTGGTGGAACCATCAAATAGAAAGACTCCCGTCAAATGCAGATGGAGGCGGAGGTTTTTCTGCAACAAAGCATCTCTGTTTCGGTGATGATAAGGTTCATGCATGGGTCCTGTCGGGGTGTGTCCCTGTCCGTCCTCTCTCCGCACCCATCAAGAGAGGGGTCCCCTACGTTGCGGGCGTTGCAGGGCGCACACCGCGCCACCCATTAGCATTTTTTAATTTCTACTCATCACGGAAAAAGAGATGCAATCGCATAGATGAAGGAATTTGATTTTTATAAAAATATGTGTAACATTGTTAGGTCATTTCATGTCTATCGGAGGCCGGGATGACAACGCAGCAATGGCTCGCTTTAGGAATTTTTTTTCTCTCTTACGGATTGATCATTTCCCAGAAGGTGAGCCGGACAACTGCATCGATCTTCGGAGCTGTCCTCTCCTTCTTCTTCATATTGGGCCCCAAAGAACTTCTCCATTATGAGAACTGGGAAACGATTCTTTTCATTTTCGGGATGATGACAGTCATCGAGACGATGAACGCATCAGGTTTTTTTCGGTGGCTTGGCCTTCATAGTGCCCGGGCGGTGAAGCTCGATCCGCTAAAGCTCTTTATACTCTTTCCATTTATCGCAGCATTTCTTTCGGCCTTTGTGGATAGCATTACGGTGATGCTTTTCATGTCTACACTCACCATGGAAGTGGCAAATATCATCGGGATTAATCCCCTTCCACTCATCTTTTCGGAAATCTGTGCCGCTAATATAGGAGGAGCCTCAACCATGGTGGGGGATCCTCCTAATGTTATTCTGGGGACTTATTTTCATCTCTCTTTTATAGACTTTGTAAAAAATACCGGTCTCATTGCCTGGATTGGGTTTGGAGTTAATACACTCTTCTTTATATGGTTTTTTAAGAAAGAGATCCTGATGAGTCGAAGGCGACTTCTCCAAGATCCAAATTGGGTTCAGGATCAGATTAGGACATTGGATCCGAAAGGTGCAATTCGGGATAGGAGGCTATATGTGGTAGGCTTGATCTCCTTTTTTTATGTGGTCATCATGCTGGTTACCCATCATATCACTCATCTTTCTGTGGCCACGGTAGCTCTAACTGGAGCACTGATTGCTTTGCTGCTCGGAGGATCCAAGATGGGAAAGCTTTTAGAAAAGATCGATTATCCTACCATCTTCTTTTTCGCAGGCCTCTTCATTATTGTGGGTGCGATGGAACATGTGGGCTTACTTAAAATAGTTGCAGCAACAGTTACAAGAGCATCAGGAGGAAATTTTTTTATTGCTCTATCGATCATCCTCTGGGTGAGCGCATTTGGTTCTTCGATCATAGATAATGTCCCTTTTGCAGCAACAATGGCGCCTATTCTTAAGCATATGAGCGAGTCCTTTGGATTTTCTCTGCTTCCTCTGATCTGGTCTACTTCCTTAGGGACAGATATTGGAGGGAATGGGACTCCGATCGGAGCTTCAGCAAATGTGGTGGCTGTAGCCAATTATGAGCGGATGACAGATAAGAAGATCAGTTGGGGATACTATTGCAAATCATGCTATCCAGCTATGATGCTGGTCGTGGCTGTCTGTAATTTATTGATCTATTTTTTATATATCTAATTTCAAATTATGTCGGATAGATCCGACCGCTACAATATGTGGAATGATGAAAACCTATTCTCCTATTTCCCCATTTATCAAAAGGGGGTTGAAAGGGGAATAAATAAGAAGACTTTTGACAATAATTTTCTACTGCGTTATAGTTTTAATTTTAAATAAGATGGCTACTCCGCTTGAAAAATGGGTCGAAGAACAAACTGCTCTCTTCCAGCCAAAAAATGTCTATTGGTGTGACGGCTCAGAAGGTGAAGCCCGCCGGATGATCGAGATGGGAATGAAAGAAGAGAAAATCGGCCAACACGATATCTTTCGCGAACTGAACCAGAAAATCTGGCCCAAGTCCTATCTGCACCGAAGTCACCATAGCGATGTTGCCCGAACAGAACACTTAACTTTTGTTTGTCCCTCAGATAAAGATTCTGCCGGCCCGAATAATAACTGGATGCATCCCAGAGAAGCCAAAGAGCTTCTGACGAAACTCTCCAAGGGCGCAATGCGTGGCAAAACCATGTATGTTTTGCCCTACATGATGGGACATCCTGACTCTCCCTATGCCAAGGCCTGTGTGCAGCTTACAGATGTTTCTTATGTGGCCATCAGCATGAGAATCATGACCCGGATGGGCAAACACATCGTCAAGAAAATCGGAAGCACTGAAAATTTTGTGAAGGGGCTCCATTCGGTCGGCGATTTCGACCCGAACAAGCGCTACATCATGCACTTTCCCGAAGATAACATGGTTTGGAGTATCGGCTCAGGATACGGCGGAAACGCTCTCTTGGGGAAAAAGTGTTTTTCGCTCCGAATTGCCTCTTATCTGGGACTTAAGAGCGGCTGGCTGGCCGAGCATATGGTCATCATCGGAATCGAGGACCTTCGAGGGAATGTCACCTATGTCACAGCCGCTATGCCTTCGGCCTGCGGTAAGACGAATCTAGCTATGCTCGAATCCGCTCTCCCTGAGTATAAGGTCTGGACAATCGGCGATGATATCGCCTGGATGAACATCGGGCCGGATGGCCGGCTGTATGCCATCAATCCTGAATCGGGTTTTTTTGGAGTTGCACCCGGGACATCCATGAAGACCAATCCTAACATGATGCGGACACTTAAGGCTTCAAATTATTATCCAACTCTTTTTACCAATGTGGCCCTAAAGGCTGACACCAACGAGCCCTGGTGGGAAGGTCTGGATGGGCCTGTGCCCGTGAATCTCTTAGACTGGCAGGGGCTGCCCTGGGACAGCTCAAGAAAGACAAAGGCTGCACATCCAAATTCCCGGTTTACGGTTTCTCTCTATAATTGTCCTTCACTCTCCAAAGAATTTGACAATCCCAAAGGTGTGCCCATCTCAGCTATCATTCTGGGAGGCCGGCGCTCGAAGGTCATTCCGCTTGTAGTGGAAGCATTCAACTGGGACCATGGTGTCTTTTTAGGAGCGAGGCAGGGTTCTGAGACGACGGCTGCGGCGGCAGGCCAGGTTGGCGTCCTGAGAAGAGATCCTATGGCCATGCTTCCATTCTGTGGCTACAACATGGGCGACTATTTCCGGCACTGGATCAATATGGGGAGGTTGATAACGCGTCCTCCGAAGATATACTCGATGAATGCTTTTCGAGTGAATGAGAAAGGGGAGTTTCTCTGGCCTGGGTTTGGGGAGAATATGAGGATATTGAAATGGATTGTGGACAGGGTGAATGGTCACGCAGGCGCGAAAGAGACTCCCTTAGGACTTATCCCGAACTTAAAAGATTTTAATCTCGACGGCCTGAATATACCCATGAATAACTTGAAGAAATTATTTGAGGTCAATCCCCAGGAATGGCAGTCAGAAATCGAGGACATCAAAAATTTCCTGAATCAATTCGGCCACCACATCCCCTATGAAATCTGGAAGGATTATAAAGCCCTAGCCTCCCGCCTCAACGCGACCACAAGTGGTCTATCCTCATAGAAGGAATTTGCTTTTTGTATTTACAAGAAATCTCTCACAATTTTGTCCGGTTCTATTATCCAGAGATCCTTCGCATCAATGACTCGCATAGCTTCGCTATGAATAGAAGGAGCAATCTGGATTATTTTGCTATCTTTTTTCGTCACATCAGCCTCAAAAGGAGGTCTTAAAGACCCATCAAAGATACGGCTTTTCTTAAGTAGAATATTAAAATAAGCAGAAGCATCTTTGCCCCCTACGCTGATTATCAGAATGGATAATATTAGAATAGCTAAAAGGCAAAGCACAAAAAATCTTTTTTTATATGAATTCCTTCTTATGCCTATGAATTAATCTCAGAGATAAAATTTAGTATCAAAATTGGGATTATTCTTTCAGGACGAAATCGCTTGCCAGACTGCTTTGCTAATCTGAATATCCTGGACGGCAACACCGGTTAGATCTACTATGGTAATTTCGTCATCTGAAGACCTTTGAAGATTTTTGTCAGAAATCACCGTCCCTAATTCAACCAAGTTTTCTTTTTTGATCATTCCATCTTGCAGGGCATGAAAAGTTTCCCCACGGAGAAGACATTGGCTTAGGCTATCCACTACAACTCTGTCAGCCTTTTTCAGGATAGCAGAATCTAACTCTTGTTTTTCAGGTGTATCAGAACCCATGGCTGTGATATGCGTGCCCTTCTGGATTTGGCTTACATGTATAAGAGGTTTGGTCGAGGGCGTGCAGGTGACAATGACATTGCAAATCGAAGCAATCTCTTCTGGATCGAAAGTTGTCTGGATATTAAACCCAAAAGGCTCCATATCCTTTTTGTAGGCATCCAATTCCTGCTGATTGATCCCCCAAACAATGACATCCTTGAAATCTTTTACAAAGCTCAGATATTCTAGCTGTATCCTCCCCTGCGTACCCGCACCAAAAATTCCGACTCGGCGAATTTTCAGAGGAGCCATGTATTTTGAGGCGATAGCGCCCGCAGCCGCAGTTCGGATCTGCGTCAAGTAGCCCTCATCAAGCAAAATACAAATCAATTCTCCAGTTTTCTGGCTAAAAAGAAGCATCAGACCAGAGTTTGTGGGAAGGCCAATTTTTGGATTATCATAGAAACCAGAGGCGAGTTTTACAACAAAATAATCATTCCCTTTAATAAACCCATATTTGATATGAGTATCACCTCGAGGATCATCAAAAATCATTTCTCCGATGGGAGGTACAACAACTTTTCCTTGCGAGTACAATACAAAACCATCTTCGATCTCCTTAATAATTCCCTTAACAGGGTCGATATTTCTTAGCGCTTCTTTAATTTGATTGAGATTGAGAATAGTTGTCATTGCTCTCTCCTTTCTTTTCTCCTTATATTCTCTCTCTTTTTATTTTCTCTTTTTTCATTTTCAACTGGTTCGCCTTGACCCATTCAAGGTATCGCTACAGAGTTTCGGATTGGATCGTCGCTAAATTAGCCGTCGAGGTTTTTCTACAAGCACCAGGCCTCAAGGACATTTCAAGTTTTAGAACCGGCCATTGGTTATTCTGAATACTTTTTTCATCTCAAGGGTATAAAGATAGAGGAAGCCACCCTCCGTTTGATCGATTTTTGTGCAAGTTAACCAACACCCATCAGAAGGCCAGCCAAAGTATTTTATATAAGTTTGATCAGATGAGTCAACAAGGTCTTCTTCAGGACTTACCCCAAAAATAGGGCTTAAAATTTGCTATCTCAAATGCTTTCTATAACTTACAAAGAAATTGATCAGGACTGGGATTTTCTTCTTTATTGACATGGAGTGGATGCGTCAGACGAATAGACGGTCCGGGAATGGCTGAGTCTTTATAATCCCCCTCTCCAAAGGAAATATCCAGCAATTAATATGGAAAGGGAACTCCCATATTCTTCAACTCTCTAACTAATTCTTTATATTGATCTAGCGCTTCCTTTTGAGGAACTGCCTTTTCAACATCATACATCTCTTGAAATGTTTTTCCGATAGGGGCCTCCGGAATATCCTCTTCGTATTTTTCAAGGAGAGAATTGACAATTCTGTTGGCTTCTTTTCTTGTCATCCCTGACATCGCTGTTCCGTAGCCTATTTCAGCTGCGAGTCTGCATTCAAGAGGAGTCGCTCTATTGTGGTATTTGTTTCTCGCTGGAGCCATCTCCCAAAGGTTTGCTCCAGAAACAGTGCTTGCAATTGAATGCGCAGCGGTTTCATAATAAAGCATCTTGGTTCCTGGCCCTGCATTTGCAAATCCATTGGATGTCTGGGGCATTTTAGTGTTGCGAGCAACTGCCTGGCAGTACACACTAACTAGCCACAGCATTTCTCTTCCGGTATTTGAACCATATTTTAAATGAAAGGGGAAATTCTGTTCATAATGACTTGAGTACAGAAGGTTTCCCATAAGATGGTAAGCTGTTTGAAGAACAGCCGTCCCCTCTGGACCACCTGCATACCCACCATAAATTGCCCCAGCTAGATTTCCTGAATAGCAACCATATTGATGGTAATGCAATGCTTTATTCATCATTTCATTATTAGTTTCCAATTCTGTTGTTGAAGCCACGAGCCTGCTATCCGTTGTCCGAATTCCGTATTCATCATTGGAAACATGGATCTGAGAGGAATCCGCTTCAGCAGTACCAACAGCAACCAAATGGATTCCAGGCCTTCCAACAAGACGGGCAGCTTCTCTTAAGTTCATAGCATGCATCAAACTACCACCAAGCTCTGTTGGCGAATGAGAGCTTATCTTGCTTCCGAAAAAATTTTCAAGTATGGGGGCACATATTCCATCTAGAAGCGGTTCTTTGAGATATGCAACACACGCTTTAAAATGATCATTTTCATCATATGTAATATCAGGGCTATAGATCATAAATGGTGGCGTTTTATCTTC
>Ga0315296_10005058_pt1 | contig 10632 bp, 8 predicted proteins | sample YL17G14_18_MG_FD_203921 | JGI IMG/M metagenome (GOLD analysis project Ga0315296, IMG submission 203921) | Sediment microbial communities from Yellowstone Lake, YNP, Wyoming, USA - YL17G14_18 | ecosystem: Environmental > Aquatic > Freshwater > Lake > Sediment | place: USA: Wyoming | collected... | reverse complement strand
CTCTACCCAGCATTTCTTACGGGTAAATTCTAGGCTTGAATCAGCATTCAAACCATCACTAAGAGAAGACCTCTATGTTGAGGTGTCCCCGCACCTTAGCATAACATCCATAGGGGAGGAAAGGCGATACGGCTCGGGAAATGGCGATGAAATGCGGGACTTGTGGAGGAGAGATTCCCTATCCATCCATGATTTGTGAGAAATGCGGGATGAGAATAGCAGACTCAATACAAAGCTGTCCAGACCCTGAGGACCTCGCCCTCAGATTATGGGCTCATGATGACAAATTGCTGCACACTCGTTTGAACTACTGGATTGTGACTGAGAGCATTCTCCTTGCTGCCTATGCTGCCTTGGCTAGGGAGATGTCTGACTGGGAGACCTGGACCATTCGGCTCTTGATTGCCATTTCAGGTTTCCTGCTTACTCTGCTTTGGTACTTCCTGTTCATAAGAAGCTGGAATTGGATCGACCATTGGTTCACAAGGGCGCAGGCGATACATTTCAAGCGATACGGCCGACCCAAGAAAGTCGATGAAGTCCCTCCGTTCACGATTCTTCCGGAGGAGGAAGAATTCGCGAAGCGCTGCCTCCTCAAAGGAGGACTAGGCATACGGAAAGGAGGAAGAGCTATCATGGCGATTTTCCTGGCAGTTTGGGTGGCACTAGCGGTCCTTTCGCTGGTATCTTTGCTCATGGAATAGCCTTGCTTTCCACTCTATACCTCGAAAAAGTATCTTGACCCGTCCAGGAGACGATCGGTCCGAAACCTTGGCAATTTCGAGGCGACATGGACCTCTAGCTCTGGAAAAGCCCATAAGCCCAATTCCTCACAATTGCCCACATATCGTCAGCAACACCCATACCGGATAAGACCGATTGGGGCACGGGGAAATAGAAACGATGGGTGGAGTTCTATCTCGTTCAGGCCTAGTAGCGCTCTTGTCATTGGTGTGGCTACTTGCACCTACGGGGTCTGGCCACGCGGACTATATATCAACCACCGATAATGAGATTGTGACTTTCTCGGTGAGCAGACCCGACTTGTTCTTTGAAGGTAGGTTTCCGATAAGCGTTGTATGGGATGACTACTTTAAGGCATCAGAAAACGACGCCTTGACTATCTCGTATTCGCTCGCCGCTCAACCTGCAACATTGGAGGTCATAGTCCCCCTCAGCGACTATCTTGGGTGGATGGGCATCGATGATGTCGCAATTCCAGTACCATTGGGAGACACTCTTTTGGGTACAAGCTCGATGTCGCTGACTTCCCTTGCCGGCATCCCTTCCTGGTTGGCATCTTTGGACCTTCGACTAACAGGCATTGTGAGAACGAGCGAACTATACTGTAGCTCTGGGTCAGCCTTCGTTCAAACGGACACTTCTGCATTAACATGGAGCACTTGGACAACAAAGTCCGCTCAAGTGGTTGCTTCCGAGAGCCCTGGTGGGTCCGCTCGCGCCACCTTCAGCTACTTGCTTGGCATTGGCCTAACACTGTCGGTAATAGGAATCGATGTGATTGACATCATTCCTTCTACCACGGTCATCAGCCTAATCGGTTATCCATCTCTTGAGACTGCAATCGACGTGCCCGCGCCAGCAGGAGTTACCTCTGCTGTAACCATTGGTGTTTCGATTGTTGTAGTGGTCGTAGTAGTTGCGGTTGCACTGCTGATGTTGAGGAAAAGACGGGGAGGCCCAGCCGTGGCGACAGTCCCAAAAGAGGAACCGACGCCTCAGACGCCATAGGATGCGTTCTTTCCCCGATTTGGCCTTGCTTTCGACCCTATGCCCTCGAAAAGGCATCATGACCCGTCCGAGAGACGATAAGTCCGAAACCTTGGCAATTTCGAGGCGACATGGGCCTCCAATGCCAGGAAAAAACCATAGGGGAGGAGGAGCGATTAGGAGCGGAGGAACTTGGATGACAGATTCATATCCCGTGGTGATCCTGGGATCAGTTGCTCTAGCTGTCTTGGTTTATTGGCTCAATGGTATGAGTGAAAGGAGTCTCGAAAGGAGGAAGGTTAACTATTCTTCGAAACTCGGAATTTTCGAAACAGTGAACTCGCGTATTGCGATTGTTGAGACGGCGTATAGTGCTACGCAAGAACTTTCGGCAAAATTACTGGCCAGTGATAAGCCAAGTATTGAACCGAGCGAGTTGCGTCGCCTAGTGGTCATGAGCCTCACTTATCCATTTCCAGATGAGTTGAAACATGAGAAATTGAAGCTGGAGAAGGCTACGGACGACCTTGAGAAGCTGAACGATTCGAATCCGTCCAAGGTTAGGAAGACCGCAATCGAAGTTTCGCGTAGCTTCCTGATCATTCTATTCTATCATGTCAAGAATCTCGAGAGCACCCATTTTGGACTGGTGCTAGTTATCGACTCAGATAAAGTGATTAGCACGTTCGTGGAATATGTCACCGCTCTCACCACTGGGCTCGATACGATGGCATATTCAGATGACTTGAAGGGAAAAGAGAATGTTCTCATCGAACAGGGACAAAACGTGAGAGACCGGCGCGTTGCTTTGCTTCTCGCAATGAGACACGAACTAGATATCACGATGTCATCTTGGATAGGCAGGAAGTTGGCAAATTGGCGGTTTCGCAAATTCAAGGAGAGAAATACGGAACGGATGATCGGGCCTATCCGTCTATGACCCGCTACATTGGATTTCTCAAGTCGGCCCACTTCTCTCCTCTGAACTGGATGCTGCAGTCCGAGACATAAGAAGACTTATGTTGCTCGAATGCGAAGAGTAATATGAAACGAAAGAAGATTGGAGGATTGGGAAATGGGTCTTGAAACCCCGCTGGAAGATAGTCATTGTTGCTATTGGTCTCGCTGCGACGATCACCCTTGCGAGCTTGTCCTATTTCTGGTTGACCCTGGGTGATGTTACTATCCCGCGTACACCGGTGGCGGCACTGTCGAAGACCAATGTGACACACGGGGTCAGGTTCAGCTTCATTTCGGTGGAAAAGGAGATGACGTGGAGTCAGATTCGAATCTACGTCACTGAGGGTATGCACATTGGCAGCTGGCAACCTTCAAAGCGCGATTTCGCAGGACAGGGGAGCGATGTCACCGCCGTCTACAGAAACATAACTTTGGGCGAGAATGTCATTGGTTGCGAGATACACGACATAGGTCTGATCGGCATCATAGGGGGAGGAGATTCATTCACTGTCTTCGGGTCAGCGGGTTTGTATTTGGTGACGCTGTTCTATGAACCAACGGATGGAGCATGCTACCAAGATGCGTTCTTCATCCCCGTCCGCTAGTGGACGTCCTCGGAAGAAAGCCCGAAGAACCCCCTCAGGAGACGCAATAGGACGCGCTCGGAAAAGCCCATAGGGGAGGAAAGGCGATGTGGTCGTGGGGGAGAGCGGTTACTGAGCGCCCGAAAGGGGAAGCTAGGAATCTGGCAGGAAAGCGATTTTGCTGGGGTACTGCGAGGCCCAGATACCAGAACCCTCTCCTTCACCGTTGCCACCGGTTCCTTCTGAGAAAGGATCATGGGTAGGAAAGGCGAAAACGGGCCTCTAGTACGTAATGATGTCGTCAATATCAGTAGCGATAGCCACAACCGAACTGCCATATATTGTCTTGCTACCCAAGCTATACATTGAAGGTGGTTGGCGGCGGGACGGTCTGCCACAAGCGGGTCCACACTCAGGTGTACCCACCCCCGCTCGCACGTGGCCTAGGAGTTTTCCTTTTCCGTCTCCAATACCTTCACCTAGGTCCGACCTGATGAAAGCCAAGAAAGAGCGCCCCAGTGAAAGAAGGTTACCTCGTTGAAAGTCAGAAAGTTAAGAGTCTCGAATGTCAAGAGAAAGTTCAAGAGACTTACTTCTCCAATGAAAATGCCCCTTGAAGAGATGCTTGACATAGCTTCAAGGCGGCACAATAAATGAGGATAATCTCTTCCTCAGTCCCCTGCTGATTGAACTTCCATTTCGACTTGCTGGCTCCTCAGGGGCTCAAATCCCTTCGGACCCACCACAGTTCCCTCGCCAATCATAAGCCCGGGTTCACGGGCTAGATTCAGTTTCTGGAAGAATGCGCTTTCCCCATTCGCAAATCGTCATGTAGTTACACCGCTTGCATTTCCAGGGAGCAGGATTCGGAGAGAAGTCCTCCTTCTTGTTGACCTGAAGCATCTCGCCTGCCTTCAAAGAAATAGCATTCTTCAGGTCTTCTAAGGCAACGGGCTCCAGATCATAGATCTTCTGCCCGCAAGTATCCAGATAGACTATTTCTGCTTTCACATTCCTTGCAGGGACAGAGTATTTTTCCATTGCCCACAACACATAGACACCAATCTGCTCTTTATGCTCTTCCCGTTCCATCCCAGTTTTCCAATCAGTTATCACTATGTTGTTGTTGGACTTCGTGACTAGATCTACCTTGACGACGACTTCGAGCTGGCCATGTAGTTTGAACCTGTCAAACTTCTCATGTTCCATGTACTTGAGCGACCTATAAACGGGCCAGAACACGGTGAAGAAGTTCTCGATTTGACGAACGCCGGCATCTTCCATCTTCCTGAAAAGGCTGGAATCGACGGGTTGCTTGTTCACAGACTCAACTAAGTACTTCTCAGGAGACCGTTCAGCGGCCTTCAGGCGCGCCACATACTGAGCTTGAGCAGCGGATTTATCAGTACTTCTTCCCAGCATATGCTGATTGATTTGCACTTCGAGGACCTCGTGGACCACAGAGCCCTGAAAGGCATCGAGGCTTGTGAGTTCAGACAGTCTATCCAGTTCTTTTCGAAAAGGATGGTTCTTGTTGTAGTTCCATTTCTCAATGTACCTGCAGTAGTATGCCAGCCTACATTCATCCCACAGCCTCTGACGACTGTTCGACCAAGAAAAGATCTTGCGCCAAAAGTCATTCATTCTCGTCACCTACAGTGGTGGGTACGGGATGTCCTGCGGGAATAGTATCTCTCTCCTTGAGTATTGGCCAATCTCCTGCACGAGCTTGAGAGGCAAGCAGGTCTTGGTATGGAAATAGAGCGATTGCCAGTGAAGACGCGTGAGATCAAAGAACTCCTGAAGAAGCGTTTTCAAATCGACGCCGTTCTCCGGAATGACGGTCTCCCTTCTTATCAGCAATGGATTTGCCAGAAGCCGGTCCTCACCGCTGACTCTGTCCTTCTGTATGGAAAGATCGGAGGACACGAGTAACGCCTGCGAGTCCGGAAGGAGTACATAGAAGCCTGGCGGGGGATTTCCGTTATTTGGGCCATATATGCGTTCGATGCTCCCCTTCACAACGGAATAGCCTTCGAAGCTGAATCTACCCATGAAGTCCCGCACTTCTTCGACTGCCTGCTCTATGATTCTTCGCTCATTGATACGCATCTCTCCGTCTTTGAACATCACAATGCGCTTCAGGTCTTGGCCAAACAGGTTTAGTGACTTCTTGGCGTCTTTCTCAAGTCCAAGTAGTATGTCCTTGATTGTCTCCCGCGAGAGAGCTTCGCCGACTGGGGAAACTTTCGATCTCAATCTTACCGTCAGGCCGAAGCAATCACAGATGGCGGCTCTTGCAGCAGCCTCAGTTCGTTCGACTAGGACTCGTTTGGTCTTGACATCGTATTCCCTCGTAACTTCTCGGGAGACATCATACGCAGAATAGATAGTGTTACCAACTCCCCCAGCAGGTCTAGAAAGAATCCAGACAGCTTCGTTCGCGCCTGGGACGAGAGCCTTGAAATACATCTGAGTGGCCACATTGTGTGTCAAGAACCTGTCTCCTTTGACCACACGTTCCATCGTGTCCTTCAGGACAAACTGGAAATACTTCTCAGCACCCTGGACTGTGCCACTTCCCTTGATGAAATCAAATTTCTGCTCGCCCTTGTACGGCAAGACAATGATGGCAATCTTTGGTCCTTCTAGCTTCGCGAGGGCGATTGACACTGCGGGAGCAGCTTGACGATAGGCAGTTCCCACTGGTTTACCTTTGATGATATGGACGCCTAGCTTCTGCATAGACCCGAGCCGAAGTTCACCATAAGATCTCGACAATGCAGAGGAGAATGGTTCCACAATATGCTCGAAGGCTTCGGGCACCACGTAAAGCACATTGAGGTCCTTTGGACCTGAATAGGGACCATGGTGCCGAACATCCTTCGGCTCCTTTCCCACTCCATTTCCCTGAAAACGGAGAGTCGGAGCCTCCAGTCTGCCAGTGCCTAGAACCTTTCCCTCCTTTTCTAGCGACTCGATGCTCACCAGAGAAGACGTGTCAAAAGCGATCTTCGTGGTGCCCAGCTGTAGCGGATCACCGAGAAGTCTCTTCAAGAATTCTAATGTCTTCTGAGCCTTCTTCTTCGGGGGCAGCATGAAGACCTTTCTCTGCTGATCGGTGAACGGAAGTCCTCTTGTTGCTAAGAAGACCTGAGAAGCGGGGTAAGCTAATGGTGTCTTCTCATCGTCAACATGCACAATGAAGTCATCCTGCGGCAGTCGTGTTCGATGCGTCCGCAACCACCTGTTCCTAATGGTTTCCTCGTCCAATTTGAAATCATCAACGCTGGTGCCTGAATCCATGCTGATGATAAGACAAGATTTGCCGTATGGTTCCACGCTTGCCTGTCGCTTCGGCCGTCCATTTATGACATACTGCTCAATGTCCTTGTCTGAGATGCCCCTTGCGCGCAGTAAACGGACGTACTCATAAAGGTTGATCCTCCAGGTAGCTGATGGGTTGAGGAAGACCAATGCGCTGCCATCTGGCTGAACTCTGGGTTCGATTTCGAACCCATCGTATACGTATACAGGCTCCTGGAACTCTCCAACAGCGAAGAACTTCGGAGTCCCTCCATAGAATTTGTTCATGTAGCTTCGCTTGAAGTCACTTGCTTTGATTCTAGCTGTGAGCGATTCACGCAGCAGAGTATTGAGCAGCCAGGGCTTGTCGGGCCCAACTGTGACCATCCCGAGATCCTTCACAGGTGCCTTGAAAACCACCCCTCTTGAAGGGGTCTCAATAGTGCCATCCTTTGGGTGTCCAGAACCCAAGTAGTAGACATAACCCGTGCCATCTTCGCGCGAGAAGGCCACGACACCGCCGTAGTCTCTTTCGATTCTGTGTGCCACCGTCCAGCCCAAACGATTCATGTCTTCGATTGGGAGATTCCCGAGAGAAACGCCAATACGTCTAGCTTGGAGTCCTTCTTTTAGCGGGGCTCCGAACGTTTGCACAGCATTGAACGAGTACATGTTGTACTGTACTGCCGCTTCTGATACAAATAGTGCTATCGTGACAGAGCGTTGGAAAGTTTAACTATAACAAGAAAGCTTTCTGCCTAAGAGAAGGGATTTGAAAACGCGACAAAGAAGGCTCTAATATGGAAGACAAAACTCACATCATACCAACGGGACTCGAATACGACAGGGTTCTCTGGGGGCTTGAACGCTACGGAGTGTCGAAGATAATTCTACTCCGAAGTCATAGCGAAATGGAACTTGAAGTAGACCCGTTCGTGGAGCGACTGAAGCAGCACTATTCTCATCTAGTCGAGACTAACATGCTTCAAGAAGTCTACCTAGACAATTCTAATCTGGGAGAAATTTTCGGCACCTGCAAATCGCTGATCGAAACGGAGTCCAGCCTTGGCCAGGTCTACATCAATATTTCAACGTCGACAAAACTCATGGCAGTTGGATTGGTAATGTCAACGTGGTGTAGCGACTTGTCTAGGATGAAGGCGCTGCCCGTCATATACTATGCGAGCCCAGAAAGCTACGCGAACACGGGGATTCTTGGCTACGCATCCAAGATCGAGAAAGTACTGGCCCAGTTTGAGTCTGCTTTGAAGAAGAAACCAGAGGAGGTTTTTGCTCTTCTGCAAGAAGTGACCAACTTCCTCGTGACGTTTAGGGATCACGGTTCAGGAATCGGGCGAGGAAACATGGTCATGGTACCTTTCATGCCAATCTCTCTGCCGAGCGAATTCGAAATGAGCGTTCTTGCCACGCTTGAAACGTTCGGGGGTGAAGTGGCAAGGATTGACGACATAGTAAAAGCTCTTGCTCCCGGAAAATCTGGCAAGCCAGTGCGGGAGAACGAGGTCGCTATCAGGTCAAAGGTATCCTATCATCTAAGGAACCTCGAGAATAGGCAGCTGATTGAGAAGGTGCCGAGCGGAATAGGAACGAGAGTGAGGATTACTCCGCTGGGAAAAGTCTTCGTACGGCCCCGTATGCTGAGAGCAAAGAAGCTGGATTGATCACAGTCGGAAGAGTCCTTTTCCCTAGATATTGATGAGGCAGCTTGATCTACTAGATTACTTCGGGTTCGAACCCTCCGGGCCCTACATTGACTCTGCTCCGGCTTCTCTACCGAAAACGACTTCCCTGCATATCACATACGAGAGCGAATGGTGCAGGACGATGGCAGAACCCTCTATCACATGTGCAAGATGTGGAGCGAAGATATCTCTGAGCAAGGCTTTGATGGCACCAATAGAAAAGAAGTTGCGAAAGGAGATTGAAGGCGACATAACCAGGAGAGAACAAGAAATAGCCAAGAAGGAAGAATCTCTTCGAGTTCGAGAAGAAGGTATCGGGAAGAATGTTGAGCAGAAGGTTACCGAGCGGCTGAAGCAACTTGAAGGCAAGATCAGAACACAGATGGATGATGAATACTCCACAGAACTCAAAGACCTTCGGCAAGCTCTGGAAGAGAAAAAGAAGAAGTTACAGCAAGCAGAGGAGCAAGAACTCGCGGTTCGAAAGAAGATGCGAGAACTCGAAGACCGAGAGAAAGCTCTTGCACTCGAACTAGAGCGCCGGTTAGAGGATGAGCGTAAGAGAATTGGCGAAGACATACGCAAACAAGTGCAAGAGGAGAACAGACTCAAAGAACGAGAACATCAAGACAGGATCGAGGGCCTAACGAGACAGGTTGAGGACCTTAAGCTGAAGCTTCAACAAGGACCAGTACAATTGCAGGGAGAAGCATTGGAGAATGTGGTTGAGGATTCACTGAAACAATGTTTCCCACTAGATTCTATCGACCCGGTACCCAAGGGAATCAGAGGTCCTGATTTGGTCCACAGAGTCTGCCGATCATCAGGGGAGACTTGCGGCATAATAGCATGGGAAATGAAAAGAACAAAGGAATGGAATGATGGATGGGTTGACAAGCTTAGAAGCGACCTTCCTGCTATCAATGCGCAATTGGGAATCATAGTGACAGCTGTGCTGCCAGAAGGCATTAAGAACTTCGGTTTCAGGAAGGGTGTGGTGATTACCAACTTCGATTGCTTTGTGCCAGTTGCGACGATGCTACGCTCACATCTCATGGAGCTGCATCGGCAGAAACAAGCCGGGATCAATAGCGAAGAGAAGAAGGATGCCCTTTATGACTATCTGCTCAGTCAGCAGTTTCGCCAACGAGTTGAGACGATTGCCGAGCCCCTTCTTCAGATGAAGATCGAATTGGAAAGGGAAACAAGAGCTATCGAAAGATCATGGAGTAAGCGGTCCAAACAGATCGAAAAGGCCGTGGTTGGTATTGCGCGGATGTATGGCGATATGCAGGGTATTGTGGGTAGAAATCTGCCTGACGTCAAGATTCTTTCATTGCCGGAGCATAGCGAATCCAACACGGAGGAACAGACAGCAATGGGCCAGCACGAAGATAAGGAATTAGAGAAATAGAAGAAAAAGGATTTGAAGACTAGCCTTGGCCATCGTATCAGAATTGAAGTCGGTCGTTTGTTGACCGGCTTAGTCGGTATTCAGGCCGGTTGGGCCCACTTCATAGTCAAGCTAGAGAAAGGCTACCAGAATTCAGATCATGCGATTTCAGGGCTAATTGAATTTCTCAAGATACCTGCTGGATGAACCTAGATTCTAGTCCCTTCGGGCCCAACATTCTTCAACAACAGATTCTAGGTCGAAAGGCAGGCGGCCCCCTAGCACTCATTGAGAGCTCAGCACATCGACCAACCAATAGCCGTTTCTCATAACAGAATTGCCGGTTATGATCTTGACATCCCACTTGAAGGCAGGACCTCCAAATACGAAGCTGTGGTATTCGCCCTTCTCGCCGCAGTAGGTTATCGGGACATCTGTTGCCTGTCTCCTCAGACCTTCAATTCGCTTCATCCAGGCAAGATCAATCCTCTTTCCCAGGTCATCTCTTGTCAGGAACTTCGAATCGAGTGCCACGACGATTGCCCTGAAGCCCGCTCCGATGAATTCTTCCATGATCTCTTTCTGATCCATGTTCCACAAAGGGAATATTGACTCCAATCCTGCCTTGCTTGCGACTCTCCCACACCATTCCCGATTTTGTCCGACATCTATGTCTCCGAAAATAACTCCTCCAACGCCCTTAGACTTCAATTCTGTAAGAGCTCCAAGGAACATCTCCTCGTAGTTGTCATTGCCCACCTTTTTCTGGATTAGAGTTTTTCCGAGGGCATCCGCCTGTTTTCGAATCAGTTCCGCCCTGACACCATGAAATGCCACTCTCCCGCTATCCTCGCGATAAGTGTTGAGGAGATACTGGACATGAAGTCCTTGAGACATGGCCTTCCAGTATGCCAAGCAACAGTCCTTGCCGCCGCTCCACGAGATTGCTAACAGC
>Ga0315296_10005057_pt1 | contig 10633 bp, 7 predicted proteins | sample YL17G14_18_MG_FD_203921 | JGI IMG/M metagenome (GOLD analysis project Ga0315296, IMG submission 203921) | Sediment microbial communities from Yellowstone Lake, YNP, Wyoming, USA - YL17G14_18 | ecosystem: Environmental > Aquatic > Freshwater > Lake > Sediment | place: USA: Wyoming | collected... | reverse complement strand
CCGAGGAGGCCCTCACCGAAGCGGGCGCGATGGTGCTGCGGCGGGTGTCCGCGCGCGACTTGGCGCGCATCGCCGACCACACCGGAGCGCGTCCCGTGAAGCGCACCGGGCTGGGGCGCCCGGCGCAGGAGTTGGAGCGCTGTCTGGGCCGGGCGAAGGTGGTGGCCGAGGATGAGCGGCAAGGTCATGTTCGCTTCGAGGGCGGCAAGGGTCGGCACGTGGCGACGATGCTGGTGGGCGCGGCGACGGCGGAGATCAAGGAGGAGCGGCTGCGCATCGCCGAGGATGCGGCGAGCGCCTCCCAGCAGGCGCTGCTGGGAGGGGTCTTGCCAGGCGGAGGCGCGGCCGAGGTCGCGGCATCGCTGCAGGTGCAGCAACTGCGCGACTCCATGGCCGGCATGGCCGCTTATGGCGCCGACTGTGTCGTCGAAGCGCTGAAACGTCCCTTGGCGCAGATAGTCTCCAATGCAGGTTTCAACCCGCTGGAGAAAATGGGTAACGTGACGGCGGAGATGGCCGCTGGCGGCGGCGACGCCCTGGCGATCAACTGCGACAGTGGCGAGGTGGCAGACATGCTGACTCTGGGCGTGGTGGATCCGACCGCGGTCAAGGTCCATGCGCTGCAAGCCGCCGGCGAAGTCGCGGAGGCGATACTGCGAATCAGCACCATCATCCGCAAACGCGATCCCGAGCGCCGCAGCGCCTGAGGCGGCAGAGGGTGACCGATTTCGTTCACTTGAAGGGCAGGTGACGCGATGCCGAAGCCGCACAAGGTGAAGATAGCGCCGGATGCTGAGCCGGGAGCAAACGCGGCGGCGGAGCCGGCGGTTGGCGCTGGCACGGCGGCAGCCGAAGAGGCCGCGCCCGAGGCGGTCGCCGAGGCGCAGCGGCGCTCGCAGCTTTTCAGCTTGGAGCAGCGGCTGGCGCAGGCAGAGCGGCGCGCAGGGGAGATCAACGAGAAGTACCTGCGGGCGCTGGCTGACCTCGAAAACTACCGCCGGCGGGCGCGCCGGGATCAGGCCGAGGCGGTGCGCGCCGGCGAGGCCGCCATCCTGCTCGAGGTCTTGCCGGCGCTCGACGATTTCACTCGCGCGATGGAGGCAGCCGAGGGCGTCAATGACGTTGACGCCGTGGTTAGTGGCGTCAGGATGATTCACGATCAGCTCTTGGAGGGATTGGCGCGCAAGGGAGTGCGTCCAATTGCGGTCGAGGGTGAGCCGTTCGATCCCACTTACCACGACGCGGTCGGTAAGATCGAGACGACCGAATGGCCGGAAGGGACGGTCGCGGTCGAAATCCGCAAAGGATATATGCTCGGCGATCAGGTGCTGCGTCCGAGCCGGGTGATGGTCGCGGCGCCGCCCGCGGATGAGGGCGGACCCCAGGACTCCGCTCGCGAGGGCTCGTAGGTGTCGGCGACAATCGGCATTGATTTGGGCACGACTAACTCGGTCGTGGCCACTATCCAGGGCGGCGAGCCGATCATTATCCCGACCGCAGAGGGTGGTCGGCTGTGCCCCTCGGTTGTGGCGTTCAGCAAATCAGGAGAGCGCCTCGTCGGGCAGATCGCCAAGCGCCAGGCGGTGACCAACGCGGTCCGCACCGTCCTTTCCGTGAAGCGGCACATGGGCACCGACTGGGATATCCTCGTTGACGGCCGGCGCTTGAGCGCGCCCGAGATTTCTGCCGCGATCCTGGAGAAACTGCGCGCCGACGCGGAGGCCTTCCTCGGCGCGCCGGTGGGCCGTGCGGTTGTCACCGTCCCCGCCTATTTCTCCGATGCTCAGCGTCAGGCGACCCGCGACGCCGGTCGCATCGCCGGCCTCGATGTCATCCGCATCATCAACGAACCCACGGCCGCCGCCCTGGCCTATGGGCTTGACAAGCAGAACCTGCATACCGTCCTGGTGTGGGACCTGGGCGGAGGCACCTTCGACGTCTCGGTGCTGGAGCTGGGCGAGGGCGTGTTCGAGGTAAAGGCCACCTGCGGCGACACGCGCCTGGGCGGTGACGACTGGGATCAGCGTCTGGTTGACTGGCTCGCCGACGAGTTCAAAGCGGAGCAAGGCATCGAGCTGCGCGATGATCCGGCAGCACTTCAGCGCCTCAGGGAGGCGGCGGAGCGCGCGAAAATCGAGCTGTCGAGCACCGTCATCACGCGCATCAGCCTGCCCTTCATCGCTGCCCGCGCCGATACGCCGCTGCATCTGGATCGCGAGTTTACCCGCGCGCGCCTCGAGCACCTGACTTCGGATCTGCTGAGTCGCGTGATCGAGCCCACCAAGACCGCCATGCGCGACGCGGGGGTCACGCGCGACGACCTCGAAAGCATCATTCTGGTCGGGGGCCTGACGCGGATGCCGGCGGTGGTCAACCTCGTGCGCGAGCTTTTCGGCAGGGAGCCTCACGGGGAGATTAACCCTGACGAGGTGGTTGCCACCGGCGCCGCGATCCAGGCGGGGATCCTCGGCGGCGAGGTGCGCGATGTCGTCTTGCTTGACGTGACCCCGCTTTCGCTGGGCATCGAGACCTTGGGCGGGATCTTCAATCGGCTCATCCCGCGCAACACTACGATCCCGGTGCGCAAGACCGAGACTTTCACCACCGCGGTCAACGATCAAACCGCAGTTGACATCCATATCCTCCAGGGTGAGCGCGAGATGGCGGCCGACAACATCAGCCTCGGGCGCTTTCAATTGTCGGGCATCCGCCCCGCCCCCAAGGGCATCCCGCGCATCAAGGTCACCTTCGACATTGATGTCAACGGCATCGTCCACGTCTCGGCGCGCGATGTGGCGACCGGGCATGAGCGGGAAGTGAAGGTGACGCCCTCGTCGGGGTTGCGGCCAGAGCAGGTGGAGCAGCTTATTCGCGAGGCGGAATCGAATCGCGACCGCGACCGCCGTCGCCGCCAGGCAGCCGAGTTGCGATTGAAGATAGAGGACCTGCTGGCGGCCGCCGACCGCGTCCTGGCCGATGGCGTGGGCAAGCTGTCGCCGGGCGCCGTTCAGCCGCTGACGCAGGCGGTGGAGAAAGCAAGACAGGCTCAGCCGACATCGGGTCTGGTCGCGCTGCGGGAGGCGGCCGATGCGCTTGAGCGCGCGACCTACGAGGTGACGGAAGCGCTCTATCGCTACAACGCCGCCGCCCAGGCCGCGCGCGCGGCGGGTATGCCGCTCACCGGCGAGACCGGCTTGCCGCAGGAGGCGGCTGCCCCCGACTCCGGTCTCGCCCCGCCGGAATCAGGGGATTAGCGAGGTGCGCGCGGCATCGCGCTTCTCGATCGAGCGCGACTTCCTGCCGTCGAGGACGATGTAGGGGCACGGCATGCCGTGCCCGTATCCGGCGGGATGAAGAGGGCGCCGTCAGACGTCGCGTTTCGCGGGGTCAGATGACCGCGCGCCCAGGGGTCTTGGCTTCAGTTCCTCGCGGATACGCTTCCAGTCCCTTCCGTCCTCTGCTGCCCTGACCAGTTCAAATACGTAGTCCAGATCATTGGCCACAGTCCTCCAATAGGGCTTGGGATGAGACACGAAGCTCTTCTGCCACAGCTCAATGCACTTCGTTGCTCTTGATAGTACTTTCTGGTCCAACGCTCCTGGTTTAACGGGGTGGAGAAGAATTGTGGTTGCCGTGCGCAGATAGACGAGCAGCAGGAACTCCAGTATGTTGATGCCAACAGTCAGGTGCACCTCATCGCGCGTGAAGCTCAGGGTCAGAGGTTCCCTCTGTCCTTCACTACCGATCTCGGTCAACTGCTTGAGTACAGCAAGCTTGTAGGAGTGGGCCATCGCCGAGAGAACCTCGTATTCGTTCCAGCCGAGGCGCAACTCATCCGCGACGAAGTTCGTCAGATTGAAATGCCTTGCGCCCTTGCGCCTCTCCCCGAAGCTATAGACTGGAGCGTCTGGATGAAGGGAGATGAAGACTATCCTCACGAAGGCCTCGTACGCGACCCTCATCAAGGTCAGGCTATCCTCGTAATAGCCTCTGAGAAGCCTGTCTTGCGCAGAGCGGATGGGTTTTACGTTCTGAACCGCGACAATGAACTGCACAACCCTATGTCCAGGCCATTTTGACCGCTCGGCACCATAGTTCACGTGGTCGATAATACGAACGAGGGCATCGTAGCTCGCCTCAAACTGGCTGACGAAACGACCATACTGAGACGACACGTAGGCTAAGTGTTCTCCCTCGTAGTCCTGCATCCGTCTAAGAATGTCACTTGGCAGGTTGGCGGCACAGAAGGTGTTGAACTCCTGTATGAGCGAGTCAATGTCGATTTCTGCGTCTCTACGGCTCATGCGTCGGACTCCTACCCCGAGCGATCTCAGTGCAACGCCATTGTCCAGCCCCATAGTTCCCCGATTGCAGCGATTGATCCTGCGAAGGCTGATGCTCCCCGCCCAACTGTGGAAGCGGCCGCACCGGCTCCAGGAAGAGGCGTGTAGGTGGTCGCTCGCACCGACGCCGCTGGTCTCGGCGCCCCGGATCACATGGGGAGTAGCCGCTTTCGGCTGTGCTGGCGCCTCGACCAGTCGGGGCGCCAGGAGATGACGGACGAGGCTTGCCCTGAGCTTGTCGAATGGGGCGCCCATCCTCCACTTCCGCATCCGTCTGCCCAGCAGCATCACTCCCCGAAGCCGTCGGGGGGCTATGATTCTTGACACCCTGGGGCCGCCTGCCTATAATAGCGCAGTTTCATGAAGCGTCGGCGCCAGCAGGAAGAGCGTTCGGAGGAGGCCGTCGAGCCGGCCGCTGCGCAGGCAAGCGAGCTCGCCTCGACCGCCTCATCCGCGACCGGGGTCGCAGAGGCCTTCGAGCCTCGCGTTGCGCGGGAAAACGAGCGGGCCTTATCCGCCAGTGAGGAGGGTACTAAAGACATGGACCAGGGTGGGGGCTTTGCCAGGATCAAGGTGATCGGCTTGGGCGGCGCGGGCAGCAATGCGGTGGACCGGATGATCGCTGCCGGGCTGCGCGGGGTCGAATTCATCGGCGCCAATACCGATGCCCAGGCGCTTGCGCTGTGCGCGGCAGAGCGCAAGATCCAGTTGGGCAACAATCTGACGCGGGGCTTGGGCGCCGGCGGAGACCCGGATGTTGGCCTGCGCGCCGCCGAGGAAAGCCGCCAGGAAATCAAGAACTCCCTCGAGGGTGCGGACATGGTCTTCATCACCGCGGGCATGGGCGGCGGCACCGGCACCGGCGCCTGCCCGGTGGTGGCGGAGGTCGCGCACGAGCTGAGCGAGCTCACCGTCGCCGTGGTTACCAAGCCTTTCGGCTTCGAGCGCGGCCGCCGCATGGCGGTTGCCGAGCGTGGCATTCAGGCCCTCAAGGAGCACGTGGACACTCTCATCACAATCCCCAACGACCGGCTCCTGGGAATCGTTGACAAACACGCCACCCTGGACGAGGCCTTCGCCCAGGCCGACGAAATCCTGCGCCAGGGGGTGCAGGGCATCTCGGACCTGATAACCGTTCCCGGCCGCATCAACCTCGACTTCGCCGACGTCAGGACGGTGATGGCTGGCGCGGGGACGGCGATCATGGGCATTGGCGAAGCGACCGGCGAGCACCGCGCAAGCGAGGCCGCTCAGGCCGCCATTTCCAGCCCCTTGCTCGAAACCTCTATCGAGGGCGCAAAGCGCATTCTGTTCAATATCACCGGCGGGCCGAACCTGGCGCTGGCGGAAGTGGAAGAGGCGGCCCAGATCGTCGCCAGCGCCTCCGATACCCCTGATACCAATGTCCTGTTTGGGGTGGTGATAGACAGGGAGATCGGCGACATCGTCCGCGTGACCGTCATCGCCACCGGTTTTGAGCCTCGCGGCGAGAGCAGCCAGAAGATGGTCGAGGCCTTCGCGGGGGAGGTTCCGGAGGAACCGGCGCAGCCGCGGGACCTGGACGTGCCAGCGTTCGTGAGGCGCAGATAGCAGCCACCAAGGCGCCGCCGCCGCCGGGGTTGGTCGCCAGTCGTCGGCGGATGGAGCAACGAAAAGATCGCAATCGGGGCCAGGAGTCGCTGCGGCGCCTGGCCCCGAATCATTGTGAGGCCAAGCGATTGGCGAGCAGCCCTGGATGGCAGTTGAGCGCGCTCGGTGGTGAAGTGTCAGCGGGGGTACGCAGCCTGTGGTGGGGCGGAGGCGCGTGACTCCGCACGGCGGCAGAGGTGAATGATGGCTGATCTCAAGCTCTGCGTGATTGGGGCCGGCAGCACCTATACCCCGGAGTTGGTGGAGGGCATCCTGGCGCGGCGAGAGGAGTTGCCTGTCACCCGGCTTGCCCTGATGGACATTGACCGGGCGAAGCTCAACACCGTGGCCGGACTGGCGGCGCGCATGATCGAAGCGGCGGGCAGCGGCCCCCAGATGCTGGTCACGACCGATCGCGCGCAAGCGATCGCCGATTCGGATTACATCGTGGTGCAGATTCGGGTAGGGGGCCTCAAGGCGCGTATCCTGGACGAGAAGATACCATTGAAGTTCGGTGTCGTGGGGCAAGAGACGACAGGCCCCGGCGGATTCGCCAAGGCGCTGCGCACGATCCCGGTGATGCTCGACATCGCCGACGACATCTCCCGGCTGGCGCCGGCGGCGTGGCTCATCAACTTCACCAACCCTTCGGGGATAGTTACCGAGGCGGTAGCTCGTTACAGCGAGGCCCAGGTGATAGGGCTGTGCAATTCACCCATCGGCTTGCAGCGCGAACTGGCGAAGCACTTCGCAGCCAGCCCCGGCGACGTGGTGCTCGACTACTTCGGGCTCAACCACCTGAGCTGGGTGCGCGGGGTGCGGGTGCGCGGCGAGGACGTGAGCGAGCGGGCGCTGGAAGCGGCGGCGTCGTGGGAAAATGAGCGCGAGGCGGCGCTCATCCGCGCCCTGCGCATGATCCCCTCAGGCTACCTGCGCTATTACTACTTCACGGACGAGGTCGTGGAGGAGCAGGTGCGCGCGCCCAAGACCAGGGGGGAGGCGGTGGCGGAGGTGGAGTCCGAGCTGCTGGAAATGTATCGCGACCCGGCGCTTAAGCGCAAACCCAAGGAACTGGAAAAGCGCGGCGGCGCGCATTATTCCGAGGCCGCGATGGCGCTCATCAGCGCCATCCACAACGACAAGAACGAGTGGCACGTGGTTAATGTGGTGAATGCCGGCTGCATCCTCGACCTGCCCGACCAGGCGGTCGTGGAGGTGCCGGCGCAGGTCAACTGTGATGGCGCGCACCCCTTGCCGGTGGGGCAATTGCCGTTGGAGGTGCGCGGGCTGGTGCAAGCGGTGAAGGCTTACGAGGAGCTCACTGTGCGCGCCGCGGCAGAGGGCGATCGCCGGGAGGCGCTGCTCGCGTTGACCAACCATCCCCTGGTGCCGTCCTTCAGCGTTGCTCGGGCTTTGCTCGATGCCCTGCTGGAGGCGCACCGGGAGTACCTCCCGCAGTTTTTCGCGTAGCCCATTACAACATTATGAGCCCTTCGGCTGGTTCAGGGCGACAGCCCACTCAAGCGAGGTGAGCCTTGACAGTTCTGGGCGTTGACGGCGGCGGCTCCAAGACGTTTGCGGTAACAGCCGACGAGCGCGGGCGGGTGCTTGGCTTCGGGCGCGGCGGGTGCGGCAATTATGAATCAACGGGGCTGGAAGCTGCGACCGGCGAAATCGCACGCGCATGCCGCGGGGCGCTGGAGGCGGCTGGCATTGCGCGCGCAGCGGCGGGGTGCTTCGGGCTGGCAGGGGCCGATTTCCCGCAGGACTTTGAGATGCTGGGCGCGGCGGTTCGAGCGCTCGGGGTCGCGGATGTGGTTGAGATCTACAACGACACGCAAGTCGCCTTTGCCGCGGGCGGCCGGCGCGGATGCGGCGCAGTAGTTATCATGGGCTCGGGCATGAACGCGGCCGGCTTCGCGGCTGATGGTCGTGAGTGCCGGCTGCCGGGAGAAGGATACCTCTACGGCGACTGGGGCGGCGCGGGCGCGATCGGCGCGGAAGTCATGCACTTTGTAATGCGCGCTCACGACGGGCGCGGCAAGAGCACCGCGCTCACCGCGATGGTGCTGGAGCGCCTCGGCGCCGCGGACATGGACGAGCTGACGCGCGGACTTTATCGCGGGGAGATTCCGGAGGCGGCGATCGCCGCGCTGACGCTATTGGTGTTCCCGGCGGCGCTGGCGGGCGACGAGGTCGCGCGCGGGATAGTCGAGCGAATCGCGGACGAGACCGCCTCCGCCGCCTTGGCGATGCTGCGGCGGCTCGGGCTTGAGCGCGAGCACTGCGACGTCGTGCTGGGCGGAGGGGTGTACAAGGCTGGCGGCCGCCCGCTGCTCGATGCCGCGGGTGAGAAGATCCGGGCGGGCGCCCCACACGCTGAGGTCGTGGTTCCCACTGTGGAGCCGGTGATCGGCGCCGCTATCCTGGCCCTGGAGAAAGCCGGCGTGAGGGCGGACGATTCGGTGCGCGTGAACCTTCAGCAGGGGAATGATTTTTTGGTGGCACCCCACGCCACGCCCGCGGAAGCCGAACAGCCGCGGCCCTCGGCCACCTGACCTCGGCTGCGTCAACCAGGAGCTCCGTTCTTAGCGACTGGGTGAGAAATGATGCTCTCGTCGCACCACATGGCGGCGGCCTGCGTGCGAACCCTTCTCCCTTCCAGGGAGAAGAAGGATGAGGGTGGCGGGGACTCGACCCTCACCCAACCTCCCCCTTGCAGGGGGAGGAGTAATCGGACTCGGCGGAAAGCCAAGCTGAAATGTACTCGCCGCGGGGGTATTTCCTAAGAACGGAACTGCTGCTGCGTGAACGTTGATTCTTGCGCCCCGGAGAGGTACAATAGCCTTACTTGTCCATCCCCAGGCAGGTGTCCGTGCTCGATTAGCCGGATAGAGGCGAGCCCAAGTTAGCCCTGTCTTATGGCGCGCGCAAGGCCGGAGCACGCCGCTCCGGCCTTGCGCGTCTCTGTAGGTCTGCTTTCCCTGGCACGCGCGATCTGGCACGGAAATTGCTCCGCCTATGACCAAAGGAGCGGGGTTGGCGACCGCTCCCGCGATCTGCCTCACCCTGACGGAGCGTTGAAGTGGAGCCTGAGCGGACCTCGGTCATAACCGCGCCCGCCGAAACACACGGCTTGGCGCTGGCGCTCATCAATCGCCAGGCGCGCGTGGCGGTCATCGGCCTGGGTTACGTCGGCTTGCCCTTGTGCGTGGCGCTGGCGGAAGCCGGTTTCAGGATTATCGGTTATGACTTGAACCCGGAGCGGGCAGACCAGATCGGCCGCGGCATCAGCCACATTGGCGATGTCCCAAGCGCGCGGCTGGCCGAAGTCGTCGCCCACAAGCGGCTGCGCGCCGGCGCAGACCCGCGCGCCTTGGCCGACGCCGACGTCTTTGTGATCTGCGTCCCGACGCCATTCACCAAGGCCAAGCAGCCCGATCTGAGCCACGTCGTGCGCGCCGGCCAGGATGTTGCGCCCTACCTCGCGCCCGACCGCATGGTCATCCTGGAGAGCACCACCTACCCCGGCACCACGCGCGATGTGTTGCGCCCCCTGCTGGAGACCTCGGGCTTGCGCGCGGGCGAGGATTTCGCCCTTGCCTTTGCGCCGGAGCGCGTGGACCCGACCAACCGGCGCTTCAACATATCCAATACCCCGCGCATCGTGGGCGGCTACACCCGGCGGTGCGCTGAACTCGCGGCCGCGCTCTATCGGCAGATTCCCGCGCCGGTGGTCATCGTCTCATCGCTGCAAGTGGCGGAGATGGCCAAGCTGCTGGAGAACACCTTTCGTCACGTGAATATCGCGCTGGCCAACGAGATGGCGATTCTCTGCGCCGACCTCGGGATCAACGTCTGGGAGGTGATCGAAGCGGCCGCGACCAAGCCCTTCGGCTTCATGCCCTTTTACCCGGGGCCTGGCGTCGGCGGCCATTGCATCCCCATTGATCCGTGCTATTTCTCGTACCGCGTGCGGGAGCTGGGGCGGCACGCGCGATTCGTCGAGCTCGCCGAGACCATCAATGAGCAGATGCCGGACTACGTGGTGCTGCGCGTGGCCGACGCCCTTAACGAGCACGGCAAGGCGCTGCGCGGAGCGCGGCTGTTGGTGGTGGGCGTGGCCTATAAGCGCGATGTCGCCGATGTCAGGGAATCCCCGGCGCTAAAGATCATCTCGCGGCTACGCGAGAAGGGTGCGGACGTGCGGTATCACGATCCTTTAGTGCCCGAACTGAACGAGACGGGGGAGCAACTGCGCTCGGTTCCTCTGACCAGCGAAGAGATGGCCGCCGCTGACTGCGCCGTGATCGTGACCGACCACTCGGGCCTGCCTTACCACGACCTCGTCGCCTGCTCCCGCCTCATCTTCGATGCCCGCAACGCGCTGCGGGATTACCAGGGCGACAACATCGTGCGGCTGTAAGGCGACGGGGCGAGCCAAGACCCTGCGAGCGCAAACGAAACCCCAAGAACGTCGAGGGACAGGCATTGCCTGTCCCTCGCGCATGCGTTGTACGCAGGGCATGAGTTCGTTCTGGGGTGTGTTCGTTTTCAGTGGGTGTGGGACGGAGCCGCGCGCTCGAACCGGGCGCGGCTTCGCGCCAGAGGCGCGCAAGCGCTGAAGTTCACTCGCCTCAGGCGAGCCGCGAATCGCGGGG
>Ga0315296_10005056_pt1 | contig 10633 bp, 9 predicted proteins | sample YL17G14_18_MG_FD_203921 | JGI IMG/M metagenome (GOLD analysis project Ga0315296, IMG submission 203921) | Sediment microbial communities from Yellowstone Lake, YNP, Wyoming, USA - YL17G14_18 | ecosystem: Environmental > Aquatic > Freshwater > Lake > Sediment | place: USA: Wyoming | collected... | reverse complement strand
ATTAAAAACGGCTCAATTTTCATATCAAGCAACCTGGGCAGAGTGGTGGCGGCGTCATTGGTGTGCAAAGTGGAAAGAAGCAAATGACCGGTCAAAGCGGCATTAACCGCAATGCCGGCGGTTTCATCGTCGCGAATTTCGCCGACCATAATAATATCCGGGTCTTGCCTTAAAATAGAACGCAGGCCCGTGGCAAAAGTCAGGCCAGTGCGGGGATTAACTTGAATTTGGTCAATGCCGGCAATGGCATATTCAATCGGGTCTTCAATGGTGATAATTGAAACTTCCGGAGTATTTAATTGTTTAATAAAAGTATAAAGAAGAGTGGTCTTGCCTGAGCCGGTCGGTCCGGTGGAAAGAATCATGCCATAGGGCTTTTTAATCGCCTTTATTATCTTTTTTTGGTCTTCCTTGCTGAAGCCTGAAGTTTCCAAAGTAAATTTTTCCGCTTTTTCAGCCAAAAGCCGCAGGACTGCGTTTTCGCCGTAATAAGTCGGGGTAATGGAAACTCTGATATCCACCGGGCCGGCTTTCTCGATGTTAACTCGAAAACGGCCGTCCTGAGCCGCCTGGTGCTCATCGGTTCGCAGACCCGAAAGCACCTTAATTCTGGTGATGATTTCCGAATGAATTTCTTCGGGAAAAATAAAACTGTCATGAAGCACGCCGTCAATTCTTAATCTCACTCTTAAGCGTTTTTCCTCAGGATCAATGTGAATATCCGAAGCCCGGGCGTTGTAAGCGTCCTCAATTAAGGCATCAACCAGGTCTATAATAGAAAGCTCTTTGCCCTGCTTAAGTTTTTCCTCAACCTTGGTTTTTGGCATATATTATTATTTTACTTTGATAATTGTTATTAAGCAACTGTTTCAGCCGCTTTTATTTTCATCCTTTTGCCACCACTGATCCGATAACCTTTTTGGCGATAAAAAAATTGTCGGCGTGGTAGTGGCAAAGGGATAGAAAATGTGGTATAAACGAGAAATAGGGGTTCGAATCCAAGCCCCGCAGTTATCTAAAAGATTAATCGCCTAAAAAACTTTGATAAATTTATGAATTCAGATAATAGATTTAATTTAGTCCAATCAGAGTTTAAGTTAACCCAGCAGCAAATGGATAAATACGACGGTCTTTTGTCTCAGATTAAAACCTGGAGTATAACCATTTGGGCTGCTTTAGCCGGCTGGTCATTTCAGTCGAAAATAAAAGAAACTTTGCTTTTATCGATTTTCATTGTTTTGGTCTTTTGGTTTTTCGATGCTTTTAATAAAAATTTCCGTCAGGATTACAAAAAGAGACGCGATAAAATTTCCGATGCTTTAAAAACATATTTCCGGACCGATAATTTACCCAATGATTTTGTTTCACCTGATTTACCCGAACACCGGACGATTGAAGCTGTAAAATATTTATTCCAGCCACACGTTTTTTTGCTTTATTTACCTCTAATTGTTATTTCTCTATTTCTTTATTATTTTGTCTTTTAAGATTATTGGAATAAACAATTTCTAACATTTCCCAATTCCCGCAGCCGAATTTGCCTGAAAAGGCAAAAATTCCTTCCCCCCACACTCCCCTTCCGCCCGCCGGGCCCAGCCAGTTCGGTTCAGATTTTTTCAAATACACACCACCATTAAAAACAAACCTCCGCTTTAAAGCGGAGGTTTGTTTTTATTCCCTTGTCTTATAATCCTTGACAGTAAATTCCCGGCAAATCCTACTCTCCCAACCGTGTTCGGGCTAGTACCATTGGCATCCACCGCTTTTACTACCGTGTTCGGAATGGGAACGGGTAGGACACGATGGACTAAATCACCAGGAAATTACTGCCAACGATCAAATTATGGTTCACCCTGTTAAATAAAAATCCCAGTGGATTTTTAATTCGCAAAGCGAATTATTTCACAGGGTAAATTGAACATTTTTTATCGGGGTGAATGACCACTCGATTAGTACTTCTCGGCTGAAACCCTTGCGGGTCTTACACCTGAAGCCTATCAACCTCGTCATCTCCGAGGGAGTGAAGATACCTAATCTTGGGGTGGGCTTCGCGCTTAGATGCTTTCAGCGCTTATCCCGACCGAACATAGCTACTCGGCGGTTCCCCGGGTGGGAAAGCCGATAGACCAGAGGTTCGTTCAACTCGGTCCTCTCGTACTAGAGTCAACCTCCCTCAAGTATCTTACGCCTGCGATAGATAGAGACCAACCTGTCTCACGACGGTTTAAACCCAGCTCACGTATCCTTTTAATTGGCGAACAGCCAAACGCTTGGGACCTTCTCCGGCCCCGCGCTAGGATGAGCCGACATCGAGGTGCCGAACCGGACCGTCGATAGGAACTCTCGGGTCCGACTAGCCTGTTATCCCTGGGGTAGCTTTTGTCCGAAGTCTCCGGCCTTTCTATAAAGAGCCGTCGGGTCACTAAGTTCTGCTTTCGCATCTCAACTCACAATTGAAAACCATGAGTCGTTCTTTGTAGTGAAACAAAGAAGTTTGGCTTGTCAGCCTCACAGTTAAGCCGGCTTATGCCTTTACACATCCAGCGCGATTTCCATCCGCGCCAAGCCGACCTTATAAACTCCTCCGTTACTTTTTAGGAGGATTCCGCCCCAGAAAAACTGCCCACCAAGCACTGTCCCCCGCTGTTTTTGCCAGTAAGGTTAGAACTTAAATTGTTAAAGGGTGGTATTTCACTGACGACTCCATCCCGACCGAGATCGGGACTTCAAAGTCTCCCACCTATGCTACGCATCAACAATTTAAGGCCAATACCAAGCTACAGTAAAGCTCCCAGGGTCTTTTCGTCTTATCGCAGGTACCCAGCGTCTTCGCTGGAATCGCATTTTCACCGGGCTTGCCGTTGAGACAGTCCCCTGATCGTTACGCCATTCATGCACGTCGGAACTTACCCGACAAGGAATTGCGCTACCTTTGGACGATTATAGTTATCGCCGACATTGACGAGGGCTTCAGCCGCTCAGCTAATCTACCTTGCGGCAAATTAACCGGCAGCCTTGACCTTCTCGCATCGGTCAGGCGTCAGCCCCTATACATCCTCTTGCGAGTTAGCAGGGACCTGTGTTTTTATTAAACAGTCGCCAGGGGTTCTTTCACTGCGGGCCGCCTTGCGGCGGCCAGGCCTTATCGCGAACTTACGGCCGCTTTTTTGCCGAGTTCCTTAACGGCAAATCACCCGTTCGCCTTGGTGTACTCCACCTATCCACCTGTGTCGGTTTACGGTACGAGTCCCTCACTTTTAATTTTAGAAGATTTTCTCGGAAGCCTGCTCACCCGAATTGACTAATCCGAAGATTAATCTTTTCTCTGCTCTTGGATTTAATGCCTATCGGATTTACCTAATAGACATCCTCAAGCCAAGAACGACAAACCAATAAGTCGCTCGGACTACTAAACTTCGTCCCTCCATCAAAAAGTAAGAGAGGGCTGGAATATTAACCAGCTATCCATCAGCTGCGGCTTTCGCCATTGCCTTAGGCTCGCCTAACCCGTGGTTGATTGCCATTGCCACGGAAACCTTGGATTTTCGGCGATCCGGTTTCTCACCGGATTTGGGGTTACTCATGCCAACATTCTCTCTTCCGTATCCTCGACTCCGCCTCGCGGCTAGAGCTTCAACGAATACGAAATGCTCCTCTACCCCGTCCCGACTTTACGTCGGGACAGTCGCGTCTTCGGTGTTAGATTTAGCCCCGTTACATTTTCGGCGCAGTCAACCAATCCCGACCGAAGTCGGGATATGATAGTGAGTTGTTACACACTCTTTAAATGATGGCTACCTCTAAGCCAACATCCTATCTGTCTTCGGTTAACCACTACCTTTTCTACACTTAATCTAAACTTAGGGACCTTAGACGGCGATCTGGGTTCTTGCCCTTTTGACCATGAAGCTTAGCCCCCATAGTCTTACTGGTCGCCCAAATTTTCCGGTATTCGGAGTTTGACTCGACGGCTGAGCTTTCGCCCTTTACCGCTGAACCAGTATCTCTACCCCCGGAAAAATATTGACGACCGCTAGCCCTAAAGCTATTTCGAGGAGAACCAGCTATTACCAGGCTCGATTAGCTTTTCACTTCTTACCACAGCTCATCCGAAGATTTTGCACAATCAACCGGTTCGGTCCTCCAGCCGATTTTCATCGGCCTTCAACCTGGCCATGGTAAGCTCGCACTGGCTTCGGGTCGTATAAATGCTACTTATGCATCCCCTCTGATTTGATGCCAAAAAATTCAGCACCAAACAATGAGATGCAAAAAACGCGCTTTTAACACTCGGTTTCCCTATGGCTTCCCCCGCAAGCGGGGTTAACCAAAGCAGCATTCATACAGTCGTTGGCTCATTCTTCAATAGGCACGCCGTTGTCCATCCAGCTTGCGCTGGATACGGACTTCGACTCCTTGTAAACGTATGGTTTCAGGTTCTATTTCATCGGCCTCACTGGCCTGCTTTTCACCTTTCCCTCGCGGTACTAGTTCACTATCGATCACCAGATGTATTTAGCCTTGGCTGATAGTTCAGCCTACTTCCTTCAAGGTTATCTTTTCTTGAAGTACTCAAGAATAATAAGACAAGGGAGTAAAGACCGTTTTCACCTACAGGACTATCACCTGCTTTGGTTTCTCTTTCCAGAGAATTCGGTTAACGAAGTCTTTGTTTGTAGACTCCCTCTCCAAAATGGAGGCATATTACCTTTATGACCCCCGCCCCGTGCAAAGCACAGGGAAGGTTTAGGCTCTTCCCGTTTCGCTCGCCGCTACTTAGGGAATATCATCGCATCTCACTTATGCCCGTAAGTTCGGGCAAAAGTGAAATACGATTCTTGTTTTCTTTTCCTCCGCTTACTGAGATGTTTCACTTCAGCGGGTTCGCTACTCCGTCATTCAACGGAGCTGTCCCGACTTTACTCGGGACGGGTTTCCCCATTCGGACATCCCCGGATCAAAGCTTGCTAAGCAGCTCCCCGAGGCTTATCGCAGCCACGCCGCGTCCTTCATCGCCATCTGATGTCAAGGCATCCACCATACGCCCTTAATATTCACCCCGATAAAAAATGCTCAATATTTACCCTGTTTAAATAATTATTTGACAGGGTGTACCCTATTTATCCCGTTAAATAAAATTCTTTAACGGGATAAATTTTATTATTTAATTTTCAAACTGCTGGCCATTGATTGTCAGTGAATAATTGGAAAATTTTTTCTAATCATTCACCGAATATCAATTCCTTCGACTTCGCTCCCGCCACGGGCGAGGCTCGCTCTCTGGAGCGGCAGGATAAATAAAAACCGCTTCCTTCAAGGAAGCGGTCATTTCTGACGCAAAAAAAGATTAGCCGCCGCCTCCTTGAGTGATAAATATTTGAGAAGTTTTACGCATGAGTGATTAGTTATATCTTAAACGTTAATCTTAGAAAATGCAAGTGTATTATATCCGCTTCGCGGATGTAATCTCGTTCGGTCGAAAAGTGAAAATTAATATTTTCCCTTTTCTCCCTCGCTTCCATTATATACGCTTCGCTATGTAATGTCGCTCGGATAAAATGATAAAACTGATGTTTTCTCATTTTCTCCCTCACTTCCATTATACTCTATTAATTTAGTGTTTGTCAATACCTCCCCCCACCGCTTTCATAGATATAAAAGCGGTGGGGGGCCTCCCTTATTCTTAAGAGAAGCCTTGAAATCTTATTTATCTTTCCTCTACTTTCTCGCGAAACCGCTCGATGAGATGAGTGGCGTATTCTTTGCCGCCCAGACCAAAAGCAATGCCGCCAGCAATAGCCAACATGGCAATAAAGCCGGTAATCAAGGCATTGATAATAGAAACGGCCACGCCCAACTGGAGGAGAGCAGCAAAGAAACCGAAAATCAAAACTGCCCACCAAGTGACAGCGGCTGCTGCTTTTGCGGCGTAGAGTTTAGCGCCCTTAGCCCCGCCCAAAACGAGCCCCCGCAGGAAACTACCAAGCAGAACTGCAGCGAGTATTATCAAGACGGCAATAATGATGTTCGGGATATAAAGCAGGATGCTTTGCAAGAAAGCGGTTAAGCCGTAGAGTTTCAAAATATCAACTGCCGCCAGCAAGAAAACGATGATAAAGAACCACTTAACGAGTTCGCCCAAGAATTTCCCGGAACTCAATTTCCAACCCGCTTTTTCAACAAATTTCCCGAAGCCGACTTTCTCCAAAAGCCTGTCTAATTTAAGGGCATTAATCAATTGCGCAACTAATGCGCCCAAGCCGTTGGCAATAATAAGGCCGACCAAAAAAACAATTAAAGCACCGATAAATTTTGGTAAAAATCCGATAAAGCCGCCCCAAATAGTTTGGAACGAACCCACCAAAACATCGGCCCAAGATTGAACAACCATATCTTAAATCTTATTTTGGTTTAAAATTCGACCTTTCAAGATTTGAGTTTATTATATCACAAAACCCTTCTCTCTCAAACAAAATTGTGGATAACTGCTATTTTACCAAATTCGGCGGCGTTTTAGCGTTTAAAGCAGCAATAATATTTTTTGCTGCCATCTCGGACATTTTCGAGCGGGTTTCAACGCTGGCCGAGGCAATATGGGGGGTTAAAACGGTGTTTTCCAATTTTGTTAAACCCGGCATTAACCTCGGTTCATTTTCAAAAACATCCAAAGCAGCGCCGGCAATAATTTTTTGTTTTAAAGCCTTGACCAGCGCTCTTTCGTCAATCACCGGCCCTCGGGAAGTATTAATCAAATAAGCGGTTTTCTTCATCATTTTCAATGCTGACCAACCGATTAAATGTCTTGTCTGAGGTAAAAGAGGGACATGAACGCTGACAAAATCAGAAGTTCTTAAAAGAGTTCGCAGAGGCAAATAATGAATTTTGTATTTTTTCTCTAAAGTCGGGCTGCGCTTGATATCATAATAGACAATTTTTAAATCAAAACCATCCGCCATCCTTCTGGCCACTTCCACTCCGATTCTCCCCAAACCGATAATTCCCAAGGTTTTCTCTCTGACATCGCTTCCCAAAAACATCATCGGCGCCCAGCCGTTAAATTTCCCTCTCCTCGTAAATTCATCAGCTTCGACAATTCTTTGACTGATGGCGAACAATAAACCGATGGCGTGCTCGGCAACGGTTTCCGTCAAAATGCCGGGGGTATTGGTTACCATAACTTTTCTTTTCCGGCAATCTTCTAATTTGATGTTATCATAGCCGACGGCATAATTGGCAACTATTTTTAACTCTGGTCCGGCTGCCTCTAAAATTTCCGCATCAATTTTGTCAGTCAAAAGAGATAAAATAGCATCAGTGCCTTTGACGAATTTCTTCAGTTCCTCCTTTTTTAAAACCCGATCTTTGGGGTTGACTTTAACGTCGAAACCGGCTTGTTTAAGCAGACTAATTCCTGAGATGGGAATTTGCCGCGTCACCACGACTTGATATCTTTTATTTTTTTTCATCATAATTTTTTTGTTTTTTATAAGCGACTTTTGAATAGATATAATAAAAAACTAAACCGACTAAAACGATTAAAATTACATAATCGAATTTGCGGAAATACTGTTGGATGAATTGCCAATTTTCGCCCAATTCTAAGCCGATAAAAGCCAGAAACGCTGACCAGATAAATGAGCCGGAGAAAGTCAAAAGAGAAAATCGGCCGAAGGGAATCCGGAAAATGCCAGCCGGAAAAGAAATAAACGTCCTGATAATCGGCAGCAGTCTTCCCCAGAAAACTGAAGCCGAGCCGTGTTTTTGAAAAAATCTTTCCGCCTTATAATAATCATCTTCAAAAAAGGGAATTTTTTTAATCCATTGCTTTAACGGTTGACCGGCAAAAAACGCCAAAAAATAAGAAAGCCAGGAACCGAAAAGATTGCCCAAAGAGCCGATAAGTATCAACAGCCAAAAACTAAACCGACCGCTGGCTACCAAAAAACCCGAGAAAGGCATAATAATTTCCGAAGGAATAGGGATATTGGCGCTCTCTAACGCCATCAAAAAGAAAACGCCGAAATATCCAATTTTGCTGATAATACCGAGAATGAAAAGTGAGATGGCGGACAAAATTTGGGAAAACATATTACTGTTTCAGAAATTTGGCTCCCTCCTCGGGATCAATCGTCGTAATTTCAATGCCCGTGCCGAGTTCAAACCCGGCGGAAACGCTGATTTTGGGAAAAATCTCAATGTGCCAGTGATAATGGCGGTGTTTCTTTTTGTCAATCGTTGGAGCGGTATGAATAAAAAAATTCAAATCAGGGTCGTCCAATTTTGTTTTTAATAATTTCAAACTGATTCTCAAAGCTTCGGCAATATCCTGATTCAATTTCGGAGTTGTTTCTTCAAAATACGGAAAATGTTTTTTGGGAAAAATCCTGATTTCAAACGGCTCGCGCGAAACAAAAGGCGAAAAGGCGACGGCGCCGCTGTTTTGGAAAATAATGCGTTTCTTTTCTTTAAGTTCAAACTTAACCATTTCGCAGTGAACGCATTTTTTATGGCGATGGTAATAGCGCAAAGAGCCACTCAAAGAATGCTGAATGTCCGGCGGAATCACCGGAATGGCGATAATTTGCCAATGAGGATGATAAATCGAGGCGCCGGCGGCACTGCCCCAGTTATGAAAAATAGAAATGTATTTTATCTTTTTGTCTTGGCTTATTTCTTCGTAACGTTTTTGAAGGGCTCTTAACATTAAAGCGATCTCCTGAGTAGAATAATCGCTTAAGGACCTAAAGTGGTCCTTTAAAATCAAAAGATCGTGATAGCCGCGACCGTGAACCGTCTGGTAGGGACCAACTTTTATTTCTTGAATAGAGACATTCTCCGGTTCAAAAGCCGGATATTTATTCTCGACAATCTGCAAAAACCAATCTTTTTTATCCGGTGAAAATTCAATTAATTCCGGCGGTTTATGACCGGAATCTTGAGGATTTTCAAAAGGACAGGTGCTTTTCGGCGGCACCTCCCGCGGTTCTTTTTTGACAATCAAATCATAAGGCCGCTTGCCCCGCAAAATGGCAATAACAATCCAGTCGCCCGAAACCGGGTCCTGCCGTAATTCGGAGATGTAGTCCAACTGGTTATTCTGTTTGTTTTTTTTCGGCATTTTTTAGAAATTATTGGTATTTTTTCCGCCAAATATTGAGACGGACTTTTAAAACTTCAATGAGGGTCTTTAAATAAGCTGAACCTCTAACCAGAGAAAGAGGATCATTAATCCACCTGATTCCAACCTCTTTAATTTTATAACCCAAGATTCTCGCAATTGCCAAAACTTCAACATCAAACCCCCATCGTTTAATTGTCAAGCGTGAAAAAATTTCTCTGGCCGCTCCTTCGGTAAAGGCCTTGAAGCCGCATTGGGTATCTTTAATTTCTGGCACCGCCATTAACCGGATAAATAAATTGCCGACCTTTCCTATAATTTGGCGATAGAGGGGTTGTTTTACGGCAATTTCCGCGCCTTTCGCCTGCCGCGAGCCGATAACTACCTGATAGCCTTCTTTAAAATAAGGCAAGAGTTTACTGAATTGATCGATAGTGGTGGAATTATCGGCATCGGTAAAAAGACGGATTGTTCCTTTGGCCTCAAGCATTCCCTGAGCCACTACTCCGCCCTTTCCTTTGTTTTCTTCATTATCAATAAGGTAAAGATTTTTAATGACCGAGGTTAATTTTTCCACCACTTCAGCGGTATTGTCCTTAGAACCGTCATCAACCACAATAATCTCGTAAGAATAATCCATTTGAGACAAATTCTTATCAATATCAAAAAGCGTCATCGGCAAACGCTCCGATTCGTTATAAGCAGGGATAATCACTGATAAATAAGGCTTGGCCATGGATGGAATTTTAGAAAATAGAATCGAGAACTTGAGTATTTATATTATATAATTATATACGAAAATTAAAGAAAGTAAAAATATGGTAGAGATCTATAATATTTTGGAAAATTGGAAAATTTCCTCTCAAAACCCAAATTTCACATTAATTCGCGATCGCGAATTAATGTGAAAATCTTAAGAGCTGGGACTAAAAATCCTCTTCAATTCTCTTTGCAACTCAATATAAGATAAACCTTTTTGACGATCGGCATTTTGTCTTAATATCTTATTGTTTTAGTATCTTAATTTTCCAAACGCTATAAGTGCGATCGCAGCTTTTGAAGAAAAAAAGGACGGCTGACGTCCTTTTTTTCTAAATCTCTTTTTTAGAGCTTCTCATTAAATTTTTCTTGAATGATCTTTTTGATTTCTTCTAAATCAGAAGCGGAAACTTCCTGAAAATCCCATTTCTCTCTGAATTTATCAAATTCCTTGATTTTTTTGGTGAAAAACCTTATTTCTTCAACGGCATACTCTTGATTTTCGACATAAACTTCGATGCGACCGCCGACATACCCTTGATAATTCGGATTTAAAACCATTTCCTCAACGAACGAAAGAAAATATTTCTTCATCGCCGACTCCTTTAATATAATTTTTAAAGAACAAAGGCGAGGCCGGGAGTTGCACCCGGATCTCGGGTTTTGCAGACCCGCGCCTGACTACTCAGCCACCTCGCCTGGTTGCTTCTTTAAATAACTATCTAAAATAATTGCCGCTGCTTGGCTGTCTAAATC